>Ga0181520_10004337_pt1 | contig 23840 bp, 20 predicted proteins | sample PEATcosm2014_Bin_29_FD_132451 | JGI IMG/M metagenome (GOLD analysis project Ga0181520, IMG submission 132451) | Peatland microbial communities from MTU Mesocosm Facility, Houghton, MI, USA - PEATcosm2014_Bin02_30_metaG | ecosystem: Environmental > Terrestrial > Soil > Wetlands > Peat | place...
GGCATGATCGCCGTGGCCGTGGATCTCTCCCAGCTGTACGAGGCGCACGTGCGCGCACAGGACGCCGCGGAGCAGGCGGCGGCGGCCGGAGCGAGCCAGGTCGACTACGTCGCCGCCGAGAGCGGCTTTGCCTCTCTCCTGCCGTCCTTTGCCTCCGTCTGCAGCAGCGCGGGGGACGCCTTCAGCGGCGTCGCGGGATCCACCGGGTGCACCAATCCCGAGGGGACCGACGAGGTGGTGGCGTCCGTCACGGTCCGAGCCGCAGTAGCGTTGCCACTCCCGTTCCTGGGCGGCACGTTCACCATCGCAACGACGTCCACCGCCGCGCCCGTGGTGGGCGGACTGGCGCCGGTGGGATAGACCTGGAGTCATCAGATCGCGGTGAGCGGCGTTCTCCCGGGGCTCAGCCCAGCACCGACGCAGCGGCTGAGCGTCACCCTCTCCGCAGCCCTCTCGCGTAACGCCAGAGCCCGTCGTGACCTCACCCGAAGAGGCCACTGGGACAGACAGCCCCAGAACCACTGATCCCCTGACTTTGTGCTGAAACCTCAACGCTCGTGACGTTGGCACCGACGATCATGTCGTCACTTTCCATAGAGACCCCAACAGCGAACCGCTGGCAGAACGCGCTTCCATCCCCTTGGACGTTCTGGAAACCAAGAGCGGCTAACCGGTGGACATACCACGCGTAAACATGTGCTTGTGAAACTGAGCCACTGCCGTTGTAGTCGCGATAGGAGGTGGGAGGGCTGCCGAAAGTGCCTCCCTCGTAGGAGAACTGGCCGCCCGAGAACCCCGGTGGCGCGCCGATTACCGTGAGTGCGTGATCCAGCTGCTGCTGAGAGTAAGGGGTTGCCGCCCCCACGAGGACAAACACGAGCACGGCCACCACGGTCACAATCAGGGCTCCAGCGCAAGTGAGAACGCGCCGCCGCCACGGGCCTGGACCGGGTCGCCCGCCGTCTGCTTTCACAGGTCCAATTGGGATCCGGGTGAGGCGTGCAAGGTGAAGCCGCGTGTCCGATCATCGCAGCGGCCTTGATCCCGGTGAGACCCGCAGAAGGGGCCGAGGTAGGGCGGCCGAGCGCGGACGGTCGGATTCCAGACGGTGCACCCTGATCGCATCACCCGGCCAGCCGGACGAGCCTCTCGTGCAGCACCTCGACGAAGTCCTCGTGCTCGGGCTTCATCAGCACGCTGCGCAGGATGCGCACGTCCCTGCCCCCGGTCTCGATGTCCGGATGGCGGCGGTGGAGGCTCTCGGCGGTGACCCGCGCCACACTGACGTAGACGGGATCCTTGTCCGCCATCGCGCGCTCGAAGAGGCCCTGGCTGGCGGCATCGACGTCGGCCCCCGTCATTCCCTCCTTCCACGGGAAGTAGCCGACGATGTCCAGCTCGGGCTCCTGGTAGAGGCGGAGGTGGTCCGACTCCCCGATCAGGTAAGCCAGGCTCACCGCGGCGCGCCGGCAGGCCCCGAGGATCGCCCCTAGCCCGTCCGCGGTGAGCGGGAAGAGCTGGAGGGTCGTCCACAGCGCCGCGGCGGCGGCCCCGGCCCGGGAGCACTCCAGTGAGATCTCGCCGAGGTGCAGCTCCGACGAGGTGAAGTAGGTGTAGGGGGAGTCGTGGACGTAGAAGCGCCCGACCGACGGGTCGCGGAAGAGCACGCAGCCGCAGCCGTAAGGCTGGAGGCCGTGCTTGTGCGGGTCCACGACCGCCGAGTCGCACTCCGCGATGGCGCGGAAAGGCGCGGCCGGAACTCCCTCGAACCCGGCCCATCCCAGGATCGCGTAGAAGCCGCCGTAGGCGGCGTCGACGTGGAGCCGCACGCCGTACCGGTCGCGCAGGGAGAGCGCCTCGTCGATGGCGTCGACCGCCCCCAGGGCGGTGGTCCCGGCGGTCAGCACCACCGTTCCGATGTCGTCGGTCCGCAGCAGGTGCTCCAGCGCATCGAGGTCCATCCGCCCCCGGGAGTCGGCCGGTACCGTCACCCCGCGGACGCCGAGCAGCCGGCACATCCGCTCGTGGGTGTAGTGGGCCTCCTCACTGAACGCGATGGCGGTTCCCGGTCTCAGCTCGCGGGCGACGAAGAGGGCCTCCAGGTTGGCGATGGTGCCGCTCGAGGTGAGGTGGCCGAGGAAGCCGGTGGGGTAGTGGAACATGGCGGCGATGGCGGCCACCGCCTCCCGCTCCAGCGCTGCGGTCGCCGGCCCTCCGTCGAGGGCATGATTGTTGGGATTGATGAGCATCGCCATCAGATAGGCGGCTGCCGCCGCCGGATGGGGCGGCTTGAGCATCTGGCCGGCATAGCTCGGATGGAAGAAGGGGTAGTTGTCTCCCAGCCGCCGGCCCAGCTCCTCGAGAACGAGCCGCGCCCGCTCCGGGGTGACGGCCATGGACGGGTGCGGGGTCACGGCGGGCCAGCCGGCCTCCCAGCGCCGCACCGTCTCGACGGCCTGCTGGCTGGCGGCGTCGAGGTCCATCGGAGGGGAAGTCTACCGGGGGCTGGACGGGATCACCTGCGAAGAGCCGCCCTCACATCCACCCACGGACGGCCGGTCGGCGCCAGGCGCCGACCGGCCGTCTCACCCCCCCCACCACCATTAGGGGGAGCGAGGAGTAACGCTACCGAAGTGGGGACGCAGGTTGCTCAGGGGGTGTCGCCGGCAGCGGGTGCACGGATGCAGGACGCTCAGCCGTCCGGGGAGAGCCCATGCACGGGTACATGCATCCCTCCTTGTTCCCGCCGCGGCGGTTGGTCGATGGATCGATGCCCCGCTTGGTTTTTCGCTGCTTGCGGAGGTTGTCGACCGCACGCACCGCGGGGGAATCGGCACCGTCGATTACGCGCGAATCCAAGCGGCATGTCAATCACCCCCACGGGTGATTTCGGGACCGGCTCGCCCGCGTGAAGGCGCGCACCGCCAGGGCCCACGTGTGCATGCCTGGGGCACTCGGTGGTGCCTGGATCGGGCAGGTGTCCGATCGCATGACGCCCCCACGACCCGGGGGTGGCGGGCGAAACCCGGCAGGACCGCTTGACCGCTCCTGACAACATGCTATAGTGCACATCGCAATATGTCGATACGCATCAACAGGCCGCCCCAGGGGACCATCGCCCTGACCGCGCTCGCCCTGCTCACCGAGCAGCCCCTCCACCCGTACGAGATGCAGCGGCTGATGCACGACCGGCGCAAGGACTACGCCGAGGGCAAGATGCGGGCCCTCTACCGGGCCATCGAGGAGCTCGAGGCGGCCGGCTGGATCGAACCCGCGGAGACGACGCGGGAGGGACGCCGCCCGGAGCGGACCGTCTACCGGATCACCCCGGAAGGGCACGAGGCGCTCGAGGACTGGCTCCAGGACGTCCTGGAGAGGCCGGCCCGTGAACACCTCGTTTTCACCGCCGGGGTGGGCCTCCTCGCCTACCTCCCCCAGGACCGCGCCCTGAACGCTCTCCAGCACCGGGCCGTGGAGCTGCGCGCCGAGCTGGCCGCCCACTCCGAGGCGGCCACCGCCCTCACCCAGGAGATGCACCTTCCGCGCGTCGTCCTCCTCGAGGGCGAGCACGAGCGGGCGCTGCGGGAGGCCGAGCTGCGCTGGGTGCTGTCGCTGGTGGAGGACATGCGGGCGGGCCGCCTCACCTGGGACGAGGAGAGCCTGCGCGCCCAGTTTGAGCTCATGCACGATCATGAGATGGCACGACGACGACATCACCGCGGGCCGGTCCCCGAGCCCGAGCAGTCATAGCCGTCCAGAGGGAGAAGTCCAGCGATGATTCACACGCGAGGCCTGCGCCGTACCTTCAAAGGCAGAAGGGGGGCGGTCGAGGCGGTTGCCGGCGTCGACCTTGACGTCGCGGGAGGCCAGACCTTCGGCTTCCTGGGGCCCAACGGGGCGGGCAAGACGACCACCCTCCGGATGCTCTCCACCCTCCTGCCGATCACGAGCGGCGAGGCCACGGTCGCCGGCTGCAACCTTCGCCACGAGGCCGCCAAGATGCGCGAGCGGATCGGCTACGTGAGCCAGGAGGGCAGCAGCTACTCGGAGGTGACCGGCCGCCGCGAGCTGGTCATCCAGGGACGCCTCTACGGGATGAGCCGGACGGCGGCCGACAAGCGGGCGGCGGATCTCCTCGAGACCCTCGAGCTGACCGACTGCGGCGATCGCAAGACCAAGACCTACTCGGGAGGCCAGAAGCGTCGCCTCGACGTGGGCATCGGGCTCATGCATCTGCCCGACCTCCTCTTCCTCGACGAGCCGACCACCGGCCTCGATCCCCAGAGCCGGGCCCGGATGTGGGACGAGGTGCGCAGGTTGCGTGAATCAGGCACCACCGTCTTCCTCACCACCCACTACCTGGAGGAGGCCGACGCGCTCTGCGACCGCATCGCCATCATCGACCACGGCAAGATCGTCGCCGAGGGCACGCCCGAGGACCTCAAGCGGGAGATCGCCGGGGACGTGGTGCTGGTGGGACCCAACGGCCCCCTCGACGCGGCGAGCGACATCCTCAAGGGGCAGGACTTCATCCGTGAGCTGACCGTTGAGGACGAGGTCCTGCGTCTCTACGTCGACCGCGGGGAGACCGCCATGCCGCAGATCATCCGGTTGCTCGACGGCGCGGGCGTGAGCCTCGCCACCCTCTCACTGCATCGTCCGTCGCTGGACGACGTGTTCTTCCGCAAGACCGGGCGCTCGCTGCGCGAGACGGCGCCATGACCGAGGCGATTGCGTTCCAGATGGAGTACAGATCGTGAAGCTGCTGCGCGACACCTGGCTGATGTTTGTCCGCTACTTCCTCATCTTCATCGGCAACCCCGCCTGGGTGATCATCGGAGTCATCCAGCCCGTCCTCTACCTCCTCCTCTTCGCCCCCCTGCTCAAGTCGCTGGTGCACATCCCCGGGTTCCCACCGGGTGGCGCCTACAACGTCTTCGTGCCCGGCCTGCTGATCCAGCTCGGCCTCTTCGGCGCGAGCGGCGTCGGCTTCGGCCTCATCGACGAGCTGAGGTCGGGGGTGATAGAGCGCTTCCGGGTCACCCCGGTCAGCCGCCTGGCGCTGCTCCTCGGCCGCGCCGGCCGCGACCTCCTCACCCTGCTCATCCAGTCGCTCATCCTGCTGCTGCTGGCCATCCCCTTCGGGCTCAAGCCGACCTTCGTCGGCGTGGTCGTGATGCTGGGCCTGGTGGCCCTCATCGGGCTCGGGATGTCCTCCCTCGCCTACGCGGCGGCGCTGGCCCTCAAGGACGAGAACTCGTACGCGCCGCTCGTCTTCACCCTCTCGCTGCCATTGCTGCTGCTGAGCGGCGTCCTGCTCCCGCTGCAGCTGGCGCCCCAGTGGCTGCAGGACATCGCCAAGGTCAACCCGCTCTCCTACGCGGTCACCGCCGCCCGCGACGTCTTCAACGGCAACGGCGGCTCCATCGACGTGTGGAAGGGGCTGGCCATCATGGCGGCGCTGGCCATCGTCGGAGTCGCAATCGGTGCGCGGAGGTTCTCCCGGGCGATCGCGTAACGAGCCACATTGGCGTTCGAGAAGAGCCTTAGGGCGGATCTCCAGCCCTTCCTTCGCCGCACACAAGTAAAGGATATCGTCTATCCTTTACTCAGTACCGGGAGTAAGGCAAGGCTGGGCGGCCGAGGGGTAGGAAAGTATCGATGCTATCCTTTCCTTAAAGCCATCCTAGGGAAAGGATATGCGCGGCAGATACGAGCACCGGGTATGGCAGTGGAACCCGTCGATCTACGCCCCCTCCAAATACCGGAAGGGTTGCGAGTACGAAGCCTTTGTGCCTGAGTGGATCGCCGAACTCGAGCCAGACCTGCCCGGCGCGGTGGCGGGCGTGGTCTCCGACGCGGAGGCAGCGATTGCCGAACTCAACCGCGGGGCCAGGCTGGAGCTGCAACCGCTGGCCCGTCTCCTCCTGAGGACCGAGTCCATCGCCTCCTCGAAGGTCGAGGGCATGCAGGTCGAGACACGGACGCTGGCTCGCGCCGAGGCCAAGCAGGAGGTTGGAAGGTCCATCGGAGCTGAGGCCGCCGAAATCCTGGCCAACATCGATGCGATGCAGCTCGCGATCGAGCGGGCGGCGGGAGTGGATGCCATCGCACAGGACGACCTCCTGGATATCCACCGCCGGCTCCTGGCACGAGCTCCCAATGCCAGCGCCATGGCGGGCAGGTTCCGGCAGGTCCAGAACTGGATTGGGGGAAACGACCACAACCCTTGCGGAGCAGAGTTCGTCCCGCCACCGCCCGAGGAGATGCCCTCGCTCCTGGATGACCTCTGCCGCTTCGTCAACGACGATAGGCTCCCTCCTCTGGTCCAGGCTTCAATCGCCCACGCTCAGTTCGAGACCATTCACCCATTCGAGGACGGGAACGGGCGCACAGGCCGGGCGCTCGTGCAGGTCATCCTGCGCCGACGCGGACTGGCACCAACCTTCGTTCCACCGATCAGTCTCGCCCTGGCAAGAGACAAAGACGTCTACATCCGAGGCCTGACCGACTTTCGGGAAGGCCTCCTCTCCCACTGGATCGAGTTGTTCGCGGCGGCCACCACTCAGGCAGCGACACTGGCCACTCGCTATGTGGCCGCGGTTGAGCATCTGCAAACGGGCTGGCGGGAACTACTCCGTTCGCACTCAAACCCGCGGTCGGACGCCGCGGCGTGGGACCTGATCAGGGTCCTGCCCGCGCATCCCATCATCACCGTGGCGGTTGGAGTCGCCGCCACAGGAAAAACCAAACCGGCGGTCTCCAATGGGATCAGCGAGCTCCAGGACGCCGGCGTCCTCACTCCGGTGACGAGCTCGCCCCGGAACCGAGCCTGGGAGGCGACCGAACTGCTGGATCTCGTCCAGGAGATGGAGTCCGGCGACTGGACCACGTAACGCGGTGGCCGCGGCCTGGGGGTGGACCACCCACGGTCTTGCAGTCCCTTAAGGACAGAAGTGTCCTTAAGGGGTGGGCCGGTGTCGGGGTGCACGGCTGGGACGCTCCAGTCCCTTGGTGGTTCCCCCCGGCCCAGGCCGACGCCTCAGCGGCGGCGCAGCCGGCTGTCGGTGAGGTCCGGGGGGGCCCAGCCGGCGTCGGCCGGGTTGAGATTTGTCCCCGGCGGCACGATCTCGTCGATGCGGTCCAGCGTGGCCTCGTCGAGGGTCACCTCAGCGGCACCGAGCTGGCTCTCCAGGTGCTCCATGGTGCGGGGCCCGATGATCGCCGCGGTCACCGCGGGGTGACGGATGACGAAGGCGATGGCGAGGTGGATCAGGCTTACTCCGGCATCTGCCGCCAGCTTGGTCAAGGCGTCGACCGCCTCGAGCTTGCGCTGGTTGACCGGGAGCGTCAGGTCGTAGCGCTGGGGCAGCCGGGTGGCTCGCATGCTGGTCGGTGCCGCCCCGCCGCGCGCATAGGCGCCGGAGAGGAACCCGCCGGCGAGCGGGCTCCAGGGGATGACACCCATGCCGTACTTCTGGCAGACGGGCAGCACCTCGGCCTCGACGCCGCGGACCAGCAGCGAGTACGGCGGCTGCTCGCAGACGAAGCGCTCCCGACCGCGGCGCTCGGCGACCCACTGAGCTTCGACGATCTGCGAAGCGGGGAAGGTCGAGCTGCCGAAGGCGCGGATCTTGCCGGCGTGCATCAGGTCGGTGAGGGCACCCAGGGTCTCGTCGATGTCGCATGTGGGGTCGGGCCGGTGGATCTGGTAGAGGTCGATCCAGTCGGTCTGCAGGCGGCGCAGGCTGGACTCGCACTCGCGGATGATCCAGCGCCGCGAGTTGCCCCGGGAGTTGGGATCGTCACCCATCGGGCTGTGCACCTTGGTGGCGAGCACCACCTGGTCCCGCCGCCCGCCGGCGAGAGCCTTGCCCACGATCTGCTCGGACTCCCCCAGCGAGTAGACGTCGGCGGTGTCAACGAAGGTGATCCCCGCGTCGAGGGCGCGGTGGATGATGCGGATCGACTCGTCGTGATCGGTATTGCCCCAGGCGCCGAACATCATGGCGCCGAGGCAGAGCGGGCTGACCTGGATTCCGGTGCGGCCGAGAGTGCGTTGCTGCATGGCTCAGACGATACGCGTCCCGTACTCGGCGCCGGCCCCGGGTGCGTCCCGGAGTCGGCCCGTGAAGGGTCGCCGTGAAGGGGTGCCGGTGGGGCACGTCGTCGAAGTGGGGCTTGCGCAGGCGCGAGATGCAATCGCGCCGAGCACGAGCAGCCGACGCCAAAGGCGTCGGACTGCGGTCCCCCGAGACGACGTGCCCCACCGGCACCCCGCCCTTGCGACTACCCGAACGCGTCCTCGCCGGTGATGGCCTTCCCGAGGATGAGGGTGTGCACCTCCTCGGTCCCCTCATACGTCAGCACCGCCTCCAGGTTGGCCATGTGGCGGGCGACCGGGTAGTCGAGGGTGAGCCCGTTGGCCCCGAGGATGGTCCGGGCGGCGCGGGCGATCTCGATGGCGGTCCGCGTGTTTGCCCGCTTGGCGAGCGACACCTGGACGGTGTGGACGCGGCCGGCATCCTTGAGGGTGCCGAGCCGGTGGGCAACCAGGCGGCCCTGGACCAGCCGGGTCGCCATCTCGGCGAGCTTGGCCTGGGTGAGCTGGAAGTGCGCGATCGGATGGCCGAAGGCCTCGCGGCTGCGGGCGTAGTCGACGGCCGCCGCAAAGCAGGCGCGAGCGGCGCCGAGCACGCCCCAGGCGATGCCGTAGCGCGCCTCGTCGAGGCAGGCGAGCGGACCGCTCAGCCCGCGGGCCTCCGGCAGCATGGAGGCCTCGGGCACCCTCACGTCGTCGAGGATCAGCTCGGAGGTCACCGAGGCGCGGAGGGAGAGCTTGCCCTCGATGTCGCGGGCCGAGAAGCCGGGCGTGCCCCGCTCCACCAGGAAGCCGCGGATGCCGTCGTCCGTCTGCGCCCAGACCACGGCGATGTCGGCGAGCGAGCCGTTGGTGATCCACATCTTGGTCCCGGAGAGGACCCAGTCCCCGCCCTCACGCCGGGCATGGGTGCGCATCGCCGCGGGATCGCTGCCCGCATCGGGCTCGGTCATCCCGAAGCAGCCGATCGCCCGCCCCGCCGCCATCTCGGGGAGCCACCGCTGCCGCTGCTCGTCGGAGCCGAAACGGCGGATCGGAAACATCGCCAGTGATCCCTGCACCGAGACGAACGAGCGCAGGCCGCTGTCGCCGGCCTCCAGCTCCTCACAGGCCACCCCGTAGGCGACCGCCGAGGCGCCGGCGCAGCCGTACCCCTCGAGATGCATCCCCAGCAGTCCCAGCTCGGCCAGCTCGGGGATCACCTCGCGGGGGAAGGTCCCGGCCGCGAAGTGCTCGCCGGCACGGGGCAGGAAACGCTCGCGGACGAAGTCGCGCACGGTGAGCTGGATGAGCCGCTCCTCATCGGAGAGGAGCTGATCGACGGCGTAGAGGTCGGCCGGGTCGAGGCGCGGTCGCGCTCCCCGCGGAGTGCCGTCGGTCGCCATGCCGGGCATTGTCACATCAGCGGCCAGACGGTGGACCGGCCGGCTTCGCCTCACTCAATGGCCGAGACCCAGCTCGATCGCCTTGACCAGCAGCAGCAGGACGGCGATCAGGATGTACGCACCCATCGCCGTCATCCCGATCCTGCGTCCCCGCGACGGCACGGGCCGGCTGAGCAGGGCGATGGGTGGCATCCGCCAGGTGAAGCGGTCCTCCGTGGCCTTGGCGGTCACCGCCGGCGCCAGGCTGCCCCGGGTGAAGATGCCGATCCCCACCAGCCCGACCACGAGGATGGCGCCGAAGACGATCAGCAGCACGGTCACGCTGACACCCGCGAAGATGGTCGAGAAGACGAGGATCAGGGAGAGCATCACCAGGATGGCGAGGATCACGGTGGCGAGCACGTTGAGCCAGGGTTTGTTGACCCAGGGTCCGAGCACGGCCGGGTCGTTGCAGAGCAGCAGCAGGAAGAGGCTCGCACTCGGCAGCAGCGTCCCGGCCAGAGCCTGGACGGCGGTGGTGATCAGACCGAGCGGCGCGTGCGGGATGAGCACGATGGCCGCCGCCACCATGACGACGGCGGTGAACACCGCGTAGAAGGGCTTCGCCTCTCGCCAGGAGCGGTGCAGCGAGTGGCGGATGCCGAAAACGTCGCCGAACGCGTAGGAGGTTGCCAGGGTGACCGCGCTCGCGCCGATGACCGAGGCGTCGACGAGCAGCACCGCGAAGATGGCGCCGAGCGCGGAGCTGACGTGCTTGGCCAGCCCCTCGGCGACCGTCTGCGCGTCGGCGAAATGCCCCGCGAGCGCCGTCCCATGAAAGGCTGTCGCGGCCGTGATCATGATGGCCGCGGCGCCGATGACGACGACGAAGGCGCCCACCACGGTGTCGGTGCGTTCATACGCGATCCAGCGCGGGGTGATGCGCTTGTCGACCACGTTCGACTGCTGGAAGAAGAGCTGCCACGGTGCCACCGTGGTCCCCACGATCGCGACGATGAGCAAGGCGCCGTTGGAGCTCAGCCCACCCTGGATGCCCGGGACGAAGAAGCCCTTGAGGACCGGTCCGAGGGTTGGATGGGCGAGCACCACCAGTGGGATCACCAGGGCGTTGCCGGCGAGGACGACGAACATCAGCCGTTCCCACGTCGAGAACTTGCCGGTCACGGTGATGCCCACCAGGAAGAGTGCCCCTATGGGCACGGCGATGTAGGGGCTCACCCCGAAGTAGGCGGCCCCCAGGCCGATACCGATGAACTCCGTGGTGATGGTGAGGAAGTTGAGGACGAAGAGGTCTCCGACCGAGAACCATCCCCAGAACCTGCCGAAGCGCTCGAAGATGAGCCGCCCGTGGCCGACCCCGGTGACCGCCCCGAGGCGCACCACCATCTCCTGGTTGACGATCAGCACCGGGATGAGCAGCACCAGCACCCAGAGCAGGCTGTCTCCGTAGTTCTGCCCCGCCTGGGCGTAGGTCGCCACGCCGCCGGCGTCGTTGTCGCCGACCATGACGATGAGTCCCGGCCCCATGATCACTGCCAGGGCGAGCAGCCGCCGGCGCCAGGTCCGCCGCGTCCCGTGCTCCTGCTCGTGGATGGTGCCGAAGGCACCCTTGATGTCGCCGACGTGCGCCGAATCGAGGACGGCCGTGCCGTGCACGTCCTCGCTGTCTCGGAGCTTCTCGTCGACCAAGCCGGACCTCCCGCTGCCCGCTGGGACAGCACAACTGAGCGGACCCGCCGCTCAGGAGGTCACGACAACGTCAGACCCCTGGGCGAACGTGCCCCATTGCTCCGGCGCGCCACGACATCGGAGATGACGTCGATGGAGCCCCGGACCGCCTACTATCGCCGTCTTCCATGGGCACCTCTGACTGCTGACAGGCGGCGCCAGTCTACCAGGGGACCGTGCGCCTTCCGATCGAGGTCGAGCGGGATCAGCGAACTGTGATCGCCGGCATCAACCGTGGTCGGCCTCGGAGCGGCGGCGCCAGGAGTCGGGGAGCATCGCCTCCAGCACGTCGTCCACCGAGATGACCCCGATGATGCGCCGGCCGTCGTCGACGACCGGGGCGACGCTCAGGTTGAAGTCGGTCATCAGCCGGGCCACCTCGGGCAGGTCGTCGCCCACCTCCAGGGCGGTGTCGCCCCGCTGGACCAGCTTGGCGACCGCGCCGTTGCCTCGAGCCTGGATGAGGCTGACCAGGGGGACGGCGCCGACCAGGCGGCCGGAGGCGTCGGTGACGAAGACGTCCGCGAGGACCTGGGGCGAGAGCCCGGCGGCCTTCACGGCGGCGAGCGCCTCGGTCACGGTCGCGGCCTCGGCCACGGCCACGAAGTCGGGGCTCATCAGCCCGCCCGCGCTCTCCGGGCTGTAGCTGAGCAGGGCCCGCACCTTGGCCTGCTTGGCGGGAGGAAGGAGGGCGAGGATGGCGGCCCGCCGCGCCTGGTCGAGCTCGGTGATGAGGTCGGCGGCGTCGTCGGCGCCCATGCCGGCGAGCACCGAGGCCGCCTCGGAGTCGGAGCGCGCGTGCAGAAACTCGACCTGGTGCTCGGTGTTGAGCTCCTCGAAGACGTCGGCTTCCAGCTCGGGATCGGCGTGGACGGCGGTGATGATCTCCTCCCCCTCCTCGTGGGAGGCGCTCTCCACGATGTCGGCGATCTCGGCGGGATGGAGGCGGCGCAGCCGGCGCAGCGGCATGAGCAGCCGGGAGGTGGGGACGTGGCCGACAAAGGGCTCCACCTGAGCCCAGTCGACGAAGTAGCGGGCGTGGTGGCGAGGGGCGTTGAAGGGCGGCGGGAGCATCCGCCGCAGCGCGCCCCGGCGGCTGGAGTCGACGCCGGCCACCTTCCACCCTCCGCGCCCGGCGGTCAGCTGGATGTCTCCGGCGGTGATCAGCCGACCCGTCTCCACGCTGATCACCCGCCGCCCGAGGACGTCGGCGCGAAGCAGGACCTCACCCTGGCGGCGTTCGAAGCGAAGCAGACTGAGCGTCTCGCCGGCGAGCTGCACGCGCCCACCCGCCACCTCGCCGAGGCGATCGCGGGGAACGAAGAGCCGGCGCCCTGCGAGCCGCGCGATGAGCCCGGTCACCGGCGGATAGCCGCCCGCGCCGAGACGGACGATCACGTCTTCGACTCGCCCGAGGGTCTCCCCGGCGCGGTCGACGATCCGGCTGTGGGTGATCTCAGTGAGCCAGAGGCGCTCGACCCCCGACGGCGACGGCTCGGTGTCTGATGTGGTCATCTGACGGCCTACAGTCTGCCACGTCCTCCGACCCAAGCCGTCGGGGTACCGCCGTCCCCCGCGTGAGCAGTGGCTACGACCCCTGGACGCCGCCCGCCTCGCCGCCGCCACTCAGCGAGCGCGGCCAGCTCACCCCCATGCTCGCCCCACCGGCTGGCGAGTCCCCGATATGCCAGCGGCCACCGGTCGCCGTGACCACGGCGTTGGCGATGGCGAGCCCGAGACCCGCCCCCCCGGGGAGGTCCGTTGCACGGCGGAAGCGGTCGAAGATGTGCGCGCGCTCGGCGACCGGGATGCCGGGGCCGGAGTCGTCGACGGCGAGGCGTATCCGGTTGCCGTCCGGCCACACCGCGACGTCGATGCTCCCGCCCTCGGGCACGTACTTGCAGGCGTTGTCGAGAAGGACGCCGAGCAGGCGATCCAGCCAGTCCGCCGGGGCGTGGATGGCGAGCGGCGCGGGCGGGGTGCGGATCGTGAGCCGCACGCGGTTGGCCTCGGCGACCGCCGTGAAGCGGTCCGCCGCCATGTGGGTGAGGACGGCGAGGTCGACATGCTCCGCCTGGGTGCGATCGCGGGTGGTGTCGAAGCGGGCCAGCCAGAGGAGATCCTCGACCAGCCGGCGCATGCGGGCGCTCTCCCCCTGAACCCGCTGGAAGGCCGCGTGGTACCAGGCGACCTCGCGCGGTTGGGCCAGCGCGAGCGAGGTCTGCGCCTCGATGACCGACAGCGGGGTGCGCAGCTCGTGCGATGCGTCGGCGGTGAACTCCATCTGGCGCACCCGGGCCTCCTCGATCGGGGCGGCAACCCTGCGACCGATGGTGAGCGCCCCGAGGAAGACGGCGAGGAGGAGCACCGGGCCGACGACCGACTCGGCCAGGATGAGGTTGCCCTCAGCGGAGCCGACCCCGCTCAGCGACTGCCCGATGACCATCCGGACCAGGGTCACCGGCTCGTAGATGGGCAGATCGGTCACGGGATCGACGGCGACCTGGGCGTCGTAGTGCACCGCCGGATTGATGTCGGTGCCGATCACCCGGAAGTCGTCGCCCCCGACGGAGACGGTCTGCGGCGTGGCCCCGACGCTCAGGGCACCCGCCGGCAGCTCGTTGCCGGTGGAGGTCGGGACGGTGCACGCCTGGAGCTGGGCCTGGGGGTCGCAGACGATCTCGGTCCCGTCGGCGGCGACGAACCAGTACCAGAGCGGAGAGCTCGAGGTCCCGGTCGATTGCGGGGTCCCGCCAGCGTTGGAGGTGGCGAGCGCCTGGCTCAATTGGGCGTCGACCTCCGATGCCTCCCGGGCGCTGACGATGAGGACGACCACCACCGCGATCACCAGGTAGACGGCGGCGACGATGGCGGTGCTGACCAGGGCGACCCGGGTGGCCGCCACCCGCACCCGGCCCAGCGCGTCCCGTGCGGAGCCGGCGGTGCCGGCAGGGCGCCCGGTCGTGAGCCGATCGAGGACGCGTCCCGCCCAGCTGAAGGGCCCGGAGCTCACCCCGCCTCCTCGAGCCGGTATCCCGCGCCCCGGACGGTCACGATCCTGATGCCCGCGCTCGGGAGCTTGGCCCGGAGCCGGCTGAGCTGCACGTCGATGGCGTTGGAGCCGAGGGCGTCCGTCTCGTCGCGCCAGCCGTGCTCGGCGATCGCCTTGCGATCGACGACGGCAGGCGAGCGCCGCATCAGCAGCTCGAGGATGTTGTACTCGGTGGTGGTCAGGTTGACCGGGTGCCCATCCGCGCTCACCTCGCGGCGGAGCGGGTCGAGCGCGAGGCTGCCCCGGGTGATCACCGGCGCGTCCACCCCGCGGGGGCGGCGCTGGAGGGCACGGATCCGGGCCAGCAGCTCGCTGAAGTCGAAGGGCTTGACCAGGTAGTCGTCGGCCCCGGCGTCGAGCCCCTCCACCCGGTCGGGTGGGGTGTCCCGGGCGGTGAGCATCAGGATCGCGGTGGGCCGCTCGTGGCGGCGTGCCCAGCGGACCACGTCGATGCCCGCGCCGCCGGGCATCCGCCAGTCGATCACGGCGACGTCGTACTCGTAGAACTTGAGCTGGTCGATGGCGTCGTCGCCGCGGCCGACGGCGTCGACCTGGTAGCCGCCGTCCTCCAGGCCCTGGATCAATACGGAACGGAGACCGGGGTCGTCTTCAGCAACCAGGATTCGCATGTCATCAGTCTCGCGCAGCCGGGCGCCGGGCGCAGCCTCTCACCCTGGGTGACCCTACGAGACCGTTGTCGTCGTGGTGGTGGTCCCGCCCCCCCCGCCCCCGAAACCGCCGAACCCACCGAAGCCCCCGCCGCCGAAGCCGCCGAAGCCGCTCCCGCCCGTGAAGCAGCCGGACGGGCCGGCGGGCTCGATGAGCAGAGAGCTGGCGGTCACCACACCCGAGGAGCTCTTGGGGCCGACCGCGGCGACGCAGGCGCCGGACGTCAGATCGGAGACGGATCCCGTGGTCGTCGTCGAGACCGAGGCGGTGTTCGGTACCGCGATGCCCTGGCTCGAGCCGCTGGTGAGCTTGACCGTCACCGCGCCGCTGCTCACGGCGGTGACCACCCCCCGGACGCTCGCGAAGTCGGAGTAGTAGCCACCGGAGGGCCGCGGGGCGAAGCTGAAGTCGGGACGGCCACCCGGGAAGCCACCCGGATTGGCCCCCGCGAAAGAGGTCGCCGGGCAGGAGCCGTTGACCTCCGGCGAGACGGTCACCCGGGTCGCGGTGAGGGTGCCGGTGGCGTCGCTCCCCGTGGCGGTGATGCAGCTCCCGACCGTGATGTCGGAGACGCTGCCGCTCCCGGTCGCGCTGATGGGTGTCGAGCTGGTGAAGTCGACAGTCACATCTCCGTTCGAGGTGCTGAGCACCAGGGTCGATCCGCTGACGCTGACCACGCTCCCGTCGGTGAGGTTGCCGTCCCGGAATCCGCCGAACCCACCCGGCAGCGGGCCGTTCGTCGAGCCGCAGGCCGCGATCGCGAGCCCCACACCGGCGAGCACCGGGAGTGCGGCCACGCGCGCACGCCAGGTCCCGGCGGCCGCAACGCGTTCCGCCGTGCCCCTCCGCGTCGCCAGCAATCTCTTCACAGTTCCTCGGTGATCACCGCATCCCCGGACCCTGGGGGTGGCGCCGGTCGCAATTCGCGGCCGGCACCACCTGGGGGGGAGGGTCCGAGATCGGTAGCGAGCCCATTCCACCCCAGGCCACCTTTCGAATCCGTGAGGTCGCTTCCTGCGCGTCCGAGTTGGCGGTTCAATGACGCCCAGTAGCATGCGCATCGCCCTCATCGCCCCGCTCATCGCCCCGCTGCGCGAGCCCCAGCTGGGCGGCGTGCAGACGTTCCTGGTCGACCTGGCCCGGGGCCTCGCCGGGCGCGGACACGACGTCACCGTCTTCGCCGCCCGCGGTTCCCGCGTGGACGGGGTGCGCGTGGCCGGCACGGGGGTGGACTCCACGCAGCTCAGCGCCACCCGCTTCCATCCTGGGGAGCAGGGGGGGATCCGGGGCGCGCGGGGGGCGGCGGTCGCAGCCGCGGGGGAGGCCGCTGCCGAGGCCGCCTTCGCCGCCACGTTGGCCCTCATCGGGAACGATGAGCCGGCCTACGACCTCGTCCACAATCACGCCTTCGACATCCCGGCGATCCGCCACGCCGCGCAGCTCACCATCCCGGTGCTCCACACCCTGCACATGCCGGGCGAGCCCGGCATCGGCGCGGCCCTCGCCGCCGCCCGCGGCGGCGCGCATCCACCCCTCATCGCCGCGATCTCGGACGCTCAGGCGGCGTCCTGGCGCGACCTCGTGGCGATCGATGCCGTGCTCCGCCCCGGGATTCCGACGGCGGCGATCCGGTGGTCTCCCACCCCGACCTCCGACCGCCTCCTCTTCGCCGGGCGACTCTCTCCGGAGAAGGGCGCCATGGAGGCGATCGCGATCGCCCGGGCGGCGGGGCGCCGCCTGCTCCTCTGCGGTCCCGCCTACGACCCGCAGTACGTCACCCGGCTGCAGGAGTTCCTCGGTGACACCGCTCCGAACTTCCCGCCCGGAGCCGTGGAGGTCCTGCCCGCGCTGGAGAGGCGCACCCTCTGGCTCGAGATGGGGAGGTCGGCTGCCGTTCTCTGCCCGGCGCAATGGGACGAGCCCTTCGGCCTGGTGGCGGCGGAGGCCAACGCCTGCGGGACGCCGGTGGTCGGTTTCCGGCGGGGCGGCCTCGCGGAGGTGGTGAGTGATGGGGTGACGGGGATCCTGGTCGCAGCGGGCGACGTCGCCGAGGCGGCCGCGGGGGTGGGGCGCGCGGATGAATTGAGCCGTCAAGCCTGCCGCAGCCACGCCGAGCGTCACCTCGACCTGGAGGCGACCCTCGACGCCCACGAACGCGTCTACCGCCGGGCCGTCGGGGAGCGGAGCTGAGGGGCTCCGCCGGCGCTCAGGCCGCCGCGACCCGGTTGCGGCCCTCGGCCTTGGCGACGTAGAGGGCGTCGTCGGCCCGGTGGACCAGGACCTCGGCGTCCTCTGTCCCATTGGTGTGGCCGACGCTGACCGTGACCCGGATCTGGCTGCCGTCGTCGAGGGTGAAGGGCGCGGCCGCGATGACCTGCCGCATCCGTTCGGCCATGACCCGGACCCCCTCGGGTGGGGTGTCGGTGAGCACCGCCAGGAACTCCTCGCCTCCCCAGCGGCCCAGGGCGTCCTCGGTGCGCATCGCCTGCTGGAGGCGCCCCGCCACCTCACGGAGCACGGCGTCACCGGCGAGGTGTCCGTGCTCGTCGTTGACGTCCTTGAAATGGTCGATGTCGACGATCAGGACGCCGACGCTGCGGTCGTGGCGCCGGGCCGCGCTGATCACCGAGCGCAGGTGCTCGTCGAGGTGGCGGCGGTTGTAGATGTTGGTCAGCATGTCGATGCGCGAGACCCGATCCAGCTCGGCGTTGCGCGCGCGCAGCTCGTCCTGCAGCCACTTGGTCCGGAGTGCGGCGCTCACCCGCGCCATCAGCTCGTTGGCCTCGAAGGGCTTGCGCAGGTAGTCGTGGGCACCCAGCCGGAGGCCGTTCACCACGTCGGCGGTGTCGACCCGCCCGGTCAGGAAGACGACGGGGATGTCCTTGAGCTGCGGATCCGCCTTGAGCCGTTCCAGGGTGGCGTGACCGTCGAGCACCGGCATCTCGACGTCGAGGAGGATGACGTCCGGGTGGTACTCGCGGCAGGCGTCGATCGCCTCCGCCCCGTTGACGGCCTCGACGACGGTGTGCCCGTCGGTTTCGAGCTGGCGCCGGAGCACGGCGCGCACCACCATCGAGTCGTCGGCGACCAGGATCGTGCCGTTCACTGGAGCTCCTTGGCGAGCTCGTCGGCGTCGAGCACCAGGATCATCCGCTGCTCCTCGGCCCGGATAACCCCGGCGACCACCGGGTTCTCCTGGCCCGCGGGCGGGGCGGTGATCGCACTCTCCTCCACCCGGAGGATGCCGATGGCGCTCTCGACGACCAGGCCGAAGCGCTCGCCGCCACCGTCCAGGACGAGTACGTGGCCGGCGCCATGGCCGAGCACGGAGAGCACGGTGAGGATCTCGTCGCCGCGCCGGAGAACGCCGGCGATGCCGTCCTTGGGCACGGGCAGCGGGGTGATCCCGTAGGGTAGCCGCACCTCCTGGACCCGCTCGATGGGGACCGCCCACTCGCCGTCCATGGTTTCGAAGTGGACCAGTGTTCTCATGGCTCGGGTGTCCTCGTCAGGCGGTGATCGATCATCCGGACCAGCTCCTCGATCTGGTAGCCCTCGAGGGCGACCTCGGCGGCCGCGGAGCTGCGCCCGAGAGCGGCGCGGGCGACGCTGAAGGCCCGGCGGGCCTGGCGCGTCTCGCCCTGGAGCTCGAAGGCGAGACCCAGCTGGAACTGGGCGATGGCGTGGTCGGGGTCGAGGTAGACGACCTTGCGGAGCGCGGCCACGGCGGCGGCGGCGTCGCCCGCCTGCAGCCCGGCTTCGCCCGCAGCGAGGAGGGCCGCGATCGAGGGGTCGCCACCGCACTGGTTCGTCGCCTCCACCGCTCCGCGCGGCGGGGACGGCGCCGGTGCCGCGTGCGGCGTGGAGGCCGCGGAGGGAGCATGGATGGAGCCGAGCTTGGCCCCCGCCGGGACGGAGGGCCGGGACCCTCCCCGGGCCTCGGCGTACGTGGCGGCGCCCCGGACCGCAGGGCTGCGTCCGGCGTCCAGGGCCGCCGCCGAGACGGGGGACTTGGTCCGCTTCGAGGGGCCGCGGGAATGGCTCGGGTACCCGGGGGCGGGGAGGAGCTGGGCCGCCGCGTCCACCGGCACCGCCTCGGGCTGCCGGTACGCGAAGGCGGTGCCGACCCGCACCAGGTGAAAGCGCTCGGTGACCTGCCAGAGCGACTCCGAGTAGCCGAGGAAGACCCATCCGCGCGGGTCCATGGTGGTGTGGATCCGCTCCAGGGCGGCCAGCACGTCGTTGCGGTCGAAGTAGATGAGCACGTTGCGGCAGAAGACGACCTCGGCACCTCGGGCCTGGGCCGGAACCGGGTCGCGGATCAGGTTGTGCCGGAAGACGGTCACCTTGGACCTGATCTCGGGGACGATCTCCCACTGATCACCAGCCCGGCGGAGGTACCGGCTGCGCTCCTTCTCGCCGAGCCCGGTGAGCTGCCGCTCGTCGTAACGCCCGCTGGCGGCCTGGCGAAGGGCACGGGACGAGATGTCGGAGGCGACCACCTGCCACTTGGCGATGCCGCTCTCGGCGAGCACCATGGCGATGGTGTAGGGCTCGTGTCCCCAGGCACAGCCGGCGCTCCAGACGGTGAGCGGGGAGTGGAGGGTGGGCACGACGTCACGCCGGAAGGCGGCGACCTGCGCCGGGTCGCGGAAGAAGGAGGTCTCCTGGACGGTGAGCTCGTCGAGGCACGCCTGGAGCGCGGGTCCCTCGGCGGCGATCTCCTCGACGATCGTGGAGTCCGGGACACCTCGCAGCTCCGCGGTGTGGTGGAGCCAGTAGTCGAGGCGATACCTCTGGGCGGGGTCCAGGCGCAGGCCCACGCTCCGTTCCACGAACTCGCTGGCGGTGTCGAGCAGGATCTCGCTGGTCATGCGGGCACCGCTGCTCCGGCGGCGCGGAGCACCGCGGGGGCGATCTCGGAGAGGGGCAGCACCCAGGCGACCCCGCCATTATCATGGGCCGCCTTGGGCATCCCGTAGACGGCCGAGGACTCCTGGTCCTGGGCGATGGTCGTCCCGCCGATCCGCCGGAGGGCGAGCAGCCCGGAGGCGCCGTCGTCCCCCATGCCGGTGAGGATCACCCCGATCCCGCCCTCGTCGCCGCAGTCGGCCATGCTGTGGAAGAGGACGTCGGCGGACGGGCGGTGAAGGGTGACCGGCTCGTCGAGAAGCGACAGCCGGTGGCCGCGCCGGACGATCGCGTGCAGCCCCGGCGGCGCCACCAGGACCAGCCCGGGCCGGAGCTGGGCGCCGTCGACGGCGAGCTCCACCGGCAGGGCCGACTCGCGGCGCATCCAGCCGAGGAAGCCGTCCACGAAGCCGGACTGCAGATGCTGGACCACGATGACGGGGCGCTGGAGCCCACCCAGGCCGGCCAGAACCCGCGCCAGGGCGGGGGGCCCCCCGGTCGAGGCCGCCAGGCCGACCACGCCCTCGGAGCTGCGCCTCCCCGCGGCGACGGCGGGGCGGGGCTCCCGGATGACCGGGCGCCGCAGCCGCTCGCGGCGGCGCTGCGAGAGGTGTCCGAGGGCACGCAGCCGCTTGCGCAGCTCGGCTCCGACGGCGACGTCCCACTTGGCCGGGTACGTCATCACCTCCACGGCGCCGGCGACCACCGCCGCCATCGAGGCGTCGCGGCGCTGGTCGGACGGGACCATGAGCAGGATGGGCACGGGAGCGAGGGCGAGTATCTCCCGGACGAGACCGGCGGCCTGACCAGTGGTGGAAAGCCCGGACATGTCGAGGCCCACCAGGTCGGGGTGGTCGTGGCCGACGTAGGCGACCGCCTGGGCGGGGGGAATCTGCGCCACCACGCTGGCGTCACGGTCTGCCTCGACGGCCCGCGCCAGCTGGGTGGCCCAGGCGCCCGTCTGCCCGCTGACGATCAGCACCCGCAGGATGTCCTTCGCCGGCACGGCGCTCACCTCGCCGGCCACTGGTGAGCCGGCACGGCGGTCGCGACGCTGCCGCCCATCGAGGCCCGCTGCAGCGCGCGCCGCGCCGCCTCCTCCAGGGCGCGCTTCCTGTCCACCCGTCGCACGGCGCGGGTGATCGCGGCCCGTCTCAGGACTCGCTCTTCGAATGCCGGCGTCACCGCTCCGCCCCCAGCAGCCGCTCCACCGCGGAGAGCAGCGCCGACTGGTCAAACCCGCTCTTCACGATGTATCCGTCGGCGCCGCACTCCAGGCCCCGCCGTCGGTCCTCGTCGCTTCCCCGGGAGGTGAGGATGATCACCGGCAGGGAGGCGAGCCCGGGTTGCTTGCGGATCGCCTCGGTCAGCTCGAAGCCGTCCATCCGCGGCATCTGGACGTCGGTGAGGACCAGGTCGGGGCGTTCGTGGGAGATCTCGACGAGCGCCTCCTCGCCGTTGACGGCCACCCGCACGCGGTAGCCGGCGTTCTCGAAGATGGAGCGCTGCAGCTCGCGGACGGTGAGAGCGTCGTCGACGACCAGGATCGAGGCTGCGCGCTGCGCGACGGCCTCATCCCGGGCGATGCCGCTGGCGGCCTCCTGCGACCGGTCGCCTCCCTCCATGCGTCGGGCCCGCTCGATGAGACCCGCGGCCTCGAGCACCAGGAGGATGCTGCCGTCGGGCTGGACGCCTGCACCGGCCACCGCCGGCAGCTGCGGAACCAGCTCGCCGAGCCCCTTGACCACGACGTCGCGCTGATCCACGAGGTCGTCGACGCGGAAGGCGTGGCTCCGGGTGAGGCCGGCGAGGACCACGGAGGGGCCGTCGCTGCCATTGCCCGTGCCCAGCACCGAGGCGAGGCTGCTGATCGGGACGGGGCGGCCGTCGAGCATGGTCATCGCTCGACCACCCACCGTCGCCGAGGCCTGGGGCGGCAGCACCGCGCGGACGGAGTGGAGCGGGATGGCGTAGGCCTGCCCGCCGGCGTTGATGACCAGGCAGCGCAGCGTCGCCATCGTGATGGGCACGGCGATCCGGAACTCAGTGCCCATCCCGGGGTCGGAGCGGACCTCGATGCGCCCGCGGACGGCGTTGAGACTGGCCCGGACGACGTCGAGCCCGACCCCACGTCCGGAGACTCCGGTGATCTTGGTGGCGGTGGTCAGGCCCGACCGGAAGATGAGGTAGAGGGCGGCCTCGTCGTCCATCTCCATGGCGCTGCGGTCGGTGCGACCCGCGGCCTCCCGGACCCGGCCCACCTCGATGCCCCGGCCGTCGTCGCTCACCGCGATGACCACCTCGGAGCCGAGCTGCATGGCGTGGAGCCGGATCGTCCCCTCGACCGGCTTCCCGTGAAGACGGCGCTCGTCCGGGGACTCGACACCGTGGTCCACGGCATTCCTGACCAGATGGAGGAGGGGATCGGCGAGGCGCTCCAGGACGCCGCGATCGATCTCGGCGTCCTCTCCCCGGGTCTCGAAACGCACCTCCTTGCCGGTCTCCCGGGCCAGGTCGCGCACCGCCCGGCGGAGCCGCGGAGCGAGTGACATGACCGGGATCATCCGGGCGTGGAGGGCCAGCTCCTGCAACTCGTTGAGGGAGCGGACCAGGTCGCGGTACTCGGTGAGACCGGAGGGATCGCGTTCCAGCCGCTCGAGGAGGGCGCTCCCGAGGCGCAGCGTCGCGGCCGATGCCTCGCCGATCAAGCGTACCAGGTCGTCGATCCGGTGGACGGGGACCTGGAGCATCTCGGTCGCGGTTGCCCGAGCCGGCTCGCCGTGCGCGCCGTCGGGGGCACCGTGAGCTTCCACTGCCGCCGCCTCGCCGGCCGGGTGCTCGCCCGCCGGTGCCGCCAGCGGTACGGATTCCGCAGGAGAGGGGGCTGCCGGAGGGGGCGCAGGTGGCGGGGGAGCCGCCGGCGGCGGGCTCGGGAGGGTGACCTGCGGCGCCGCGGCCTCCGGCTCTGGGGAGGCGGTCGTGGCCGAGGCTGCCTCGGATGCGGCGGCCGGTGGGGCGGCCGGCTCGGCGGGCCGGGAGGTGGTGCTCGGGGTGTTCTCCTCGACGACCGGAGGCCCCCCGACGGCGATGCGCAGCCTCTGCTCGGCCTCGAAGGCGACCTCCTCATGGTCCTGCCCGGCGACCGCGAGAGGGATCAGGGTTCGGATCGCGTCGACACCGGCGAGAACCGCGTCGATCAGGGCGGTATCGACGCCGCGCCGTTCGCGGCGCACCTCCTCCAGCAGGTCCTCCAGTGCGTGCGCCACCCGGGCAACGTGAGGCATGCCGACCACCGCCGCGCCGCCCTTGATGGTGTGGGCCTCCCGGAAGAGGGAAGCGACCACCTCAGGGTTGGCACCGCCCTTCTCCAGCTCGAGCAGCTCGTCGACCAGGGTGTCGAGCCGGCCCTCCGCCTCGGTCGCGAAGAGGCGCTGGAAGTCGCCCTCCGAGAGCGACTCCTGAGGGCTCACTGCGAGATCCGAGAGGGGCTGAGGAGCACCGGGACGTCGAGGGCGACGGCCAGCCGGGCGTCAGCGACCAGGTAGGTCTCGGTGGTCCCCTCCATGTCGGAATGGCCCACCGATTCGTTCAAGCGGACCGTCTGCGGCATGTCGGTGGCCACCAGGCCGGCCGTCCCGTGGGCGGTCTCGACCAGCACCGCGTACGGCTCCTCCATGCACGCGCGGAGGCCGAGCAGGAGGCCGGTGTCGAGCAGCGGGACGATGTCCCCGCGCACATTGAACACGCCGCGCACCACCGGGGGCGAGGTGGGCAGCTGGGTCACCCGCGGATCGACCACCACCTCGCGGACGGCGTCCAGCGAGATGGCATACGTGTCGCTCCCCACCGGGATCAGCAGAGCGAGCTGTCCCGCGGCGATGCCGGGCGTGGGCGTGCCGGCCACCTCAGGCCCCTCTCCCCCCGGGTGGCGTGAGCCGCGGATTGGGCGGGTTGTGCACTGGACTGTTTCCCCGGGCGGCGCATCCCAGTCACC
>Ga0181520_10004338_pt1 | contig 23836 bp, 26 predicted proteins | sample PEATcosm2014_Bin_29_FD_132451 | JGI IMG/M metagenome (GOLD analysis project Ga0181520, IMG submission 132451) | Peatland microbial communities from MTU Mesocosm Facility, Houghton, MI, USA - PEATcosm2014_Bin02_30_metaG | ecosystem: Environmental > Terrestrial > Soil > Wetlands > Peat | place...
GCCCAAGCAAGTCGAGATCGGCGGCGTTGCCAAGGCGCGCGTGGATATCACCAACACCGGCTCGCGCGAAGGCGACGAGGTTCCGCAACTCTACCTGCACCAGCGCGTGGCGTCCGTCACGCGACCGGTCATGCAGTTGAAGGGCTTCGAGCGCATCACCCTGAAGCCGGGAGAAAAGCGCACCGTCGAATTCACGATTACCGCGGACATGCTCTCCATGCTGAACACCGACATGCATCGCGTGGTCGAGCCGGGAATCTTCGACGTGATGGTCGGCCCCAGCTCGGCCGACACCAAGACGGTTGCGCTCAAGGTGGTCGATCTGAACGGCCAGGCCGGCACGCCTGCGACGCTGAAGCCCAAGGGCTCGGAGTCCGGCGTGGTCAGCACTTTCGACGATCTCAAAATCGCCGCCAACTTCGGTTCCTGGACCGTGATGACCGATTCGGTAATGGGCGGCAAATCGACGGCGACCATGGACGCGGTTGCCGGCGGCGCCAACGGTACCAAGGGAGCCATGCGCATGGCCGGCGAGAACGTCAAAGGCGCCGGCTTCATGTTCGGGGGAGCGGTTTACTCTCCCGGCCCCGGCATGATGCAGGGCGCCGATCTCTCCGACAAGAAGAACATCAGCTTCTGGGCCAAAGGCGATGGCAAAACCTGCCGCCTCCTGATCTTCACCGAAACCAAAGGCCAAAACCCGACCTTCCGCACCTTCGTCGCCACGCCGGAGTGGAAGCAGTACACGTTCTCGTTCGAGAGCCTAGGCACCGACGGCCACGACCTCTCCGGCCTGGCATTCCTAAGTCCCCCCGGCGAAGGGAAATTCGAATTCTTCCTCGACGAGGTGGAGATTAAGTAAGGGGGACGAGCGTCGGGTCCGACTTTGCCGGAAGGGCCCAATGGCTTATTCGATAGAGTGGTCGTGTGCGAGTCGACCCTTGCGGCGCGCGCCCGGCGGACTACGCGCGCTCTGCTTCGCGGCGGATGCCCGGCAATCCACATCCAGAGTTGCGTCTGGCATCCTACCGACTTCTCAGCCGCGATATGCTTCGCCGCGGCGATCTGTTCAGGGGCCAGCCGAAGTGAAATGGGCAACCGTGCCCGCGTGAGCGCGTTGGTCTGTGGGGCAGCTTGGCAAGCTGCAGACCGATTGTGAATCGGCCCGCGCGGCGATAATCAATCGCCGCGCAGGATGGCATCCTGCCCCACAGGCCCGGACACGGGTTACGATGTTCCCCGCTCACCCCGGCAGCACGTCCGCGAACACGAATCCGTCGCGCTCCACCACTTCGCCCGAACGGACGTTGATGGGACTCGAGAACGGCGGTGCATCGTGCACAAATGTGTGAAACTCTCCGTTCTCTCCGCACGGATCGATTCCAGCCGGCAGATTCTCCAGGAAGCTCCGGTCGAAATCGCGGCCGGCAAAAGGTCTTTCGAGCTTGGCCGGATCCACGCAGGTGACTTTCGCTTTCACGCCCGCGGCGATCATCTCCAGAGCCAGATCTCCGGTTGGAATCAGCCAGAGGGGAAACAGCGGCTCCAGGCCGGTCCCTTGCAATTGCCGTATGCGGTAGTCGCGAATGTCCTGGAGAAACAGGTCGCCGAATGCCACCGCCGTGATTCCCTCCGCGATTGCGCGCTGGCATACCACGCGCATACGGTCTTCGTACTCCGCGTTCGAGCACGGCGAAGGCAGTTCCACCGCCCATAGCGGGAGCCCCGCACGCTCCGCCTGGGCCTCCACCAGCGCGCGCCGGACGGCATGCATCGCCACCCGGTTCGCCTCCGAGTTGAAACTGGTGACCAGCGCAGCCACGTGCACTCCAGCGTTCCGCCGCAGGAGATGCAACGTCCAGGCGCTGTCTTTCCCGCTGCTCCACGATAAGAGAACCTTTTTCATTCCCGGACTACCTTTCGCGAGATTTGAAAGACGGCTAGCAAACTCCTGATTGTACCGAAGCGGCATCTATCCTCGGTTCTGGGTTGCACCGGCGCGGGGTTCCCGAAAATTAGTACTTTGGTCCCAGGAAAGGTCCGATTTGCCAATGACAGAACCTAGAATCAGCAGCTTACCTCTGTTAACAAGTGGCATTCTACGTGCTTAATGTCACTGCAGCAACCTGCTGGAGGGCAAATCCAATGTCGTTACTGACTTCGTTCTGGAGAGGCGATCAGGGGCAAGATCTGATCGAATACACCCTGCTTTTGGCTTTTGTGGCGTTGGCTTCAGCCGCGCTTCTGCTTGGCGCCGGCGGTAGCGTCTCCAGCATCTGGACAGCGAGCAATTCCCAGTTGACCGCAGCCGCCGGCTCGGCGACGACCTAGCCGCGGCACGGCGTCCTTTTCGCCGTTTCCGTGGCTCTCGCGACCGGCATCGGGGTGGCTTGCGCCAGCTTTCCGCCTGGGGTCAAACCGGCCCGGGCGGCTGGTTTTCTCAGGGCTTCGCGTCCTGAGTCTCCCAGATCATGTGCAAACCACGCTCGAGGTTCAGGCGCTCCCCGGGAATGCGGAACACGCCGAAGCGCGGGGCGGAGGTGTCAATGTCGAGACCGACGATTTCACTGCGGGCCGGTCCTGCGGCTTCTGTGGCGAATCCTCCCAACGTCTCCCCTAAGTGCGTCCTCTCCTCAAGACGGGGGCCGATCAGCCGGGCGCGGAAGAGCGCCCGCTTGCCCTCGAAGGTCAGGGAGAAAAACTCCAGGCTTACGACGAAGGTTTTTCTCGGCTCATAATACTGTTCCAGGGCCCGTATCCGGCCGGACACCGCGGCGCCTTTCGGCACGGAGATTCCGGCAGCAACGATGGGCCGATTGAGCCGCGCCGTGATCGGGTCCCCGACAGCGGATTCTCCGAATTTGATCGGGGTTTCGAGCTTCAGGTCGAACGAGATCCCGGCAGGCAGCTCGATCTCTCCGGTTTCTTCCTGTGGAACGGGCTTCCCCAGAGGAGAGGGCGCGGCTGTGTGGTCAGTTCCAAAAGAGATGGAGGATTGGCTGGTGTATTGCCGGCATCCCGTGAAGCTGGTGACGGTGCGGTTCTCTGTACCTTTCAAATCGGTCATCGTCAGCTCGTCATACTGCGGCAGCAGAAAATCGCCCGAGCCCACGGTAGTCCTTGCATAGCGGATGGCTTCGCTGGCAGACGCTACGGGCAGCGGGATCTCCTCGGCGTGTTCGTCCAGCATCATGACGTCCAATGCGTCTGGATCGACACAGATGTATCCCGAGTAGGCCGATGTGGCTTCGCGGTCATCGAGGATGATCGTGTGAGTGCTGGAGAGCAAGGGGACTCGGAAACTGTAACGGGATCCGTGCCGGCCCTCGACCATGCATGCGCCGGCATAACTGAAAGCAGGGGCGGAGGGACCGAAGAGACTGCCGATCCAACCGCCGAAGCCGCCGTTGCCGATGGCGCCGCCTTGTGGAAGTTCTCGGATCAAGCCCGCTTCGAACTGGCTTGAACCGGGCCAGGCAAACATCTCATTGGCCCCGATGAACGCCACGTCGAGGTGAATCCGGTCGCGAAAAAGGAGCTTGTCCTTGTCCGGGACGCGGACCGAACGCTCGATGGTCTCCAGGCAGGTGTAGTTGGGAAGGCGCTCAATGTTTGCCGCCATCCGCTCCCGAGCCCGTTGAACCAGTGCCAACTCAGAGCTCGTCTGCGGCTCTTGCCAGGCAAATGCGGAGAGCCCAAGAAACAGGAGGAGACACGCGCGCGCCATCTTTGCTCCGTTCCGAAGCCAGAACCAAGGTACCACTCTGACGCCGCTAAGGAAAAACGGGCTCGCATGAGCTCGGCGACTGCCGGAATCCGCGGACAGTTGGCCGGCCTCGCCAATTCTCGCTTGCCGCCTACCCGACCAGCTCCGGTTCGCTGGCGCAGGTGCCGCAGCCCTTTTTCGCTTGCGCGGTCAGATTGCGCATCGCTTCCTGGGTCTCGAAGGGGATGGAGAATTCCTTCTCGATCCGTTCGCGATAGACGGGGCCGGAATTGTAGGCGCAGAACGGGTAAATGAGACCGTTGGGCGCGGCATAGTGGATCACGCAGCGCTTCACGCGCTCCACGTCGTAATTGTACGAATCCATGAAGTGCATGCCGGCCAGCATGAGCGTGCGGTAAGTGAACCCGCCGGCTTCGCTCGAGCCGCGGCCGTATTTCTTGTCGGTCATGCCTTGCAGGGTTTGCAGGAACTTGTTGAACGTGAGGCCCTGGGGCGCTTTTTCTTCATGGAAGAACTTGCGCAGGTTGTTCCACGCCGAGACCTTGGTGAAGAACTGGATGCGGCGCTTGCCTGCCTTGCGAGCCAACTCGTCCATCTCGCGCAACATCGGGCCGACCTCCACAAACTGCGTCACCGGCACGGCTTTGCGGTTCTGATCGACGAACAGATAGGTGCCCAGCGAGCAGTGCGGATGGCAGCTCAGGGTGGTCGTTTCGTCGCCGCGCAGCGCGCTGAGCAGCTTTGAGAACGGCGTTACGCAGGAGAGCGGGAACCAATCCTCGTACATATCGCAGATGCCGGTCTGCTGCTGGACGGCGTGGGCGAAATCGGATAGCGTGAAGCGCTTCGCCTCCAGCTCATGGCGCGAGATGCGGCCGGTGAACGCCACCGGCTGGAAGCTGATGCCGCTCGAGCATTCGATGTATTCGAGCGCCAGCCGGACGATGTCGCCGATCTGGTGATCGTTGACGCCCTTGACGATGGTGGGAACGTAGACGATTTTGAGGCCGGCCTTCTTCACGTTCTCGATGGCGCGCAGCTTTTTCTCCCACAGCGATTCGCCGCGGGTGCGGCGGTACACGTCGTCGCAGACACCGTCGAATTGCAGGTAGAGCGTGTGCAGTCCGGCTTCCTTGGCCTGCTCGGCGAACTCCAGGTCCATGAATTTCAGCCCGTTGGTAGCCACCTGCGTGTGGGAGAAGCCCATTTCCTTGGCCAGCCGCAACACGTCCAGAAAGCGCGGGTAGATGGTCGGCTCGCCACCGGAGAACTGCACGATGCGGCCCGCCACCGGCTTCTGGTCGCGCAGGGACTGCAACATCTTCCGCACCGTCTCAAAATCCGGTTCGTAGAGGTAGCCCGAAGCGTTGGCGTTGGCGAAACACACCGGGCAGGTCATGTTGCACCGGTTGGTCAGGTCCAAGTTCGCCAGGCCTGTGTGGCTGGTATGCAGGTTGCACAGGCCGCAATCTTCCGGGCAGCTCTTCGCCGTCGTTACCGCCGGGTTGGCCAGGCCGCGGTTGTCGCCGAAGGTCCATTCCTCCATCTTCAGGTATAGTTTGGCGTCGGAATAGACGATGTCGCGAAACTCGCCGTGGGTCGGGCAACGCTTCTCCATCACCACTTTGCCGGCGTCCTCAAGTATCTTGGCGTCAATGAGTTGGGAGCATTCCGGACAGAGCGACCGAGTGGTTTTCGGCAGACCCTTTGGGAGCGGTTGGATGGGTGAACCCAAATAGGTAGTTTCCGGCTGGATTACCTGAAATTGCGCCATGTTGGAGATTGTAAGCAAGCTCTCTTTGAAAGACCACAATCAGGCTCTAAAGTGTGATTTGGGAAGGTCGTATGGCCGCTTTAGGGGGCTGAACGGCGAGGCACTCCCCGCTGGCGCAGGCCTCCCACCGCGCGCTATGCTGCAATCTTGACCTCGATATTGGACTTGCCCCGCGCGGCGGTGGCCTTTGGGGCGGCTTTTCTGGCCGGCGCCATTAATTCGGTGGCAGGCGGCGGGACGCTGGTCTCGTTTCCCGCCTTGATCTGGCTCGGCCTCAACTCGGTGGCGGCCAACGCCACCAGCACGGTCGCCATCTGGCCCGGAACCGTAGGCAGCGCCTGGGGTTACCGCCGGGAAATCCGCACCGCCGAAGCGCGCTTCCTGGCTCTCATCGTGCCCAGCCTGGCCGGCGGCTTGATCGGCGCCATCCTGCTGCGCTACACGCCAACCGCAATATTCGATCGGATGGTGCCGTTTCTCATTCTTTTTGCCACCCTGCTGTTTATGGCGCAGGAACCCATACAAAGGATGCTCAAGACCGCCGATGCCGCCGCGCACCGCTCCACCGGGTGGCTGGTCGGCGGCATGATTTTCCAGTTGTGCGTCGGCTTGTACGGCGGCTATTTCGGCGCCGGAATCGGCATTCTCATGCTGGCCGCGCTGAGCATTCTAGGCCTACAGGACATACACGAAATGAACGGCCTGAAGGTGATTTTCGGCGGCTCGGTCAACGGCATCGCAGCCGCGTATTTCATCTGGGCCCGCATGGTCTACTGGCCGTATGTGCTGCTGATGGCGGTCGCCGCCATCCTGGGAGGTTACTTCGGCGCCGGCTCCGCGCGGCGGATGGGCCAGCGGACCGTGCGCCGCATCGTGATCGCGATTGGCCTCGGCATGGCGCTGTCGCTGTTCATCAGGAAGTAAAATTCGTTGCTCTGATTGCCGGGAAACGCTACCTGGCGGCAGCCTGGACGGGAACGCGCTCTTCGGTGACCTTGCCCGGCTCGATGCGGATCGATTTGGCTTGCGACAGGTAAGGTCTGACCGTCTGCGGATCGGCCCAGGCGACGGTGGGGTCGTCGACGGCGAAAAGCAGGTAGTCGCCGGCGCGCGTGGGCGGCCAATCGAAACTGCCGTCGCTATCGGTTTGGAAGGGCTGATTGGGGTAGCCGCTGGCGGGATCGCGCGGAACCAGCACCACCAGCATATTGGCTACCGGCTGATCGTCGCGCGTGGCATATCCCTTCAGGCGCCCGCTTTCATTGCTGGCCACGATGTTCAGCCGCGACTCGACGCCGTCTTCGATGTTCACCACGCCGTCCGGCAGCGCGGTATCGCCGGCGCGGATGGTTTCGGCATAATAGCCGGCTCCGGAAACGAAGACGCGATACTTGCCCGGCTCGATGCGGGGAACCGAAAAGCCGCCATCCGTCCCGACCGCCATCGACACCGACGTGTTGCCCGCCTCCCGCGACAGATGGACCACCAGCGTTCCGCCCGGCCGTGCGCCGCCGCTCTTGAGCGTCACGTTGCCACGCACCGAGGCGGGAGGATGCAAGCTGAGCGACACCGCCATATCGCCGGCTCCGACATCGATCCACTGTTGGGCGACGAGGGGATTGGCGGTTCCCGTGTTCGACAGGCGCAACAGATAACGGCCCGGCAGAACGCCGTTGACCGTGAAGGGACAGCGGAAGACCGGCGGCTGCGACACAACGGTCTCGGTGCCGCCTATGCCTTCGGCAATCACACGCGCCGTCATTCCGCCGCGCCGCTGGGTTGCGGAAGCTTCGCCCGCCGCGTCATTGTCGCAGTTCACTGTGATGGTGGCCGCCGCGACCGCGGTCAAGGTAAAATCCGCGTGTGCTTCTCCGCCAGACGGCACGGTCAGTGGCGCCGCGCGCGCGATATCCGTGGTGCCGGGATAGTAAACGGTCGCGTATGCGACTGGCGCCTGGGTTTGGCCGAGACGCGCCAGCCCGTTGTTCCCATACCAGGGCTGCGCCGTGACAACCAGGTAATACGTCGCCCCGGAGACCCACCATATGCGATAGTCACCCCGGTCGTCGGTCCAGGCGTCCGTGAGCGGGGTGATCCGCGAACGGCCTCCCACCACCCCGGAATAGAGCAACTGCACGCGCGCTCTTTCCACCGGTTCCCCCTGGTCATCCAGCACCCGGCCGGCGATCACAACGGGCCGGTACCAGCGGAAGACCAGATGCGCCGTATCCTGATCCGGCCCGGTAATTACCGCACAGCCCATGCCGGCGAAAGGGCTCGTCAGGCCGAACTTCTCGCTCCGGCCGGCCACCACGGCGCTGAGGGTGAATTTGCCACGCGGCGCATCGAACCCGAAACGGCCGTCGGAGCCGGCTGAAGTGACCAATTCGCCGCGCGATTCGCCGCCGGGCGACAGCGCGAGAGAAGCGTTCGCGATGGGAGAGCCTGTTTCCGAATCGACGAGTACGCCGGCGACCCGGTAGAGTTCCGCCGCGGATAGCGTGGCGGCCACGGTCAGCAGCAGGAGGAGCCGCTTCACTGGACCAACCTCGTGATGGTGACGGTGGCGGACGCGCCTTCATCGACGTGAACGCTTTCACCTCCCGTGAGACCGCGCAGGAACTCGGGGTTGCGGTACTCGACCTGGTCGCTTGAAAACCCGTAGAGCGTATAGTCGCCGGGAGCCAGCGAGTCGAAAGAGAACTGGCGGCCGATTTGTTCGAAAGCCGGTACCAGCGCCGGTTCCCGCGTCGAAACGCGGGGGACGGCCAGCACGTATAGGTTCTTCCCGGTTGGCTCCTGATCCAGCTTGATCGCGCCGCTGATCGTTCCCCCACCGTGATGGGCGACGACTTCGATGGTCGCCGGCGCCGCGCCCGGCGACACGGTGATCCATGGATTCGCGAGCAGGTCGGTGGTTCCCATCGCGGCCGATACCAGGTATGCGCCATTGCAGGACACGCCCACCCGGTAACGGCCGGGCAAAACCGGGCTACCACCGGCCGGATCCACGCCCACCTGGCGCAAGCCTAGCATGACCGGGCTCCAGCCCGACCCAAGGCCGCCGTGCAGCGTGACCATGCAAAACCCTGGCGGGCTCAGTGCCAGATCGCCGTCCTCGCTCTCCTTCTCCTGCTCCGTGGGTTGACCCACGATCCGGACATTCACCGGGATTTGCACCGCTTCCGCCAGCGTCATCCGGAGCCCCTCCACATCGGCGCCTTGCACCAGGATGGGAATCTCCGCGACGGTCTTGCCGCCCTGCGCGGCGCGTAGCGTGTAGCTTCCGTTCACTACTTCCAGCATTTCGAAGGCGCCGCTGGTGCGGCTGAAGACCACCCGCCCGGTACCGACGTTTTCCTCGCCGGAAAGCAACGCGAAATCGACACCGCCCGGCCCGAAATTCGCAATCGTGCCGCGGACCTTGTAGGCAGGCTGCACGATGACCCCGATGTCGGCGCGGGCTTCGGTTCCAGGTTCCATCACAATGGGCGTGGCCGAATCCGCGGTTGGGCCGCCGAAGTACGCAGGCACGAAACCGTCGAAGCCACCGTTGCTGGACGGGACGTCGTCGCTCATGTAGGTGGACGTGTTGCCGCCACGGCCGGAGGCCCTGATCAGATAACGGCCGGGCGCGATATCCCAGGCGCGGAACATGCCGCGATCGTCGGTCCAGACGGAGCGTGCGACCGAGGTCTGGCGCGAGCCATCCACGATGCTGGTTTGCATCACGAGCACGGCGACTGAGGAGGCGGGCTGGCCGCGCTGGTCGGTGATCTTCCCTTCGATCGTTCCCAGCGGCGACAACTCGACGCGCACATCCTCCTTTCCGGAGGACTCCAGCCGGACCAAAGCCCTCTCCGTCGGCTGGTGCGTGAAGTGAGGTTTTTGGGCGGAGAGATTGTACGTCCCGGCTGTCAGGCCGGTGAAACGGAATGCGCCGGAGGCATCGGTGAGAGCGCTGACGGTAAAGGGCGGGGCCGGGACTGCCCCCCTAAAGGGCCGCGCCGCCGCGCCATCGCCGGCGTCTCCCCGCGCGGCGAACCGGAACGCGGTAACCAGTGCCTGCTTCACCGGCTCACCGGTTCTCGCGTTGACCACCGAGCCGGCGAGCACATAACCGTCCTCCTGCGCCGAACACCAGCCTGTCAGCAGCAGGAAGATCCAAACGCCCCGCATCTGGTTGGAGGATATCAATGTTGGCCGGCCGCAGACAAGGGTAGGGGATGCGTGGTTTGCGCGGCCGCCGGCTCTGCTCTAGCCTGCGGGGAGATCTGCTGCGCGGTATCCTAAAAACCACGGACGGGAAGAAACTGCAGGTTCGCTTCGTGAAGAGTTACCAGGCGCTCGGACCATCAGATGGCCCACGCACTGCGACCGATCACATTTTTCAGGTCGCCGGCAAGCAAGTAGTTGTACGGGTCCCTCTCTCGGCGGTATTGATTAGAGGCGGGACTATGCAACGGGATGAGGTCGAGAGTGCTGCAAAATCGTTCTTGGAGAGCGAGATCGAGCGGAGGGGACTGACGAATCTGCCCGACGGCTTGGTTCTGCGCCCGTCGAAGATGGACTCTGTTCTGAAGTGTTCGGGGTGCGCGCCGAGGTTCAAGAGGTAATTCGAGTCGCTCTGACCGTTCGCTCCCGGGCGGCCTCTGCCGAGATCGGTTTGCCAGCAGCAGCGGAGCTCGCTACTATCATCCGAACGAGTTTCTCGAGAATCTCGCAATCTAGGAACTCGATGATTTCCGCGAACTTCTTGCCCTCATCCATCATTCCCGAGATCACGCTCCCAGCTACGCCAGATGCCTTTATCTTGGAACGCAGGGTCTCCAGCCGTTCGCCGGTGATGGCTTGCTCTTGGAGCTTAGCCTTTTCTTCCATCTCCTGAAAGAGCAAGTCCTGTTCTCTTCTGTAGCGCTCCTGATCGTCCATAACATTTCCCGCCGCGCGAAGAAGCCCAAGGGCGCCAGTTGCGAGCGCCTTTACCGACTCGTATTCGGCTTTCAACTCTCGAGACCGCGCGAACCGCGGCTTGCTTTAGGGTCGCCCAGTTGGCGTCTCGATCGATGACCCGGGTACGGCGTCGGAGTAGATCTCGGCAAGAGTGCAAATCCCACTTTCAGTCTCCACGCGGGCACAGTACCTCGCAGTAATCCTGTCCGGATTCTTCGAGTCTCTGCGATCGTAAACGCATGTGTACGCGTGAGCGTCCAGGATTGGCCTTTTCTTGTGGATGATCGTGACCCTGCATCCGGCAGTTTCTATAGTTCCCTCCCTCTCGCTTGGAAATATCAGGCCGTCCCACAGTACGAACAGCAGCATCGCGGCGAACGACCCTCCCGAAGTGATGACGACCAGCCCTACAAGGTCCTTTTTGATCCCTTGCCAGGTTGTCATCGCGCGCTCCGATCAACGTTCCCTACGAGTCCCAGACTACCCCAGCGGCCCTTCCGAGGCACGGAATGAGCTCGCCGCTTCGCCGCCGTCGCTCGTCGAACATCTTCGCTGGCAGGAGCCCCCAAATCCCCAGCTTATCCACTACTGTTGAGAAATTCAACGAAAGGCATACGGGCCAGGCGTACGGGCCGGGCGAGCCTCCCCTGCGTTCTTTGGCGCTATACTTAAGATTCAGAGGGTCGAACATGCGGAAGTACGGCAAATTCGCGGCGTTGATCGTCGTCGTGATCGGGACGCTGGTGTGGCTGGCCTTTGCTGGGTCTGGGGACAGCAAGACCTACTACAAGTCGATTGACGAATTGAGCCAGATGGGCGACCGCGCTTACGGCGCGCGGCTGCGCGTCGGCGGCGATGTCGCGGCCGGTTCCATCCAGCACGTCGGCGGCAAGGTGCTGTTCACGCTGAAGCAGGACAGCCGCACGCTCGAGGTCGCCTACGCCGGCATCGATCCGCTGCCCGATACCTTCCGCGACGGCGCGCAGGCCCTGGCGGATGGCAGAATGGATCGGGATGGCACCTTCCACGCTTCCAAAATCTCCGCCAAGTGCGCATCGAAGTACGAGGCCAAACCGAACGTGCAGGCTCCGGGGCAGCCCGACGTGCACAGCGGAAAGCCCAGCGTTTAGGATCTGCCATGAGGTGATCGGTTTTCATCCCCGTTGACCGCTCCCTACGGTCGCGGCTCCGTTCGGTTTCAGAGCCGCGACCGTTAGGGAGCGGTTGGCACAGTCATTACGTAACGAGGCCTTAGAGTAGAGAGGGGTCATGGAGAATCTGGGTTCACTGGCCATTTTGCTGGCCTTTTGCGTGGCTCTGTATGCCACGCTGGCTTCCGTGGTGGGCCGCGTGCGCCGCAAACCCTTCCTGGTGGAAAGCGGCCGCCGCGCGGTTTACGCCGTCTGGGTGCTGGTCACCGTCGCCTCCGCCATCCTGGTTCACGCGCTGCTGACCGGTGATTTCCGCTTCGCCTACGTGGCCGAGCACAGCAACAACGCGCTGCCCGTGCTCTACAAATTCGCCGCCTGGTGGAGCGGCCAGGAAGGCTCGCTGCTGTTCTGGATGTGGCTGCTGAGCTCGTACACGGCGGTCGTGGCCTTCACCAATCGCCGCCGGCATCGCGACATGATGCCGTGGGTCATCGCGATTCTCACCACTATCGAAATCTTCTTCCTCACCCTCAACAACTTCGTCGCCAACCCATTCAAGTTGCTGGCGAACGAAGGCCTCATCGTCAAGCCGCCGGATGGCAGCGGCCTGAGCCCTGTGCTGCAATACCCGGCCATGGCGATCCATCCGCCCATGCTCTACCTCGGTTACGTGGGTTTCGCGGTGCCGTTCGCTTTCGCCATGGGTTCTCTGATCACGCGGCAGCCGGGCGATAGCTGGATCCACACCACGCGCCGCTGGACGCTGGTCACCTGGCTGTTTCAGGGCACCGGCGTGATGCTCGGCGCGGCGTGGGCATACCATGTGCTCGGCTGGGGCGGCTACTGGGGATGGGACCCGGTGGAGAACGCTTCGCTGCTGCCCTGGCTCAGCGGCACTGCTTTCCTCCATTCGGTGATGATGCAGGAAAAAAAGGGCATGATGAAGGTGTGGAACATGGTCCTCATCTCGACCACGTTCTTCCTATGCATCCTCGGCACCTCGATGACCCGCGGCGGCCTGGTGCAATCCGTGCACGCGTTCGCGCAGTCCGAAATCGGCAAGTACTTCGTCACTTTCCTTGCGGTGGGCATCGCCGCCACCACTTACCTGATCCTCGATCGCCTCGACTATCTGAAAAGCGAGGCGCAACTGGAATCGGTGATCTCGCGCGAATCCAGCTTCCTGTTCAATAACCTGATTCTGCTGGCGAGCTGTTTCGCGGTGTTGTGGGGCACGCTGTTCCCGAAAATCTCCGAGTGGATTTCCGGCGACCAGATTTCGCTCGATGCCGATTGGTACAACCGCCTGATGGTGCCCATCGGCCTGTTCCTGCTGTTCCTGACCGGCGTCGGCCCGCTGTTTGCCTGGCGGCGGACCTCGCTTGATCGCCTGCGCCGCAACTTCCAGTGGCCTGGCATCGCCTCGCTGGTGTTGGTCGTGGTGCTCTTCGCCGCCGGAATCCACAAGCCCTATCCGCTGATTTCTTTCGGCTTCTGCCTCTTCGTCGCGATCACGGTGAAAGTGGAGTTTTACAAAGGCGCCAGGTCCATCGCCAGCCGCACCGGCATGAACCTGCTGCGCGCCACCGTCGAATTGACCCACCGCAACACGCGCCGCTACGGCGGCTACCTGGTGCACATGGGCGTGGTGCTGATCTTTATCGGCTTCACCGGCCACGCGTTCAACCAGAGCGAGGTCAAGGAAATGAGCCAGGGCGACACCATGCGCATCGGCCACTATGAGCTGCGCATGGCCAGCCTGGAACAGGGCGAGAATGCCAATTACCTCTGGTATCGCGGCAACTTCCAGGTTTCCAAAGACGGCCAGCCGCTGGGGACGTTGCAGCCCGAAAAGCGCCTGTTCAAAGCCAGCAAAGAAAGTACCTCCGAAGTCGCCATCCGCATGCGCCCCAATGAGGACCTGTATGTCAATTTCGGCGGCATGTCCGACGACAACCAGCGCGCCGTGATTCAAGCCTTCGTCAACCCTCTGGTAACCTGGGTCTGGGTGGGCGGCCTGGTGCTGATCGGCGGCACGCTCGTCTGCCTGATCCCGAGTAAGGTTAAAATGCAATACGCGCGAACCCAGGTGGTGGGCATCGCCAAACAACATGTGGACTTGCCAGCAGAGCGCTAAAGATGGGTTGGGGGCCGGCGGTTGGCAGGCGAAAGCGCCTGCCCCACATGCCAGCAACTCCTGCGCCTGCAAAGTGGGGCAGGCGCTTTCGCCTGCCAACCCGCCGGCCCCACGACTCTTCCTCGCCGTCGCTGCTCTCTTGCTGGCCTTCGCCGGCCTGGCACTGGCCCAGACGGCTTCCGAGAAACCCAACGCGGATGTGCGGCGCGTCGGCCAGCGGCTGGCCTGCAAGTGCGGCTGCAAGGATTCGGTGGCCACCTGCGCCATGCTCGAGTGCGGTTTTTCCAAGCCCGCCAAGGAGCGCATCGCGCGCATGCAGGCAGCCGGCTTTTCCGACCAGCAGATTATCGACGCCTTCGTCCGCGATTACGGCCCCGGCATTTACCTGGCGCAGCCCAGCGCCTTCGGCTGGACGGTGCCCTATGTCGCGGCGGCCCTGGGTCTGGTAGTAATCTGGTTTTTCATCAAGAAATATCGAAAATCGAAACCATTGGTTGAGCTCGATTCGACGGCTCCCGATTCGCCGGCGCTTGAAAAGTATAAGGACCAGATCGAAAAGGATCTGGCCAACCTGGAGTAAAATTCTGGCGTGATTATTCCTATCGCTTCCGTGCTGGCGGTCGCCGTCATCGCGTTCATCCTGGTCGTCAGACCCAAGGACTTGCCGCCGCCGGAACTCCCCGATCCCTTCGCGCACCTGGACGAACGCAAAGCCGCCATTTACGAAAACCTGCGCGATTTGCAGTTCGAATACCGGGTGGGCAAACTCTCGGAGACCGACTATCAGAAGACCAAGCAGGATCTGCAGAATGAGCTGGCAGCCGTGCTGGCCGAAATCGACCGCGTGCGCGCGGCACTCGCGACCCCTCCTTCGAGCAAGCCCAAGGCGCCTCCAGCGGAAGCTGCCAAATCGAAGCCAACAGGCTTGGTTTGTCCATCCTGCGGCGCCAAATTCGAGAAAGAGTTGAAGTTCTGCGGCGAGTGCGGCAAGTCCATGAAAGCGGCCCACGCATGAGGACACGAACGCCGTGGCGCACGCACTCGCGCGTGCAGCGTCGAGACTCGTCTCGACGCGTCTTAGCACCGCAGCACCTTGCGCAAGAACGTGGGGCAGGCGCTTACGCCTGCCAACTGCCTTGGCTCTGCTGCGCCCTCCTTCTTCTACTTGCCCTTCCACTTTCCGCCGCCGTCACCGGCACAGTGGTGAACCGCACCACCGGCGCTCCACAGCCCGCGGCCACGGTGACCCTCTACAAGTTCGGCCAGGGCGGCATGGAACCGGTCACCGAAACCAAAACCGACGCCCAAGGCCAGTTCACCATCAATCAGGACCCTGCCGGTCCCGGGCCCGCTATGCTGCGGGTGGAAATTGACAACGTCACCTACAATCACATGTTGCCGCCCGGCACGCCCACCACTGGCATTACGATCGACGTGTTCAACTCGACCCGGCAACCGCAGGGGGTGAAGATCTCCAAACATATGCTGCTGTTCCAGCCATCGTCCGGCGGCCCGATGACGGTGAACGAGACGTTTCTGGTCGAGAACTCCGGCAAGACCACCTGGGTCGATCCCGTGAATGGCACGCTGAGCTTCTATCTGCCGGCGGCAGCGCAGGGGAAAGTGGAGGCCACGGCTGCCGCGCCGGATGGGATGGCGATTCCCATTCCTACTGGCAAAACTGCTGCGCCGCAGGTGTACGCCGCCAAGTTCGAGATCAAGCCCGGCGAAACCCGCTTCGACCTCACCTACACCGTGCCCTACACCGCCGGTACGGCCTATGCTGGAAAGATCCCGACTCAGGACGAGAACACCTATTTGGTTGCGCCCGAAGGAATCACGCTGGAAGGTGCAGGTCTCCAAGATCTGGGGGAGGAGCCGCGTACCCACGCGCACATCTTCGGGTTAGCCGCCAGCGCTTACAAGATCAAACTGACCGGCGCCGTGATGGCATCCGCCGCCGCCGAACCGGCCGCCGATTCGGCGGCGGACAGCCAGGATTCCGGGTCGCGGATCGAGGTCATTCTGCCGCGCGTGAATGGCAAAGCCAAGCTGATCGTCGGGCTGGCCCTGGCGATTCTGGGGTTCGGCTTCGTGCTCCTCTATCGCGCGCAGGCGCCCGCCGCCAAGGAGAGTGATGAACGCGGTCGCGGTTGATGGCGTCTGGAAGTTTTACGGCGACTATCCCGCGTTGCGCGACATCCGGCTGGAGGCGGCGGCGGGGACCTGTCTGGCGCTGATCGGCCGCAACGGGGCGGGAAAGACTACGCTGCTGCGCATCCTCGCCGGCTTCTCGCGCCCAGGCCGCGGGCAAGTGCGCATCTGCGGCACCGCGCCGCGTGGCACCGTAACGCGCCGCCGCATCGGCTTTATCGGTCACGGCATCTCGGTCTATGAGGAGCTGTCGGCGATCGAGAACCTCATGCTTTTTGCCCGCCTCTACGGCCTGCGGGAGCCGCGCAAGGCCGCCACCGAGTGGCTGGAGCGCACCGGCCTCGACCGAGTCGCCGGCGGCCTGGTGCGCGAATTCTCCCGCGGCATGCGTCAGCGACTGGCAGTGGCGCGCGCCTTTATCCACGATCCCTCCGTGCTGCTGCTCGACGAGCCTTTCACCGCCCTCGATGACCGCGCCATCGCGGTGCTGCAACGCCTGCTCCGCGAAGCGCTGGCCGAAGGCAAAACTATCGTCATGTCCACCCACCAGTTGCGGGAAGCTCTCGAGCTTTCGACCCACGTGGCCCTGCTCAATCGCGGTCAGGTGGCCTTTTCCGGCCCGCGCACGCCGGAGATGGTGGCCGATCCCGGTTTCCTCTACGCGAGGTATGGCGAGGGCTGATGGATTTCTTCCGCCAGGTGATGGTAATCGCGGCCAAGGATCTGCGCGCCGAGCTGCGCACCAAGGAGGCCATCAACGGTTCGCTCGCGTTCTCCCTGGTCATATTGCTGCTGTTCAGCTTCGCCTTCGATCCCACCGGCGATACCACGCGCGAAATCTCCGGGGGCCTGCTGTGGATCGTCTTCGCCTTCGCCGGCACGCTCATCCTGAATCGCAGCTTCGCCCGCGAACTGCCTAACGATTGCCTGGACGCGCTGATTGCCGCGCCCATTTCCGGCGCCGCGCTGTTCCTCGGTAAGGCCATCGCCAACTATTTGCTGCTGCTCGCCATGGAGCTGGTTTCCCTCCCCATCTTCGGCATCTTTTATAACGTGCGTTGGACCCAGCGCTTCCCCGAGCTGCTGCTGGTGCTGCTACTCGGCACCTGGGCGCTTACCGTGCTCGGAACCATGACCAGCGCCCTCACCGTCAACATCCGTTTGCGCGAAGTCATGCTGCCTCTGCTCACCTATCCGGTGCTGGTTCCCGCGCTGATGGGCGCCATGCAGTTGACCATGGCTCTCATTGCCGGCACGCCCATCAATTCGGAAAACGTGATGTGGCTCAAAATGCTGGTCGGCTTCGATATAATTTACACCGCCGTGTCGTTGGTCTTGGTGGAGACGGTTTTGGTAGGCTGAGGAGCGCCTCAGGCATCGACTAAACTGAGAAAGGGGACGAAGCGACTATGGACATGGATGAACGCCTGGAAGCCTTGGCCCAGACGGTAGAGATCCTAGCAGGGATGCAGCGCGAAAACGAAAAGCGCTTCGACCAGGTCACCCACAACTTCGAGATCGTTCTTGACTCGATCAAACGGCTAGAAGCTATTGCGACTTCGCACGAAGACCGGCTCGAAGATCTGGAAGGCCACTAGGAACCGGAAGCTTGGTGAATGAGTCGTTGTTCTAGCGCGGCATGACAGACCACAAAAGGCGATGGTTTGTCCTACCTGGCCCGGGGAGCGAATATGAACGAGAAATCCGCTTGGGGAGATTACATCCTATACGCTTTAGGCACGGTGGCAATTGTCATCCTGGTGCGCGACATCAACGTGATCGCCCGCCTGCCGAACGAAGCGCAGCAGGGGGCGATCTTCAAAATCATCTTTTTTCACGTCCCCGTGGCCTTTGTCGCCATGACCGCGGCTGCAGTGGCGCTGATTGCTAGCGTTCTTTTCCTCATCACGAGGAATTTTCGTTATGACGCGCTGGCGGTAGCCGTAACCGAAGTAGGCCTCGCCTTTCTCGCCGCCAACCTGGTCACTGGTTCCATCTGGGGACACGTCATCTGGGGCCAATGGTGGGCTTGGGACGCGCGCCTGACTTCGGCGCTGGTGTGCTGGATTCTCTACGCCGCTTACCTGATGCTACGCCGCGCCGTGGAGGAGCCTACCCAGCGCGCCACCTTCGCCGCCGTCTGGTCCATTTTCTCTTTCATCGACGTGCCGATTGTGATCTTCTCCATCAAATGGTGGCGCACCCAGCACCCGCAGCCGGTTTTCTGGGGTGGCGGCAGCTTTCCGCACGATTGGCTGGTGATCTGGCTCTGGAATATACTTGCCATGATGCTGCTCGGCGCCGTGATGACCGTAGTCCGCGTGCGCCAGGAAGATGCTCAGCGCGAGCTCGATTCGCTGCGCCGCACCGTGCATGCCATGTGAGGAACCTATGCATCTACAGTACATCCCCATGCTGTTTGCGCAAATGACCACGCCGGACGATATCGCTCGCGAGGCTGCGCGCCTCCAGCGCAACTATGAGTGGCTCAGCGTTGGCCTTTGGATCGCCTGGGTCATACTGGTGATCTATGTGTTGTTCATGGTGAGCCGCGGCCGCAAGCTGAAGCGCGAGATCGCCAGCCTGAAGGTCATGCTCGAAGACCGCCAGAAGTAATGGTAGGGCACGCTTTGGCTTGCCCACGTGGGGCTTGACCGCGAGAGATTAGAGATGAGTCCCGCGGAGACCGTTCACGATTTCATCGGTCGCATCAACGTGCGTGATGCCGACAAGCTGGCCGAGTTGATGACGGAGGATCACGTGTTTATCGACTCGCTGGGCCAGACGGCGTGCGGCCGCGAAAGAATGCGCCTCGCCTGGCGAGGATATTACGCTTTTTGCCCGGACTACTGGGTGTCTCCCGAGAAGATTCTGTCAGACGGGAATGTGGTGGCCGTCTTCGGCGCGGCGGGCGGCACAGTTGCCGCAAACCGCGAGTTTCCGCCCGAGAACACGTGGCGCATCCCGGCAGTCTGGCTGGCTGTGGTGGAAAACGGTCTGGTGAAGGAGTGGCGCGTTTACGCCGACAACAAGCCGGTGTATGACATCATGGCAAAATCGCGACAACAGCAAGTGAGCCCAGAAAGGACCAACCCATGACCAAGCGCCGGCGTGCGGGACAGGTTGATAACCTGCGCGACGATGGGAAATCGGCGCAGCCGGGCAAAGCTCGGCCTCCGCGCTCCGGCAGCGCCGTGGATTTCGACGCCGTCCGCCGACTCGCCCTGGCCCTGGAAAACGTCGAAGAAAGCACTTCCTACGGCACGCCGGCGTTCAAGGTGGGCGGCGCACTCGTCGCGCGGCTGCATCAGGACGGGTGCTCTTTGGTCGTTCGGGTGAGTTTCGAAGAACGCGAGGAGTTGATGGCGGCCGATCCCGACACCTACTTCATCACCGATCACTATCTCAATTACCCGTGGGTGCTGGTTCGCCTCTCGCGCGTTCACCCAGACGCGCTGCGCGATCTCCTCGGAGGCGCGCGGCGGCTGGCCGCTGAGGAGAGGCGGCGCAAGCCCGGCCAGCGGCGGAATAAATAAGTGGCGAGCGCCTGGCCCCCGCCCTACCTTTTTGCGAAATGAATCGGCTTTACGGGGACCGGGGCGTCCAGAATCCTCAGTTCAGCCTGTCCGTCGCCGGCGAGCTTCATTTCGAACTTGAGGACATCATCGCCGTCCTTTTCCTCGAAGGTCAGCGTATCGCCATGAAGTTTCGCGTTGAGAATCGGTGAAGGCGTGTCCGGTTGTTCGGTGGACTCCGGTTCCTGCAAGTCCCCGTTCGCGTCGATGTTGATGCTGCACGCGTCGGTTTCTCCGGAGATCGGGTCACCGGCCTTCAATCGGATCGTGCAAATCACCTTGTCCTTGAACTTCGCCTCCCACGTGCCGGCGAACTTTTTCTGCGCGTCGCCGTCCTGCCCCGCAAGGGGCAGACAGGCCAGCAAAAACAGCGGAGCAAACATGAATCTACGCATGGCGCTGACCATTGCAAATCTATGGCCGTTCGCGGAATCCGGCACAGTGTCTGGTTTGGCGACGAGAATCCGTGCCGGTCAGTCACTAGGTGTGAGCGCCGGGACTATCAACCGGCTGCTCGGGAGGTCAGTTCCATAATCTTAGTTAACAAAATTCTGCTGACTATTAACCAAATTCAGCTTGATCTCGCTATCGTAATCCACCATCCTTACAAAGGGTCAGGTTGACGCGGTGTTTGGGACCTTCCCGTGTGGGGATCATTGGCTCGTCCGTGTTCGGGTTGTCGCGTCCTGTGTTAACTTGGGCTCCATTCGTTCGCGCTAAGAACTCGCTCCGATGGCGGACGCGCCCGATCAGGGCTTGCGTCCGCCATTCCTATTTTTGGAGCCAAAGATTAGCCGCCCATTAATACTAACCTTCGGCCACTTCCCCTCACCGTTTCCCATCCGCCCCGGCCTTCACCAGGTGGCTGTGGTAGCGGCTGTAGCCGAAATAGATTGCCAGCCCGACCGCCAGCCAGATCACCAGCCGGTACCAGGTGAGCGCATCCAGCGAGACCATCATCGCGAAACACACCAGGATAGCCAGGATCGGCACCAGCGGAACCAAAGGCGTCCGGTAGGGCCGCGGTAAGTCCGGATGCGTCCGCCGCATCACCATCACCGCGACCGACACGATCACGAACGCCAGCAGGGTGCCGATGCTGGTCATGTTACCCAGGCTCGAAATCGGCAGTAAGCCCGAGAAGAGGCTCACGAACACCATGAAGATCAGGTTGCAGCGCCAGGGCGTCCGCCACTTGGGGTGAACGTCGGAAAAAACGGCCGGCAGCAGGCCGTCCCGCGACATCGAGTAGAACACCCGCGACTGTCCCAGCAGCATCACCAGAATCACCGAGGTGAACCCGGCGATGATGCCGACGTTGATGGCGATCTGCAGCCAGGCATACGGGAACAGCTTGATCACCGTCTCCACCGGCGCCGCGTCGCCGCGGAACGTGCGGTAGTTCACCATGCCGGTGAGCACGTGCGCGAACAACACATAGAGGATGGTACAGACGATCAGCGACCCGATGATGCCGATGGGCATGTCGCGCTTCGGTTTCTTAGCCTCCTGCGCGGCCGTCGAGACCGCGTCGAAGCCGATGTACGCGAAGAAAATCACCGCTGCCGCCCGCATCACCCCGCTGATCCCGAACTCGCCGAACTTGCCCGTGTTGGGCGGAATGAAGGGCGTGTAGTTCTCCGGCTTGATGTACGAGAAGCCGATCGCGATCACGATGATCACGATGGTCACCTTGATGATCACGATGACCGCGTTGGTCCGCGCCGATTCGGAAATGCCGATCATCAGCAAAGCGGAAATAGCGACGATGACGATAATCGCCGGCAGGTTGATCCACCCGGCCGGCATGTCCCATGGGCAATGAATCAGCTTCGAGGGCAGATCGATGCTGAAGCGGTGCAGCAGCCGCACCACGTAACTCGACCAGCTCACCGAAACCGTGGCCGCGCCCACCGCATATTCGAGCACCAAGTCCCAGCCGATGATCCACGCCAGCAACTCGCCCATGGTGGCGTAAGCGTAAGTGTAGGCGCTGCCGGCGATGGGAATCATGGTGGCGAATTCGCTGTAGCACATGCCGGCGAAAGCGCAGCCGACGGCCGCCACCACGAAGGACAGCACCACGGCGGGACCGGCGTTATCCGCCGCCACAATACCCGTCAGCGAAAACAATCCCGCGCCTATGATGGCGCCGATTCCCAGCGCTACCAGGTTGACCGGGCCCAGCGTGCGCTTCAAATGGTGGGTGGTATCCTCCGATTCGGCCAGAATCACTTCCACCGACTTCGTTCGAAACAGGCTCATCCGTTCGCTCCCTTTGCCAAAAACGCTGAGTATACAGTGCCGTGCCGCTCCGGCGCTACTGGGCCGCGCTCGCGCCGGCGATGCCGCGCCATTCCTCGATTCGCTGCCGCACGTCCGCGGCGGTTGCGCCGGCTGGCAGCAAATCGGCGATTACCGCTACCGCATCGGCGCCGGCATCGAAAACCGCGCGCGCGTTTTCCCGCGTAATGCCACCGATCGCAACCAGCGGTTTCCCGACCAGCGCGTGGCAACGCCGCAGCTCATCGACGCCGACGACGGGGTCGGGATTCTGCTTGGAAGCAGTGCTGAAAATGGGACCGAGCGCTACGTAATCCACCGGCTCCGCCGCGGCGCCGCGCAACTGTGCCGCATCGTGGCTGGAAAAGCCGATCATCGCACCATCGCCCAGGAGCGCGCGTGCGTCGGCGGGGGCCAAATCGTCCTGTCCCACATGCAATCCCGCGCCGAGCAGCTTGGCGATATCCGCGCGGTCATCCACGATGAGCATGGCGCCCGCCTGCTGGCATAGCGACGCCACTTCTCGCGCGTCCTCGAGAACTTTCCCGCTCCAGAGCCCCTTGTGCCGGATTTGCAGCACTCGCGCGCCGCCTTCGAGCATGGCCGCCGCCACGTCCACCATCGCCAGGCCGCGCCTCTCGAGCGCGCTGGTATCGAGAATCGGATAAAGCCGCGGCAGTGTCTTCAAAACGAGAACCGTGTGCGCATTATACCAGTCGGTGTAAGTGGGGCCCTTTCAATACTGCAACTTTGACAGGTACCCGTAGCTCTGCCGCAGGCTTTCCACGGGGTCGCCCGGAGTCTGGTCCTGCTCCACAAAGTAATGCTGGACGCCGGCCGATGCGGCCGCGCGCAAGATGGTTGGCCAGTCCATGATTCCGTTGCCAACTTCCTTGAAGGCGGTGCGATCCACCGATTCCTTAAACATCACGGGCGTGCCGGGCGCCTTGTCCTTCAGGTGCACCAACGGCACGCGTCCGGAGAGCTTCTGCAGCAACTCCGCCGGATCCTGGCCGGCTACGCTCACCCAGAAGCAGTCCACTTCGAACCCGCAGAGGTTCTTGTCGAGGCGTTCCATCATCACCGCGAACCCCGTGGTCCCCTCCATCGGTTCGAATTCGAAAGCGTGGTTGTGATAGCAGAAGCCGAGGCCCGCGGCGCGGCACTTCTCGCCGGCCCGGTTCAACTTGTCGGTGAGGGCGCGGAACCTGTCCAGGCCACCGCGCTCGGCCGGCGGCAGATAGGGAAAGACGGCGTAGGCGAAATCCCATTTCTTCGCCTGGTCGATGGCTCGCGCCAGTTCGTCCTCCTTGCCGGCGTTCATCAGGGTATTGTCCAGGTGGACGCTCACCGCCTTCAAGCGAGTGGCCTGGATGGCCGGCCAGAGCCGGTCGAGACCGCCGTAAGTCGCCTCGATCTCGCGGTAGCCGATGGCTTCGATCGAGTGCAGCGTCTCAGCGGGCTCTTGCGGAAGCACGCTGCGAACCGTATAGAGCTGTGCGCCGATCGCTTGCAGTTGTCGCGCCGCCAGCCTGGCCGTGGGGAGCGCCGCGACCAGCGACAAGGACTTGAGAAGTTCGCGCCGTGTGGACATATGGCCATTGTAGAGTCATTTTTAGATCCGGCGCGCCACCCTTGCTATCGATCTACCGGCGGCGCCTGCTCCTGCGCACTGCGCGCAGGCCGAGGCCCGCCAGGACGGCCCCGAAAAGCACGAACGTCGAAGGCTCGGGTACCTGACTGAGCGTTGCATCCGAGGTCCCCCCCTCAGTTGCTGGATATGTTACGGGCGTTGTGCTTCCATCCGGGTTCACCGATATGGTGGCGACGGTTACATCGTACTGGTTGGAGTTGGAACCCGTCGGGTCGCTGGTGAAAAGGTTGGCGCTCTCATCGGCATTCAGGAAATCCAGGAAGAACAGACTCGGGGTAGAACCGTTCGGGCTCTCGATTGCCGGGCCGTCGAATGTCAGCAATGCCGTAATCGTGGTTCCAAATGTCATACCCTCGGTGTATTCGTTGAACGTTTCGCCGTTGTCGAAAACAAGCGTGCCAGGCAGCGCACCCGAAACGTCGTCGAAC
>Ga0181520_10004339_pt1 | contig 23820 bp, 28 predicted proteins | sample PEATcosm2014_Bin_29_FD_132451 | JGI IMG/M metagenome (GOLD analysis project Ga0181520, IMG submission 132451) | Peatland microbial communities from MTU Mesocosm Facility, Houghton, MI, USA - PEATcosm2014_Bin02_30_metaG | ecosystem: Environmental > Terrestrial > Soil > Wetlands > Peat | place...
ATTCAAGGGGTTGGACAACGACGGCACTACCCCTAAAGATTTTGAGAGCGGCAGGCAGCAATGAACCACAAGCCCGGCAGAGCAGTACAGATAATACTGTCTGTCATCCACGGAGAAGATGCCTGCCATGACCACGATCGTCCTCACCCACCCGAGCGAACATTGTCCGCGTTTCCAGGTTTTCGCGGTCTATGACGCACCCGACGCACATCGTGCGTTTGGCCTTCAGGAGACCAGCAGCCGCGACGAAGCAGAGAAAGCCGCGAGGCAGATGATGGAGACGTTTGAGGCGGACCATTTCCGCCGCGTGATCGAAGTCGGCGAGCGGATAGGCTGAGGCGTAGCGGCTGGATTCTGATGTTGTGATGAAATTGGCAGCCCGCTCAGATGCACTACGCTGTCCTATTCGCTCTCAGTCTTGGCGTCGGGTTCCACCCTCACGCTTGCGTGGTCCGAAGCACCCGTGAGTAGTGGCAAGATGTGCGACAACAACTGCTCTGCACTAAGAGAGCGGACGATACCGTTTGGACCGGTCTGCGTCCAGCCGTTCTTCTCCTTACGGTATTTCTGCATCCAGCCGTTTTTGGTCGTGATGTAGATCGTGCATTCAGAATTCTTCACGGCTGTCCCTCCTGTCCGGTTCTAGAGCCATAACCCGACCCGTCATTCTAGGTCCGGCAGTTCTTCCCGCTTCAGCAGCAGCCGGATCGACCTTGGCACGCCCGGTTCCCAGCTAATAAACCCCCGTTGCTTCAGCCTACGCAGCATGTCATGCACGGCGGGCTGAAAAAGCCGAAAATAGTCTCCTATGTCGCGTTCGGCCGGGCTGCGGTGATGGCGTTTGGTGTAGCGGTAGATGAAGGCAAGATACTCGCCTTGCCTGGGCGTGTACTTTGGCACCGCTGGCGTCGAGCCCGCCGCCTTGTCAAGCCGGTGCAGCAACTCCAAACACTTCCGGCACGTCACCGCCTCGTGGTCGTCGGTGGCGATGCTTTCCATTTCAGCCCGATGGGCGGCTTCCTTGTCGCGAGGATTGCACAGCACCATGCCGTCGGCATCGAGAGCGTGCAGGTCGCGTTTCTGTCGTTTGTCTTTGGGCATAGTCTCGATATCGTACTGTGGCGGCTTGCCGTTGGCAACGCACCCGAAAGCGGCCCGCTCGCGGCCAGCGACGGCAATTCCAGCCGTGCGAACGCCGGCAACTCAGTAACACGACATGGCATGGTGCAGGTTGCCCACCTCGTCAATCGAGATGTAAATGCAGCCTACGTCGCCCATCATCAAGTGCTTGTCGTCATACCGCCACTGGTCTTTTGGCATCAATGGCTCTGGGTGATTGACCCACGGATGGGGCTCGTGCTGGTCAGGTTGTACGGAGCTGACGGCACACAACAAGCGACCCGGAAGATCATCATCGCCTTGCTGGATGAAGAAAGGTGCTGTGCCGATCTGCGTGGCTTGGTACTGATGTAAATGATGCGAACTCCAAATCTCGCGACCTCCGCACATCGGGTACTTCGTGGCGGCAAACTCCGGGGTTCGCCGTGCGTCAGGATAGCTGACGGTTCGGCACAGATATCCATAGCAAGGATCGTGACACAATTCCTGCTTGGGAAGAGCGTTTCCTGAGATTAAGTCGCTAAGCCCCAGCGGTTGCCACTCGAAGTGCAGAGTTTCGATGCAGCAGCCTTCGGTATCGGGGGTAAACACCAACAGCACATCACCAGGCAGTTCTCCTACCAAGTCCGTTGAGTCAGCAAAATCAATCTGGGCTAAGAAAGACATCGGGGTTCCATCCAGGCTAGTCGGCCATTCCATCCTTGCTGGCCTGTAGGGTAGTCCGCCGATTTTAGTGGCATGTCGATTATTCGGCTCGCCGTCGGCCATGATGAAGATGTCCACCGGCACGGCTGGCCCCCAGTCGAACTGATCGTAGGCCGCCCACCGCAAGTGCTCATTATTGCAGATGTCGCAGGGACTGGTGATGATTTCACCGGTGAAGCGGCCGTTCCGTGGCTTCAACGGAAACCGAGGAAGCCATTCATCAAGGTCGAAGCGATAGTTCATGATCCGATCTCGGTTTCTTATCGATCAGCACGTGTTACCTGGCATCATACATCGACCACCAGCCGTCTGCAATTCTCGCACGAACCGGCTTACGCGGGCAAACCAGGGTAAGTGCCTCCCAAATGCTAAAGAAAGGCACTTTCCCAAGGCAGTATAACCTGAGCCCTGCTTTAGCCGTCAGCAGGTCGCTCCAGAGCCCAAAATCGCGATATTCACTGCTTCTGGGCACTGCATCCTTCGATGGCCTCCACCACCCCAAAATGCCGCTCCTGGCTATGGGGCGGCCGTAGGAGATTCTCTCATGGTTCGCATTTCATCGCCGTTTGATCCCCAGCCCGAATGGCACGCTGTGTTCCTGCGAATGGCCGGACGAATTCGCAAAGCAGCCCGTATCGCCTTCCGCCACTACGATCTCGAAGCCCGCGAGGAGGCCGTTCAGGCCGTCCTCTGCAATGCCTGTGCCGCCGTCGCCCGCTTGGCCGAACTCGGCAAGCTGGACCTGTGCTATGCCAGTGTGCTGAGCCGGTATTCTATCGCCCAGGTCAAAGATGGACGTTTGACGGGCGGCCATTTGAATTGCTTGGACATCTCGTCGCGATACTGTCAGCGGCTGAAAGACATCGTCGTCGAAAGGCTCGATCGCCGCGAGAAGGACGAAGACAACGCCTGGTGCGAAGTTCTCGTCGAAGACAGGCACGCCGGACCCGCAGAAACCGCCTGCTCCCGCATCGATTTCGACGCCTGGCTCCACGCACTGCCACGGCGTGACCGAAAGGTCGCCCAGTACCTCAGCCTGGGTAACCGCACTTCCGACGCTGCCCGCAAGTTCAAAGTGAGCCAGGGCAGAATTTCGCAGTTGAGGCGTGAACTCCAGGAATCGTGGAACGCATACACGAACGGCAACGAAGGCAACGCCGCGTAGCTCGGCAATGATTCGGTGGATAGGCCCGGCAGGTTTCCTGCCGGGCCTATGGACTTGGATACCACCCATCGTCGAGCACGATGGAGATTTTCATCGTGTAATGAAAGTTCGTGGTCTACCGGCAGAATGTTTGGAGCTGTTTACTCCTTACTTACTTACTAACGTAAGTAAGTCCCGGAATTTTTTATGTCTTTTGGAAGCATGTAATCGACAGAACTCCTGCCATTCCTGTTACTTTGCTTTCCCAGCCTTCTCGTTCGATCTGAACCCTGGCAACCGGTCAATAGATTACACAACCCCCTAAACGAGCTACAAGGCCCTTCCCTGGCCCTTTCTAGGTCAAAACGACCCACAGAGCCACCCTGGCTTCTAGGCCCTCAGATCGCTTCCTACGAGGCCGAGCCAGAACACCAAGATTTTCATCTCGAAATGAAGTTATCGGGTCTATCGAAGCAACCCTTACGCGATCAGCGTTCTCAAACTTCCTTCGACGCCCGGCATAGTTATTCAGACGCTTGCCTTGCTCTTCTTCACCGTCCGTCACCGTCTCTCTCGAAAGGCCCCTATGACTGCGATTCTGTTGGCCAGTTCCTTGCTGGCAACCGTACTCGTTCTGATCTTGATTCGTGAACACCGACTGCGGCGAGCCCTCGAAAGCCTGCTTCGCCGCCTACTCAAACACTGGAGGAACCATGAAACGAACCCTGCCGGCAATCCTGTTGATCTGCCTGATCGTGGGCTGCGGAAGTAACGATGAGCGTCTCGCCAAGATGGCCCAAGACCACGACACGCAACAAGCCGCTCAGAACCGGACAATGGCCGAACTGCAAAAGAGCGTCGCTGACGGCACCAAGCGTCTCGTTGAAGCCGAGGCCGAATCCCGCGAGAAGTTCCAGGCTATGCAGGAGAACCTGCGTGCCGACCAGGCCACCGTGGGCGAGCAACGCGACAAGCTCGAAGGCGAACGTCGCGAAATTGCCCAGCAACGTATCCGCGACCCGATCATTGCTGCATCGATAGTGCAAGTCGGGCTTTGGTTGGCCTGCCTGCTGCCGCTGGTGCTGGCTGGCTACCTGGTCTGGGCAATGCGGCACACCCCCAGCCAGGACGACGCCATTGTCGTGGAGTTCCTCGTCACCGACATGGCAGCCGAGCATCCCTTGCTCTTGGGACCGCCGACATCGCCCGAACCCCTGCAACTGCCGAAGCCCGAGACCGCCGAACCCGAACCTGCGGCGACCTGATTGCCGCCACTTCCCTTTTGAACCACAGGAGAACCATGAGTCACACAGTTACCATCAAGACCGAAATAAGAGACGCCGCCGCGGTTCGTGCCGCGTGCGATCGTCTGCGGCTGCCTGCTCCCTTGCAGGGCAAAACCAAGCTGTTTAGCGGCGAAGTCGAGGGCCTTGCCGTGCAGTTGCCCGATTGGGTCTACCCTGTCGTCTGCAACATCGCCACCGGCCAGCTCAAGTTCGACAACTACAACGGCGAGTGGGGCGATCAGAAAGAACTCGATCGCTTGCTCCAAGCCTACGCGGTCGAGAAGTGCCGCATCGAGGCCCGCCGCAAGGGCCATGGCGTCACCGAGCAGCAACTTGCTGACGGTTCGATCAAGGTCACAGTCCAGGTAGGAGCAGCAGCGTGAAGACAATCGAGATACTTATCAGCCCTAAGGGCGAAACCGCCGTCACGACCAAGGGCTTCGTTGGCTCTTCGTGCCGGGACGCAAGCAAATTCATCGAACAGGCCCTCGGCCAGCGGACTTCCGAGACACTCACCGCCGAGTTTCATCAGACGGCCGTGGTCGATCAGCAGCAACAACAACGGTCGTAGGGCACCGCGATGAAACAACCTGCCTACGACGACAAAGTAGAACGCCTTCGCAGCCAACTCAAGCTCAAGATCGATGCAGCCGCACGTTCGTGTGCTGAAGTTCTGCACGTCGTTGCCGATCTGCTGGTCGAGATTGCCCAGCAGAAACCCGCCCCAATCTTGGAACGGCCAGAGAAACCTGAAACCAAGGCAGTGCCGGAGATGCTTACGACCAAGGAAGCTGCCGAATACCTTGGCGTCAAGCCTCAGACACTGTCGGTCTGGCGATGTACCCACCGCTACGGCCTTCCCGCCGTGAAGATCGGCAGGTGCCTGCGTTACCGCAAGTCCGACCTGGACAAGTTCATCGAACGCCGCAGCAACGGCTTTGGCGACGAATCGTGATCGACCGTTGAGCAACAGAGGGCTTAGGCCGCTCAATCTTCGGTAAACCGTATCGCCCGGCACTTCAGCTTGGATCGAACAGCATCCGCAGCACTCAGATCCGCAAAGTATTGCAGATGCGATCGGCAACGACAATCCGACGACCCGAGTCCGTCCAGCGGAATCAGTGCCCCGTCTGCCCGTTCGAGCATCCGGGACCAGCGGCATTCCCCTTGATTCGCTCCTCTTGCGAACCATACTGCTACCAGCCGCGTTTCGGCACGCAGGTAATCGATGTGCCAATGCAGCACCTTCTCACGCAGGGCATGCCGTTCAATGCGTGCCGCCAATCCGCCCGGTCCCAACGCACTGCCGACGTAGACGTAGATTCCCGGCAGCATGCGTAGTACGCCCAGCTTGCCGACGGGCACGTCCTGAGTCGTAGTTGCCTCCAAAAGCAAGGCATAGGTGCCTGGCTGCGATGGCAAATCGAGCGAATCACGATCGTGTCTTTTCTCGTTCATCACCCTATCGTAACCGAAAGTAACCTACATGACACTCACCCAACGTCTGACGGAATACATCTCTGCCTGTTTTACCGGTCTCTGGGTCACATCGCACGAACATGACGATGCCCTGGCCGAAATCGCCAAGCTCTGCCGCGACCAGAACTGGCGGCTTGCCACCTGGGATATCGCCTCCGGCCTGCAAATCCCGGGCCAAAACAACCCCACCGATGCCGGCGGCAGTGATCCTCTGGCTGCCATCCGCAGCATCAACGCTCTGGCTTCGCAGGATAGCTCGGCAATCCTGGTCCTGGCCAACTTCCATCGCTTTCTGAATTCGCCGGAGATCGTCCAGGCCCTGGCAAAGCAGATCAGCACCGGGAAGGCCAATCGCACGTTCATTGTGGTGCTGTCACCGATCGTGAGCATCCCCGCCGAGCTTGAGAAGGTCTTCGTTGTGCTCGATCATGACCTGCCCGGCCGCGACCAGCTTGAGCAGATTGCCCGTAGCATCGCGACCGAAGATGGCGACTTGCCACAAGGCGAAGAAATGAACACCGTGCTCGATGCGGCCGCCGGTCTGACGCGATACGAAGCGGAAGGAGCCTACAGCTTGAGCATCGTGCGGCATGGCAACATCCGGCCGGACGCGATCTGGGAACTGAAGTCGCAAACGCTAAAAAAGAGCGGCCTCTTGCAACTTCATCGTGGCGGTGAGCGGTTCGACGGCCTGGGCGGGCTACAATCGCTGAAGACATTCTGTCTCAGGGCGATGCGTCGTCAAGGTCATCGAGATCCGCTCAGGCGTCCTCGTGGAGTTTTGCTCTTGGGCGTCCCAGGCACTGGGAAGTCCGCTTTCGCCAAGGCCCTTGGAGCCGAAACGGGCAGGCCCACGCTGATCCTGGACATCGGCTCGCTGATGGGCTCGCTTGTGGGTAGCACGGAAGCGAACATCCGCCAAGCCCTGAAGATCATCGACGCGATGGAACCGTGTATCTGCTTCATAGACGAAGTGGAGAAGGCCCTATCCGGCGTTTCGAGTTCAGGCGACAGTGGCGTGTCGGCCAGGCTTTTCGGCACGTTCCTTACCTGGCTCAATGACCACCAGAGCGACGTGTTTACGATCTGCACGTGCAACGACATCTCCAAGCTGCCGCCGGAGTTCTCGCGTGCCGAACGATTCGATGGCTGCTTCTTCCTCGATCTGCCCAGCAGCGAACAACGGCGGAAGATCTGGGAGATCTACTTGAAGCTGTTCGATCTGGATGCCGACCAGGCCAAGCCGAACGACCAGCAGTGGACGGGTGCCGAGATCCGGGCATGCTGCCGATTGGCGGCGTTGCTGGACTTGCCGTTGACGGCGGCTGCCCAGAATGTTGTGCCCGTGGCTGTCACGGCCGCGGAATCGGTCGAGCGGCTGCGATCGTGGGCTTCCGGGCGATGCCTGGACGCCGAGAGCAGCGGCATCTATCGGAATAGTACGCCGGTAAAGCCTGGCCGCAATCTGCGACCGTCGAAAAACTGACGAGATACCTTGGCAAACGGGCGGGACCATCGCGGTCTCGCCCGTTGCCTTTGTACCGCTACCTGAGCGTTCTCACTCAGATTCCAGCGTTGTCGGTTTGATGACACTCTTCTTCAGGAGAACGTCGGTCCGCGAACTGACGATCCGCCAGAACTGCGTATGGGCCAATGCTTTGCGTTTCTCAAAGGCGGGTATGGCACATTCTTTGCGTTTTGTTCGCATGCTGGATCCAGTATGCGTTTTTCCCTAACCCTCACGAAAGAAGACGCCATGAATCGACTCGCCCCCATCCTCACCGCCATCGGAATCATCGCCGCAACCGCAGTCCCGGCCCTGGCCCACCACTCCGGCGGCCATCACAGCTACTCCCATGGCCACCACAGCTATTACCACGGCCACTATCACGGCACCAGCGGCTGCGGATACTATAGCTCCTATTACGGCTGCTATCTCAACTCGACTTGCACGTACTACATTAACCAGGGCGACGCCTGGTACGACCAAGGCAATTTCGATCAGGCCATCGCGAACTATACCCAGGCCATCGCCAACGACCCGACCTGTGCCCTGGCTTACAACCAGCGTGGTGCCGCGTGGTACTCCAAGGGCGACTTCGACAAGGCCATTACCGACGCCACACTGGCGATCGCCAACAACCACAGTGATGCCTCGGCCTACAACAATCGGGCTGCCGCTTTGGACGCCAAGAACGAATTCGACAAGGCCCTCGTGGACGTCAACCTGGCCCTGGCCATCGAACCCAGTTTTGTCGATGCCTACATCAGCCGCAGTGCGATCTTGTACAATAAAGGCGAGTACGACAAGGCCATCGCCGACGACAACTCAGCCTTGGCGATCGATCCAAGCTCGGCTCAAGCCTACTCCAATCGAGCCGGTGCCTGGAACATGAAGGGCGAGTACGATAAGGCCAAGGCCGACTTCGATCAGGCCATTGCCTTGGATGCCAATAACGCGGAATACTACGACGATCTGGCCTTCTTTCAGGCGACGTGCCTCGATCCGCAGTTCCGCAACGGCCAACAGGCCTTCGCCAACGCGACCAAAGCTTACCAACTGACCAATGGCAGCAACGTCGCCAACATCTCCATTCTGGCCTCCGTCTATGCGGAGAACGGCGACTTCGCCCAAGCCATCACCTGGCAGCAGAAAGCCCTCGACCTAGCGAAGACCCAGGAGATGAAGCAGCGATACCTTGCCCGGCTTGAGCTGTTCAAGCAGAGTAAGCCATTCCGGCTGGACCCGAAGACGGCCATGCAAATTCCATCGGTGGTTGCCACATCTGCCAAGTGAGCAAACTTTCCTCTTGCACGAATCACCTGATTATCGGAGTCACACGATGAAACGTATCCTGAGAGGCTTGCCGAGTTGTGCCTGCCTCGTAGTAATCTCCACTATCGCAAGCCCTCGGTTTGCCGTGGCGGACATTACCCGCGACGTAGCCACCCAAGTCTACACGCCGGAGTTTGACGACTGGGTGCTCGTATACACCAACGCAACCTTGCACGCCTCTTGCCCGGACTACGATCTCGGTGTGACGAAGGAGCCTACGGCTCGTGGTGTCCGGTTCCACGTTGTCGGCAGCTACGCCAATACACCCGCCGGCTTGAACTGGTTTCGCACGGAAAGTGCGAAGATTCACGACAAGCTAACGGTAATGTGCCGCACTTGGACGAACGAAGGTTTTGCGATCAGCCCGAACGATTTCGCAATCGACATCCACATGAGGAACACGCCGGATCATCGGTAGCTGTGATTGCCGTTCCTGAAGGCGTGCTTGACGTACAGCCGATGGAATTACCGACCAAAAGGGCGATACTGCGGATCAGCCGCCTTCAAGAGCCCGCTTCAAGGCGGCGATGTCGAGCTTCTTCATTCCGAGCATAGTCGTGAACGCCCGTTGTGCCGCAAACGTGTCCGCACTGCTCAGCATGTCAGGAAGTACCATGGGCACGATCTGCCAGGACACACCGAACCTGTCCGTCAGCCATCCGCACTGCACTTCCTGCCCGCCTGCGGACAACGCCTGCCACAGCCGGTCCACCTCTTCTTGCGTCTCGCAATTCGCAACGAATGATATGGCTGGCGTGAACTTGAACTGCGAACCGCCGTTGATCGCCACGAACTCCACACCGTCAAGGATAAACTGGACTGTCATGACCGACCCCGCAACTCCAGGCGAGCCCTCGGGATAGTAGGTCTTTCTGATGATTTTGGAGTTCCTGAAAACGGAGACGTAGAAATCGGCTGCGATTGAGGCCTGGCCGTCGAACCAAAGAGACGGAGTGATCTTCTGCACGGCGGGTTCCATACAGATGACCATCGTAATGTCCGTGCGGCCCGTCTTTTTTGCGTGCTTGCTGATCTCGCCAGGATCGTCGGTGAAGTGTTTCACCCGAAAGGTTCCACGGTATTCCCATTGGTTAACATCGAGTTTGATAAACGTGGGAACAGATCCTCCCTGGCTCACAAGCATCTTCGCTGACTTCTCAATATCCACGCCGGTTCCCGGCAAGATTACTCTTGGGGCATCTGGATTGAGGTCGGTGCCGAGGCATGCACAGAGGACTCGGCCGTCTTTGTGCGGCAAATAGGACTCAAGGCTGCCACCGCCAACGATTTTGTGGATCTGCTCTCGGGAATAGCACTCGTGAAGTCGAAGCATTTGATCCTCACGCCATTCTATACGACATCATGCAACCGACGTCATTCTGGACTCGTAACAACTGCCCGTCAAGCACGGCATGCTTCCGTTCATAACGATTTCCGCATTCTTCAACCATTTCATCTGAGGACAACCATTATGCCCGATCTCAAAGACGGCGAAACAGCCGAAGTGCAAGGCTCTGCCCGCACACCGTACATCCTGAAGAATGTCGGCGGCGTGTATTCCTGCTCGTGCCCAGCATGGAGGAACCAGTCGCTGCCGATCGAACGTCGCACCTGCAAGCACATCCGAAGTCTCAGGGGAGAGCAGATGGAACGCGAGCGACTCGGTTCTGCCGGACTGTCCAACCCTGCACCGGAAACCAAGGGCATGCCCACCGTGCCGAGCCTGTTATTGGCCCAGTCCTGGGACAATGAGGCTGACTTGGCAGGCTGGTGGATGAGCGAGAAGCTCGACGGCGTGAGAGCTTGGTGGGACGGAAAGCAGTTCCTATCTCGCCAAGGCAACGTCTACTACGCACCGGCGTGGTTCGCTGCCAGCCTGCCGAAGCAACCGTTGGACGGGGAGCTATGGCTCAACCGCAAGGCGTTCCAGCGTACCGTGAGCATCGTGCGGCGGCATGACCAGAGCGAACACTGGCGGCAGATCAAGTTCGTGATCTTCGATGCCCCGGCAGTCCGCGAACCGTTCGAGGGCCGCCAGGCGTTCCTGTCGGAGTTGTTCCGCACGCGGAAGCTACCCTTTGCACGGTATCTCTATCAGTCCCGCTGTGAAGGGTTGGATGACCTGCGGCGGGAACTGGCCCACGTCGAATCTCTCGGCGGCGAAGGCTTGATGCTGCGGCAGCCAGGCTCCTGCTATGAAGCCGGCCGTTCATCGAGCTTGCTCAAGGTCAAGACGTTTCACGATGCCGAAGGTTACGTGGTCGATCATCTTCCCGGCAAGGGGCGTCACACAGGCAGGCTCGGTGCCGTCGTTGTGGAATTGCCGAACGGGTTGACATTTTCCGTGGGGACGGGTTTCTCCGACGCTCAACGCCAGAATCCGCCGGCCGTCGGCAGCCTGATTACCTACCGCTATCAGGAACTGACCGATCGCGGCGTGCCACGGTTTCCATCGTTCGTTCGCGTCCGCATGGATGCCCAGTCGTCATCTTTCGCGTAGCTGCTCAAAACAGCCATGAAACGCGACAAGTTCATAGAGTCCATTCTCACACCAGAGTTCAACATGAAACGCTATTTCGAGTTCGTCGGCGGTTCGTCCGCCAAGTTCTACGAGGTTTCCGTCTGCAACAACACCGTGACCACCCGTTATGGCCGGATCGGCACTGACGGCCAGGTCCAGTCCAAAGTATTCACGGACAGCGACGCGGCCATGAAGCACGCCAAGAAGGTGATCGACAGCAAGCTCGCCAAGGGCTACCGGGAAACGGTCGCCTGCTAGACAATAATTTCTGATCGATCAATTCACGGGACCGGCGTGTCGTCGCAAGATTGGCATGCCGGTCCTTTTTCGTTGATATTCACAACCATAGGAGCCTACCTTGGGTTTGACGATCCATTACAACTTGAAATCCAGCACGCGAAGCCCGAAGAAGGCCCGCGAACTGGTCGCTCGGCTGCGTGGCCGGGCACTCGACCTGCCTTTCGAGCGGGTCGATGACATCATCGAGCTTTCCGGCCCTGCTTGCGATTACGAGCAGTGCGGCTTGGATCATCCACATCGTTGGCTCCTTATCCAGTCGGGAGCGTACGTGGACGACCCGCGAGATAAGCACTTCAGCTATCGCGTCAAGCCCACGCACGTCATCGCCTTCTCAACCTGGCCCGGCCAAGGCTGCGAAGATGCCAATTTCGGACTCTGCCGCTATCCGGCGTACATCGAGGTTCAGGATCGGGTATTGCGAGGGCAAACCAGAAAGCTCCCGACCCGGCTTGGCGGCTGGTGCTGGGGCAGCTTCTGCAAAACTCAGTACGCCTCGAACCCCGAGTGCGGCGGCGTCGCCAATTTCCTGCATTGTCACCTGATCGTGATCCGGATGCTCGATCATGCCAAGGAACTGGGCATTCTGAGATCCGTAAGCGACGAAGGCGACTTCTGGGAAAAGCGAAACATCGAAGACCTGAGCCGCGAAGTCGGCCAATGGAACGAGATGATCGCCGGGCTGGCCGGAGAGCTGAAGGACAAGCTGGGCGACGAGGTGTTGTCCGCCATCACGAAGTTCGCGAACTTTGAGCACATCAAAGCCAAGGGACGCTCGCAGAGCCAAGGAACGGCTGTCTGATTTACCATTGCCGCCTCATCAATGGGAACGCTGTTCTGGCCGTTACCATCCCGCTGCCTACGATGGCAGCACGCGTATTCACTCATCACCCCACTTTTGCGGAAACAGTATATCTATGAGTTCCGTTCTCGATTTACCCACGCCCGCCGATCGGCTGCGTACCAGTATGGCGGCAGTGCGTGTTTCGATCTCATGGTTCGGCACGCGGAAGTCGCTCACCGTTGAGCAAAAGGCCGAAGCCGCCGAGCCCTTTAACGCCGAGGCAAAATTCCTGTCCGCCGGAAAGAAGCTTTTGGATATTTCACATCCCGCGTTCAAAGCGGTGACCGCCGTGCGGGGCAAGGTCCAGTCGTATTGGAAATCCATGTCCCTGCCGTACCCGGAGCCGGGCATCCGGCTTATCAAGCAGGACAAGATCGAAGAGTTCGCCGGTAAGATGCAGGAGTTCCAGCAGGAGCTTGCCGAGGCGGTCGAAGCCCTCGATCGCCGCTATCACGAGCTAAAGAATGCGGCCCGCCAACGGCTGGGCAGCCTCTACAACAGCAGCGATTACCCGGCATCGCTCCGCGGACTGTTCGAGATCAGCTATGACTTCCCTTCCATTGAGCCGCCCGATTACCTGAGCCAACTGAACCCGGCTTTATACGAAGAAGAATGCCGTCGCGTACAGCAGCGATTCGACGAAGCCGTCAGATTGGCCGAGGAGGCGTTCACGGCCGAATTGGCGAGGCTGATCTCGCATCTCACGGAGCGGCTATCTGGTCAGGAAGATGGGCGGCAGAAGGTATTTCGTGATTCCGCCGTGGAGAACTTGACCGAGTTCTTCCAACGGTTCCGCGAATTGAATGTCCGCTCCAGCGAGCAACTTGACCAGCTTGTCGGTCAGGCACAGCGGGTCATCCGTGGCGTCGATGCCCAGGACCTACGTGACAATGCCGGTCTCCGTCAGCACGTCGCAACCGAGATGTCACGGGTGTCAAGCGTGCTGGATGGGCTGCTCGTAGATCGCCCGCGGCGGAACATTTTGCGTAGGGCCAAGTGAGCATACCAACCATGCAGATCATCATCGAACTAAGCGGCACCGCACGCTGCATCTACACGGAAGAGATCGACCTGGCAGCAATCGGCAGTCCCACAATCACCAGAGCCTCCCACGTCGAGCCTGACCAGCAAGGACGCTGGCAGGCTGACATGGGACCGATGAGAGGGCCTTTGCTGGGGCCGTATGAGCTTCGCAGCGAGGCTCTTGAGGCGGAACAGGTATGGCTAGAAACGCACTGGTTGAGAATGTAAGAACGCCCTAGCTCATCGCCTTTCTTTCCGAGTCGGTGAACTCGTTGACGACTGTCTCTTCGTCGCTAGTTTGCTTACGCATTCGGGCAACCAGCATGCAGGTTCCCTGCCAAGCAGCTCCGACTTTCCCTGGAGCAAAGGTCGCTGCCCCGGCGGCTCGGATTCCGAGGCCGCCCGCTTCGGCGAAGGCGTCTTGGTTGGCACCAAGGAAGGTGAACTGCCAATTGTACTTCGATTGCTGGTGCTCGATTAGTTCCTTGATCTTTGCCTTGGAGAACTCCTTGCTGGAATTCTCCTGGCCATCGGTCACTATCACGAAGACCACGAGGCCGGGGCGATCATTCGCGGGTATTTTGGCAAGCCGCTCGCCAGTCTCGTTAATCGCCCTGCCGACAGCGTCCAATAACGCAGTGTTGCCCCGCGGCACCAGCTTGTAGTGGGGCACGCGGCTGACAGACACGGCTCGATGGACAAATTCGTATTCCGTGTCGAACTGCACCAGCGTCAGCAGAGCTTCTCCAGGCTGCTTTGCCTGCTCCTGAACGAACGTGTTGATGCCGCCCTCGGCATCTTCCCGGATAGAACTCATTGACCCGCTACGATCGACCACCAGGGTAACGTCAGCCAGATCGGATCTCACGATACACTCTCCTTCTCGGGGTAATTCCTAGACGATCGAACTCCACTCAGAAGTCATTATAACGCATTCCGAGTCGTCATGTTTTACATGGCGGCCCAACTCGTGTACTGCTTCCGCAAGGTCTTTCCATGAAACAATCCCTGCTCGAACGTGCCGTGGCCTCAGCCACCGGCGAAGCCATTTCCACTATCCGCCGTCGCGGCTTCAGCATCCTCGACCCCACCGATCAAGATTTCGACGAACTGCCCAAGCCACGCACCGTGGATTGGGACCGACTCGATGCCCTGCGTCCGGCCTATCTGCCGCAACGTACCCGATTACGGCGGCAATCAGCATGATCCTCTTTCTGCTCAACTATCTCACAAGGAGAACCACCATTGATTACGATTACTCGCCGCCTGGCTCAGCAACTTCGCTCCGTTCTGCGTCGTGCCTTCGGCAACTTCCGCGGCACCGGACCTGCCATCGCTTTCATCGCCGGCAAGGAGGGTCTAACCGTGAAGTCCAGCTTCGGCGACGTCGCCGTCGAGTGTCGGCTGCCCGGCGATCGCCCCACGGAAACACTCTGGCTGCCGTTTGAGTTCCTCGCCGATATCGCCGGAAAGAATGACGCGGAGGTCAATCTGGAAGCAGCCGGCGACGGCCAAGTCAGCGTCCAGTGGCGTACCGGCAACGTGCCGCAGATCGTCAAGTACGACACCAAGGCACCGCTCGACGCCAACAAGTTCCCTGTCCTGCCGACCGCGTTTACCGCCAACCCGGCGGGACTCTTGCAGGCTTTGGATGCGGCATCGGAAGTCACAGCCCTCGAAGGCGTGCGATACGCAACCGACTGCATCCAGCTTTCCCCGGACGGCACCATCAACGCTACCGACGGACGCCAGGCTCTGATCCAGTCGGGATTCACCTTTCCGTGGCAGGATGCCGTGCTCGTGCCTCGCAACAAGGTCTTCACTTGTGCGGAGTTGCCTCAAGACCAGCCGGTTGCCGTGGCAAAGAGCGGCGACTGGGTTGCCGTTCGTGCGGGCCGCTGGACTGTCTATCTGCGGATCAACGCAAGCCGGTATCCCAAAGTGGCGGATATTGTTCCCAACCCGGACACTGCCAAAGCCCGCTGCCAGTTGTCGAAGGACGACATCCGTTTCCTGGTCGAGACCCTTCCGCAGCTTCCTTGCGAAGACGAGGACAACTGCCCGGTGACGATCGACTTTAATGGTTCCATTGCCATTCGTGCCAGAGGGGCAGACAAGGAGGGCCAGAAGGCCAAGCCCACGGAAGTCGTACTCACGAACTCGCATTGGACGGGCGAGCCCATCCGCATCAACATCAATCGCACGTACTTGCAGCGGGCGATGAAGCTCGACCTCGGCGAATTGTCTCTCTACGGCGACAACTCTGCTTTGCTCTGCCAAGGCTTCGATCGCAAGTTCGTGTGGATGCCGCTGGAACCCGGCGCCGCAATCTTGCCCGCTGAAGACGCCATTCGCATCGAATCGCTGCAAGGCGAACTCGCTGCTCCCATTTCCCAACCCGTAACCTCAAAGGAAGTTCCGCCCATGAGCGAACCGACAACCACCACCGCCAAGGCCGAAACGAACGCCCAAGCCAAGACCGACACCACGAACCGTAAGGCTTCTCGCCGCAAGGCCAGCCAGCAGGATCTCGCCGCCTTGATCGACCAAGCGACGGAGTTCCGCACGGCCCTGCATACGCTGGTGCAGCAGTCCAACGGGCTCGTCAAGGCCCTCAAACAGCACCGCCGCCAGAGCAAGGCCATCCAGAACACGCTGGCCTCGCTCAAGCAGCTCAAGACATTGGGCGTGTAGACCAAGGGCCGACATTTTCATCTCCTGATGAAAGTTGCAGACACATTCCCCATAACCCACAAGGAGGGCACAATGCCCCTGAGAACCAACATCGGCGTCAGCCGTAAAGTCGCGGACAACAACTACGGGAGCCGCGGTGCAAGCGTGAATTTGGAGGTCGAACTCGATTCGACTTTGATTCAGGACCCCAAGCTCTTCCACGAGCGTATTCGCCAGGTCTTCCATCTGGCCCAGCAGGCTATCGACGAAGAGCTGGGCCGGCAGCAGGGCCCTGCGAGCCACGCGACGTACGGCAGCAACGGCCATGCCGCCCAGCCGTCGAATAACGGCAACAACGGGCATGCCGCCACCAACGGCAACGGTCACACCGCCACCAATGGCAATGGCAGCCGCAACGGCCAGACCGGTAATATCGCGTCCGAGAAACAGCTTAACTTCGCCAAGCAACTGGCCAAAGGCATCCCGGGCCTCGGCATCCGTCGCTTGGAAACGCTCGTGCAGAAAATGTGCGGCAAGCCTCTTGCGGCCCTGACCACACTCGACGCTTCTGGGCTCATCGATACGCTGATATCGATCAAGGCCGGCGAGATCAACCTCGACACCGTGCTGGAGGGCAACGCAGCATGAGCACCGGCTTACTGGGCTTTGAAACGATCGAAGAACGGCAGGCTGGTTTCGATTCGTATATCTCGCCGTCGCGGCTGAATTGCTGGTTGAAGTGTCCGTTAGCGTTTCGGCTTCGATACCAAGATGGCATCCGCACGCCGACTTCGCCGTCGATGTTCCTGGGCAAAGTCTGCCATTTCGGCTTGGAGGCGGCATATCGGCATCGGCAGCTTGGCGTCAACCTGGACGCCGAACAGGTCGTGGGCAAGATGTTTGACGGCTGGGCCAAGCTCATCGACGAGGAATCCATCACGTTTGATTCCGCAGCGGACGAGCAGGCCCTTCGGCAGCAAGCCTGCGATCTGGTGAAGGCGTACCTGGCGTATGCTCCGCCAGATGAGAAGCCACTGGCCGTCGAGGTGGCCCTGGAAGCCCCGCTGATCGATCCTGATACCGGCGAGGATCTGGGCATGCCCCTGGTCGGCGTTGTGGACCTCGTGCTCGACTATGAAGCCGGGCCACTGATCGTGGACTTCAAGACGGCCGCCAGAAGCAGCGAACCGATGGAAATCAGCCATGAGATCCAGCTTACCAGCTACGCGTACCTGCTCAGACACCACAACAAGTGGTCGGAATCGGGGCTTGAGATTCGCAGCCTGATAAAGACGAAACAGCCGAAAGTGGAATTCCATCCGTATCCAGCACGCAGCGAGGCTCATTTCCGCAGGCTTTTTGCCGTCATACGCGAATATCTCGACGCCCTCGACTCGGGTAGGTTCAACTTTCGCCCCGGCTTCGGCTGCGGGATGTGCGATTACCGCGAGCAGTGCAGAAGCTGGATCGGGTCGTGATCGACACCAAGATTCCACGATAATGCCTGACGCTTTGCCGCCTTCGGGCGGCAGCGTGTTCAGGCTTTCTTTTAGCCCTTCGCGGTGCCGCAGCCGCCCTCTCAGCAGACAGCGTCACGCCGCCCGCCGTGTCGCTTCTGCCTTCCGCGAGGGGAAGGACAAAGTGGCCTGAACATCTTGGCTGGAAGCGGCTAGCTCCACTGCTAGCCGTCTTCGTCGCCAAGCGTATGCCGTAAGACCGATTGCACCGATACCCAATAGGGCAAAGGTGGAAGGTTCGGGGGTAGTGGCTATGAAGCCGTGGTCGTAGCCTGACGAGTCCGTATAATACCCCACGATATTGTTGCCAGAAATGCCAGTAGCATAAGTGCCTTTGTTTACACCCTTCGCCGCCAAAGGGTCGTCAATCGTCGTGTAGGTTGACCCGTTGTAGAGGAAGCCGTGGGCCTCGCCTGACGAATCGTAATAAAACCCCACGATATTGTTGCCAGAAATACCAAGAGCAAAAGTTCCATAGGTGGCTTGTTGGCCCTCCAAAGGGTCGTCAAGCGTCGTATAGCTATTTGTAGAGATGTTGTAGATGAAGCCGTGGCGCTCGTCTGATGAGTCCGCGTAATACCCCACGACATTGTTGCCAGAAATGCCAGTCGCGGCAGTCCCCCACGCTTCCAACGGGTCGTCAAGCCTCGTGTAGGTTGACCCATTGTAGATGAAGCCATGGTACTGTTCTGATATGTCCCAATAATACCCAACGATATTGTTGCCATCAATGCCTTCTGCCCAAGTTCCATTCACGCCCTGAGGGTCGTCACACGGCGTATAGGTTGACCCATTATGAATGAAGCCTTGGGTGGGGCCTTGGTTCGGAACATAATACCCCACGACATTGCTGCCTGAAATTCCTTGTGCCCAAGTTCCCTGTCCTCCCAATGCCAATGGGTCGTTAATCGTCGTGTAGGTTGACCCATTGTAAATGAACCCTTGGGGCTCTAGGCCCCAATAATACCCCACGATATTATTGCCAGAAATGCCACAAGGATTGGTTGAATAGGCGGCCGAAGGGTCGTCAAGCGTCGTGAAAGTGAAAGTGTCTGCGTTTGCGGGTACACAAAGCAAGACTGCGAACAAGAGGCCAAACACGGAGAATGTCGATCGGTTCATTGTTGCGTACTCCGAAAGGAGGACTCGATTATGCCGCCTGCCGTGTCGCTTCTCTCTTCCGCGACGGGAAGGACAGCCAATCAGATCCCCATCCGCCGTGCGGAGTCATGTACGCCAGCAGGTCATGGCGTCCCCAAGCGAAGCATACCGCATGCCAAATGTGTAAAATCAAGCTGCGGCGTCCGAAACGCTTGTCGAATTTGGACTTGCATGATCGCTCCGATCGATTTCGCTCCAGGCGGAGACCACGAGAAGTGTTGCGTTTTCATACGTACTTGAAGCAGAACGGAACAACGGCAATGCGTAGCAGTCTTTGGCGTGCAGCAAGACCTGCGTGAGATTAGGACCGGCGACAGGCAATAGAGGGCCGATGACGGCGGCCAGCAGTTCGATTCGACGCAAACAGCCAGGATTTCCGCGAGCGGCGACAGACCAAGTGGTTTATCTCCGGACGCCACAAATCGCAGAACGCCGCCTTCTACCAGACCTCGAAGCCGCCGCAGTGCCGAAGGAACTCGATCCACTCCTTCAGATGCTCGTCCTGGACGCCATACGCCGGGCGTGTCTCGATGCCTGGATTCTCGGCAAGTTCCTCCTCGGTTACGAAATGACCAACCACGGGGCCGGACGACAGCATGCGATGGTCCCAAGCAATTGTCATCTTATAATCAAAATGCGAGACATATCCCCGGGGCCGATCAGACTTCCTCGTCCCTTGGTATCACGGGCAATTCAACAGTGATCCGAGTGCCTTTACCCGCCTTGCTTCGGATATTGCATTTTCCACCGAGCAGCCTTGCCCGTTGTCGAATACCCTCCAGCCCAAAACGATTCTTCGGACCAGTCTTGGGGTCGAATCCTACTCCCCAATCACGAATCTCGATACGAAGACGATCTTCGCGTTGCAAGAGACTGACTGATATTCTCTCGCTCTTGCTGTGCATGCAGGCATTCGTCAAGGCCTCCTGGGCAATCCGGTAAATGGCGTTTTCAAAGGTTGGGTCAAGCCGGTCAAAATCGACCCTGCTGTGATATTCGATCTTCGGCCCCTGGTCACGGCCTTGTTCATGGACGAGGTGGGCGACAGCTTCCACCACGCCCGATTCGTCCAGGATCGGCGGCCTGACCCCGGCGATCAGGCGGCGGGCCTCAAAATGCCCTTGTTGGAGCATGGTCAGCCCTGCGTCGTAAGCCTTCGCGGCTTGCTTGGGCTGCGTGTCCTTCAGGTGACCGTAGGCTTGGAACTGCATGATCGCCGCCGCCAACTGCTGGGCCAGCCCATCATGGATCTCGTAGGCGATAAGTTGCCGTTCGTAATCGCTGGATCGGAGCATGTACCGGAGGTTGCGGTGTTCCTTCGCCAATGCCTCCTCGGCACGCTTTCGATCCGTAATGTCATCGACCAATTCAACGAACCCCTCAACATGTCCATCGGCAGCGAAGATAGGGTAGGCTCTGACTCTGGCGACGTAGACGCTGCCATCATCCCGTGTCCCGATATTCTCTATCTCAGCGGGCAGACCAGTGTTCATGGCTCGCACTCCTGGGCAGTCCGGGCAAACCGCGTCTTGCTTGCGGAACACCCGGAAACACTCTTTACCAATGCACTTTCCGGTGGGCCTTCCAATAAACGCGGCACTGGCCTTGTTCAGCATCACGATATTGAGTTCCCTATCCATTACCGTAATGCCAGAGTGAATATTGTCCATCAGCGTGCGATGGCGTTCCTCGCTTCGCTGCAACGCCTCTTCGGCCCGTTTACGGTCGGTAATGTCTCCATGCGATCCGACGAATCGGTAGGCTTTGCCTTGCTCATCTCGCAGTACAAGGCCAGTTGCCACGATCCAGCGGTAGGAACCGTCTTTGTGACGCAGACGGTACTCGACAGTAACCGTAGGTGACGTGCCCGCAAGGAAATCTTCGAGAAACTTGAGCATCCAGTCCTTTTCATCTGGGTGGAGAAGTCTGGCCCAGTCCTCAAGGCTCTCGCCAATTTCAGTCTCCTCAAAGCCAAACATCTTCTTCCAGCGAGGCGAGAAGTACAACTTGCCGGTGCGAATATCCCAGTCCCAGATGCCAACACCCGCTCCTCGAACGGCCAAGTCGTACCGCTCTTCGCTCTGCCGTAATGCCTCCTCGGCCCGTTTGCGTTCGTCGATGTCCTCCACCACGCCGAGGGTGAAAACGATCTTCCCGTCAGGACCACGGGCCGCAGCAGTCGTTGCCTGAGCCCAAAACGGTTGGCCGTCCTTCCGAAGATAACGCTTCTCAAGCCTGAAACTGGAAATCTCCCCACCAAGGAGTCTCTTGACCAAGGGACCGCTCAGTTCCCGGTCTTCGGGATGGGTAAGGTCACGGACATGCTGCCCGATCAATTCCTCCTGGCTATAGCCGCTCATGTGGCAGAGGGCATGATTGGCCTTGACGACTACGCCATCGCCCTGGCCGATAACCATCCCTACCGGAGCCTCTTCAAACGTGACCCGGAATCGTTCCTCGCTTGCCCGCAGTGCTTCCTCGACCTGCTTGCGTTCGGTGATGTCACGGAAGATCGCCATTGCACGCGGCTTTCCAGAGTAAACCAAAAACCTGCCGATGACTTCTGCATAGAATACGCTCCCGTCCTTGCGTAAAAGCGGGATACACCCGGGGGTCTGATCTAACAAGCCGATCTGTTTCAAGATATGTGGGAGTGCCTCGGCGGGGTGAATGTCCATTACCGACAAAGACAGTAGTTCGGCTTCCGAATACCCGAGCATGCGGCAGATTGCGGCATTCGCCCGCACAAATCGCTTGGTCTCGATGTCTGTGACCAATAAGCCGTCCGCCATCCCGTCGTAGATGGCCTGGAGTTCACCGTGGCTCTGCCGCAATGCCTCCTCGGCCTGTTTGCGTTCGGTGATGTCGCTGATCACGACCGCAATCCGAAGAGGACTCCCGTCTGCATCACGAATCAAAAATGTGCTTTGCAATGTCTGGATCGGTTTTCCGTGGCGTGGCAAGACCGTTGGTTCAATGTGCCAATGTCCTTCCCGCAGCAGAGCAGGGATCAGTTCCTCCTTTCGCCTTTGCATGTATTCTTTGGGGTAGTACGCAGATACATTCTTACCGATGACATCTTCCGGCTCGTTCTCGCCGAACAATCGACAAAGCGTTGGGTTTGCGTAGACAATGCGGCCATCGAAGTCCGACATCCCGAAGCCCTGGTCGGAGTCTTCGGCAAATCTTCGGAAGATTTCAAGGTTGTCGTTCGCCTTCACCAGTTGAGCGGTGCGTTCCTTCACTCGCTGTTCCAGTTCGTCGTAGGCTTTCTCCAACGCCTCTTCCGACTGCCTACGCTCGGTAATGTCGATGCCAACCCCACCGACAAACCGCCTTCCCGTCGAATCTTGGAAAGGGAATTTAAAGTTCCGGCAGTAGCTCCGGTGGCCGTCTGGCATGATGGATTCTTCAATAACCTCGACAACTTGACCGCTGGCCAGAACTTGTTGATCGTTCTTCCTAAACAATTCGGCGGTTTCCCCCGGCCAAAGCTCGAAATCCGTCTTCCCAATCCGGTCTTCAGGCCGTACGCCGATACGCCTCCCACAGGACTCATTGACGTAGACGTAACGCCCCTGCTCGTCCTTCATCCAGGCGATGGCTGGGCTGTTGTCCATGAACAGTTTGAATCGCTCTTCGCTTTCCTGTCGTGCCTCCTCAGCCCGTTTCTTCTCGGTAATGTCGCAGACGATGCACACGAACCCGGTAACTTGCCCCTGTGGATTCCGCTTGTAGTCCCAATCGATACGGACATGGAAGACCTCACCGTTCTTCCTGATGTTCTTGGCGAAGAATGGAGTTGGCTTGGGCTGCTCAGAAACGAGATACTCCAGATATGCAGGCAGGGAATCCCTTTCCGGCCCAGGCTCGATACGATCCCAAGCGTAGGTTCCCACCAATTCGTCTGCGGTGTAGCCGGTGATCGCCTCCTGAGATGGGTTCACGAACGTAATTCGGCCCGTGGTGTCAAGTTCGTGAATCCCAAGCGGAGCGATTTGAAGAAGGGCCGCCGCGGACTGGTTCTCCTGCAACACCGTTTCGAGCAATACAACTCGTCGCCGCATTTCTGCAAGTTCTTCGATGAGTTCTTGCTTACTTTTGTCCTGATCGATCATGCCAGACCCCGTGCTTTCGTTGAGCTAGCCCCACAAGGACAGAGCCAGTAGGATCATTGTACTCGATGGTGCCGTGCCTTTGGAGGGTCGCCAAGGCCCTAGCAAAACAGGTGGAATAAACCCGGCTGGGCAGACCGAACGGGTCGCCGGCCAAACAGAGGTTAGCTGGCGAGACTATCCTCGACGGCATCGCCTGCCTACAATTCCCATCATCCGGCATTCAAACCACGATTCAGCAGGAAAACAGCATGAGGACATTGGCAATGGGAATGGCCATTTTGGCAGCAACCGCCGGCACTGCAACCGCTACCGTCAAAACCCAAGTCGTCGAGTACCAGCAAGGAGATACAAACCTGGAGGGCTATCTGGCCTGGGACGATGCCGCACAAGGTAAGCGGCCCGGCGTCCTGGTCGTCCATGAATGGACCGGGCTGGGCGACTATGCCAAAGCCAGAGCCCGGCAGTTGGCAGCGATGGGCTACGTGGCCTTCGCCGCCGACATCTACGGCAAGAGCGTTCGGCCCAAAGGACCGCAGGAGGCAGCAGCAGCGTCGGGCAAGTATAAGAAGGACCGCACACTGATGCGTGCCAGGACCCTTGCTGGGCTGGAAGCACTACGCAGCAATCCGCTGTGCGATCCCAAGCGGGTCGCGGCCATCGGCTACTGCTTCGGCGGCACGTGCGTTCTGGAATTGGCCCGCAGCGGAGCCAACATCGCTGGCGTGGTCAGCTTCCACGGCGGGTTGGATACGCCGACGCCCGAAGAAGCGAAGAATATCAAGTGCAAGGTGCTCGTCCTGCACGGTGGAGACGATCCTCATGTACCGGCAAAGGACGTGGAAGCGTTCGAGAACGAGATGCGGGCCGGCGGAGTCGATTGGCAGCTTGTGGCCTACGGCGGTGCGGTGCATGCCTTCACCAATCCCGAAGCTGGCAACGATAAGTCCAGAGGTGCCGCGTACGACGAGAAAGCCGATCGAAGGTCGTGGGAGGCGATGAAGGCGTTCTTCGCGGAGATATTCAAGTAGGCCGCAGGAGCAAAACCATGCAGGAGCTTATTCAGGCCATCGACCTCGCCCTTAACGACGAATGGGACC
>Ga0181520_10004340_pt1 | contig 23817 bp, 15 predicted proteins | sample PEATcosm2014_Bin_29_FD_132451 | JGI IMG/M metagenome (GOLD analysis project Ga0181520, IMG submission 132451) | Peatland microbial communities from MTU Mesocosm Facility, Houghton, MI, USA - PEATcosm2014_Bin02_30_metaG | ecosystem: Environmental > Terrestrial > Soil > Wetlands > Peat | place...
CCCATGATAGCCGATTCGAGCCCTTAGGTGGAGATCGTTTGTCCACCGCCCGGGTTTACGAAAACGCCTCCGCAGTCCCCCCCGTTTTCACGGGCTTTCTTGATCGCCGGGAATTGCTGCTCCAAAACCTTTAACAACAGGGATAGCTTGGTCACTTCCACGGCCTGCGGATCGCTGTCGACGCCGTAGATATTGTTGAGCAGGATTCGCTTCTTCTCGGCGGTCGTCAGCCGCCAATCGCCAGCCGGACCGCGATAGAGTTTCGGGCTGCGGCTACGGGCGTGCTTTTCCGGGTCGTCGGCGACGTACCAATCGCGATGCCAGTTCAGAAGATATCCGTAAGCTCCGAGCAAGAACGACCCGGAGCCGCAGGCGGGATCGATAATCCGCAGCTTGGCGGTCTGGTTGGGAGTAAAAGACTTGGTGATCGAGCCCGCGAATCGATTCTCTGCCCCCGCTGCCCGCCCATCGTCGCTCCCCTCGCCGAGCAGCGCGCCGACGGTGTGCTTCACGATATAGTCAACGATGTACGCGGGCGTGTAATAGACGCCGCCGGCCTTGCGGACCTCGGGTTTTTCCTCCACCCGCGCCTGATGTCCTTCCGTCAGGCGAATCACTTTACCCAGGAATTGCTCGTACACCTGCCCCAGGATTTCGGCCGGGAAGACGGAAAACTCATAGGGGCTCTCGGGATAATAGAGCCGTTCGAGGATGCTCCGCAGCGGCTTGTCGTCGATCGAAAGCCCCAGCGTCAGCTCATCGGGCGGCTCGGGGCGCTCCTTCTCGGGGGTGAAGTGGAAAAGGCCCGAGTTGTAGCGGTCGTCGGCCCGGCGGAACAGCTCGCCAAGCCGCGCATAAATGTGAGGAGCATTTTGCAGCGCTTGCAAGGTGCCATAGGGCTCGATCCCGCGGTCTTCGCAAATGCGCAAAAAAACCATTCGATCGATTGTGCGTTGCACGGCGAAATTGAGGTCGCGCGAGGCAAGATCGGAGTTCCGCAGGGCGAGGTTGCGCGCCAATTCGGTCCGCCACGCTTCCATCTCTTCCAGGAACGCCGCATCGACCTCGGCCGTCCCCCTTTTCATTTTCTTACTGGAGACGAACCTCTCCAGCGAACCGCGGCGAATCGCCTCGGGCGCAAACAAGCCGGCAAGCTCATCCCACCGGTCGAAGTATTCGGTGTAGCGGAGGTAGATCGCGCGGGCAGTCGGCGCTTTGTCGGTCTTTTCCGGCCGGATGCGGCAGTCGTAGACGGCAAACTCTTCGAAGTCGGTCAAAATGCTGAGCGGCAGTTTTGCCGACCACGCGTAACGCCGCAATTGAAAAGCCGGACCGGCCGCCTCGCCGATGTCGACCGACGGCTTTTTGGCCTCGACAAAGAAGCTTCGCATTCCGCCGCCCGCCCGGAAGCAGTAGTCGGGGGCCTTCGTCCGCCCGCCAATCTTCAAGGCGTCCTCGTGGATAACTTCTTTGTAAGCGTCGGCGTAGCCCTTCTCGTTGAACATGTCCCAGCCGAGGGCCGCGAAAAACGGGTTGAGGAACTCCTCCCGGAGTTGGGCTTCGTTGTATTGGTCCGAGCGGTACGCCTCTCGATGAGCGTCGTACCGTTCGACCAACTCGCGCACTGCGGCGGGTGCCGTCATGGTGCCGTTACCTCGCTTGGACCGCTGGCGAAAACGTTTCCGCCCCCCCGGCTCCGTTACCGACAAACGGGTAGCCCGGCGTTATGGGAAATCGGGAAAGCGACGAGATTTAAGATACACTTCCCAACCTCGCGTTGGAACCCCGGCGAGCAAGCGCGGGCAGCCGCGATAGCTCGGCAACCGGGGTGCCGTAGGCATAATAGGCTATTCGTGCCGTGGCAAAAACCTCGTGCGGCTTCGCCGGCCGGATAGACAAGCTATCGCGGCCAGCCACGGCCACAGGCGTTGGGGCCAGCCGCGCCAGTTGGTCAGCAAAGTCGCCTTTTTCCAATTTCAGCCCTCGACGTCTCCGTTTCCTCTGGGAGAGTCAAAAAATTCTCCTTTCCTTCCGAGAGATGGCAGGGTGAGGGCGGTCGACGGGAAGCAGTCCGGCAGTCTGCCTGCCGTTTGACTCGCCATGTTCTCGTAATCGCTGGTCATGTTTTTTGGACCGTGGCCACGTCTTTCTGCGGAACGCAGCTCTGCGGGCGTGACTTGCGGCGCCGAGGCAATGCTCTTGCTTGGGCTGCGCGCGGCATGAGCGCAAGGATCGGGGATGAAAGATGCGTCGAGGGAATCGCTGTCCCCACCGACGCCGAGTCAGTTCCGACCTCCGGCCTCCGGACACTGTAACACGGCCGGCGGCCCAATTCTAGGCGAGAAATCAGGCCAAGGAGAGACATTTTGGAGGAGGTCTTTCGGCCGATCTGCCCTCACGCTGCCCTCTCCCCGGCGGGAGAGGGGACAAGCAATGCCTAATTGACCGTGGGCACGGTTCCGCCATCCACGCGGAGATTCATGCCGTTGATGTAGCCGGCCAGCAGACTGGCCAGGAAGGTGACCGCGGCCGCGATGTCTTCCGGACGTCCCAGCCGCGCACTGGGATTGGGCACCATGTTTTTCTCTGCTCATTTCTCCAGCCGCGGGCCGGCCGGCTGCAGCCACGTGCGGCCGTCCTGCGCTATGAGCACTTCGGCCGACTCGGGGCCCCACGTGCCCGAGGCATAATTGGGAAAATCGCTGGGCGGGGCCGAAGCCCACACGTCGAGAATGGGCATCAACAGCGACCACGCCGCCTCTACCTGATCGGCCCGCATGAACAGCGTGGCGTCGTTCCGCATCGCATCCCAGAGCAGCGTCTCATAGGCGTCGGGCGACATTTTCTGGAAGGTGCCTTCGTAGCTGAACCGCATGTCGACCTGCCGCAGGTACATTTGCGGCCCCGGTTCCTTCGCCTGAAACTTCAGAATGATCCCCTGCTCGGGCTGAATGCAAATGATGAGCCGGGCCGGCTGCCAATCCAACGCCGCCTCGGCCGGAAACGCCTGGTGCGGCACGGCCCGGAAGCGGATCGAGATCTCCGAGACGAATCGGGGCAGGCGCTTGCCCGTCCGCAGGTAAAACGGCACGTCCTGCCACCGCCAGTTATCGACGAACAGCTTGACCGCGGCGAAGGTCTCGGTGGCCGAGTCGGGCGCCACGCCCTCTTCCTGGCGATATCCGCACACGTGCTCACCCTTGACCCAGCCCTCGCCGTATTGGCCGCGGGCGGCAAAGGCGTGCACGTCGTGGTGGGCGATCGGCCGCACCGCGTGCAGCACGTCCACCTTCTTGTTGCGGATTTCCTCGGCCTCGAAAGAAACGGGCGGCTCCATGGTGACCAGGCAGAGCAGTTGCAGCAGGTGATTCTGCACCATGTCGCGCAGCGCGCCGGCGTGGTCGTAATAGCCGCCCCGATGTTCCACGCCCACTTCTTCGGACACCGTGATGGTGACATGGTCGACGTAGCGGCGGTTCCAGATCGGCTCGAACAGCACGTTGGCGAAACGAAACGCCAGGATGTTTTGCACGGTCTCCTTGCCCAGGTAGTGGTCGATGCGGAAGATCTGCGATTCGCTGAAATTGTCGCTGAGCACGCGATTCAGTTGCCGGGCCGAGTCCAGGTCGCATCCCAGCGGCTTTTCCACCACGATGCGGCTCCGCTCCGGCTCCCGCGAGAGCCCCGCTTCGCCCAGCCGGCGGGCGATCACGCCGAACAGCCTCGGCGGCGTGGCCAGATAGAAAAGGCGGTTGGCCTTGACGTTCCAGTGGGCGTCGATCTCGTTCAGGTAGTCGGACAACTGGGAGTAGGCGGCCGGATCGTCGAAGTCGCCATGTTGATACGTTAAGGCCGTGACAAAACTGTCCCAGTCCGCATCGGCGGGCGGGCCGCGGCGGGAGAACCGCGTCACCCCGTCGCGGAGACGATCCCGCAAGATCTCGTCGCTCCCCTCCACGCGGTCCAGCGCGTGCAGCGCAAACTGCGGCGGCAGGCTCTTGTCGAGGTGCAGATTGAACAAGGCGGGAACCAACTTCCGCCAGGTCAGGTCTCCCCGGCCGCCGAAGATCACCAGAACCGTCGGTTGACGATGTGCGTCGTTTGCCATCACTACTTTCTCAAATAGGTTTTCAGGGCCAAGGCGTTATTGTGCTCCGCGTCCCGTGCGCTATAGAGCAGGGTGACGTTGCCGTGCCGCGCGGCTTCGCGAATCGGCTTGCACGCCTCGGGCCGGTGGGCCAACTCGGCGAAGTAGCGGCGACGAAACTGGGCCCACTTGGCCGGATCGTGCCCGAACCATTGCCGCAGTTCGCTACTCGGGGCGGCCTCTTTGAGCCAGGCATCCAATCGCAGGTCGGTCTTCTTGACTCCCCGCGGCCACAGCCGCTCGACCAAAAAACGGGCGCCGTCGTCGCGCTCCGGCGGATCATAGACACGTTTGATGCGAATCATGGGACCCTCTTTCCCCGTTCCTCAACCAATCGGGAACCAACAGGGCCGCGTGTTAGCAAACCGGAAGGACTCAGTGGTATTCTACGGACGAGCAGCGCAAGCGGCCAACCGGCGCGCCGAGAGCGCGTTAGCAAGAAGGAGAGTCCCCTTTCCCCATGGAAGAGGGTTAGGGGGAGGGCAAGCGGTGCGAAGATGCCGATAGTCTCACGATCCGGCGCGTTCCGCTCGACGCCGTTCCCAAAAGAGAAGGAGACGTTTCAGCACCGGCTGAAACGACCGGCCACGTCCCGCAAAAACCTGCTGAAATCGACGCGCTGGGTGGCACGTCCCTGAGCGCAGCGAAGGGCGTGGTTCGGCCGTCCGCCACGCCCTTCGTTCCTCAGCGCGTGCCACCCGGAATCGAGGACTTTTTTCCGGGGAATTACGGCTTCTTTTTGCTTGACTTGACGCCTTCGGTCGCCGGGGAATTCTTGTACATCATCCGCACGCCGTCGTCGGAGATGAGCTTGCGGGTCTTTTTGTCCCATTTGCGGGTGCGGACTTCCATGCGGTGCTTCTCGCCGTGGCATTCGGTGCAGACAAGCTGCTCCTCAGCCTTCGACGGCCCGGCCGACTTTCCGGTGTGCTTGTCCGTCTTGTCGGCAACCTTCGCGGGGAACACGTCCGCGTGATTCTTGTTCTTCGCAATCTTGTCCTGCGGGTGGCAGGTCATGCAAAACTTGTTCACGTCTTCGTGGGCATAGATGATGTCGGGCGCGGTCAGGCCGTCTTCGTCGCCGCTGTGCTTTTCCGATTCGCCGTGGCACTTCGTGCAGCCCACGCCGGCCACTTGATGCTTGTGGGCGAGCTTCTCGTTCTCATAGTTGAGATGGCACACCAGGCAATAGGAGTTGTCGGCCGGCTCGACCGGTTCCGCCTTCGCGGACGTTTTGGGTGGCGAGGGCTTTCCGCCGGGCTTTGCCGCCGGCGATGACGCCGTAGCGGGAGGCTTGGCGTCGCCCGCCGGCAACAGAGCCGGGACGGCGAACAGCACCGCGACCGCCGTACAGGCGCCCACGGCGGCCACCAGCCGCAGAGAATCGCGCGCTCGCATCAGACGTACTCCCATTCCTTGAGCCATTGGTAGTCGTGGGGCAAGGCCGCCCACATCCGCTGGCCCCACTGCTCCAACTGGGCCCGCTCCTTGGCGTCGAGCTGACGACATTCGCGGACCGCCAGGGCCACGTTGTCGACTTGCCGCGGGCTGATCATGCCCGGGATGGGCGCCGTAACCGCCGGATTGCAGAGGATGTTGCGGATCGCCATCCGCGCCCGGCGATTGTCTTCCTCGACGTGCGGGCCGTCGGGCGAGCCGTCGCCGTGGAAAATGGCGTTGCTGGCGAAGGGCTTGATGCCCAGCAAGCCCACGTCGTGCTTGATGATGGCCCCGAACAGGCTGTCGGTCGGCAGCACCTTGGAAGTCGCCGTGTACGGCGTGCACAGCACCTGCATCGCGTCGGGATACTTCTCGATCAGGCTCTTGGCCCACTTGCGGTTGTGGGTCGACATGCCGGTGAAGCGGCACAGGCCCTTCTTCTTCGCGGCCTCCAGGGCGCCGATCATCGCTTCCACGTCGGCCTCGCTGTGCTGATCGCCGCGTTCGAGGGCCATCAGCCGCCACACGTCGGCGTACTCGAGCTTGCACCGCTTCAGGCCCGCCTCGAACAGGTCGAGCAGTTTCTTGGTCGTGCGATTTTCGGGCACGCGCAGCTCGCTGGCCGGGTGCGAGTAGGCGAGGTACATCTTGTCGCGGCGGCCGGCCAGCACCTTGCAATACGTTTCCGGCTCCGCATCGCCGGCGAAATCGATCAGGTTGATGCCCACTTCCAGGCAGCGGCTGACCACTTCGAAGCGATTCTTGAGGAATGGGCCGCGATCGGCATCGCTGTTCGGCCCGGCATAAGGATCGATCTCGCTCTTCGCGCCGATGACCTTGTCGACGCGTTTCCAATGCCCGCCCATGCACACGGCCGATACCCACAGGCCGGTTTTGCCCAGCCGGCGATATTCCATGTTGGGATTGTAGTTGCGGGTGTTCTTCACGGCCGGGGGCACTTCGGCGGCGTTGGCCGGCACGATGCGGGCCTGGACGTCAATGAGGCCGCCGGCCATCGCCACGCCGGCCACCATGACGGCCGTATCGCGGACAAACTCCCACCGGTTCACCTTCTCATGATCGCTGTGCATCGCTGGTCTCCTGGTGGCAAAACGTCCGGTCCTATCGGGGCTTCCATGTGCGGGGCGTCGGCCGCGTTCCGGCCGGCTGGCCTTCCAATTGGCGCACCAGCCAGTCCAGGCCGTCGAGATTATCTTGCAAGCGGCCCTCGGCATCCTCGTCGGTGTGGTTCAGGATGCCGATCGGGCCGCGATAGCCGCTGGCAATGATCGTTTTCAATAGTTGCAGGTCGAAATCCCCCTGGCCCAGGGGCAGAATCAATTGGCCGCGGCGGTCGCCGTCGGTCACCATCCCGTTGAGGTTAAAGCACAACAGATACGGCTTCATTTTGGCCAGCACCGCGGGGAAATCGGCGATATGCCCATGGCCGTGGTGCAGGTTGTAGACGATTCCCACGTGGTCGGCGGCTTCGTGCTCGCGGAGCCAGCGGACCACGGCCACCATGTTGTCGGGCTCGCCGCTCCAGCCGCCATGGTTGTAGAGGGCCAGCTTGCAACCCAGCTCGCGCGTCTGCCGCACCGCCGGCAGCACGTTTCGGGCCGCCTCGGCGACCCTTTCTTCATTGCTGCCCGCGTTCGGCGAACTCATGATGACCCAAAACTGCGGCTTGATGTGGTACTTGCGGACCAACTTGACGAAGTCGCCGTGCATTTCCCAAAAAGCCACCAGCTCGATGCCGTTCTTCTTGGTTTCGAGGATTTCTTCCTCGAAGAAGGGCACGTGGTTGCCGCGCCAATCGTAGGCGAGCTTGCTGATCCCCAAGCGGCGGAGCATTTCCGCCCGCTCTTTCGCGTTGCGTTTCTTGGCATCGAACGGCACAATGCACCAGGCCACCAGGTTGTTCCGCGCGAAGAGTTCGCCGGGAGCGGTGGCATTCGTGCTCGGCTGTGGAGCGTCAGCGGCGGCGACCCTCCCGACCAGCGTGGAACAGACAATCAGCAATGCGGCCAGGCTCGACAGACAGAGCAATCGCACGGCAAGCCTTTCTGATGGCGGGGAAAGAAGCGGGGGCTCAACGGTGGCAAAGCGGTAGGTGATTTACCCGCGGGGGTGGCATACGAGCTTTTATTATGCTCTGGGTGATATCGTGCCGTCAAGATGCGGCGAGATGAACAGCACAAGCGATGCCATGTTTAGCCGCCGCGTCCACGCGACGTGAATTGCCAGATTGGCCGTTTGGCCGGCATGCTTGCCCGCAGCGCGCGCCGCGTCCCAACGCGGCAAGCCCCCCGGCTAAACGAATCCTCCACTCTTGCCACGATTATTGGGCAGCGACTTCATGTCGCTCGGGTGGCTGAAGCGTCACCCGCACTCGCACCGGCACTTGCAGCCCGCCGCGGCAGCCGAAACGCACCACGTGCTCGCCGACGGGCAAAATAACCTCCGCGCCCTTCTCCGCCAATCGCTCCGGCTTTTGCGATATGCCGTAGCGGGCCACCGGTTCACCGGGCCAAAAGATCGCGTACTGGCCCAGTCGCAGTTCGCCCTTCCACTGCCAGCGGTGCCCGTCAATCTCCACGAAGGGGTCCGTCACGCTTCGCCCCGTTGTCGGCGCGCTGATGGCGTGAATCTGCACGCCGACCCGCGTCTGCGGCTCGGATACCCGCACCGTCCACGGGCCGGGCTGCGTGGCGGCCGGCTTCAGCTCCTGCCACGGCTCGTAAACGACGCGTTGGAAGTATTCCCGCTCTTCCGGCCCGAGCAGGCGATATTCGCGGCGATGGTCGAGCAGCTTGGCCTGCTTCTCGGGCGTGGTGGCCAACGTGGGATCGATGCGGAACCGCTCGCGCATCGTTTGCGGCACGCGGCCCGACAGCCGCACGCGCTCGTAACGCCTGATCAGGTCGAGAATCTCGCCCGTGAATGGATGGGCGGCCGCCGCCCCGCAGGAAACCTGGAACGACATCGACGAATCGTAGCCGATCGTCGCCCCGAGGATGTATTCGTACTGGTCGGGCGTCGAGTTGACATCGTAGCCATAGTACCAGCCGACGTCCAAGGGCATCATGTCGTGATGCAGCGAGTCGAAGCCGCCGGAGCGTTCGTCCAGATAGCCCTTCAGGTCGCCATGGCCGTCGGCCGACGCCTCGCGCGACATGATGTGCCAGGAGTAATGGCTATAACTGCTGCCCTGCAGCAGCATGTTCTTGTTTTGCAGCTTATCGTAAAAGGCCTTGTGCATGCGGGCGTTGTAATACCAGTGGTCGCCCTGCAGCCGCTCCGAGCCGTCGAAATACATCATGTCGATGCCGCAGGTGTTGGCCACCTTGGCAAAATGCCCGGCCACTTCGTCCACGAGCGTGGTATCCATGTCGTACATGTGATAGCCGAACGAGCGAACTAGGTGGGCGACGCGGTCGCCTTTCTTATGCGCCGTTGGCTTGGTGCCCAGGTAACCGCGGTGGCAATCGCTGAAGCCGAACGGCGCCGTGAGCGACCGCTTGCCATACGAAATCAACTCATCGCCCACGCGGAGCACCGTGCCGCTCCCCTCATAGCTGCCATCCTCGGCGGGAAACTTATCCGGGGCGGCGTCCAGGGGCAAAACGACTGCTTTTGTATCGATGTCGGCGGCCAGCGTGCCGGCAGCGCCCGTGACCAGCCGTGGGTCGGGCACCGGCACCAGGTACGAATCGGGCGGATAGATCGAGGCCGCGAGGAAATGCAGTCCCGTCCGAAAACCCGCGGCGCGGAATCGATCGAACGTCCGCTTCAGTCCCGCTAGTCCGTCGGGAAACCGCTGGCGGTTGATCTCGTAATGCCCGGTCCCCTCCGCCCACGAGTCCTGTCCCAAGAGGATGAGGCTAAAACCACCGCGGCGGGCGATGCTGAGAGCTTCGTCGAACTGCGACTCGCGAAAATCGGTCAGAAAGAAATACGACCGTTTGATCCACGGCGACTTCTTGCTCCACACGCCGCCGGGCCGCGGATGAGGCATGCCGGCCGCCACCTCAAAGCGCTCGATCGTATCGAGGGCGTCTTTCTCCGGGCAGGCGAGCACGCCAAAGGCCGCCGGCTCGATGCCGTGTTCGCTCGATGTGCTGACGCGGAGCAGACCGGCGGCAGACGTCCACACGCGGGAGGTGGCCGGGTCGAAATCCTCAAGCGGCTCTACCCGTTCCTTGCCGTCTTGGGCAACGATGGCCTCCACGTGAGCGATGCGGCAGGTGACCGTTTTGTTTGCCGGCATGCTGTTGTAGTAAAAGTTGATGGCGCGGACCCGATCGTAGTGCAGCGTATTGAAGGGGCTCTCCGTGAGCGTGACCAGGCGCCAGCCGACAAAGTCGATGGGCAGATAATTGTCGCGGGCGCCGCCGAGATCATCGGTGAGTTGAATCTTGAGCGCCTGGCCATTTCCGTCGCCGTGGACCCAGACGCGGATCGCCTTGCAGCCGGTGAGATTCAGCGGCGCCGGGATGCCTCGGCCTTGCATGGCCCAGCCGCCCGGCTGCTCGTTGCAGGTGGCGGTGAAGCGCGCGACAGGGTGCCCCGCCTGGCTTTCCTCGCAAGGGACGAACTCGTGGCAACATCCCACGCGGTCGGCGCGATAGCCATCCAAGCAATCGAATTGTGCGTTGACGTTTGGCTCGGCGGCCATGACCGCGGCGAAATGCCCACCGGCCATGGCCGCGTTGAGTGTGCCTGCCAGGTGCGTATCGAGCGGTGCCGCCAGACTGAAGAGCCGCAAACAAGTAACCCCGTCGCGCGGCGCCAGCTTGGTCAAGCGAAACAGGGCGAAACCCCGCCCGCACGTCACGTCGAACTCGGCGGTCGCATGGTTGGCAAATTGAACTGTCCAGTGATTGCCCCGAACGTTGATCGAGCGAGCCGCATACGTTCGTCCCCCGGTTTCGATCGCCATTGCCGGCTGACCCGTCGCGGGCCAAGCGATGCCGTCGGCAAAGGTCAGTTTGCTCCCCGCCCGCTCGTCGATCGTGAGCCGGGCGGTGGCAAGATTCGCTGTGGCGGCAAGGACCGCGACGGCATTCCAAGAGAGGCAAAGCGTAAGCGATGTCAGGATCACAGTTTTCATGATCGGTCTCCAGGCGGGACGTTGGAGGGTGGGGCGGGACGCAATCGTCGGAGAGCGGTTATTCTAGCATGCCGAGCCAGCCGGCGAAACCACCGTTCCGTGTCGTCGTGTAGCGGGCGGGCTTGCCCGCCGCGTTGTCGTGCGGTGTTTCCGGCGGCGTTGATTCGAATGCGAGGACGGACCGAAGGTCCTGCCGTTTGCCGAGCCCTGGGCAACGCCCATGTTGTTACACACCACTTGGTCGGATATAGAATGCGGGGCGATGTTGCTGGTCGTCCATTTTCTCTAGCCCAGGCGTTTCACGCCTGGGAAGAGGGGCGCCCCCCCGCAACGTTCTTTTTTCTTTCCGGCCCCGTTCACGGGGCCGTGAGGTCACGCTAGGCGGGCCGGATCATGAACGGTCGCCTAAAGGCGGCGGAAACAAAAAAAGGAATGGTGCTTGGCCTTCCTACCCAGGTGTGAAACGCCTGGGCTAGAGAAAGCCGTTCCCAGACCATCGCCCGTTAACGGGGAAAACTCTGCCCCCTCGGGGCGCGCGGCAGACTGCCGAGACTTGACGCCCACCGCGTCGACGGCTGTAATACTTGATACCGCGTCCTACGAAAGCCCACCTTTGCGGCCCGCCCGTTTTTCAGGAGCGATACCATGCTGCGGCGATTTGGTCCTGTTCTGAGAATCTACTTGTCCGTTGTGGTGGCTGCAACACTCGCGATAAAGGTTGCCGAGGCCATCGCAGCAGGCGACCAATTCGCCACACGGCAGGAATCAGCGTTCCATCTGCCCGCCGCCCAGCGGCCGGCCAGTTGGACCATCGTCAAGGCTGGCGACTTGGGCGCCCTCTTCGACCGCCAGGGCGACGGCTTGCAGTTGGTGAGCCTTTTTGATCTTGCCAAGCATCGGCAACTGCTGACCGCGAAGCCGACTCCTCTGTTTACCGTAACCATGCGGCAGATGGAGAGCAAAGAGGAAGTGTCGTTGCGGGCCGACGCGGGCTGGGAACAGGTTCAAGCCAAAGCCGCCACGCCCGTGGAACTCCGGTGGCAAACGCCCAAAGATAAACGACTGGGCGGGCTGCGGGTGACCGTTTTGGGCTCGCTCGATGAAGCGGCGGGGGCCATGCGGTGGAAACTGACCATCGACCAGGTGCCAAAACCGTGGTGCGTCCGCCGCGTCATGTTTCCGCAGCTTGCCCTCGATGCAGCGAACCCCCAGTTCGAGCTTTTCTATCCGAAGGGCCCGGGACAAGTGAAGCGGGCCCCCTGGCCGCCCCAGTTCCAGTACGGAGGCATGTATCCCCAAGGCTGGATCGCCATGCAGTTCATGGCCGCGTACAACCAGCAGCAGGGCACGGGCCTGTACTACGCCATGCACGATCCGCTGGGCAGCATCAAGGATTTTCACGTCGCCTGGCAGCAGGCCGATCAGGCCATGCTGCTCGGTTACGATGTCCCGGCGCCGAATATGGATGTGGCGGGCAATGGCTACGCGTCATCGGGCGAGGCCGTGTGGCAGGTGTTGCGGGGCGACTGGTTCGATGCGGCCATGATCTACCGCACCTGGGTGCGGCACAGTGCATCGTGGTTTCCCCAGCTCACGCCCGAAGGCCGGGCCGACACGCCGCTCTGGATGCGCGAGCTGCCGCTCTGGGTGCAGGTTAACGGCGGCCCGCAGGACGTGTTGCCCGGAATCAAGGCCTTTCTGAAAGCCATGGCGGTTCCCGTCGGTGCCCATTGGTACAGTTGGCACAACAATCCGTTCGATAACGACTATCCGCATTACTTTCCGCCGCGAGAGGGCTTTGGCGCGGCGGTGCGGGAGTTGCAGGCCGCCGGGGCTTACATCATGCCCTATATCAATGGCCGCTTGTGGGACACCCGCGACAAAGGCACGACCGACTTCCAGTTCAGTGCCGTCGCCCGGCCGGCCGCCACCAAGGACGAAGCCGGTAAGCCCTACGTCGAAACCTATGGGAGCCGAGAGGCCGACGGCAGTCCGGTGCAGTTTGCCGTGATGTGCCCGACGACGCAACTTTGGCAGGCGAAGGTCCGCCAAACCGTGCTCCGGCTGATGAACAAGTACGGCACGAAGGGCGTTTATATCGACCAGGTGGCCGCGGCGCCGCCCGTGCTCTGTTTTGACCATGCCCACGGGCACCCGACCGGCGGCGGAAGCTGGTGGACCAGCTCGTACAACGACATGATGGCGGCCATCCGCCGGGAGAAACCGGCCGACCGCATGGTGACCACCGAGTGCAACTCCGAGCCGTTCGTGAAAAGTTTCGACGGCTATCTGACTTGGCACTGGTGCTGCGACGGCCAGGTGCCGGCATTTCCGGCCGTCTATGGGGGGGCGATCCAGATGTTCGGCCGGGCGTATCGCGGCGGCCCGACGGCGGACCTTGCCTTGCGGATGAAGGCCGGCCAACAGTTCGTCTTTGGCGAGCAGATCGGCTGGTTCGATCCCGCGGTGATCCACAACCCGCAGAACGCCGACTTCCTGCGGCAACTGGCCGGCGTGCGGTGGCAGTTACGTCGCCTATTCTATGCCGGCGAGATGGCCCGACCGCCGAAACTCGAAGGCACGATGCCCACCGTGCGTGCCGATTGGCAGTGGGACAACCCGGGCTGGGTCAACACGGATGCGGTGCTGGCCGGCGCGTGGACGCTGCCTTCGGAGCACCGTTCGGTGCTGTTGTTCGCCAACGTGAGCGACCAGCCGGTCACCGCCCGCTTGCGGCTTGACGCCGGTATGTACGGGATCCGAGGCCCCCAAGTGCGGATAGCAACGATGAGAAGCTCCCGTCTCCCGCATGCGGGAGAGGAGTCGTTATTTTCGCCGTCGAAAATCGATCGCGAAGTGACTTTCCCGGCCAGATCGGCATTCGCCTGGGAGCTACGGCAGATCGCCGGCAGCCGCTAAGATGTTCCAGAATGTAGCACCGCCCGGGCCGTGAAAACCGCTCGGCACAACTGGGAGCGGCTGTGCTACGGCACGGATTTGCCAAATCCCGGTAAACGATTTGCCCCCTGGTCTTGTCATCCGGCGGGAGCGATCTTAAACTAAGATTATTGGTCTTTTTGCAGTCGCCAAGGCTGCAAGAGAACGTCCCGCCGTTCGGAAGGACCCTTCGGGCGACGCGGAGTGGAACCAGGAGTCGTTGCCGGTCAAGGAATGGACTTGTGACCGCTCACATCGTTGAAGCTGCTGCGATTTCGTCGCCGTCGCACCCGGGCGAAGAAGCCCCGCTTCGGACCGCCGCCGGCATACCCATCAGTTTTCGGGCATTGCCCCCGCCCGAAGGCTCATCGACTGGTGATGTCGGTCCTTTGCGGCTTCATTTGGAATATTGGCAGCTCCGCCTGTTGCGGGATTTCGACCAATTGCTTTGCCTGGAAGGGCTCACGGGGGTCGAGCACTTGCCCCACCAGATTGAGACCGTCCGCAAGGTTTTGCGGCGATTTCGGGGCCGGGTGCTGCTGGCCGACGAGGTGGGCCTGGGGAAGACCATCGAAGCCTGTCTGCTGTTGCGGGAGTACCTGTTGCGGCGGCTGGCCCAACGGGTGCTGATCCTGGTTCCCACCGCTTTGGTGTCACAATGGCGCGAGGAGCTTGCCACCAAGTTTCATCTCGACTTTTCCACCCCGCCGCGCACCGGCGTGGCCGACGGCCCGGACTACTGGCGGAACAACGACCGCGTGTTGACGTCGATGGCCTTTGCCAAGAGCCGTAAACGAGTAGAAGCGGTGACCGAGGTCCCCTGGGACCTGGTGATCGTCGATGAAGCCCATCATTGCAAGAACCGCGCCACGCAGAACTGGCGGCTGGTCAACGCCCTAAAGCGGCGGCACTTGTTCCTGCTCAGTGCCACGCCCGTGCAGAACAACCTGCTGGAACTGTACAATCTGCTGACCTTGTTGGAGCCCGGCCATCTGAAGACCGAGAGCGATTTCAAGCGGCAGTACGTCCGCCGCGGCAATCCGCGTGATCCCCGCAACCGCGAACGGTTGCGGTCGCTGTTGGGCGAGGTGATGGTGCGTAATACGCGGAGCTTGGTGCAGATGGACCTGCCGGCCCGGTATGCGCAGACGATCCTGGCCCAGCCGCAGGGCGAGGAGGCCGCCTTGTACGGACTGTTGGACGACTATTTGCGGCGCCGGCGGGCCCCCTTGGCCGAGGTGGGCGGCGTGCATCCGGTCAATGCAAATGGCCACGAGGAGGAAACGGCCGCGGACGACGAAGACGATGCCGTTTTCTCGCCGCCGGAGAAGACGGCGCTCGAACCGCTGGGACGCCGGCAGCTCAGCTCGCTGCTGTTGGCCGCCGGCAGCCATGCGGGCGCACTGGCCCAGTCGCTGGAAAACGTGGCCGGCAACGACCCGGCGGCGCGGCCCTTGATCGATCGCGCCCGGCGGATCGACCGCACGGCGAAGGACGAGCACTTTTTGCAGCTTCTGCGGCAGGGCCGCGGCGAGAAGATGCTGGTGTTCGCCACCTTTCGCCGGACCCTCGAACACCTGCAACAACTGTTGCGCAAGGAAGGCGTGGCGTTTGCCACGTATTCGGGCACGGAATCGGAGCGCGAGAAAGACGCCGCCGTGGCCGCCTTCCGCGAGCAATTGCCGGTGATGCTCTGTTCGGAGACCGGCGGTGAAGGGCGCAACCTCCAATTCGCCAACACGCTGGTGAACTTCGATCTGCCCTGGAATCCCATGCGAATCGAGCAGCGGGTGGGCCGCATCCACCGCATCGGCCAGACCCGCGACGTCTTCATCTTCAACCTCTGCACCGCCGGATCGCTGGAGGCCCGCATTCTGGCCCTGCTCGACGAGAAGATCCGCATGTTCGAGTTGGTCGTCGGCGAAGTGGGGTCGATTCTCGGCAACCTGCAAGGCGGCGAGGAATTCGAGTCGCTCGTGCTCGATCTGTGGCTGCGGTCGCACGACGACCGCGACTTGGAGCAGTCGTTCGATTCGCTGGGCCAGTCGCTGCTCAGTGCGCAAGAGGAATATCTGCGCACCAAGCGGCTCGACGAGGCTCTCTTCGGCGAGGAGTTCCAATGACCATTCCCGTTCAGGAACGCCTCCACGACTTTGCCGCAACGCTGTTGGAACGCCGGGGAGCGCTGGTCGAGTGGCCGGCCAGCGATCGGGCGGGCACGGCCATGCTGCCGCCCGAGGTGGCCGCCGCCGTCGGCACGGCCGAGGACGTGGTTTCGCTGGCCTGCGACGCGCCCGGCGGGGGGCTGGCCGTCAATTTGGCGGGCGACTTCCTGGAATGGAGCGGCCGGCTGCTCGGCGGCCTGCCTCAGATTGGCGCCTTCCGCGTCCGCGACTTGTACCTGAAACGCAAAGAACTGCACGAGGGCATCGAGCGGACGTTCACCTGGCTGAACGCCAAGGTAAAACTCCGCGAAGCACGGGAAACGACCATCGAGTATCACACCTGGTGGTTCCATGCCGCGATCAACTCGGAAGACCGCTGGGAAAGCTGTTTTTCCCTGTCGCTGAACGCGGCTTCCGGCGTCGCGGTCGAGATTCCCGATCCGCTCGATCTCTGGGAGCTTCAGGCGAATCCCCACCCGTCGGCTGAGTCACCGGCCAGCTATTCGTGGGCGGTTGCCGCGGCGCGGCGGCGTGTGCTGCGTTTGGCCGGCGCCTTTTGCGACCGCATGGATGGCCGGCTGCAGCGGGACCGGAAACGACTCCGCGACTATTATCAAGCCCTGGTGCGTGAGTCGGAAAAAAAGAAGGCGCGCGGCCACGCCCCGCCCGATCCGGAGAAGATCGAGGCAACCAAGCGGGCGGTCGGCCTGGAGTTGCGGCGCAAACTCGCCGAACTGGACGAGCGTTATGCGATGGAGGCAGTCTTGCGGCCGGTCGTTCTCGTCCGTACCAAGACGCCCGTGTTGGCGGTCGACGTATCAGTATTCCGCAAGCAGGCGCACAAGATGCACACGGTATACTGGAATCCGCTGGTGAAGCAATTCGACCCGTTTCGTTGCAGCGTCTGCGGCGAAAGCACGTTTGCCGTGGCCTTCAGCAACGAAGAAGTAGAGCCGCTGTGTCAGGGATGCAACTCGATCCGCCGCCCTTCCTCGTAGCTGCGGCGGGCGGCCTGCACCACACAAATCGCCTGATAAGCGTCTTCCAGATCGCAGGTGCGACGAACCAGACTGGTGGCGGCCCGGTAAAAATGGGTAAGGAGCTGCTCACCGACGGGCCGCTCGCTATCCAGGGACTCCTGATGCCGGCCCGCCTCGTCGAACCATACCAGCGTGGCCGGAAGATCGATAAAAGCAATTCCCTTGTCGCACGACACCTGGAGCGCCGCCAAGGGCCGGTAGGCAATCGCCTCTTGCCAGCCGAAGGGGATGTAACGGCCACAACTGATCTGGGCGATCGGCCCGGTGCCCGGCTTTCCCGGTGCCGAAAAATCGAGGCTCATCATTTGATAGTCTTCGGCCCCTTGCCCATCGCCGGAACGGTGGATTACCCCGGTCACCGCGGCCGGCGGGCGATCGACCACGTAACGGCACCAGTCGACCTGCTCGATCAGGTAGCGAAACGTGGGATGCGGCGGATTGCGGCCCGACGCGTGGGCGGCCGGCTGGTCGGCCACCGAGCGTTGATGGCAGAACAGCAGTCGGGGCGTACCGAGCCGGCTGGCGATCAATTCCTTCAGCCGGATGGTGGCCGGGGCCTGGCGGCGGGGAAACTCGGCGACAAAGGCGATGCCCGCCTCCTCCACCCGGCGTTTGATGTGTTGCGCTTCATCGGGGGCGAGGTCCAAGCCGGCCGCACAGTAGACGGCCTTTCCCGACTCGCAGGCGGCCAAGATCGGCAGCGCACCGTACCACTGGGGCGAAAGCACGAGCAGGGCATCGATGTCTTCCCGGCTGACCAGCACGCGATAGCCATCGACCGCCGTGGCTTGGAACTCGGCAGCCGCTTGTTCGGCCCGGTGGCCGACTTGGTCGCAGACGGCGCGCACCTCAAAGCGATCGGCCAGCGCCCGCAACGCCGCGGCGTGCCGCAGGTGCCAAGCATCTCCCAGGCCGATCAGGCCAACGCGCAGTCGCATCATGTTTTCAAGGCTCCTGCCTGGCAGGCGACGGCACAAGCGGCCGCAATTACCCGCTTCCGCATGGGATTATATCGTCTTCGGCATCCGTTGCTCAACTACCCAACTGCATAACCCTCTAATTTGTCGGCAGTTGCGAGCGGAGGTCGCATTATTTTGTCTATTCTTCTCGCATATCCCTTGTTACCGATATTAAAGGTTGATGCATGGCCAATGTGGAAAGCCGATCCCCCCTCGCTTCAGCAATAGTACAAAACACAGAGGGGTTAAGAAAATACCCAGCTTATGCAATCGGAAAAAACCCTGCCTACCTACTTGCCAATTCAGCTTTTCCATTTACACTGAGAGGACTTCCGGATGGGAAAGCAACAAGCGTTCGATGCTTTGGATTGCCACTCCGGACGCGATATTTCTGGCCTACTGTGACCTGCTTTCCCATGACCCACTCTAAAACTGTCTGAACAGGGAGACAAGCTATGACGTCCGCGCTGTGCCTTACGTTGATCCAGGCAGCCATGCTCACCACCGGCGCCGATGCCGCGCCGGCCGCGGCCGACACCTACGCAGCAGCCCATCGCACGACGACCTCGACTGGTAAACCGATGGTGGTGATGGTCAGCACCGACTGGTGCCCCCCCTGCCAGATGATGAAGAAGACCATCATGCCCCGGGTGCGCGAGCGGGGATTGCTCCGGAAGGTTGCCTTCGCCATGGTCAACCCCGATCGTGACGGCGAATTGGCCGAGCAGATCACCGGCGGTGGCCCGATCCCGCAGTTGGTCATGTTTCGCCGAACCGCCAAGGGCTGGATCCGCCAGAAGCTGATCGGCGGCCAGTCGGTCGAAACGGTCGAAGAGTTCATTTCCGAGGGGCTGGCCCAGGACGCCGCCGACAAGGCCGACAAGAAGGCCTCGACGACGAAGGGCAGCAAGAAGACCTCGCGGCCCGATCAGACCTCCGCCCATCGCGACGGCGATAACGGGGACAAGAAAGCGGCCCAGCACGGCTAAGGCAAGGTGTGTGTAGAGCACCGCCGCCCTCGGCGGTGCCACGTGCCGTCCCCTCTCTATCTGGGGGGGTAGGGTGAGGGCGGGCTTCGGGCGATGGCCGAGAAGATCTCCGCCACGCCGTCGCCCTCCGGCATCTTCTTCCAACGGGAGGGTGGAGAGAGGCTTGGGCCGGGCACCTCAAAGCACTCCCATGCCCATGCCACCTCGTCCGCCAGGCAGATGCTCCTTCGGCATTCGCTCAGGCGCCCGCTTGGGCTGAACGAGTCGGCCCAGGAACAGGATGTTGTTCGTCCGCGTGTCGCGGATGAGGAATACGAACGGGTGATCGGCACGGAAGACGGCGGCCATGGGGATCGGTGGCCCGCCGAACGTGCCCATCCCCGCCATGGCGGCCGCCGCCACGGTGCCTTCCTCGTTCACGCGAAGCGATGCCCGGTGCAGGACCCGGCTGAGCCAGAGCGGCGTCTTATCGCTGTGCATTCCCGACAAGTCGGCCTCGGCCGGCTGGAACAGTCTGGGCATCCCCATCGCCGCGAGCGTCTGAGCAAGATCGAGACCGGTTTCCAGCTCGAACTGCGGCAAGTACACTTCGACCGTCCGCGGTTTCAGCATGGACGACCATTGCTTGACCTTTTCCGCCGACAAGATCTGCTCGATGTCCGTTATCACGGGAGGCTCGCCTTCCGACAGCAGAATCATCATCGCCAGCTCCCCGCCACGGTACGTCTTTTCCAGTATCTGGAGATTGTCGGCCAGCCCATAGCGGCACGTGGTCACTTGGTGCATCAGCGGCGTTTCGATCGGTTCCTCGCCATAGAACCAGGCGGCTTTTGTTTCGCTGCCCGGAAAACTCTCCCACCACTGCCCTTGGAAGTGGACGGCACTGATCCCCACGAAACCCAAATTGCGCTGGATTAGTTCCGGTCCGATAATTTGGGGAATTTTGCCTTCGGTTTTCTTGCTCACCCAGCCATTGATGGCCTGGCAGACATCGCCCGACCGGGCGAAATCGACCGATGTCAAGTCGGCGGCGAACGATTTGCGGAGGGTCTCCAGGTAACCGGCCGTAAATTGGTATCCCTGCCGCCCCCAGAACGAATTGGCCAGCGTCAGGCGACAGCCCGGATGGTTTGCCAGGGGCAACGTGGCCAAGAGCGACCGACAGGCAGGGGCGACGTCCGCCGGCGGCATGTTCAGATGCAACGTCTTCGCCATTTCCTCGGCGGTTTGCCCCCGGGCCCCCGCGTAAACCATGGCCATTACGGTGGTGATGCTGGCGGGCGAGAAGACGAGGTTTTCCCGCCGCCGCGCTCTGTCTTTTCTGACCATCTGCTTGTAAAGATCGAAGGCGATTCGATTATTCGCGTTGACGATGGCATCCCGCATGGGATCCGGCTGGGGCGGCGGCAAGAACGGCCGTTCCGCGTGGCTGACAGATGAAGACAGGCGGGCGGGGCTTGCCTTTTGTCGCGCCGGCAGTGGCGGCAGCTTGGCAATCCTCTCGGGCGTGGGCAGCGACCGGCGATGCTGACGCAGGCCCGTAAGCAACTGCTCGATCTGGCGATGCACCTTCCAGGTTTGCGAGACCGAAATCACCTGCAGATGGGGCTGGTCGATTACCGCGATCTGCCCGGGACTGCGGGTGTCCCACATCGCCGGGCTGACGGTCGACGTTATCATATCGATTATTGCGTCAAAATCGGGTACGCCCTTGCCTTTGCTGTCGCGGAAGGCCGGCAGATCGGACACGTCATAACAACGTGTAACTTGGAGCTCCTCTTCGCGTTGAGGGATCGTGACGAGCAGGCACTCGTCGTTGTATGTCCATGCGAACCCGTAGGGCCTGAGCATGTCGTCCAGAGCAAGTCCGAGGGGAATATTCGCCGCCTGCGCAGTGAGCGGCCAGTCGAGCAAACTCGGCGTCGTTTCGTTGCCCGATCGTTTCCGTGAGGACGATGCGCGCGGGCGTGGGAGCCCGTCTTCCATGGCTCGTAAGTCGAATACGATCGGTAGACCCGCCTTCTGCCTGAGCGTTGCAATAATCTTGCTCAGTGGGGTTTTGATGAAATCGAAGGTGATCGGCTTGGCCAAAGCCCGTCGCACCGCTGCCTCGGCCTCGGTAACTTGCGGTAATCGTAGGTCGATCGCCGCGCCGGCCGGAGACGCGCCACCAGGCGAAACAGAAACCTTGCCGGCACGGACCTTCCGGTCGCGAACGGCCCGCAAATCGGCGAGAAGGTCCGCCAACTCCTCGTGCATCCGCTCCGTCTGGGAGACCACGATCGCGTTGATTCCTCCGGTATCAAACGCCACCAGAGAGCCTGACCCGCCGACGTCATCCCATGTTACGAAGCCGACGCACGTCTTTATCGCGTTCACGAGGGGCTGGAAGTCGTGCGGCCCTTCGCCGTGGGCGCCGGTGGTTACCAAGTCGGCGACGTCGTAAACCCGAGTCTCCAACATGTTCTCGGCTTCCTCGGGCGTCGTTATCACGAGCGATTCACGCTGAACGGTGGCCGTTAATTGCAGCGGACGGAGCATCAGGGAAATCGCTGCCCGGGCCGAGACGTTCGCAATGCTGAATGTGACGGGCGTGTCGCGGGCGATGCCGACGTCGATGAGCGCTTTGGAATCAAGAAGAATGGGAATTCCCAGCTTCGTCTGTAGTCCCTTGGCGACTTGTTCCAACGGCTCCGCGGTGTATTTCAGCGCCACCTGCTTCTGGAGCGCTCGATGGATCGCCGCGTTCGCCGGGGAATCATCGGCCCGCAGTGCACGGTTTGCCGGCAGGGCGGCCGCGAGAATCGCGGCAAGGAAATAGATGGATCGGCTGTGTCGCATGATCGCCTCCACGGGCTACGGAGCCGCGTCGGAATAGGTTGCGGGTTGTGCGGAAAGCTTATCTTCGCTGATCCGCACTAATGGGAACCATCAGCGAAGATTAGCGAAAATCAGCGTTCTTTTCTCCTTTTTTCGCGCAGCGAGCTAACGTGCCGGGGCCGGAACTTCCTCAGGCTCACCCGCGGGCGTACCGGGACCGAGTGGCTCCGGCACCAGCGGCAGCCGGGCGATCTGATCGCGCGTGAGCGGCGCCCCGCGACGCTCGCGCAGGTCCACCAACAACTGCTCGATCCGGAGGTGAATTCTCCAGCTCTGCGATATCGAAATCGCTTGCAGGCGACCCTGGCCGATCTGTGCGGTTGTTCCCGGCCCGCCAACGTCATCCCACGTCGTCGGCATCACGGTCCATTTGATCATGTCGATGATCGCGTCGTAATCGGGCACGCCTTTGCCGCTTCGGTCGCGAAAGGCCGGCAGGTCGGAGACATCGTAGGCGCGGGTGATGAAGAGACCGGCTTCGCGTTCCGGGGTCGCGATGAACAAGCACTCGTGGTGGTAGGTCCACGTGAGTTCTAGCGGTTTCAATAGGGCATCCAACGCCACATCCAGCGGAAGGTTCATCGCCTCGGCCGACATCGGCGTGTCGAGCGAGACGTCCTGGTCCGCCACTTTCCCATTTCCCCCGACGTCGACCAGGATCTGGAGTCCCGTCCTCCGTCGCAGCGTGGCCACAGCCTGGCCCAGGGGCGTTTGGTGGAACTCGAAGGAAATGGGCCGGTTCAACGCGAGGCGCACGGCCGCCTCGGCCGCAGTGACCGATGGCAGTCGGGGATCGGCGACTCTACTCGCGGAAGCTCCGCTACGGCCGGGCCAGGTTGAGACCTTTCCGTCGTTGGGTTGCCGATCGCGAACCGCTCGCAGCTCGGCGAGCATGCTCTCGATGCCTTCGTGCACTTCATCCGTTTGCGAGACCACGATCGCGTTGATGCCCGACCCGTACGGCGCGATCGAGCCCGGTCCGCCGACGTCGTCCCACGTCGTCGGCTTCACGGTGCTCTTGATCATGTCGATCAGTGAGTCGAAATCTGCTGCCACTTCGCCGGGCGTGTCGAGAAGCACGAGGTCGGCCACCGCGTAGACGCGAGTGTCCAAATTGTTTTCGGCATCTTCGGGCGTGGTGATGATGAGCACGCCATGCCGGACCATCGTCGTGAGCTGTAGCGTCTTGAGCATCAGCGCGATGGCCGCTGTGGCCGAGACATCCGAGATGGTGAACGTGACAGGCAAATCCGTGCCGAGCCCGGCGTCGGCCAGGGCTTTTGCATCGAGGTAAACGAGAACATCCAGCTTTGTGTGAAGTTCTTTGGCGATTTGCTGCAACGGTGTATCGCGGTAATCCAGCTCCAACGGCGCCTGGAGTGCTTGACGGACTTCGGCGGTGGTCGCGGGCTCGTCGGCCGGCAAGCGAACCGTTTCGAGAATCGTAACCGCGAGAATCGCCGCTGCAAGGAACCACAAACGCTGGCTACGCCGCATGATTGCCTCCCCAGGTTCCAAAGCCGAATTCGCAATAAGCCATGTTCTTCCGCGGAACACCAGTCTTCGCTGATTGGCGCTGATCGAAAGGAATTAGCGGGGATCAGCGGACATCAGCGTTCCTCGGTCAGCTCGGACGAGTACCGTTATTTTAGTCCGCACGGCCTCGGCACCACAACCAAAACTTGGGTATGCGGATTTTTGCCTTCCGGGAAGAAATTTGAAGAACTTTCTTGACGCGACCGTTGCTCGCCCACCTGGGGTTACGGCTGTAAGTGACTTAGCGATAAGGATTTGCGGTTTCTGGCTGAGTCGAAAGAAATTTTTTTGGACTGGCTTGCCGACCAGGTCGGGGCCGATATAATTTACTCACGACTCTGACGCAGTGGACCCGTGCGGTCGACAGGACAGAGTCGGGTTAGCAATGGCGGAAAAACTTTCCGCCATTGCCTTTTTGGGCGTTGACAGGCCTGGGGAGGATTGCTAAAGTGAGTGTTTCGCCAATTCGGAAAGCGGGTTGGCTGATTGTTCTTTGACAATTCGGTTGTGGTAATGAAGTGGCATCTTAATGTGTGAACCACGCGGGCGCGAACGTCGCGTTCCGTGTGGCTCCAAGGGCACTTAGAGCATTCGTTACTCGGAAAGAACGC
>Ga0181520_10004341_pt1 | contig 23815 bp, 19 predicted proteins | sample PEATcosm2014_Bin_29_FD_132451 | JGI IMG/M metagenome (GOLD analysis project Ga0181520, IMG submission 132451) | Peatland microbial communities from MTU Mesocosm Facility, Houghton, MI, USA - PEATcosm2014_Bin02_30_metaG | ecosystem: Environmental > Terrestrial > Soil > Wetlands > Peat | place...
CGCTGTTCGTCGGCCGCCTCGATCGCAAGAAGGGCGCCGACCTGCTGCTGGACGCGCTGGCGCTGGCGCCCGCATGGCGCGCGACGCTCGTCGGCGACGGCGGCGAACGCGCGGCGCTGACCGCGCAGGCTGCGCGGCTGGGCCTCGCCGAGCGCGTAGTCTTCGCCGGGGCCGTGCCGCATAGCGCCATTCCCGGGTTTTTCGCAGGGGCCGATGCGTTCGTGCTGCCGAGCCGCAGCGTGCCGGGCTGGACCGAACAATTCGGGCACGTGCTCGCTTGGGCGATGGCGGCCGGAACGCCGATCGTCGGCAGCACGTGCGGGGCAATCCCCGAGGTCGCCGGCGATGCCGGGTTGATCGTGCCCGAGAACGACGCCCCGGCCCTCGCCGAGGCCTTGCGGCGTCTGGCCCACGGCGCGCTGGCGCAAACGCTGGGCGGCCGCGGGCGCGCGCGCGCCGCGGCCCTGTACACCGACGAAGCCGTGGCGCGGCGCCTCGAACGGGCGCTGGTCATGGCGGTGGAGCGCGACGATGCCGACGTCCTCGTTTGACGATTTCGTCCGGCGCGTCGCCTCGCACCGCAACACGGCGGAGGTGGCCGGCGGCATGGCCGCGATCGCCGTGGGCTGGCTGGTGGGCAAGAGCATCGCCGGCGGCAAGTACGGCTTCGTGGGGATGTTGCTCGGTTTTCTCGCGTTCTTCCTGATCTATTTTCGGCCGCGGTCGATGATCCTGCTGTTTCCGTTCGTGATCTCGATGCCGAATCTCAGTCTGGGCAACCCGGGGCCGATGGCCGTCAGCGTGCAGGACGCGTTTTGGGTGGTCGCTTTCACCGGCTACGTGTCGCGCCAGATCGTCGGCCGGAAATTCATCATCCCCCGCAACGACAACGTGATCGCCCCGCTGTGGGGGTTCCTGGCGATCGCCATTATCTGCATTTATAAGGTGATGATCCTCAAAGCGAACCTGCTGGTCTTCAACACCAAGGAACTGATGCGGCTGACAATGTTTTCGTTCACGTACATCGTCATGCTCGACGTGTTGAACAGCAAAAAGCAAATCATGCGGCTGACCTGGTGGATCCTGATCTGGGGCATCTGGATGATGGCGATCAGCTATTATTCCTATTTCACCGTGTCCGATTTCTGGTACGACCTGCTGGTGATGAAGCCGGCGTACATCTTCATGCGCCACAAGTTTCTGCGAATGATCAGCATCGCCGGTTCGACCAGTTGGACGGGCATTTATTACGCCATCCTCGTCGCCCTGGGCATTCAGTTCGCGCCGTTCTTCAAGACGCGCGAGCGGCGAGTCTGGGCGATCGTTTACATCATCGCCATGGCCGGCTGCATCTTGCTGACGTTTAACCGCGGCACCTGGGTCGGCATGCTCGCCGGCGGCGTCGTGCTGCTGCTGCAAGGCCACATCGATCGGCGGCGGGTGGCCGGCGCCGTGATTCTGCTCCTCGGGCTGGCGGTGCTGGTGAGCACGTCGATTTTCACGCCGGACGCCGTCGGCCAGCAGGTCACCGATTTCGTGCATTACTCGCGGGGCAGCGCCGAATCGCGCGTGACGCGGTGGGTCAGCGCCGTCAACGCCGTGATCGATCAGCCGTTGTTGGGGGTCGGCTTCAACAACTTCGCCTTCCTGCTCGGACACTACTCCGACGAATCGGGCGTCAACGCCGAGCGCTACGGCAGCCCGCACAACATGTTTGTCGATATCCTCACCGGCACCGGCCTGATCGGCTTTTCGGTGTTCATGCTGATGATCATCCGGCTGCACCGGCAGATGAAGGACAACATGGACGGGGTCCTGCCGCCCGATTTGAAGCTGCTGTCGCGCGGGCTCTACCTTTCATATATTTTTTTCCTGGGCGCCAGTATGTTCGATTCGTTCATCTTCAAGCTGCATCACACTTCCTATTTGATCGCGGCGACGTGGGCGATGACGTCGGCCATTCGCCGCTTGCGCCTGGGTCTCGTGCAAGATCCGGAAATGGCCGAATTCGCCGCCCAGAACGCGACGGCCGCCGCCGAGAAGAAAACGTGAACGGCGCCTATCGGCTCATCGCGCTGGCGGGCGCGCCGGGCGCCGCGGAGCGGCGCCGCCGGGCGGCGGAATTCCGGCGCGACGCCGTCCGCCGGATTTGGGTGCACAAACCCGATCACCTGGGCGACGCCCTGCTGGCGCGGCCGGCGCTGGCGATGCTCCGCGCCGGTTTCCCCGACGCCGAAATCGTTTTCGCGTGCAGTCCGCTGGCGGCGCCGCTGCTCGCCGGCGACTTCCACGGCGCCGAGATCGTCGCGTGGGACAGCCGCTTCCTCGGCGGGGACGACCGCATCATATCATATTTGCGCCGCGCGCGCCGTTGGGCGCCCGATCTGGTCGTCAACCTGCGGCACGACGTGCGCGATATCCTGCTCTGCACCGCGTTCGGCGGTCGCTGGCTCGCGAGCTACGACCATCGCGGGGCCGCGGTCTTCGCGACGTTCCCCGGCGCGCCGCCGCGGAACGACCGGCCGGAAAGCGCCAACCACACGGCGCTGCTCACGGAGACGCTGGGCCTCGACCCGGCGCCGGCGCCGTCGCTGACCCCGCCGCCCGCGGCGCAGGCCGCCGCCGCGGCGTGGGACGAACTGCGCGGCGCAGGCCCGCGCGTCGCGCTGCACGCCGCCGCGCGCACGCCGGCGAAAACGTGGCCCGTTGCCCAATGGCGGGGCCTGACTAGAATGTTGGCCGGCGCGGGCGTCCGCCGCCTGGCGCTGCTGGGCGCGGCGGGCGACCGCGCGCTCGGGGCGCAGATCGCACAGGACAACGCGCCGGTCGTCGACTGGTCGGGCCGCTTTTCGGTCGCGGAAACGGCGGCGGCGGTCGCCGCGGCCGACTTGCTGATCGGCGTCGATTCCGGGCTCGGCCACCTGGCGCGCGCGCTGGGCGTGCCGGTCGTTTCGCTGATGAGCGGCACGAACGAAACGCTGCGCTGGGCGCCCGATCCGGCGTGGGCGCTGACCGAGCCGGTCGCTTGCGCGCCGTGCCATTTGCATCGCTGCCCGGTCGGCGGCCATCCCTGCCTGCGCGGGATCGCGCCCGAACGGGCGTTCGCCGCGGCGCGCGAGGTATTGCGGTTTTGAAGCACTTCTTGATCGACGCCACGGCCTGCGCGCCGCAAAACCCGACCGGCGTCGGCCGGCTCGTGCAGCAAGTCGCCGGCCGCCTGTTCGATCGCGACAGCGAGAACGATTACCTGGCGTTCGGCTTCGCGCGCGAGATCTGGCCGCCGGCGCGGCTGCCGCCGCACGCGGTCTACCGGCGAATCAAACCCTGGACGGCGCTCGGGCCGCTGGCGATGGAGGCGTCGCGCCGGGCGTTTGTCGCCTGGCGCGTTGCGCGCTGGAAAACCGATCTGCTCTGGTGCCCGCTCGATATGACGCCGCTGTACGACGAACGCACGCGCGTGCTCTATTCGCTGCACGATCTGGCGCGCCTGACGCCGGAACATCACCACGGCGCCGCGCCGGGTCTGCGCGACCGGCTGCGCACGACGCTGCGCTATCGGCTGGCCCGGCGGGCGGACCTGCTGCACACGATCAGTAATTTTAGCGCCGAGGAAATCGCCGCGCGTCTGGGCATCGACCGCGGGAAGATCCGCGTCATTTATCCGGGCGCCGATCCGCTGTTCACAGCCGGCGAACCGGAGGCGGCGGTCCTCGCCCGGTTCGAGCTGACGGCCGGCAAATATTTTCTCTTCGTCGGCCAATTGGGTCGCCAGAAAAATGAGGACGGGCTGATCGAGGCGTTCCTTGCGGCGCAACGGGACAACGGCCTCGCCGACGACGTGCGCCTCGCGCTGGTCGGCGACGCGGCGGCGATGCGCTTCGGCACGCGCCGGCAGTTGCAGGGCGAAGCCGGCCGGCGCGGCGTCACGCTGCTCGGGCGCGTCGCGGATGCCGACCTCTTGCAGCTTTATCGCGGGGCGATCGCCGTGACGCTGCCCAGTTTTCACGAAGGCTTCGGTCTGCCGGTCGTCGAGGCGATGGCTTGCGGCGCGCCGTCGATCGTCAGCGACGCCACGAGTTTGCCGGAGGTCGCGGGCGACGCCGGCCTGATCGTCCCCGCCGGCCGCGCCGCCGAATTGGCCGCGGCCCTGGCGCGCCTGGCTGGCGACGCGGCGCTCCGCGCGCGGCTGGCCGAGCGGGCCGGCGAGCGGGCGAAGCTGTTCACCTTCGAGCGCATGGCGGCCGAGATGCACCGCCTGTTTTGCGAGATGACCGATGGCTGAGCGCACGCTGGCCGTCTCGCTGCAAGGCCTCGGCAACGCCTTCCTGACGCTGCCGCTGGCCAAGGCGCTCGCCGCCGCGGGCGACGCGGTGACGCTGCTGACGCTGTCGCCGCGCGGCCTGCCGGCGCTGGCGCGCGCCCCGTTTCTCGACGACGCGCTCGCCGCCGGCGACCCGGCCTGGCGCGGCGCGGCCGGCCGCTGGCGGCTGCTGCGCGAACTGCGCTGCCGCCGCTTCGACCGCGCGGTCTTTTCGTTTCCGTCGGGCGCGAACGCCTACCGTTTTGTGCGGCTGACCGGCATTCCCGCGCGCTACGGCCATGCGTATCCGGAGGTCGGCCGCGCTGCCGGGCATCTGACGCACGCCGTCGTCCCGCTGCGTCAAGGCCATGATCTCGACCAGAACCTGCAATTGGCCGCGGCGCTCGGCCTGCCGCACAACGCGGCCGACCTCTGGCCGATCTTGACGATTCCGCCCGACGCGATCGATCGCGCGCAGGCGTGGCTGACGAAAAAATGCTGGGATCCGCACGCGCGCTATCTCGGCCTGCACACCGGCTGCGACGGCCAGTGGGCCGAGAAGCGCTGGCCGGCCGAGCATTTTGCGGCGCTGGCCGAGAAAATTTACGCGCAATACGGCCTGCCGGCGCTCGTGCTCGACGGCCCGGCGGAGGCCGGCAGCGGCCGGCAGGTGGCGCGGCTCGCCAAATCGCCGGTGCTGGCGATGGACGGCTACGGCGACCTGGCCGACGCCTGGGGCCTGATGGCGTTGTGCGACTTGTTCGTCGCCAACGACTCGGGCCTGATGAACCTCGCCGCCGCGTCCGGCGTGCCGACGGTCGCGGTGTTCGGGCCCAGCCAGGTGTGGCGCACGCGGCCGTACGGCCCGCGCGGGCGCGCCGTGGTCGCCGGCCGCACGTGCGTGCCGTGCTTCGGCCTCGGGCCGTATGCGGGCTGCCCGTTCCCTTATCATCATTGTCTGACGTACGTGTCAGTCGACCGCGTGGCCGCGGCGGCCGGCGAGTTGTTGGCGCGATGAAGATTTTGTATGTCGACCAGTATTTCACGAACCGCGAGGGCATCACGGGCGCGCGCGGCTACGAGTTCGCCCGCCGGCTGGTGGCGCAGGGCCACCGGGTGACGCTGCTCGCTTGCGCCAGCCGCTACAGCATTCTCGGCGCCGAAGGCCAGCGCGGGCTGGTTCGCCGGGTGACGATCGACGGCATCGATGTGATCTCGATCCGCACGCCGTACGCGCAGCAGATGAGCGTCGTCGACCGCTTGCGCTCGTTCTTTTCGTTCATGGTCTGGGCGGCGCTCGTCGGCGCGTGGGCCGGCCGCTGCGACGTGATCTTCGCCTCGTCGACGCCGCTGACCGTGGGGGCGCCCGCGCTGTTCATCAGCCGTCTGCGCGGCATTCCCTACGTTTTCGAGGTGCGCGACCTGTGGCCGCGGGCGCCCATCGAATTGGGATATTTGCCGAACCCGTGGGCGCAGCGCCTCGCCCGTTTCGCCGAGCGGCTGTTTTACCGCGGCGCGGCGAAAATCGTCGCGCTCAGCCCGGGCATGGCCGACGGCGTCGTCGCGGCCGGCGAGCCGCGCGGGAAAGTCGTCGTGATCCCCAACGCCTGCGACAGCGACCTGTTCGCCGCGGCCGACCCGGCGGGCGTGCGCGCCGGGCTCGGCGTGCCCGGCGACGCGACGCTGATCATCCACGCCGGCGCGCTGGGCGTTTCCAACGACGGCGATTGGCTGCTCGATTGGGCGGCGCAGTGGCGCGCCCTCGGCCGCACGGACCTCTGGCTGCTGCTGCTGGGCGAAGGCGGCGAACGGCCGCGCCTCGAACGCCGCGCGCGGGCGGAGGGGCTCGACCGCGTGCTTTTCGCCGGGCCGGTGACGCGGCGCGAAACGGCGAACTGGATCGCCGCGGCCGATGCCGGCGTCGTCTCGTTCGCCGACAAGCCGGTGCTCGGCACGAACAGCCCAAACAAGTTTTTCGACTATCTCGCCGCCGGCCGGCCGGCGCTGGTCAACACCGCCGGTTGGACGGCGGAGTTGCTCGCCGAAACGGGCGCCGGCCTGGCGTTGCCGCGCGACACGAGCGAGGCGGCGCGGCTGACGGCCGAACTCGCGGACGACCCGGCGCGGCGGCGCGCCATGGGCGAGCGGGCGCGGGCGCTCGCGGTGCGGTTCGATCGCGACAAGCTGGCCGCCGAACTGACCGGCGTGCTGACCGAAGCCGCGGCGTGCGAAACGTGCGGCGTCGAACGCGCGGCGAAGCGGCTGACCGACATCGTCGGCGCGTGCCTGACGCTGGCGCTGTTCGCGCCGTTTCTGGCGGCGCTGGCGGCGGCGGTGGCGCTCGATTCGCCGGGCGGCGTTTTTTATCGCAGCCCGCGCGTGGGCAGAAACGGCCGGCCGTTCGGCATGTGGAAATTCCGCACGATGACGGCCGGCGCCGATCGGCAAGGCGACGGGCTCAACGTCGGCGCGGACGACGCGCGCATCACGCGCGTCGGCCGCTTCCTGCGCGACTGGTCGCTCGACGAATTGCCGCAGGTGTTCAATATCCTCGCCGGCGACATGTCGGTGGTCGGCCCGCGGCCGGCGCTGGCCGAGCACGCGGCGCTCTACACCGACGCGCAAAAAGCGCGGCTGCGCGTGCGGCCCGGCCTCACGGGCTGGGCGCAGATCAACGGCCGCAATCAACTGACGTGGGACCAAAAACTCGCCTACGACGCCGATTACGCGACGAGTTGGTCGCTCTGGGGCGACGTGAAAATCGTGTGCAAAACCGTGGCGGTCGTGCTGCGGCGCGAAGGGCTGTACGAGCCCGACGCCGGCAAGGCCGACCCCTTCAACAAGTTTGACGATGGCGACCGCGGAACTCCTGACGCTAAATGACGCCGATCGCTGGCGCGCGCGGCTCGCGGCGACGCGGCTCGGCGATTTCTATCACGACCCCGCTTATCTCGCGGCGCTGGCGGCCCGCGGCGAAGGCGAGCCGTTGTTTTTCCATTATGCGCAGGGCGATTGCGCAGGTTTTCACGCCGTGCTGCTGCGCCCGCTGGCGGCGCTGCCGTTCGCGCACCCGTACGCGGCGGCCTTTGACGCGGTTTCGCCCTACGGCTACGCGGGGCCCGTGATTTCGCACGCGGATCGCGCGGCGGAATTTTGGGCCGCGTGGCGCGAAGCGGCGCAGGCGCGCGGCATTGTCGCCGAGTTCGTGCGCTTTCATCCGCTGCTGCGCAACCACGAGCCGTTCGCGGCCTGCCTCGACGTGCGCGAAGCCGGCGAGACGATCTGGCTCGATCTCGCCGGCGATTTCGAAGCCGGCCTTTCCGCCTCGTGCCGCCGCAACGTGCGGCTCGCGGCGCGGCGCGGCCTGGTCGTCGAACGCGCGGATTTCGGCCGTTTGCCGCAGTTCTGGGAAATGTACAGCGCGACGATGCGGCGCAAGGGCGCGGAGGATTACTACTTTTTCGACCTGCCGTATTTCGAGCGTTTCCGCGACGGCTTCGGCGACGATTGCTGGCTGATGCGCGCGCACGCCGACGGCCGCGACGCGGCGTATTCGATCTGCGTGCGGCATCGCGACCTGCTCCATTATCATTTGAGCTGCTCGGACGACGCGATGGCGAAAATCAAACCGGTCGATTCGCTCCTCGTGGAGACGGCGCGCATCGCGCAAAGCGATGGCGTGCGGAAATTTCATCTGGGCGGCGGCTATCGCGGGCGCGATTCGCTGCACGAATTCAAAGCGCGCTTTTCGCCGGAGCGCGCGACGTTTTATGTCGGCCGCGCGGTGCACGACGCGGACGCGGTCGCCCGGCTGACCGAACTCGCCGCGGCCGCGGGACAGGCGCCGGCCGATCCGAATTTTTTCCCGCCCTACCGGAGCCGGCGATGACGCACGACATGCGCGGCTTTTATGACGATCCGGACGAGCAGCGGAAATGGGGCGCCGACCTCGTCGCGGCCGGCCTGAGCCCGATCGAGGAGCGGCTCGTCGCCGCCCATTTTGCGCCCGGCGCGCGCGTGCTCGACGTCGGCTGCGGCGGCGGCCGCGAGGCCTTCGCGCTGGCGGCGCGCGGCTTCGCGGTGACCGCGGTCGATTACACGCCGGCCTTCGTCGCGGCCTGCCGCGCCGGCGCGGCGGCGCGCGGCCTGGCGATCGACGTGCAGCAGGCCGACGCGGCGGCGCTGCCCTTCGCCGACGCGTCGTTCGAGCACGTGGTGATGATCGGCCAGCTTCTCGGCCACCTGCGCCCGCGCGCGCGGCGGCTGCAGGCGCTGGCCGAAATCCGCCGCGTGATGAAGCCCGGCGTCGCGCTCGTCTCGACCAACGCCGTCGAGCGCCGGTGGCGTTACGCCGCGTATTTTTTCGCGGTGAACCTCGGCCGGCGGCTGCGCAATCCGCACGGACTGGAGCCGTTCGACGCCTTCGTGCGCCGCGTCGGCGGCAAGCCGGCCGCGGGCGAGGCGCGCCCGGTTTTTCATTGGTATCGCGCCGTCGATTTCCGCCGCGACGCCGCCGCCTGCGGCTGGCGGGTGATCGCGACGGCCCGCCGCTGGGAAACCGAGCCGCCGCCGCCCGAGCCGTCGGTGCACGGCGAAACGTTCTACGCGCTGCGAAAGGAATGACCGTGGACAAGAAACAAATCGACCTGGTGCAGCCGACGCTGGTCCCGTGGGTAGAAGTCGAGCCGCTCTTCGCCGAAGTCTGGCGCAGCGGCCGGCTGACGATCGGCCCGCACACGGAAAAGTTCGAGCGCGCCATGGCCGAGTTTCTCGGCGTGCGCTACGCCGTCGCGGTCAATAGCTGCACCAGCGGCCTGATGCTCGCGCTGCGCGCGCTGGGGCTCGACGCCGGCGAGGTCATTATCCCCAGCTTCACGTGGACCAGCACCGGCCTCGCCCTCGCCTGGAACGGCCTGACGCCGGTCTTCGCGGACATCGCCCCGGGCGTGTGCACGCTCGATCCGGCCGACGTGCGCCGCCGCCTGACGCCCGCGACGCGCGCGATCATCGCGGTCAACGCCTTCGGCATTTACCCGGACATGGACGCTTTGCAGGCCGTGGCCGACGAGGCGGGCGCGATCCTGCTGTGCGACAGCGCGCAAGCGATCGGAGCCGTGTGCAACGGCCGGCGCGGCGGCGGCCTGTGCCGGGCCGAGATTTTTTCGTTCTCGCCGACGAAGGTGGTCACGGCGATCGAGGCGGGCCTCGTGGCCACCGACGACGAGCCGCTGGCGCGCCGCGTGCGGCAGATGCGCGACTACGGCAAGTCGGTCGACGCCAGCGACATCGAACACCTCGGGCTGTCGGCGCGGATCAGCGAGTTTCACGCGATCGTGGGTCTGGCGAATCTGCGGCGGGTCGACGCGCTGATCGCCGCCCGCGCCGAACTCGCGGCGGCCTACCGCCGCGGCCTGGCGGACATCGAAGGGCTGGCGTTCCAAACGATTCCCGAGGGCTGGAAGTCGAGTTGGAACTACTTCGTCGTCTTTTTCGATCCGGCGCGTTACGATCGCGACGCGATCTGGCGGCGCATGGCCGCGGCGCACGTTTACACCAAGCGCTATTTTTATCCGGCGCTGCACCGGCAGACGGTGTACCGCCACCTGCCGCCGCCGTCGCCGCCGCTGACTGTCACCGAGCGGACCGCTGCGACCGCCTTGGCGTTGCCGTTTTACTCGCACATGCACGCGGACGACGTGGCCGAGGTTTGCGTCCGTTTGAAGCAGGCTTTACACTAGCCGCCGATTTTCCAACGTCCACGAGCGCCGGGCGGGTTTCACGACGATGGGCCAACTTTTTTCGAGCTTTCCCTACGGCTTGACGCTCGTGCTGATGATCGTCGCGATCGTCCACTATTTCCGCACGCGGCCCGACGGGTACTGGTTCTTCGTCATCATTTTTCTCGGGCCGCTGGGCGCGATCGCCTATTTGGTCGTGAACGTCGTCATGCCGCTCGCCGGGGCCGGCGGGGCGGGCATCGAAGGCCGGGCGACGTCGATCTTCGCCGAGCGGCGGCGCATCCGCGAGCTGGAGATCAAGATCGAGGAGAACAATCTGCCGATCCATTGCGCGGAACTCGGCGAGATTTTCTATCGGCGCGGCGAGTACGAACGCGCCGAGCCGCTGCTGCGCCGCGCCGCCGAGAAACTCGACTACGAACCGCAGCCGACGTTTTATCTGGCGTTGACGCTGGAGAAACGCCAAAAACCGCAAGAGGCCGCCGCGCTGTTGGCGCCGATCGTCCAAAAAGACCCGCGGTACAAATTCGGCGAGGCGCTGCTGGCCTACGCCCGCGACCTGGCGGCCGCCGGGCGGGCCGCCGAGGCGAAGGCCGCGTTCGAGCAGGTGAACGCGCAATCGACGCTGCCCGAGGCGCGCGTCCGTTACGGCTTGCTGCTCGCCGAAACCGGCGACCTCGCCGGCGCGCGCGTCCAATTCGAAACGGCGATTCGCGAGAGCCGCGGCCTGCCGCGCCACAACCTGCGCGCCGCCCGGCCTTACATCCTGCAGGCCCGGGCCTGGCTAGCGCTGCATCGCGGTTGAACAGGGAGCTTGCGAGATGAGCTCATCCACGAAAGTCGGCCGCAACGATCCGTGCCCCTGCGGCTCGGGCAAGAAATACAAGAAATGCTGCCTCGACAAGGACGAGGCTGCCGCGCGCGAGCAGCGCGCCGCAGCGCAAGCGCCGCCAGCCGACGCGGAACCGCCCGGCCAATCGCCGGCGACAGCCGCGCCGGGGCCGGACTACAACCCGACTCCAGATCAACTGAATAAACTCTACGAATGGGTTTTCTTCGGCGAGAATCGCGCCCATATCCGACGCGCGCAAGAATATTTCTCCGAGCCGTATCTGACGGGAAAATCGCCCGTGCCCGAAGGGGCGCAGGGAATCGTCGCGGCCTGGACGGCGTTCGGCTATCGGACCATCCGCGGCCGCACGCTCGCGGATATGTACCTCGCGCGCTTCGCCAACAGGTTGTCCGCGGCGGACCGGGAATTTCTGATGATCCGCATGGCCGAGCCGTTCCGGATGTTGGAAGTCACGCGCATCGGGCCGGGCGACCAGTTGACCGTGCGGGACCTGTTCTCGCACAAGGAATTCGTGGTTCGCGAGCCCGCGCCCGGCAAGAAAATGCGCCGGTGGGATTACGTGCTGGCCCATCTCGGACCCCATGGCGACTACGCGACTTTCGACGCGGCGCTTGTCGTGTTTCGCCCGACGAGCGATATCGCGCTGAGTCGCCTCGACGACATTTTGTTCGAAATGCAAACACAGAACCCGCGGGCTGGGCATGCGGATGTCCTGCGGGAGCGCCTCCCCGAAATTATCGAAATCGCGTTGGAGAGCCGCACGGAGACGTACGTTTCGGCGGCGCATCGGCTGACCAACCGCGACCTCGAATGGTCCGATTTCGTCTGCGGGGCAAGCTACCGGCTGCTCAACGCGCACGTGACGCGCAACGCGCTGGACGCACACCGCCGATTCGAGCAAATCAGCTTCGATCTTTATCATTGGTACGCTCGCCAGCGGCGCCGACGACGAGAGAGGCTGCGGCAGCCGAGGTTTCTCGGCCAAATTGCGATTTGCGAGGGAATGTTGTATTTGGAGGCGGATTCGCCGCAACTCCTGGCGCGCGGCAAGGCCATGCTGAATCGCGCCGTCGGCCCGCACGTCCGACATCTGCGGGATTCATTCGCGAACCGCGAATCCAAGCGCGGGCAAATCTCTTCCGTCGAACAGGACGGCGACGAAATTGCCGCGACAATGCACGACTACTTTCGCAAATGGCTGGATCTGGCCCTGCCGGAACTGGACCGCCGAACGCCGCGCCAGGCGGCCGCCGACCCCGTCCGGCGCCCGATTCTGATCGAGATCGTCAAAAACATGGAAAACGAACGCCCGGCCCCGGGCGCGCTGGAGTTCGATTTCACCGAGATCAAACGCGAGTTGAAACTGACGGAGATTCTGTAGGCGGCCGATTCGATCGATGCCAACCGCCGGCCCAACGTCGCCAGTGGTGTTTTGCCGATGACGAACGAAATCCAAGCCCCGGTCAACGACGGAGTCCGCGCATGAAAATCGGGCGCAACGATCCGTGCCCCTGCGGCTCGGGCAAGAAATACAAGAAATGCTGCCTCGAAACGGACGAGGCCGCCGCGCGCGAGCAGCGCGCCGCCGCGCAAGCGCCGCCGGCCGAGGCGGAGCCGCCCGGCGAAGCGCCGGCGACCGCCGCGCCGCGGCCGGACCGCTTGTCGATCGCGACCGCGGCGAACGCGAAGCTCTCGCCGCCATATCGCGCACCCATGGAGCGGCTCGTTGGTTGGGTTGCCGCCAAGGAAAATCGCGCGCACGTCCAGCGGGCGCTCGACTGTTTCCGCCGCCGCTGGCTTATCGACCAATGGGACGACATGACGCTGCAAATCGCAAGGGATTGGATGTTGATCGGCTATCAAACCAGTCGCGGCCGGACCCTGGCGCAAACGTTCCTGTCGCGCGAGGGGCATCGTTTGCCGACGGCGGAGCGCGAGAGCCTGGCGAGGTTGATTGCGGAGCCATATCGGCTGTTGGAGGTCATTGACCTCCAAACGGACGGCGGGTGCACGGCCCGCGACGTGTATTCGGGCAAGGAATTCCGGTTGCGCGATTGGTCGGCGATCGGCGAACTGCGACGGTGGGATTTCTTCCTGGCCCGGCTGCAAAGCGTCGGCGACGACTGGGAGGTTGGCGCCGCGATCGCCGGCGATCGCCGAATCCGCCAGGCCGTCTTGAATACCGTCAACCACTTGCTTGCCGAACTGCAACCGAAAAACCCGCGCGTCGGGCACGCCGAGGTCCTGCGCGTGCGCCTGCCCGACGTCATCGAAGCGTTTTTGGAATGCCGGAACCAGCAGTCGCTTCCGGACATTGGGGAGAACATCGACGACGCCATTCCACGGCCCTATGTCGCCACATATCGCGTCCTCAACGCGGCGGGCCTGCGCGAGGCGCTGTCGCTCAACGGACCTTTCTTGGGCGACGGCCTCGATCGTTACATTTGGGCGGGGCGCCGCGGGCGCCAACCGAAACACCGGCGGCGGCTGCGAGGGCGACCGCGGATCGTTCTTGCGGGCCTCTCCATCGACCGCGGATTCTTCTTCCTGGACGCGATATCGCGCGCGTTTCGCCGCAAGGGCAAGGCGCGGATCGAGAAACTCGCCGCGGCGCATCTGCAGCACATTGTCGATTGCCGCGAGGTTTCCGTGAAAAACGTCGCGATCGCCAACCGTCCGCGCGACTTGCCGGAAGCTCCGCCGCTGACCGACGCCGAGAAAAGGCGGATCGCCGACTCGCTCGACAATTATTTTCGCGAGTGGCCCGACCGGATCGTGACGGCATTGGCCGGATTGACGCCGCGGCAGGCCGCCGCCGAACCCGAGAACCGCCCATATCTCGTCGAGTTGGTTCAGAACATGGAAAACGAACGCCCGGCCCCCGGCGTGCCGGAGTACGATTTCACCGAGATCAAGCGAGAATTGCAACTGACGGAGATTCTGTAGGCGGCGTCCCGTCTCCGCGGCGTCTTCCATCCGCTGGCCTTCGTTCGCAAGTTGTGTTTTGCTACGGTCCATGCGCATCGCGTACTTAATTCACCAGAACCCGCGCGGCGGCTTGGGCGGCAGCGAGGTGTACGCCGGGCATCTGGCGCGGGCCGCCGTGCAGGCCGGACATCAGGCGCTGGTCGTCTGCCGCGGCGACGGTCGCGGCCAGCCGGTGCGGCGCGACGAGCAGGACGGCGTCGCCTATTTCACGCTCGACGCCGACTCGCTCTGGACGTCCGGCGGGCGCTTCGCGCTGCGCGCCTCCTACGACAACCCGGTCGCGTTCGAGCGCGTCAAACGCCTGCTCGCGGAGTTCCGCACGGAGCGCCTGCACGTCCACCATTTCCTGATGACCAGCGCGCGGCTGGCGCTCTCGGCCGCCGAGCGCGGCATTCCGGTGACCGCGACGCTGCACGACTATTGGGCGTTTTGCCATCGGATCACCTGGCAGTTGCCCGACGACACCGCCTGCCCCGGGCCGCAACGCGGCCTGCGCTGCCGCCATTGCGGCAAGCCGGAATACAACCGCTTTCCCGGGCGGCTGCTGCAGCCGGCGCACGCCGCGGCGTTTTTTCAGCGCAACGCCTTGCTGCGCCGCGCCTACGGCGTCATGCGCGGGGTCTTCGCGCCGAGCCAGGCCGTGCTCGACGCCCACCGGGCCAACGGCTTCGCCGAGGCCGCGCTGCACCTGCTGCCGTACGGCCTGCCGCTGGGCCGCCGGTTCGAGCGCGGCGCGCCGCGGTCGCCGCTGCGCGTCGGCTTCATCGGCCGCCTGGCGCCGGAAAAAGGCGTCGAGACGCTGATCCGCGCCGCGCGCCAGGGCCATCGCTTCGAGGCGCACATTCACGGCGGCGGCGACCCCGGTTACGAGGCGGGTCTGCGGCGCATCGCCGCCGGCGCGCCGGTCGTGTTTCACGGCGCGTTCGCGCACGCCGAACTCCATCGCGTGCTCGACGGTCTGGACGTCGTCGCCCTGCCCAGCCGCTGGCGCGAGAACCTGCCGCTGACGGCGCTCGAGGCGGCGCAGCGCGGCGTGCCGGTCGTCGCCGCGGCGCTCGGGGGCCTGCGCGAAATGCCAGCCTTGTGCGGCGTACGGCTGATCGAGGCCGACGCGTCCGAGGCGTGGGCCGCGGCGCTCGACGAACTCGCCGGCGAAGCCGTGTGGCGAAGCGCGCAACAGGGCATGCGCTACGAGCGCCGCATCGCCGACGACCTCGCCGCCCACCTCGAGGCCGGAGGCCGCGCCTGATGCGCTATGTCGCCGCGATTCCGCTGCGCGACGGCGCGGCCACGATCGCTTACGTCGTGCGCGCCGCGCTCGCGCAGTCGCCCACGCCGACCCGCGTGCTCGTCTGCGACGACGGCAGCCGCGACGACGGCCCGCGCCGGGCGGCCGACGCCGGCGCAACTGTGCTCGCGCACGCGCGGCCGCGGGGGCTGGCCCTGGCCCGCAACACGTTGCTGGCCGCCGCGACGGAGGAGGTCATGATTTATTTCGACGCCGACGCCGTGCCGCGGCCGGGCTGCGCGGCGGCGTTATTGGCGGGGCTGCGCGAGTCGCGGGCCGTCGCGGCCGGCGGCCGGGGCGTGGAAGCCGCCGACGCGAGCTTTGCCGACCGCTGGCGCGCCGCGCACACGCCGCAGTCGCACGGCGACCGGCCGCTCGACGACGACTGGATGGCGATGGGCCTGTGCTGCGCTTTCCGCGTCGCGGCGCTGCGCGAGATCGGCGGCTTTGATCGGCGCTTCGAATCGTGCGGCGAGGACGTCGACATCTCGCTGCGGCTGCGCGCTGCGGGCGGACGCATAGCCTACCGGCCCGACGCGGTCGTCGACCACGCCCGCAGCGATTCGACGCTCGGCGTGCTGCGCCAGGCGTGGCGGCACAGCCGCGAAAGCGCCGCGGCGTTTCGGCGTCAAGGCCGGTCGCCGCTGTTTCTGGCCGGCCTGTTCTGGCGGGCGCTGGGGCCGTCGCTGGGCCGCGAACTCGTGCGGCTCGATGCGCCCGCGGCGCTGCTGACCGCGGCCAATCTGGCGGCGCGCCTGGCGGCGTTGCCGATCGGCGCGTTGCTCGCGCCGTGATTTCGGCAATGTTTTGACAGGATTGACAGGATTCGCAGGATCGACAGCATCAACCGAGGAGGGACGAAGGTGAACCGGAAAAAGATTGGCATCATCGGCGCGGGGAACATGGGCGAGGTGCTGGTGCGCGGCCTGTTGGCGGCGCACACGGTCGATCCGAAGCACGTGCGCGCGACCGAACCGAACGAAGAGCGCCGCGCGTTTATCGCGAGCACCTACGGCATCGCGGTGATCGACGACAATTCCGCCCTGGCGAAATGGTGCGAAATCCTCGTGCTCGCGGTGAAGCCGCAGAACATCGACAAGGTGCTGCTCGGTCTGCGCGAGGTCATCGACGAGCGCCTGCTGATCGTCTCGATCGCCGCGGGCGTCACCACCGAGTTCATCGCCTCGCTCTTCCCCGACCGCGAACTGCGCATCATCCGCGTCATGCCCAACGCGCCCGCACTCGTGCTGGCCGGGGCCAGCGCGCTCTATCCGGGCCGGTTCGCCACCGAGGTAGATTTGGATCTGGCGCGCAAAATCTTCGAGACCACGGGCAAGACCGTCGTGCTCAACAACGAGGCGCTGATGGACGTGGTGACCGGCCTCTCCGGTTCCGGCCCGGCGTTCGTCTTCATGATGATCGAGGCCCTCTCCGACGCCGGCGTGCAGATGGGCCTGCCGCGCAAGATCAGCAACCTGCTGGCGGCGCAGACGGTCTACGGCGCGGGCAAGATGTTCCTCGAAACCGGCCGCCACGCCGGCGAACTGCGCGACCTGGTGGCGACGCCCGGCGGCACGACCTTCGCCGGCCTCAAGGCGCTGGAAGCCGGCACGTTCCGCAGCACGGTGATGGACGCGGTCGAGGCCGCGGCGAACAAGAGCGCCGAATTGGGGAAACGAAAAGCGTGATGCGAATGTCAACCACAGAGGCACAGAGGTCGCAGAGATTTAATTGAATTTTTTCTCTGTGTTCTCTGTGGCTCTGTGGTTAAAAGTCGAATCAAATCGTCTCGACCGCGGCTTCCGCCGGGTGCGCGGCTTGCGTCTCCAGTTCCTTCTTGCGTTTGGCCAGGACTTCCTTCGCCAACTGCAAATAGGCCTTTGCGACTTCGGCGTCCGGGTCCTGCGTGACGATCGGCCGGCCGACCGCGAAGGCGCTGGAGAATTCTTCCATGCGCGGAATGACGTTGCGGAAGACGACTTCCTCGGGGAACGACGCCCACACCTGCTGGCAGACTTCGCGGGCGATGCGGAAGTTCTCGTCGTACATGGTCATCAGCAGGCCTTCGATGACCAGTTCCGGGTTGATCTGGCGGCGCACCTTGCGGATGATTTTCAGGATCTGCGTCAGCGTCTTGAGCGACAACGGCTCGCACTGCATCGGCACCAGCACGCTGTCGGCCGCCGACAGGGCGTAAATCGTCAGGTCGCCCATGCCCGGCGGGCAGTCGATGATGATGAAGTCGCAGCTCTTGCGCAGCGCATTGACGTATTTCTTGAGCAGCGGCGCGCTGCCCTTTTGGCGCACGAATTTCTCGAATTCGTCGGTCAGGGTGCCCTTGCCGTAGGGAATCGCCTTCAGGAACGACAACATCGTGCCCTGGATGACTTCGCCGAGCTTTTTCCGGCCGAGGAACACGTCGTACAGGCCGGCTTCCATTTGCTGGCGCGACAGGCCCAGGCCGAAGCTGACGGCGTTCTGCTCGTCGAGGTCGAGCACGAGCGTCCGTTGCTTGAGGACCGCCAGACTGGCGGCCAGATTGACGGTCGTGGTCGTCTTGCCGACGCCGCCCTTTTGACTGGCAATGGCGATCACCTTGCCCATGCTTGACTCCCTAAGCTTTTCCCGACTTCGCAGTAAACGGCCGGCCCGATGTTCAACTTCGTGAAACGCACCGCGTCAGCAAAAATACGGCCCGGCCGAAACCTAGCAATTTTGGTTAACATAGCCGGATCGCTTTCGCCGCACAAGGGCGTCTCGAGGGGCCGGACCGGCGTCGCGAAAGTGGTTTTTTGATTTTCCTCTTGTTTTTTTCACTGACGCGGCAACTGGTCGAAATCGGCGAGCGTCTGGCGGATCTCGACCGGGGCGTCGGCGAGGACAAAGAAGCTTCGCGCGCGAAGTCCGGATCGAGAAAGACCATGAGGTAACGCCACTGCGCGCTGGATGTCTTTGTCGGCTCCGGCGCCGTCGAGGGCGGTTGCAAAGCCATGATCGGTCAACGACTCAACCGCTCCGGAGTCGTTCGCGCCATTCATCGGCCGCAATCACGACGAATCGTCGGGCGAACGGGAAGGGGCGCCGAGCCTTTTCAACCTCCCGCGAACTCGGGCGCGAGCGGCTCGGTCACCGGGAAAAGCGAATCGAAGATCCGCCCGGCGATCAACGCATATCCGAGCCGCGAAGGATGCATGTACTCGTAGAAAATCAGCCGTTGCGGCGTTTCATCCATCAGCGTGCGCAGAGAAATCAGGCTTCCTCCGTGTTCCTGGACGACGCGCGCCTGCGCTTGCTGCCACGCCAGCAAGGGATCGCCGTCAAAGTAAAATCGATCCATTTGGGGCTCGACTACAATGACGCGGGCGCCCGCCGCACGACCGGCGTCGATGGCGGCGGCGAGGCTCTTGAGAAACGCCGCCAACCCGGCCGGCCGCTCGCGAGACCGGTAACGCCGGAAACCCAACATGTGCGCCACGCTTTCGAGCGCCCGGTCCTTGTAATACTCGTTGAATAGATTGTCGATGATGACCACGTCGGGTCGTGCGGCGGCCAGGAATTCCGCGACAAAGGGCGGGAAGTTGTTTTCCATATAGTTGCCGTTGAAAGCGAGATTCACGACCTGGAATCGCGGCCCCGAAGCGGCAAAACGCTGGTCGAGCATGGCGCCCAACCTCGTCGGCCAGTCGAAATTTCCCGATTCGTACGGAAAACCGTAGCTGGTCGACCCGCCGAATACGAGGATGCGCCGGACAGCGGGGTCCATATTTACGGGGATGATTTTCCCGCCGCGCCGCAGCACCGGATGCGCCAGGAACGACGCCGCGTCGAATCGATTTTCTTTCACGTGTCTCCCATACCATGTAGCGTCGAGGTTCTTCCGTCTGTTGTGTTCCCATACGTTGACCAGGATTACAGCGCCCAGGATTGCGACAAACAACCAGGATGGATAGGTAAGCAGAAACCGGCCGAGCCAAATCCACGGCCTTTTTCGGAAACGAGCGACGGATCGTCGAAGAAACCGGTCCAGCAATATGAGCAGGACGATCGCGGCGGCGCCGCCGCCGATGGCCAACAGGTTTTGCCGCCGGGCCGATAGACTGGCCGTGATGTGAACCGAACCGTCGGCGTCGCGCCAAATCACGCGACAAGAATCGACGGCCCATAACGGCGGGGCGAATGGATAAAACATGTTGGCGGGGTACATGGCAAAATCGAGCGCGGTATTCTCGTCGCGAGCGGGGATGGCGAGGCTTCTCGCTCCGTTCACGTCGACCTGCACCTGGCCGTCCTGGAAGCGAATGACCACCTCGCGGGGAGCGGAACTCGAGCGGTCGGGAAAGGCAATGGTTTCGGACGGCCACCCGTTGTCAAAACGAAGAAACGCGGACGGCAAATCCGTGAGGCTGCTCAGGCGCAACGCGCTGAACGGGCGATCGAGTTGTCGATAGCCTAGTACGACGTACACGCTGCGAGCCTGGTCGCTAGGAACGAACCTGAACCGAATCTCCTGCAGGCGACCATCGAAGGCGACCCCTTCCATCGTGGTGTTCAGTCTCTCGGCAAGGGGAAGTCGACGATCGAAGAATATGCGATCGAGCCGATTGGCGAGCGACGCCCAAACAACCGCGCCGACGAAAATCGCCGTCAGAGCAAAACACACGGATCGCCCGTCGATTGCGGGGGAAAAGCCGTTTTTCATTGCTTCGCCACGTATGCCTTTTGCACGCGTCCCGGTTCGGTCTCGCGCAGTGTGGAATCGTGGGCGGAAAAGTGCAACTGTCGCCGCTGAGCCCTGCCCAATGACGTTCGTCCACTTGCTTCCTGAGATCATTCGTGGCATTTTGCCGGGCGCTTTCCGGTGAGGCGCCGACCCGACGCGCGCTCGATGCAGGATGACTCGCCAGAGAGAAAACCAGAGCGAGGAGAGTCAACGAAAATGGACCCCTTTCAGCCAAAATTTCTGGCGACCGGCATCGGCAGCGTGCCCTTTATCGAGGCGGAACGCGGCGTCGATTTCGCACTCGGTCACCTGCCCGACGCGCCGTTTTGGCCGCAACTGCCGCAGCGCGATCTGACCGAACATTTGGAAATCCAATTCACGGAGGGCATGCCGCGCGTCGTCATCGACCGCGATAAAGGACGCGTGCACTTCGACACAGCCGGCGATTACTCCGAGGACTTCGCGGCTTTTTACGAGACGTATCTGGCGGCGATGGACCCCGAGTCCGGCTCCGGCGATTGTTCGGCCGCGGCGATCAGCCCCGCGTACGCCGCCGGCATCGACGCCCTGGAAAACCGCCTGTCGCGCAGCGGCGGCCGCCGGCCGTTCGTCAAGGTCCAAGTCACCGGCCCGTGCAGCCTCGCGCTGACCGTCACCGACGAAAACAAGCGCGCCATCTATTACAACGATGAGTTCCGCGACGTCATCGTCAAAGCCCTCGCCATGAAATGCCGCTGGCAGATCCAAAAATTTCGCCGCCACGCCGGCCGCGTGATCTGCTTCATCGACGAGCCGATCCTCGCCGCCTTCGGCAGTTCGACCTACGTCGCCGTCCGGCGCGAAGACATGGTGGCCCTGCTCGCCGAAGTGGTGGACGCCGCGCACGCCGACGGGGCCTTGGCCGGGATTCATTGTTGCGGCAACACGGAGTGGAGCATTCCCATCGACGCCGGCGCGGATATCGTCAATTTCGACGCCTTCGGATTCGGCGACACCATCGTGATGTACGCCGGCGCCGTGAAGGCGCATCTGGAACGCGGCGGCTGCCTCGCCTGGGGCATCGTGCCGACCTCGACGGCCATCCGCGAACAGACCGTCGACAGCCTCGCGGCCAACTTCGAGGCGGCGATGGACCGCCTGGCCGCGAAGGGCATCGACAAACGCCTCATCGCGGAACAGGCCCTGCTCACGCCCGCCTGCGGCGTCGGGACGTTATCGCCCGCCGACGCCGACAAGGTTCTGACGCTCACCGCGGCCCTCTCGCGCGCCATGCGGAGCAAATACGGATTCGGCGGATGAAGCTGGCGATCTCCGGCAAGGGCGGGGTAGGCAAATCGACGCTGGCCGCGGCCCTGGCGCTGCTGCTGGCGCGCCGCGGCCGCCCGGTGCTCGCCGTCGACGCCGATCCCGACGCCAATCTGGCCGGCTTTCTCGGCCTGCCCGCCGAGGCGCTGGCGCGGATCGCGCCGATCTCGCAGCAGGCGGCGCTGATCGAGGAGCGCACCGGCGCGAAGGTCAAACACTACGGCCAGATTTTCAAACTCAACCCCGAGGTCGCCGATCTCGCCGAGCGTTTCGCCGTGACGCACCAGGGCGTTTCGCTGCTGGTGCTCGGCGCCGTCAAACGCGGCGGCGGCGGCTGCGCGTGTCCGGAAAGCGTGCTGCTGCGCGCCCTGGTGACCGACCTGACGCTCTACCAAGACGAAACGCTGATCATGGACATGGAGGCCGGGATCGAGCATTTGGGGCGCGGCACGGCGCGCGGCGTCGATGCGCTGCTCATCGTCTTCGAGCCGGGCCAGCGTTCCGTCGAAAGCGCCGCGACCATCCTGCGCCTGGCTGGCGAACTGGGCCTGAAGAACATCCAACTGGTCGCCAACAAGGTCGCCGGTCCGGAGGACGAAAAGTTCGTCCGCGCGGCGTTTCCCGGGCAGCCTTTGCTCGGCGTCATTCCGTTCTCGCCGGAACTGCGCGCGACCGACCGCCCGGGGCGCTCCGTGCTCGACGGCCTGAACCCGGCGAGCACCGCCGCGTTCGAGGCCGTGCTGCGGCGCCTCGAAACGCCGGAGGCGTCGTAACCCCATGGGCAACCTGATCGCCATCACCGGCAAGGGCGGCACAGGCAAGACCACCATCGCGGCCTTGCTGATCGGCCGCCTGCTCGCGCACGGCCGCCGGCCGGTGCTCGCGGTCGACGCCGACCCGAATTCCTGCCTCGCCGCGGCGCTGGGCGTGCAGGCGACCAAAAGCGTCGGCGCCGTTCGCGAGGAGGCGCGCGAGATCGCCGGCAAGGGCCTCGCCGCCGGCATCGCGAAACAGGAACTGCTCGAACTCAAGATCGCCGAGTGCCTGGTCGAAGCCGACGACTTCGACCTGATCGCGATGGGCCGCCCCGAGGGGCCGGGCTGCTATTGCTACGCCAACAGCGTGCTCAAGGCCACGCTGGCGCACGTGGCCGCGCAATATCCCTATGTCGTGCTCGACAACGAGGCGGGCCTCGAAAACGTCTCGCGCCGCCTCGCCCCGAAGATCGATCTGCTGCTCATCGTCGCCGATTCCTCGCGCGGCGGGCTGGAAACCGTCCGGCGGCTGCACGGCCTGGCGCGCGAAATGAACATCGAGTACAGCCGCCTGGGGTTGATCGTCAATCGCCTGGACGGCCCGGCGATTCCCGCGGGAGCGCTCGAACTGCAAGCGGCGATCGCGGCAAATTTCGTGCTCGGCCTGCCGGAAGACCGCGAACTCAAGGCCTGCAACGAAGCCGGCGGCAGCTTGCTGGCGCTGGCGGCGCACAATTCGACCGCGAAAGCGCTCGACGCGATGTGGCCGATCGCCGGCCCGACGGGTGACGCATAGATGGCCAAAATCCGGAAAGAAATCGCCGATCGCGCCTGCGACATCGCCTCGCTCGAAACCCTGGCGAAGGCGGAGCGCGACGGCGTCGAGACCTGCTTTGCGCGGATGGACGCGCAGGAAACGCAGTGCGGCTTCGGGCTCGGCGGCGTCTGCTGCCGCATCTGCCACATGGGGCCGTGCCGCATCACCAAGAAAGCGCCGCGCGGCGTTTGCGGCGCCGACGCCGACACGATCGTAGCCCGCAATTTTCTGCGCGAGGTGGTCGGCGGCGTCGCGGCCCACTCCGATCACGGCCGCCATCTGGCGTTGCTGCTGAAGCAGGTCGCGCTGGGGCGCGCGCCGGTTCAGGAGATTCGCGACGAGCCGGCCCTGCGCCGCGCCGCGCGGTGGTACGGCATTGACGAGGCGGGGCGCGACACTTCGGCCGTGGCGCTCGATCTGGCCGACCTGATGCTCGCGGAATTCACCGCGCAGGAAACGCCGCTGCTGACGCTGGCGCTTGCGCCCGTGAAGCAGCAGACCGTCTGGCAGGCGCAGGACATCGCGCCGGCGGGGATCGACCGCACGGTGGTCGAGTCGATGCACCGCACGCATATGGGCGTCGATCACGATTACCGCAGCCTTCTCCTGCAAGCGTTCCGCACCTCGTTGGCCGACGGCTGGGGCGGCTCGCGCCTCGCCACGACGATCTCCGACATTCTCTTCGGCACGCCGGCGCCGATCCGCAGCCAGGCCAACCTCGGCGTGCTCGGCGCGGACACGGTGAACATCGTCGTCCACGGCCATGAGCCCGAGTTGTCGGAGATGCTGGCCATCGCGGCCCGCGAGCCGGAAACGCTCGCCGCGGCGCGCGCGGCCGGCGCGGCGGGCGTCACCCTGGCCGGCATCTGCTGCACGGCCAACGAGATCCTGATGCGGCATGGCATTCCCGTCGCCGGCAATTTTTTGCAGCAGGAGTTGGCCGTCGTCACCGGCGCCGTCGAACTGATGTTGATCGACGTGCAATGCTGCATGCCGAGCCTGCCGCAGGTGGCCGCGGCGTATCACACCGAGATCGTCTCGACCACGCCCA
>Ga0181520_10004343_pt1 | contig 23798 bp, 26 predicted proteins | sample PEATcosm2014_Bin_29_FD_132451 | JGI IMG/M metagenome (GOLD analysis project Ga0181520, IMG submission 132451) | Peatland microbial communities from MTU Mesocosm Facility, Houghton, MI, USA - PEATcosm2014_Bin02_30_metaG | ecosystem: Environmental > Terrestrial > Soil > Wetlands > Peat | place...
GCCAGCCATTTGCGCCGCGCGTGGTTACATGCCGAGCCCTTCGATCACTTCTGCTCCGGGCACCCGGGCGAGCAGCGCCCCGGGGAGCAGGATCTTGGAGCGTCGTACGCCCGATCCGATGAGAACGACGTCGGCTTCGACCACCCTTCGGTCTACGAGCACAGGCCATCCGGAGGGAAGGCCGACGGGCGTGATCCCGCCAAATTCCATGGCGGTGAGCTCGACGGCGCGGGCCATCGGGAGGAACGATGCCTTGCGCACGTCGAGGAAGCGCTTGACGATGCCGTTGATGTCGGCGCGGGTCGTGGAGAGCACGACACAGGCCGCCAGCCGTTCGGTTCCCTCGCGCTTGCCGCCGACGACAACGCAGTTCGCCAGCGAGTCGGGCTCCAGCCCGAACTGCTGCTGTGTCGTCGCCGTATCCGAGAGGGCCGGATCGATCTCGACCACACCGACGGCGTCGAGCAGGCCCATCGCGCCAAGTGCCTCTCGGGTGGAAGCCGCCAACAGATCGGGGCGGTCTGAGGCCGGGATGCTCGAGAGACTGCCGAGCTTGAATGTTCCCATGCCCTCGTCTACCACGATTGGTCGGCGACCCAGGCGAGGCTGCCGTAGCGGGGCCTCACGTTTCGGGCCCACGAGCGGGTCCCGTACCGGTCACAGCGGTTGGAACTGGCGCAGTTTGCCCGACCACAGCCTGTCCAACGCGTCCACTTGGCGGATCGTGACCTGTGGGTCCGCGAGCCCGGCACTCCTCATCAAGTCGACGAGACCGCGGCGAAGGCCTTCGGTGTCGCACTCTGCCTTGGTGGCAACCGAGACGTCTGCTCCGCGTGGGGTCTGGGTAGCTTGGAGCTGGACCACGGCGGGGTCGCTCAAGATCACGGTCGTCATGCCCCAGCCAGTGGACCGCCGCCCCACCTTTGTAGACGAAGAAGCTGTCGGTCCGCCCGGCCAGGTCCGTGATCCGTCGGTGGGCGCACCCGCACTCGCAGGTACCGTCCAGCATGGTCATGGCGTCGGAGATCTCATAGCGGATAAGCGGCTGCGTGCGGTTGTACAGGTTTGTCAGGAGGATCTTGTCTGCCGGTTGACCGGGTGCCACGACGTTGCCGTGCCGGTCGACCGGCTCGATGACGGCGAGGTCGTCGGGAACGTGCATGGCGCTGCCAGCTCTGCAGGGGAAGGCGTACACGCCTTCTGAGCACCCCCAGGTGTCGTAGATCGTGACTCCCCAGGCCTCGGCGACAGCCGCTTGTGCCTCGTCCGAACACTGCTCGCCGCACGTCAAGACCCGCTTCGGGCTGATCCTGAGGCGACCCGCCTTGGCCTCGAGGGCGAGCAGATGCATGGCGCTGGGATAGCCCTGAAGCACGGTGGGCTGGGCGGCATTGAGACCGGCCACGATCTCTGGAAGCGGCAAGGTGATCGGGAGATGCGTCACCTGCCCCCCGTTACCGGAGAGGTCCTTCAAGAACGCGTGCAGGGCGCCGGACACGTGTCGCGTGTTGGAGGCGAACAGCGTGCCTACCGAGGTGTCGAACGGCAGGCAGTAGGCACCCCGACCGTGCCAGCGGGTGGCGACGAGCACAAAGGTTGTCCAATCCTCCCAGCCGTAGACGAACAGCCCCCTGGCGCCGGTGGACCCGCTGGTGGCAATGACCCTGTACTGGTCGAGGAGGTAATCGTCCTCATCGAGGTCGTTGACGTGGTTGTTGACGACCGCGAGCGTGAGCGCCCGGTCGGTGACCACTCGGTCGAAATCGTCCATCAGGTCAGCCCTGGTCATTGTCGGCAGTGAGGGCAGGTCCGCTTCGGTGAAGCGGTTGACATCGAGCCCGGCGAGGCGCTCGGCGTGGAAAGGGGATCGCTCGATCGACCAGGCGAGCAGCTCGCGCAGTCGGCGCTCCCTCTCGGCCGCCAGGCGACCCGCGGACCATCGCAGCCGGCGCACGGCCGAGAACAGCCCGTCGCTGACCTCGGCTTGTTGTCGGGCGACGCGTTCCGCGTGACTAACAGGCGCCATCATTTGTCCCCCCTGTCCAGCGCTTCGGCGCCAAGGCCCCGACCGGTCGACGAAGTCGAGGGCCGAAGGTCCAGCGAGCTTAGGCGGCCGACGGGCTGGATGCGACGGCTGCACCGTTCGTCGGAGCCCCGAGATGACGCAAAGGCGACCTTGGCAGATGACAGAAGGCGCCCGGATCCCAGCCACATGGGATCGCCCCGGAGCCTGTCCAGAGCAGGGGTTGGGGCGCGACCCCAAGCACCGTCTCGGTCCGTGACGTGCGCCCGCCTGGCCTTGATAGCGTCGCGGGAACTCTCCGCCCGAGAAGCGATCAGGAGAGGTTCCGAGCCGGGAGGGACCCTGTTGGCCGCTTATGTGATCTACCAAGGTGACGTTGTCGATCCTGAGCGCTACGAGGCGTACAAGGCCCAGGTGACCCCGAGCATCGCCGCGGCAGGCGGTCGTTACCTGGTTCGGGGCGGCGCCGCCGAGGCACTGGAGGGCGACCTGCCCTGCAGTCGCACCGTTGTCGTGGAATTCCCCACGAAACAGGCCGCTCTCGAGTGGTACTGGGGCGAGGACTACACGGCAATTCGCAAGCTCCGCGAAGGCGCCGCCCGAGCAACTCTCTACGTTGTGGACGGGACGGACTGAGTCCGCTTGCTGTCGAGGGGTACGGGCCATGAACCTGACCGACTACGAGGCGCTGAGCTTCGACTGCTACGGGACCCTTATCGACTGGGAGACCGGCCTCTTAGCGGTCCTCGTGCCCTGGGCCCGCTCGCACGGCTTGGACCTGGACGACGAGACGCTGTTGAGCGCCTACGCCGAGAACGAGGCGCGAATCGAATGCGAGATTCCCACCGAACTGTACCCGGGCGTCCTGGAGCGCTGTTTCGAGGCACTTGGTCACCAGCTCGGTGCGGGCGTGTCGGCAGGCGAGGCGCACCGCCTGGCGGCGTCCGTCCCGGACTGGCCCGCCTACGACGACTCACATGACGCTCTGGCCGTCCTCGGCAAGTACTTCAAGCTGATAATCCTCTCGAACGTCGATCGGGAGTCGTTCGTGGCCAGCAACCGGCGTCTGGGCGTTGTCTTCGACGTGGTCCTGACCGCTGAGGACATCGGTTCCTACAAGCCGGCGGATGGCAACTTCGCCGTGCTGTTGGACGAGACGGCCAGACTGGGGATCGGAAAAGCCAGGTTGCTGCACGTCGCCCAGAGCCTGTTCCATGATCACGTCCCCGCGAAACGAGCCGGCCTTGCAACCGTATGGATCAACCGTCGGAAGGGACGTCCCGGCTGGGGCGCCACCCCCGCACCGGCGGGCGGCGTGGCGCCGGACTGGGAGTTCAACTCGATGGCCGAATTCTCAACGGCCGTCGAAGTCGAAACCCGAGCCAGCGAACCTCGCCGATACCGGGCGAGGGAACCCCGGGGAACCTGAACCGCTTGGCTCAGGGATGAGACGGCGCCGGGGGCGCGTCGGCCACCTCGAAGAGGATGTCGTCGGCGTAGCACCACCACCAGTCCTCACCCGGTTCGTAGGAACGGATGATCGGGTGGTCGGCGTGCTCATGCCAGTGCGCTGTCGCGTGGCGGTTTGGCGAGCTGTCACAGCAGCCGACATGCCCACAAGTCATGCAAAGCCGAAGGTGCACCCATTTCCCGCCGATGCGCAGACAGTCCTCGCACCCCCAGCTTGACGGCTCGACCTGTTTGGCGGCGTCGAGATGCGTGCACCCTGTTGGCAACGGAACCCCCCCCTTATGCGTCCGGACTGCTCGGGCTCATAGGCCCTCTCGGTTGCCGTTCTAGCGCCTCGCGGTCCCACTCGGCGCAGTCGGCTGCGACCTCGTAGCTCGACTGAAGGAACTCGAGCAGGACTGCATCGGGGTCGACTGCCGCGCGAACGACTTCATAGGGGAGCACGAACTCGCCGAAGGTGTCGCTGAAGAACGCTGTCTCGGGCATGACCTTCGCACTGCGGTAACCGGTCGGCTCAGGGTAGGCGTAGGAGTAGAAGAAGCCTTCGCCCTCTCCACCTGGCCAGTAGCCACAGCTGCACACCTCGTGGGAATAGGCCTCGTGCATCACCTCCGGTCCACAGTTCGGGGCGCCTCCCGGGTGCGGAGGAGCAGTTCGCCCCGAGAAGCGGGTGACGGCCAGATCCAGGGCCCCCCAGAACAGATGGACCGGGCTCGACTTGCCGGCGAACCGGCTTCGGAACAGATGGAAGACCCGCGAAGCCTGGACCAACAGTAGCCAGAAGTCATGTGCCTGGCCCGGGTCGTAGGTGGCGTGTGTCCCGTCGTCGGCGAAAGCGACGGCACCTGCGATCTCGACGGGCACGGGCCAGATCTTCGTGGCTACGCCGAGCTCTTCCAGCTGACCCATGATCCGGGCGTAGAACTCTGCGACAGAGAGCCCCTCCAGCTGGAATGACCGAAGCTCGCCCGCTCCGTTGGCGATCTCCAGCCGATGGTCCCACAGGTCGAAATCGATCTGGAAGCACAGACCGTGTCGGTGCGGGATGAGGGAGCTCGTAAGGCCGCGGGCGGTCACGTAGAGGGGCACATTCCACCAGTGGTTGACAGTGGGCGTATTCGCCAGGCGAACCTTGCCCACGATCTGAGTCCACAGCTGCAGCGTGTCGCGGGTGGGGCCCCATTCCGCGATCGGAAGCGATGGCCAGCGACTTGGAGTACGGAGCGGCTCCGAAGGTTCTGCGTTCGTCATTCCGGCTTCTCCTCAGTCCGGCACTGCACGGCTGTTGCTTCGGTGATCGATCTCGGCGTGAGAGGAGGGACGCAGCGGGGGACAGCCACAGTCGTGGCCTTGCTGCCGGCTCGCCTCACATGGCCCCTCAAGCTTCGCTGCCGAGGTCACCGGGGCTCTCGGGTACGTCAACCGCGTGCTCCTGGAGCGCCGCGAGAGAAACGATCTCCAGGGCCCGCTCGTGGGTCGAGGCGAGCACGACGTAGGCGGCCGCTCCATCTTCATGGGCCCGCAGCCAGTTTCTTGCGGTGACACACCATCGATCCCCCGGGATGAGGCCGGGAAAGCGGAACTGAGGCATTGGAGTGATGAGGTCGTTGCCGATGCGGCGCTGGTGCTCGAGGAACGCGGCGGTGACCACGGCGCAGATCGTGTGGCTCCCACGGTCCTCTGCCCCCGTTCGACAGCATCCGTCTCTGTAAAAGCCAGTGAGCGGGTCTGTTCCGCAGGGTTCCAGCTCCCCGCCCAACACGTTGCGATCCCCCATGCCGGCATTATCGCTCATCATCGCTCATCAGCCTGCCCGTCCGTCTCCGTGCGCTCCATTCCGTCCAGGTCGTCAGCTGTGCCCGCACTCTCGTCTCAGGTTGTCGGCTTGCTGGTCAGATGTACGAGCAGTCCATAGACACCGCACATCGCCAGGCCGAGTAAGAGCAACGACGGTGCGAGCACCTTCGCATCCAAGGTCCCGATCAGAAGCCCGATGCCGGCTGGTACCGCGGCTGCTCCGACCGACGAGGCCGCGACCTGCAGGCTCACCATCCGCGTGGTGCCTTTGACGTCGCCGGCCCCGATCCGCTTCCCGGTTGTGAGGGTGAGCAGGGGGAAGATCGGTGCAGCTGCCAAGCCGAGGGTCATCATTCCGATGACGGCCACAAAGCCGGGTCCGGGCAGCATCATGAGGGCGGCGCCGGCAGTCACTCCCACGACGGCGCCGCTCAGGACGCGGCCGGTGCCAATACGCTCCGCCACCGGCCCGAGGACGGCCCGCCCGACGAACATCATCGCCCAGTAGGCCGCGACGGCCAGGCCGGCGGCCTCGTGCGACAGGTCGCGACCAGCGGTGAGGAACACGTAGCCCCAGATGCCGGCCGCGGACTCGATCCCACACTCGACAGCGGCGAAGGTCAGACTCCAAAGGACGACTGTTGCCCGGGGTGCGCGACGTCCAGTTCTCGTGGACGGCTCGGGCACTTTGTCGGCCGCGTCGGGCGAGGCTGCCGCCGGCTCGCGTGCCGGAGCCCCCCAGTGCCGGTGGACCAGGGCGAACACGCAGGCGAGGCCCGCCAAGGCGATGGCCATGGTTCCATAGCTCCAGCGCCAACTGACGCCGTTGCCCAAAAGAGCCGTGACCAGAAGTGGCCCGATCACAGCGCCGAGACCGTAGCTGGCGTGCATCCAGTTGATCTGCCGCGCTCCGAAGTGGTGGGCGGCGTGCGCGTTGAGGGCCGCGTCGGTCGATCCGAAGCCGAACCCGAAGAGGACGAACCCGCCGGCGAGCACCCACAGTGAAGGTGCCAGGGCCTCCGCCGCCAGTGCCGCGGCTGTCAGTGCGGTGCCGGCGGCCAGTAGCGGGCCGACACCCACTCGGGACAGGACGCGTCCGACAGCCGCGCTGGAAATGACCGAGGCTCCTAGTGCGAATGCCAGCAGCAGTCCGAGAGCCCCGAGCGGCTCGTGGAAGCTGAGCCGCATCGACGGCCAGAGCAGGCCAAGGGTGGAACCGGGGAGGGCGACGGTCAGGTAAGCCAGGCATGCAAGAACAAAGGGGGACACAGTGCCAACTCCTTTGAGACGCTGAAGCCGGAACCCTGCGGCTAGTGGCGCGTAAAGGCGTCAAGACAAGCCCAAAGGGTGAGTTCGCTGTGCCGCGCATTGCAGCAGCACGCGATGACAGGTCGACGGACGACCTATTTCGTCAACGCGTGCGTGGTTGCCCGGGCACCTCAGCTCCTCAAAGTCCTCATTTGACCGGCCTGAAGTTTACTGGTTCGGATGTCACCTCGCCGTCTGTCTCGAAGGCCAACGGCGCGCGTTGCGCGTACTCGTCGCAGCTTGCTCGTCGACCCGGCCGCGACGAAGCACCGGACACGCCGAAGTGGTCGATCCCCACGTCACCCGCCGGGTCAATAGGCGGGCTCTCGAGCGCCGTGACACGAGGTGCCGTGGATGGGGCATTATGAGAAAATGTCAGCCCTCAAGGTTGCCACATGCCAATTCCCCGTCAGCTCGGATATCGGTAGCAATCTTCGTTACGTGAAGCGTCAAATGGGCACTGCCCAGAGAGCAGGCGCGCGTGTCGTCCATTTCCCCGAGGGCTCGTTGTCCGGTTATGCCGGGACAGACTTCACGTCCTTCGCCGGTTTCGACTGGGACCGGCTCCGGGACGCCACGGCGGAAGTGCTCGAACGCGCCCGTCGGTTGCGACTATGGGCGGTGATTGGCTCCGCCCATCGGGACGTGGGCGCCCACAAGCCCCACAACAGCATCTATGTAATCGATGATTCGGGTCAGATCGTGGAACGCTACGACAAGAGGTTCTGCTCCGGCGGACCCGAGGAGCGTTCCGGTGATCTGGCGCACTACATGCCCGGTGACCACTTCAGTGTCTGGGTCATCGACGGCGTCCGGTGCGGTGCTCTGATCTGCTACGACTACCGCTTCCCGGAGCTCTACCGGGAATACAAAAGACGTGGCGTACAGCTCGTGTTCCATTCCTTCCACGCCGCCCACGCGTCGGCTGAACAGATGGCCGCAGTCGCGCGGGCCATAGGGCCGGAGTTCAAGAGGCTCAACCCGGCACCTACGCACACCTATCCGGCCATCACGATGCCGGCGGCGATGACAACTGCGGCTGCTTGCAACCACATCTGGATCAGCTGTCCTAACTCCTCGGCTCGGCAAAGCTGCTGGCCGGCCTTTTTCGTACGCGCCGATGGCGTCACAGTTGGCCGGCTGCGGCGCAACGTGCCGGGAGTTCTGGTGACCACCGTCGACACCGAACAGGAGCTGTACGACTCGACCGCGCCCTGGCGGGAACGGGCGATGGAAGGCATCTTCCACAGCGGCACCTTGCCGAGCAACGGCCGTGGCTGACGCCCGCGCGGGGTCCGAACTCGACCTGCGAGCTAGTCGCTGTTGTCCTGGTGAACCGGAGTTACCGCGACCGGCTTAACGAGGTCTCCCCTGGCACCGACACGAGTCTCGTCGGCGTTGCGATCATGACCTCGCCCTGCTGCGCGGGGTTGGGCAGCGCGACGAGCCTCATGGACGTGGCCACTACGACCTCGACTTGCTGCGCTCGCTCCGGAAGCGCGACGAGCCGGCCCCGCGTCAAGGTCATGATCCCGAGGCGCTGTGACGAAGCGCCCGGCAGCGCGACGAGCCGGGCCGGTGTGCCGGTTGTGACGACGCGCGAAGGCGATGGGCGTGATTGTCCCTCCAGAACGCCGCCGACCAAGAGGGCGGATCCGAGAACCAGGATCAGAGCCAAGCCCGCTGTGACGACTCGCAGGGCAACGATCCTCGGAGAGAGCGCGCCTCGATGCCAGATCACAGCGCCTCGTTCCGAGATCCCGGCGCGTGCCAGGTCAATACGATCTCGAAGGCGGAAGCCGTGTTCGTCAGACTTCATGTCCTCCACGAGATCCGCGACCTCCTTTCCGTAGCGGGTGCGCCAACTCCGCGGGAACAAACGGGTCGGACCGTGATGGTTGCTCATTTGGCGTTCACTCCAATGCTCGAGTCGGGCCAGGCGCGGCGAGCGCTGGCCGCAGGTTGGCGAGAGCAAGACGTTGGCGTCCCTGGTCGACAACTTGGCTCAGGTGATCGATGGACTGTTCGAGGACGCCAACACCTGCAGGCGTGATCCGATAGGGACGACGACGGGCGTCGGGATCGAGGGCCTCGATGAGCCCTCGCTCCTCGAGGCGCGCTATTGCCTTGTACAGGGTCCCGGGTCCGAGGCGAACGCCCGAGAAGCGAGCCACGTCCTTCATGAGAGCGTGGCCGTGTTTTTCACCGGCAGCCAGGCTGGTGAGAAGGAGGAGGGGCACGCCGCTGACGACGGCCTCGTCTGTCTGGGCTACTTGCCGCGGAGGAGTCACAAGCCAATGGTACTACGCTCAGCGTAGTTACGCTAGGCGTAGTAGTTCGCAGGCAGCTCTTCGGGACGCCAGTGAGACCAAGAGCGTTATGGTCTCGCGGTCTGCGGACGCTCGGCCGCGTCCCGGATCGGCTGTTTCTTTGGCGTGCCTGCAGCAGGCGGCGCTGAGTCAGCGTCCCGCCGTCTGTCGCTTGGCTCTCTTTGACAGCGGCGATGCGCCTGCGGAGCTCTCGGGATCGTGGGAGGGCTGCCTTGGCCCGTTGAGGTCGGTCAGGTGGTCGATGACCTTGGCGGAGATTGTCGCGAGGGCCTCAATCTCGTCGCGCGTGAGCAGGTCGATGAAGTTACGGCGGACAGACTCCACATGGGGGGGAGCGGCAGCCCGGAGCGCTTCCCAGCCCGTGTCAGTGAGCGACACGGACGCGCCCCGTCCGTCCTCCGCGCAGTCGTTCCGGTTGACCAGGCCGCGGCGTTCCATGCGCCCGATGTGGTGCGCCAGACGGCTCGTCGACCACAAGAGCCGTGCGGCGAGTTCGCTGGCCCTCCAGGTCCGTTCCGGTGTTTCGCTCAGCGTCGACAGCACGTCGTAGTCGGACCCCGACAGGTCGGAGTCACGGGCAAGGTCACGCGCTATCTGTAGATCGAGGAGGGCTCGCATACGCCGGTACCCGCGCCATGCCTGCTCCTCCTCGTCACTTAACCACCGTGCGGCTCCCATGCGCGCACCTTAGTCGAAGTTATTGACACATCAGCAACTGTGGTACAGTAACTGATATGTCAGGTATCGTGCCCAACGGCCGCCCAACCAATTGGCGTCGAAGCGTCGGCTTAACGCTCCGGCTGGCCTGGTTGTGTGTCGGGCTGGCGGGCTTGGGAGTGAGCTTGGCCCTGTTGGTCAAGGCCCGACTGGGCCTCGACCCGTGGGACGTGCTCAATCAGGGTATCGCCCGGCGGCTCGGCATCCAGATCGGATGGGTGGTGGACGCGGTGGGCGGTCTCGTCCTGTTGGCTTGGATCCCGCTGCGGCAACGTCTCGGCGTGGGCACGGTCATCAACGTCGTCGTGGTCGGCCTGGTCGTCAACGCCGTCCTGGACATCATGCCCGATCCTCGCGGGATGGCCCAGAGAGCTGGCTTCATGGTGGCCGGTGTCGTGCTCAACGGCATCGCCACCGGCTGGTACATCGGCGCCGGTCTCGGCCCTGGCCCGCGCGACGGTCTGATGACGGGCGTCGTGGCCCGAGGTCACTCCATCCGCGTGGTCCGCACCGTCATCGAGGTCTCCGTACTGGTGCTCGGTTTCGTCCTCGGCGGTTCGGTAGGTGTGGGGACTCTCGCATACGCGCTCTCGATAGGTCCGATGGTGCACGTGTTCCTCCCCCGTCTCAGCTTGGCCGCTGCCGCCGACGGCTCGCAGCCGGCAAAGGAGGCTCCATGCAGCGCCTGATGTTCGGGATCGACGTCTCCACCTCGGCCGCTCCCGGCGCCGACCCCGTCAAGGACGCCAGGACCGTCGAAGCACTCGGCTTCGACTTCGTCTCCGCGTCGGACCACCCATCGGGCAACCACCCGAGTTATGAGACCTGGACCATGCTCAGCTTCATCGCCGCCGCGACCTACCGGATCGGTGTGGCCACCCGGGTGCTCAGCCTTCCGTTCCGCTCCCCGGCGCTCGTCGCCAAGATGGCCGAGTCCCTCGACCGGATGTCGGGAGGGCGGCTCATCCTCGGGCTGGGTGCAGGTGCCACCGATCAGGAGCTCCGCGCCTTCGGGCTGGCCGTTCCGTCGCCGAGGGAGAAGATCGACGGCCTCGACGACGCCCTCCAGGTCATCAGCGGGCTGTGGACGCAGCCCGCTCATACCTACCACGGTCGGGTGCACCGCACCGAAGCTGCCGCCATGGAGCCGAAGCCCGCCCACCGCATCCCCGTCTGGCTCGGCACATTCGGCGACCGGGCGCTCGCGATCACCGGGCGGCTCGCCGACGGTTGGATCCCTTCGCTCGGATACGCCCCCTTCGATCAGCTCTCAGTGATGCGCGCGAAGGTTCTGGCGGCGGCCGAGTCCGCCGGCCGGACCCCCGAGGAGATCACCTGCGCGCTCAACGTGGAGATCGCCGTCGACGACAACGACGGTCCTAGCGGAGAGGTCATCCGCGGCTCGGTCGACGAGGTCGCCGAGCAGCTCGGCGCTCTAGTGACCCTCGGCTTCACCGCCTTCAACTTCATGCCCGTCGGGGCACAACTCGTGGAGCAAGCCGAGCAGCTCGCAACCGAGGTCGTCCCGAGAGTCCGGTCGATGTGACCGAGCAATGACACCGCGACCGGTCGCGCCGCAGGCAACGAGAAATCACCCGGCGAGCACGCGCGACCGCACTGCCGAGACAAAGGCTTCGCGGGGCAGGCTCATGGTCGTGGACGGGCTTGTCACGGTCACGTCGGCGCGACGGGGCACTCCGTGGAGGAGGGCGATCTCGCCGAACTGATCTCCGGGGAGGAGCTCGCTCACCGCCCGGGAGCCGGCCGAGACGACCGCCCGCCCCTCGAGCAGGACGAAGAACCGGTCACCCTCGTCGCCCTCCTTGACGACGAGGGCACCTTCGGACCACTGCTCGACCCGGCTGTGCGCAGCGAGCTGGCGGAGCGCGCCAGAGTCGAGATGGGAAAGAAGGCTGACCTGCGACAGGACCTCGACGCGTTGGCGCAGAGTGAGTTCGCAGGCATCGGGATGCGCGCGCACAGGAGCGAGCCCCGTTGTGGCGCCCTCCTGTCCGGTCAACGCGGTTACGAAGTCCGCCCGCCCCAAAGCGAGCAGCTCCATCGGCTCGCGCGACCTGACCGTTGCCATCCGCGGCACGTTCCTCAAGAGGGCCCGCTCACCGAAGTACCCGCCGGGTGTCACCGACCCCACGAGGAAGCCGTCGACAAGGACGTCTGCGGTCCCAGTCCTGACGATGTAGAAGCAGTCGCCGTCTTGTCCCTGACGGACCACCTCTGTCTCCGCAGGGACCTTGAGGTGGACGAGCCGCCCCACGAGCGACTCGAGACTCGCCATGTCAAGTGACTCGAGGAACGGCACAGCATGGAGAAGGGTGAGCACCTGTGCCCGATCGCCCGCGGTCGCGTCCAAGCGGTGCAGCAGCTTGCGCCCGGCCACCACCACAACCGGCAGGGGCAGACCGGCCAAGGCGAGGGCCCACCGGATCCCCAGGGTGGACGCGAGCAGCGGGCCCACGAGGGCCCCGAGGCCTTCCAGAGCGAGCTTGGCAGACTCGATCGCACCGGTGACGCGAGGCAGCAGCGGAGTGTCGAGCAACCGGTGCAAGAGAGAGAACGTCGCCACGTCGGCGACCGCCATGCCGACCCCCCAGGCGGCCACGAGGAACAGCGCAGTATCGAACAGCGGAATGCCCGCGATGACGACGAGGGGGACGCCGCACGCGACGAACGCCAGGATGGTCGGGCCGCCGATCCTCCTGCGACCTATGAGAGCTGCCGACAGCGGCACAGCGGCCAGTGCTCCCACCCCGGCGGCCAGCATCAAGAGCCCGACTCCCGCACTTCCAGCGTGCAAAAGTCGCAACGACGCAATCACCGCCACAGCGATCCACATGCCGCGGACGAAGGTTCTGAGTCCGCTGACAACGAGGATGCCCCCTACATAGGGATGGCGGACGACGCTGCCAGTGTCACGGAGCAGGCCGCGTATCCCAGTCGATGCGCCTGCAGTCGACAGCCGTATCGGAGTGCCGCCGAATTGGTTGGTCGCAACGGCGGCTGTGAGCATGAAGATGGCCGCGCCTGCGAAGATCACGGCGGGACTGGTGACAACAAGCAGGAAACCGCCCGCGATAGCCCCCAGTGCCTGGCTCAGCGTCTTCACCGTGCTCATCCCTGCCGCGGCCGCTGCCAGTTCTCTCGGGGTCCGGGCGAGCACCGGGAGCATCGCCGACTGGGCCGGACGGTAGGGGGCGGAGACGACGGCGTCCAACGCCACGAGCACCAAGAGCGGGGTGAGCGGCGCACCTGTGGCGGCGAGAGCCGCGCTCGTCGCCACGATCGCGCCCCGGGTGCCGGCAATGGCCGTCAGCACTCGGCCCCTCGGGTGGCGATCAAGGTAACGGACGTTGAACAAGCTGCCGACTGAGGCGATGAAGAGGCGGAACCCGACCAGGCCGACCGCCACCGAACCGTGGGAGCGGAAGGCATCGACCGCCAGGGCCGTGACATAGCCCCATTCGGCCAAGGTCATCGCTGCGAAGCCGATCACCAGCCACCTGAGCGAACGGTTGCCGAACAGGACCCGAAGCGGTTCGACAAGTCGTCCGAAAGACGCGGCCGCGCCCTGCTCGCCTCTCGACTCGCCCACGGCCGCAGGCCTACCGTCGACGATCGTCAGAGTGCTAGGAAGCCGGGCTTACGAAGTCGTCGGCCACGTCGTGGAGGTGGTGAACGACGTCGTGCAGCATGTACTGACCGATGCTCAGGACTGAGAACTCCGCTCCGTCGCTCCGGGCTCCCCGGCGTTGCCACGCCGTCGTCTCGACTCGGTCGAAGTCGTCCGCGAGAGCGGTCGCGGCGTTGGACAGCTCGACCCTCACGACCTCGGGGTCCTGGCCCTCGTAGTGGCTTTCGAGTGCGGTGCGGTCCTGATCCCAGTTCCGGAACGTCGGTTCGTCCAGGTCGACCATGAGGTTCAAACGCTCGCCGAAGATGCGGAACACGTCCCGAACATGGCAGGCGTACTCGAGCGGCGACCAACGATCCTCGCGTGGCCTGCGACGCAACTCAGCAAGATCCCGGGCAAGGATGTCCGCCCACGCCTGGGCGTTGGCGCGGATCATCGGCGGGATCTGATCCCTCTGCAGCTCAGAGGCGACGAAGCCGCATTCCGGGCAACGCCGTTCGAGCACCCACGTCCAGTCTTTGTTGTCGGGGACGATGGCCATGGGCCGCGAATCTACCGGGTGCGCCGCGGCCGGGCCGCCTGTTCCACCTGGCGAAGAGGTCTCGGGCGTCGTTCGGACTCCGATGTGCAAGACAGCGGCCGGCGGCATGAAACACTGTGTCAATGCGAATCTGGATCTGTGGCGTCCGCGGCTCTACACCCACACCCGGGCCAGAGTTCGTCCGCTACGGCGGTCACACCTCTTGTCTTGCCATCGGGCTCGACGGGGCGCTACCAAGCCTGATCCTCGACGCGGGTACCGGTATCCGGCTCGCCAGTGATCTTTTCAAGGGCAGCCCGGACCTGTTCGAAGGCCAGCCCTACAGGGGGTCCATCCTGCTCGGCCATATGCACTGGGACCACACTCAGGGGCTTCCGTTCTTCGCGGCCGGCAACAGCGCTGGTTCGAAGGTCGATCTCTACATCCCCGCACAGGGTGACACCGAGAGCGTCCTCGGCCGGTTCATGTCCCCTCCGCACTTCCCGATCCCACCTTCCGGGCTTGCCGGCTCGTGGACCTTCAACGCTCTCGAGCCCGGCGAGGCAAAGATCGGAGGTTTCTCCGTGCTTGCTCGCGAGATCCCCCACAAGGGCGGGCGCGCCTTCGGCTACCGCATCTCCGACGGGCAGGCGAGCATCGCCTACCTCTCCGACCACTGCCCGACGAGCTTCGGTCCCGGTCCTGCGGGTCTCGGGGAATACCACGAAGCGGCTCTCGCTCTCGCGAGCGGGTGCGACGTGCTGTTCCACGACGCTCAGTACACAGACGAGGAGTTGCCTGTCCGCGCCAGTTACGGTCACGCCTCTTGCGGCTACGCCGTCGGGCTCGCGGAGGCCGCGGAAGTGGGAGAACTGCTGCTCTACCATCACGACCCGGCCCGGACCGACGACCAGATCGACTCGCTCGTGATCAGCTACAAGGCTGCCAACGTGCCCGTGTCAGCCGCAGTGCAGGGAACCGTTCTGGACCTGAACTGACGCCAGGTCGTAGCGCGCCGGCCGGGCGGCTTCGCGCCGGCCGAGACGATCGACCGCGCGGCATCGGCAACCTACAGGTTCGCAGGTGAGCGACCCCAGCAGGGCGGTACGCTTTGAAAAAACGCGGCCAGGCCGCCCAAGGGGGAAGGTCAAATGTTCAAGAACCTGCTGGTGGGCGCAGACAGTTCAGCGACTGCGCTGCGCGCTGTCGAAACGGCCGTGGACCTCGCCAAGACGTGTGGCGCCAAGCTGCACATAGTCACGGCCTACAAGCCGCAAGCCGTTCGCATCCCCGACTTGCCGAGCGAATACCTCGATGCGAACTACCTGCCTCCGGCCGACTCGTTGCTGGAAGAGCTCATCTCGGTGGCGAAGAGGGCCAAGGTGGACGCGGAGATCCATGCCGCGACCGGCGATCCTGCCGAAGCCATCGTCCGGCTGGCGGCAAGCATCGGCGCCGACCTGATCATCGTGGGCAACAAAGGCATGCGTGGAGCAAGAAGGGTTCTCGGCAGTGTTCCGAACACGATCGCGCACCAAGCCCCGTGCTCGGTCTTGATCGTCGACACGACAAGCGCCGCCCAGCTCGCCAAGACCAGGTAGCCGAGCCCCGGAGGCCGGCGCGCGCCCCGGGCGCCCGGCCGGGGTGCCGCGAAGTGCAGGCAGGGACCGAGACAGGTCCGCGCCTCGGACGGGCGCCCTACTGCCGGTGGGCGCGCACCTCCTGGCGAAACCAGCCCGACTTCCATCTTGGGGAGCGAGACCGCTAGACTGGATGTCGTGCCTACGAAAGGTCCCTTTCCATGGGCGTTTCGCGGCCTTCTTTCAGTCAACGGTGCCGGCACGTCACCGGTCACCGGTTCTGGACCTTGCACGAGGGGAGCGCGTTGAGATCTCCAGTCCTTCTGCTCGCGCGGACTTGTGATCGTGCCCGTCGGATGAGCTCCAGGTCTGCCCGCCATCCCCTTGTGCGGCGTATCACCGGCTACAGCGCCGGGTCGGTCGTCGCCATCGTGATCAGCGAGGCCTGTTTTGCCGCGGCGTTGGGCTGGCTGCACACCGGTACGACTCTGGCCTCGGCCGCCGGCTTCGTCGGGGGTGCCGTGCCTAATTACATCCTCAACCGTCGCTGGGCCTGGCGTGACCGTCGCGGCCGGGACCGCAGCACCGAGATCGCCCTGTACATGGGAGTCGCCCTGACCTCCTTCCTCGTCTCGGCCGTCGTCACCCACTGGGCCGAGGCCGGCGCGCGCCATCTCACCGGGGACCGGGGGTCGCAGGTGGCGCTCACCACCTTGGCCTTCCTGGCAGTGTCCGGCGTGTTCTTCGTCCTTAAGTTCGTGATCTACGAGACGCTCGTGTTCAAACGGGCGGTCGACGCCGAGCTCGACGTCGTATGCCTGGTCGAGCCCGGACTGGTCGAGTCCAGCCTCGTCGAATGAGGGACTGAGGCCCCAGGCCGCAGTCGGCCGAGCCCGCTGGCTTTCCCACCCTCTCAGGGGGTTCTCGTCACGCGTTCGTGTCCCGGCACGCGGGCCCGGCTGTCTCCCCGGAGCCGAGCGGCACGGCTGCCGGCTCGAGTTTGGTCGGTCTCTTCTGGGCTCGAACCTCTATCATCTGTGCCCACTCGCAACAAGGAGGGGGACAGGTGGACGAGGCCGAGCTTTCCCTGCGAAGAAGCCAGATGGGCCACAGCGCCCGATCGTTCCTGGTCGCCGGCAATCGTGCGGTGCAGGATCAGGGGCCGGGCTACTGGGTGGCTCTGAGCGGCGCGCCCAGCCCGGACGCCAACATGGCCCTCGTCGACACGGGCGACTCCGGGGTTCTCGCGGCCGTCGTGCGCCGGATCGAGGATGCGGGATTACCCACCTTGATCATTCTGGCGGGCGCGGGCCGCGGCGCTCAGCCCGGGACCGGATGGCAGCACGTCGGGGACATGCCCTTCATGGCCTTTGCGTTGGACGGGGCGCGTCTGCATCCTGACGGACGGGTTCGACAGGCAAGAGTCGACGATTTCGAAGTCGTCAGCGACCTCGTAGCCAGCTCGTTCGGCCTGATCCCGGAGGTTGCCGCCGTCGTCGCCGGGATCCTCGAGCTGGGGGACGCCGCCGGGAAGCTCTGGCTGCTCGTCGAGGGCGCACAAGCGGTCTCGACGGTCTTGACCTCGATCGTGGACGACGCCGTGTGCGTGTGGTGCATGGGAACGCCCCCACGCTTTGCCCGGCACGGCTACGGCCGCAGTCTGCTCACCGACGTCCTCCTCAGGGCACGGCTGGAGGGGGCAGGCATCGGTCTCCTCGGCGCCACTCCGGCGGGCAAGCCCCTGTACGACGCAACCGGCTGGACCACTCTCGAACAGTGGCAGCTCTATTTGAATCCCGAACCGGTACACGAGAACCGCTGAGCCGGACGACTCGTGTTTCGGCCGACTCCGCTTGACGTAGCTCCGTCTCAGGCGGGCGAGAACTCGGCGGACACCTTGACCTCGGAACCGGCGATCAGCCACAGTCGTCCCGGCTTGGTGGCGAGCGTCAGTGCGTGACCCCCCTCCACCGGCCCGTGGTGGGTGAGCGTGGCCGCTGCGACAGGTCCGCTCACGACCTCGGTGACCGCCGCCCATGCGGCGGCGTTGTTCACGTGGCCCACCACATCCAGGTCCGCGCGGCGTACGGGCCACGGCCGCGTCGCCGCGTCATTCGGCGCAGCAGAGGCAGGCACCCGTCCCGACACCCGGCGAGCTCCGACAGCGTCGCCGTAGACCTCGTGGAACTCCTTGGTGAGCCTCGAGGGGCGTCCGGACCGGTCGAGAGACACCCAGAGGGCGACCGCCTCGACCATGAGGCAGCCCTCGACCTCGAGGTCTGTGCGACGTTCTGCCCAAGCGGGGCCCGCGCCGCTGCACCACGTCGTGAGGGTGACCAGCTCGCCCAGCGCAGGCCAGCGCCCGTCATCGGCGACGCGCAAGGCGGTGCGGCGGACCACCCAGGTGTCGCGCGGGTCGAGGCCGGACTCCGCCCAGTCGTCGGAAGCCACGTCCTGCAGGTAGCGGGCCGCCCCGTCGAGGCGCAGGACAGCGTCCGGCCCGGCATCGCTCAGACGCACGCGGCGATCGTGGCGGTAGCGGCGGCCCTTGTCCGGCCGGGGGACGAACTCGATCACGGCCCCCGTTCTACTCCGGCCGGACTTGGTGCTTCGCAGATCCCCGAGCTTTGCCCGTGGCACCCGCGTCAACAAGACGCCGGCGCCTATCTCACCGGGACCGGTTCGTAGCGGTACCTGCCTCCGGGGGTCCTCTTGCTGTTGCCGCCGAGAGCCGACACCGTGACATAGACCGTGCCGGATCCCGCCGGGGCGGTGACGGAGATCTCGGAGGAGGAGATGACACGCACACGCGTGGCCGGGGTAGTCCCGAACAGCACCGACAACTTGCCGACGAAGCTGCTTCCCCGGACGGTCACCGTGATGTCACGGTTGGCGGGCCCGCTGGCAGGTGTCAGCCTGGAGACCGTCGGCGCGGCGACGAAAGTGAACCGGTCACGCGCGATTAGCGGAGTGAGCGTCAGGTCCGCCACCGACATCACGAGATTGTCCGTACCCGCCTTGGTCGCAGGGAGGACACCCGTGCAGCGGGTGTCGGTGACGCACGAGACGGTTATCCACTTGGTGCCCACCTTGAGCTGGTCCGCCCCCGGCTTGGGGATGAAGCCGTAGCCACCGACGGTGACCCGGGTAGGCCGGCCGCTCGGACCCATCTTCGGCGAGACTCCGGTGATGATGCTCGTTGTCAGCTTCCTGCCTGTGAGGAAGCATGTCAGCGCCGCCAGCCCCGGGTAGTAGTCGCCCGCATAGGAGAGCAGGGGCGTCCCCAAACCGGTTGCCATGTCGTAACCCTTGGTCGTCGGGTAGAGCGAACCTGTGTAGCTGGAAGGCTTGTAGGCGTTGCTGCCCCGGGTGACGTCGAAGAAGGCCCCTGAGTAATAGGCGCTGTCGGCGATCTGGTAGAGGGTCGTGGACAGCGTTCCTGTCGCGTCCGTCGAGCCGTACTCGCTGCAGTAAGGCGACGAGTCGATCAGGGCCGCGGCCGCCGCCCACAGCGGCGCAGCGGCGCTCGTGCCGCCCTCGCCCCCCTGCCAGGCCCCGTCCCAATAGGTGATGTATCCGGACACCGGATCTGCGTCGGCCGAGACGTCAGGAACCTCGCGCATGTACGGTCTCTTGGTCCCGCAGGCCGTCGGGGCGGAGACCGAGTCGGGGTTGATCAGCCCGGTGAGGCTTGACTGGTCCTGATAGGCGGGCATGCACCACTTGGCGGACACACCACCACCGCCGGCGCCGTTCCCGCTCCCCGAGTCGTTCCAGGCGGTCTCGGTCTGCGAGTTGGGGTTGATCGATGTCCCTCCGACCCCGATCACGTACGGCTCGCTGGCAGGATCGTCCACCGCGAGCTGAGAGGCGTACGCAGAGCCTTGATCGGGGAGGCAGTCGGTCGAGCCGTAGTCACCTGAAGCGGCGAAGATCACCTGGCCCTGGGTGGCGGCCTGCGAGAAGAGGCTGTGCTCGGCCTCGAGCAGCGCAGGGTCGCTGTCGGGCTCGCAACCCCCCCACCCGGTCGAGATGATCTGATCGGTGTCGGCGTTGATGATCGCCGACCAGACGTCCACCGTCTGGCTCGTGTCTGAGTTGTCCGGTCCCTGGTAGACGTCGATCGTCGCCTCCGGGGCCAGGCCGATGACGTCCTCAATGTCGAGGGCCGCCTCGCCGCTGCCGTACTTGCCGTATTGGTGATCAGGTGTGGCGCCGCCATCGACGGGCATGTAGTTCACGACTGCGTGGGTTCCGTAGCACGACTGGTAAGAGGCGATGTCCGTCGGCGCGTCCACCTCCAGCTCCACCATGGCCACATGGACGCCCTGGCCGAAGTCGCCGTCGGCGTAAAGGGGCGTCATGTCGTAGTAGGTGGCCAACTGGTTTGCCGTGTAGCTCCCGTAGGTGTTGGCCGTGGCGGTGGCTGCCGCGCAAGGCGTCGGGCCCCCGGTCGCCGCCGCCGCCCGAGCGTGCCTCAGCGGGACGTTGGTGTCGCGCACCTTGGTCGAGTGGAGGGCAAGGCTCATGGACGGGACGAGGTCGCTGAGGCCGAGGACCCCCTGCACGTCGGCGGCCACGGAGGCGGGGATGCTCGGCGGCGACAGGGTCGTGAACGCCTTGCGCCCGTTCGCCAGCCGGTAGGCGAGGAGGTTCACGTGAAAGGCGCGGTCGATGGCCGAGGCGGTTGCCGTCACGGGTATCGACAGGCGGTCCGGGCTCACCGGGCCCGGACGCAGACCGTCCGAGCGCAGCTCGGCCTCGACGGCGGCCACTTGCGACAAGGGCGGTCCGAACAGCTGACCGAACTGGCCCGGGCGCAGGAAGTGCCGGAAGTTCGGAGAGCCGCGCTGGGACAGGGAAGTGATGAAAGCCGTCACGGCCGACGGGTCCGGCAGGTTCAAGGTGACGTCGAGGTGAATATCGGTCGCCGGTGCGAGGGCCCCAAGGGACGACGAGTGCTCGGGGACGCGAGGGCTTGAGCTCGACCTGAGCACCGTGAGCGCAGACGTGAGCTTGAAAGTCGTCCCCGCGCCCGAAGGCGATGCCAAGGCGACGACCGACGACGCTGCCGCAAGCATTGCTGCCAGCAGGGCTACCGACCTTTGTCTCGTCATGATCCCCCCGGCTCGGTCAAGGTCTGCCTTCACCCTAGACCTGAGCCCGGCCGCTCAAGGCCGCGGGCCGGCGACCCTTGGTCCTTGGCACCATGGGAGAAGAGCCTCAACCCGGGGGCGGGTCCGGGGCCGGGTTGAGGGCCACCAGTCCCGCCAAGCCGCCGTCAGCGGCGATCACAGCCCGCAGTACGCCGTCAGCAGCCCTCAGCTCGGCAGGGTCCACCCGGGCGGACAGCTCGCGGTTCAGGACCGCGATCACCTCGACGACGACTCGCGCGTACTCATGACCCGAGGGCGTGAGCACGATGTTGGTCCTCCGGGCGTCCCGTGGGTCGCTTTCGGTGCGGGCGTAACCTCGCCGGAGGAGACCGTCGACGACCTTGCGAGCGGCTTGGCGTGTCGTGCCGAGCACGGACCCGAGCTGGCCGATCGGCACCGGTCCCCGTCTGAGCAGGCGCAACGTGGCCGCGTCACTGCGGCGGTAGTCGTCATAGCCGAGCTCGCAAAGGCGCCCGGCCATCTGGCGCACCCAGCTTTGGCGTGCCAGGGCGAGCAGGTCGCCGAACAGGTAAGGGGAGGTTGACTTTTCCGGCACGCCACCGCATACTACGCCGAAGCGCAACTTGGTTGCCTATTTTGGAGGGATCGTGGTGAACGGGACGGACGACTACCGGGCTTCAGTGCCAGGGCGCCGGTTGTGGTGCCATCGGTCGCCCCGATGACCTCGATCGCCGGTGTTGTCGCCCTGGTGGCGCTCACGACAGTTGTGGCGGCCCTCGGCTATCTCCACCTCGAGCCCACCGGGCTGTCACCGGTGCGCAACGCCGTCAGCCAGTACGGGATCACGGCCTTCAGGGTCGGTTATCGGGTCGCGACAATCGCCTTCGGCGTCGCCGCCGTGGCACTTGCCGTCGGCATCGACCGGGTGGCGGGCAAAGACGGGCGGGAACTTGTGGTGGTGTTGCTGGTCCTGTTCGCGCTGGCGCGGGGGGCGATCGGCTGGTTCCCGATGGACGTGCCCGGCACCGCCCGCACCTCGACCGGGCAGATGCACGGGCTTCTGGCCCTTGTGGCCTTTGCCAGCGCAGCCACCGCCGCCTTGCGGTTCGGGACGGTGCTGTCGCAAGGTGCCAGGTGGCGGTCATTGGCGCCGGTGTCGACGGCACTCGGTTGGGCGATGGTCGCTTGCCTCCTCGGAATCTTGTTGGCCCGCTCATCTCCGTCACTACGGGCGCGCTTTGGAGCCATCGAGCGTGGCTTTTACCTCTCGGCCATAGCGTGGTTCGCCGTGTTCGCCGTTGCCTGCGCTGCGAACGTCCGCTGAACGGGGCCTCCGGTTGAACGAGGCTCATCTCAGGCTGTGCTCCAGCCCCGAGTGGGCGACGTTTGTGGAACGCGAGCTGCTCCCCTGGGCGTTGGCCGGCACCGAGCTCGGCGACCACGTCCTCGAGATCGGTCCCGGCCCGGGTCTCACGACGGACGTCTTGCGTGCCTCGGTGCCCCGTCTAACCGCGGTGGAGAACGACGGTGTCCTGGCCGCGCGGCTCGGGCGGCGCCTCGAGGAGTCCAACGTGCAGGTGGTCTGCGCGGATGGCAGCCAGTTACCTTTCGGTTCGGACCGTTTCAGCGCGGCGACGTTGTTCACGATGCTCCATCACGTAGCCTCGGCGCCCCGCCAGGACCAGCTGCTGGCAGAACTGTGCAGGGTTCTGCGGCCAGGTGGAATTGTCGTCGGGACAGACAGTATCGAGACGCCGACTCGGCGAGAGCTGCACAAAGGCGACGTCTATGTGCCCGTCGACCCGGCCGGTTTCGAGGCCCGCCTGAGCACTTGCGGGTTCGTCGCCGTGCTGGTCGAAGAAGAAGAGGATCGGTTCCGCTTTCTCGCCCGGGCTCCCTGAGACGATGCCGAGGGTCGTGGCGCCCCCGGCGCTCACGGCGGCCAGCACCTATGGTTGTCGCGACCCCCCGCGAGCCTCTCTTGGAGAAGATGGTGCCTCGGACTCTTCGTTCTGTCGGCGTCTACTGCGCGTCGAGCCCCGGGGTCGACCCGGACTTCGCGAAAGCCGCCAAGACATTGGGGTCGGCGCTCGCCCGGCGCGGCATCCGCCTGGTTTACGGAGGTGGACGCGTCGGGTTGATGGGCGTTCTCGCAGATGCCGCGCTGGCCGAAGGGGGCACAGTGCACGGAGTGATCACCCGGGCGCTCAAGGACAAGGAAGTCGCCCACCTCGGCCTCACGAGGCTGCAAGTCGTCACGACCATGCACGAACGAAAGGCCCGGATGGCGGAGGCATCGGACGCTTTTGTCATGCTGCCGGGCGGGTTCGGGACTTTAGACGAGTTCTTCGAGGTGCTCAGCTGGTCGCAGCTGGGTCTTCACCTGAAGCCGTGCGGCATCCTCAACGTCAGCGGTTTCTTCGATCCGTTGCTCGAATTGTTCGAGCTGGCCACGCGCCAGCGCTTCTTACGCCCCGAGCACCGCGACATGATCGTGACCGACACCGACGTCGAGTCCATGATCGACCGCCTCGGTTCTTGGACTCCGGTGACCGTCGACAAGCTGGCTGGTCGGGCCGAAGCTCGTTAGTCGCCCGCCGCCGGCCTCCGGCGACCAGGCGCACGGACCAATTGACGAGACCCAGAAGGCACCGGCGCGCCGCCCCGGATCGCTTGGCGTGTCCCCGATGTCGGGTTCAGCTCGAGGGTGGAGCGAACTTTGGCCGGAGACTTGCGCACGCCGCGAGCGCCTTTTGCACCGAGGGGCTCTTCGCGTTGAGCGTGTTCGATGTCGTGCCGCCGGAGGCGGACCCGCTGGGGAGTGTCACCCCGTGGGCCTTGAGACAGTTCCGGTAGGCGGAAAGGGCCGTACCCGAGAAGCCAGCGCCTGTCCTCGAACCGAACGCCCCTTTTGGACGCAGACTCGCGCACGCTGCGAACGCCTGCCCGAATGCGGAAGAGCCGAACCCGCCACCACCGGAGCCGAAGCCGCCGCCGAAGCCACCACCGGAGCCGAACCCCCCGCCGGCCGGCGAGCTTGCGCCGGGCGCGCCGGCTGAACCACCGAAATGCAGACCGTGCGCCTTTAAGCAGGCCGCAAAGGCCGAAGAAGATGGCTTGGCAGAACTGCCGGCACCAGCCGACGGGCTCGCGCTCGAAGACGCGCCGCCGCAGCCACCTAGAAGGATGGAGGCTGCGCCAACCGAGACGACGGTGGCCAGAAGGACCAGCGGCCGTCGCTCAAGCCAGGATCGGCGCGCCCTCAGCGCCGAAGTGTCGCGGTGCAA
>Ga0181520_10004344_pt1 | contig 23786 bp, 15 predicted proteins | sample PEATcosm2014_Bin_29_FD_132451 | JGI IMG/M metagenome (GOLD analysis project Ga0181520, IMG submission 132451) | Peatland microbial communities from MTU Mesocosm Facility, Houghton, MI, USA - PEATcosm2014_Bin02_30_metaG | ecosystem: Environmental > Terrestrial > Soil > Wetlands > Peat | place...
ATCAAGCCTCCAGAGGAACAAATCAACAGCAGCACAACTGATTTGAGGTTCAAAAAGCAACGCCAGGGCATAGCATCGTGAAAAGAACGCCTTTTTTCCGCAAGCTGTGAAGTCGTGCCCTGATACAAAGCATGTCGATTAAGAGTTGTGCTCTCCCACCCATTCCGCAAAGACCGCGGAATGGATGGGGCACATATTTACGAGAAGCTGCCAACAGTTACGCGCCCATTAGTCGGACGACGTGGTTGACGATCATCAAATCTTCGGCGGGGGGGATGACGCGCACAATGACCGGCGAGTGCTCGCTGGAGATAGTGGCCGGGCCGCGAACGTTGTTGCGCTGGGGATCGAGGATGATGCCCAGAGCGTCGAGGTCGGAGCAGATTTCGGCGCGGGCGTCGATGTCGTTTTCGCCGATGCCGCCGGTGAAGACCAGCATGTCCAGCCCGTTCAACTCCGCTACGTAACTGCCGATCCAGCGGGATATGGTCCAGCAGAACTTGTCCACGGCCAGCCGCGCTTTGGCGTTGCCGGCTTTGATGGCCTCGCGCAGATCGCGCATGTCGTTGGAGAGTTCGCTAACACCCAGCAGGCCCGACTTCTTGCTGACAACGGTCTCGAGTTTATCGGCGGCTTCGAGGGCGTTGGGCGTGGATGCGGCGATTTGCTTCAGAATGAAAATCACAATGCCGGGATCGATGTCTCCGGTGCGCGAACCGCTGATGATGCCGCTGGTGGGGGTGAGCGCCATCGATGTGTCCAGGCACTCGCCATTGCGAATGGCGGAGATGGACGCGCCGTTGCCCAGATGCGCAACGATAAGTTTTTTCGGCACGCGGGGCTGCAACTGGTAGACGATGGACTCGTAAGAGATGCCGTGATAGCCGTAGCGGCGCACGCCCATGGCAACATATTCAGCGGGGATAGGCATATGCGTGGCGACTTCGGGGAGGGTGCGGTGGAAGTAGGTGTCGAGAACTGCGAAGTTGGGGATGCCGGGAAAAAGTTTCAGCGCCTCGCGCATGATGTAGACGGCGATGGGCGTGTGCAGCGGCGCGAGAGCGGCGTAGCTTTCGATTTCGTCGATGAGCTTCGGCGTGATGAGCTGATTTTCGCGGACCGTGGGCCCGCCGCAGACAGTGCGATGGCCGATGGCTGACGGGGCAGGGAAGTCGCCGGAGTTCAGTGCGTCGGCTACCATCTTGAAGGCCACGGAGCGGTTGGGCAGAGACGGAGTTTGATCCACTAGCTTTTTGCCCGCGGCGTCCTTGATCCAGAACTTGCCCAGATCGGTGCCGATGCCGTCTACCGCGCCCTCAAAGAGCCGAGTGCGCTGGCCGTCGCCGGCCTCGTAGAGGGAAAACTTGATGGAAGAGGAACCACTGTTCAAAACCAGGATGGGCAAGGAAGACATGAATAGAGTCCTTTGGAGTTGGGGCTGAGCTAGTCAGCGAGTTAGCAAGTTAGCGAGTCAGCGAAAAGCAAATCATAGTTTGTTGCTTCCCACCCGAGCCGCCAAAACAAGAACGCGACGAGGATGGGGCACCCATGATTTGTTGAATCCCTGGTCTCAAAATCGAGACCAGGGGCATCCAGTTAGTCCTTCGGCCAGCGCCAGTTGCGAATTTCAGGCAGGTCATCACCGTTTTCTGACACATAAAGCTTATGACGCTGAATGGCTTCGGAGTACCACTGTTCGGCTGCATCCACCTGCGCGGCCAGACGCGGCACACGCTTGACGGCGTCGAGCGCTAACTGGAAGCGGTCAATGTTATTGAGCACGCACATGTCGAAGGGCGTGGTCGTAGTGCCCTCTTCCTTGTAGCCGCGCACGTGCAGGTTGTCGTGGTTGTGCCGCCGGTAAGTGAGCCGGTGAATCAGTTGCGGGTAGCCGTGGAAGGCGAAGACCACAGGCGTCTTGGGCGGAAATATCTGATCGTAGTTCTCATCGGGCAGTCCGTGCGGATGCTCGGATTGCGGCTGCAGCGCCATCAGGTCCACCACGTTGACGACGCGAATTTTCAAATCAGGCGCAAGGGTGCGCAGCAGGGTGACAGCGGCCAGCGCCTCCAGTGTAGGCACGTCGCCCGAGCAGGCTATCACCACATCAGGCGAGCCTGCGTCGTTTGAGGCCCACGGCCAAATGCCCATTCCGATGGTGCAGTGAGTGACTGCCTCATCGATGGTGAGCCACTGCGGGGCAGGCTGCTTGCCGGCAACGATCAGGTTAATGTAATTCTTGGTGCGCAGGCAGTGGTCGGCTACGGATAACAAGGTGTTGGCGTCGGGCGGCAGATAGACACGCACCACCTCGGCCTTCTTATTGACCAAATGGTCGATGAAGCCGGGGTCTTGATGGCTGAAGCCGTTGTGATCCTGCCGCCAAACGAGAGACGACAGTAAATAATTCAGCGACGCGATGGGTTTGCGCCAGGGAATTTGCCGCGTCACCTTGAGCCACTTGGCGTGCTGGTTGGCCATGGAATCGATGATGTGGATGAAGGCCTCGTAGCAGTTGAAGAAGCCGTGACGGCCGGTGAGCAGGTAGCCCTCCAGCCAGCCCTGGCAGCAATGCTCGCTGAGAATTTCCATCACGCGGCCGGTCTGCGAAAGGTTTTCATCCACCGGCAGCGTTGCGGCCATCCACTCCTTGCCGGTTCCGGTGATCACGTCCTGGAGGCGATTACTGGCCGTCTCGTCGGGGCCAAAGACGCGGAAGTTTTTCTGCGCCTTGTTGGCTTCCATGACTCCGTGCAGCAGTTGCCCCAGAACACGCGTGGATTCCACGTCCTTCTGTCCGCGCCCTTCGATCTTCACCGCAAACTCGCGGAAGTCGGGCATCTTGAGCGGTTGTAGCAACAGGCCGCCGTTGGCATGGGCGTTCATACCCATGCGGCGGCGGCCTTTGGGCGCAAGTTCGGCCAACTCCGCGCGGAAAGCGCCCTTCTCGTCGAAAAGTTCCTCAGGCTTGTAGCTGCGCATCCAATCTTCCAGCAGTTTCAAGTGGTCGGGCTTCTCGCGAATCTCGCTGAAGGGAACCTGATGAGAACGCCAGGTATTTTCCACCGGCTTACCGTCGACAAATTTTGGGCCGGTCCAGCCTTTGGGGGTGCGCATGATCAGCATAGGCCACGCGGGGCGGCGCTCCGCGCTCTTATCTTTTGGATTGGATTTGCGGGCGGTTTGCTGAATCTCCGCGATGCGGTCGAAGATTTTGTCGAAGATCGCGGCGGCCTGCTGGTGCATGGTCAGCGGATCATCACCCTCGAGGGTGAAGGGCTCGTAGCCGTAGCCGCGCATCAGGCTTTCCAACTCGGCGTGCGGAATGCGCGCCAGAATCGTGGGGTTGGCGATCTTGTAACCGTTGAGGTGCAGAATGGGCAGAACCGCGCCGTCTGTTGCCGGGTTGAGAAATTTATTCGAATGCCAGCTTGTGGCCAGCGGCCCGGTCTCGGCCTAGCCATCGCCGACAACGCAAGCCACAATCAGATTGGGATTGTCGAAGGCCGCGCCATATGCGTGCACCAGCGAGTAGCCCAGCTCGCCGCCTTCGTGAATGGAGCCGGGCGTCTCCGGCGCAACGTGGCTGGGAATTCCATAGGGCCAACTGAATTGCCGGAAGAGGCGCTTGATGCCGTCCGTGTTCTGCTCGATGTGGGGATAAATTTCGGAGTAGGAGCCTTCGAGATACGTATTGGCGACAAGGCCCGGGCCGCCGTGACCCGGCCCGATGATGTAGAGCATGTTGAGGTCGCGCTCGGCGATCAGGCGGTTCCAGTGCACATAGAGAAAATTGAGCCCCGGCGTGGTTCCCCAGTGGCCCAGCAGGCGCGGCTTCACATCGTCCAGGGTGAGAGGACGCTTGAGCAGCGGGTTGTCTTTCAGATAAATCTGGCCGACGGAGAGATAGTTGGCGGCGCGCCAGTAGGCGTTCATCTTGGCCAGCAACTCGGGGCTCAGGGGGCCTTTGCTCGTGGATTCGGTCATCTTGCACCTCGCAAGGGAAAGTTTGCGTGACACCTCCAGCCTATCAGCCGCCGGAAGCTGATTGGGTGACTGAAGTCACAGGCGGACGAGATGCCGGTTCACATTTGGAACCTGAGGGTGAGGCACTTCTAGGAAATAGCGTAGATGAGCTAGAAATAACGCTTCAGCTTGAGGATTTGCGATTCAAAACCGTACCACATTGCGGCGGCAAGCGCTGTGGAGACGGCCAGGCGAGCGGCCACTACCGTCAGGCTTCCGGCCATGCCGTAGCGGAGCATCCACAGGTCGAACCAGCCGATGAAGATGAAGGCTACGATGTGGATCATGTAAAGGCCATAGCTGATGCGGCCATAGAAGGCCAGCGGCCCTCGGCGCAGCATTATGTTGATGGGATTGCGCGCGCCGGTCGAAGCCATCAAAGCCAGCACGGCTCCGGCAAAACCGGCAGCCAGTGCGGTATCGAGGAGCGAGGTTCCTCCGGCAATGGTGGCCGCGGCGGCGATGCCCAGTACAAATGCGCCCAGGCCGAGCCAGAGACAAACGCGGCGGCTGAGGCGAAGCGTGTGCAACGCCAGCGCCATCAAGCTGCCAAGGGCGATGCCGTCCAGCTTGATGAGCGTGTGGGAGGGCAATGTCCACAACCATTGCGGATTCAGATGGCGTGTCAGCGGCGAGCAGACCAGTGCACAAGTGAGAACAATGGCCAACATCCATGGGCGGCGCATCCAGCGGACCAGAGGCGCCCAGAGAAAGTAGTACTGCTCTTCGACCGCCAGCGCCCAGGTGGGGCCGAGGGCGGCGGGCAGCGACAGATGAAAGAGATTTTGGACGAAAAAGATGTACGCCAGCCAGGGCGCGGCCTTGATGGCGGCGAGCACGCCGACGTTGGGGCCGATGAACCACGGCGCATTCAGGTAGACGATAGCGAGAACGAGAATGTAAACCGGCCAGATGCGCAGCGCGCGGCGCGCATGGAAGTTGTGGAAGTAGCGCGGCTTGTCGCGAGAGGCGAGCAGGTTCGATGTGATCAGGAAACCGCTCAAGATGAAAAAGAGAATCACTCCCGCCCAACCCCACTCCGCGATGTAGTGCAGCCAAGTGCCTTGGAGCAGCGGATCGCAGTGGTAGAGGACCACCCACAGAATCGCGAGGCCGCGTAGGCCGTCGAGTTCCGGCAGATAAGAGGGGAGCCAGGTTGGGCGTTGGATGGGCATGTTAGCTTGTTAGTAGTTTAGCGAAGTTATTGCTCGTCAATTGCGCTGCACTCAATTTGTCGGTTCTTGAAGCGCAGGCTACAGCGACATCAAATGGGACCATTCACCATGAATCAAGATGATTAGAAGTATAGCAGCCACCCAAAAGGCGATTAACCCGTGTCCCATAAGCAGAACGCTCCGTCCGACACCCCTTCCCCAGACAGCAAGAATTGCACTGACTGGCCAAAGGATAAATATACCGATCATGACTTGTATCTTCCATGTTTCCCAAGACTCGAAACCTGAATAATAGGAAACTAATCCAAGAATTTGTAACAAGACAGAAGTGGCAAGAACGCCGATGGCCCAGTCGATCTTTGGCTGGGAATTGTTCTTTGCAAGCCCAGAGTCTATTCGAATCCTGACTTTGATAGCCACTCCCGAGCACAATAGCCCAATAGCTGGCAAGCCTAGAACTAAGAGGCCGAGTGGACCTGCGAGGCCAAAAGAAAATAAACCATTTGAGAACATGCCTTACTCCTGATGGAGCCTGACAAAATCTACTACCTCGGGTGAAATCCAGTTACAGTTAACGAATAGTTATCCCGCGGCCAACTGCTTGGCCCGCTCCGTCGCGCGCATCACGGCCTTGATCAGTGTGACGCGCAGGCCGCCTTCTTCCAGCTCCAGAATGCCGTCGATGGTGCATCCGGCGGGGGTGGTTACGGCGTCTTTCAGCAGGGCCGGATGGTAGCCGGTTTCCAGCACCATCTTGGCTGCGCCGAAGGTGGTTTGCGCGGCCAGTTCCGTGGCCACGTCGCGGGGCAGTCCGACCTTGACGCCCGCCTCGGCCAGAGCCTCGATGATGATGTAAACGTAGGCTGGTCCGGAGCCGGAGAGGCCGGTGACGGCGTCCATGTGTTTTTCTTCGACGATCACGGTGCGGCCCACGGTCTCAAAGATGCGCTCGGCCAGCTCCATCTGCTCGGGCTTGACGAAGCGCCCGCGGCAGAGAGCGGCAGCGCCCGCGCCCAGCGCCGAAGGCGTGTTGGGCATGGCGCGAATCACTCCGATCTCCACTCCGGCTGCGTCCTCAATGGCGCGCGTCTTGACCGAGGCGGCAAAGGAGATGAGCGTCTTGGCCGGCGAGAGGGCGGGCTTGATCTCCGCCAACAGATCCTGCACCTGGAAAGGCTTGACGCCCAGCAGAATCAAATCCGCCTGACGCACAGCCTCCAGATTATTGGTGGATACGTCCACGCCCCACTGCGTGCTCAGCGCCACGGCCTTCTCGGCATGGCCCACGGTGGCGTGAATCTGGCTGCGCTCAAAGAGGTTCTGCTTCAGGAAAGCCTGCAGCAGAATGCCGCCCATCTTGCCCGCGCCCAGAACAGCCACGCGTACCTTGGGTAATTGCGCCGGTATTTCCGCAGCCTCAATAGCTATCTCCGCCATCTTTTTCACCTTCCCGGATTTGTGTGGTGCAACTTTCATAAATACTTGCATTGCAACGCGGATGTTCGGTCTATATAGCGGCAGACAGACCGGATATTCAGCACCTGGGATGCGAAGTCGCCAGCCTGTCCACCATGGATGCATTTACTGATGGAGAAGTTCCTCTTTCAAGAGGTAGCTATCAATCGCATCGCCCACAATCTTGTTCATATCGGCCTGCGGCCAGGTCGAGTTAAAGACCAGATAGCCGCCCGGAAGCGTCATCGTCTTCTGCTTGCTTACGAAAGCGTCCAGAATGGTGATCTCCCATGCGTGAGTCTCCAAATCGTAAAGTCCGGCGCCCAGATCATCCTTCTCCGGGTTGCGCAGGCTGGCGATATTTGCACCGGCAAAAAAGAGAGCTCTTCCCTCGGCATCGCCTTCCAGGTGATTCGTATAGATGGTGCAAGTGAAGAGCAGGCCATCGGGGGAATCAACCGCTGCCTTGCCATCGAACTTTGCCGCAGCTTCGTTGCCGGGTCCATGCACGATTACCACTCCAGAATTGCGGTCGCCCTCTTTGCCGAATGCATCGATGGCTCGTTTAAGCTGTACGCCGGAGGTGGCTCCAGGAGCAAACGACGTAACCATCTTGCGCGCGGCCGCCAACTGATCTCCGCCACCTAAACCAGGTCCATTGGCCCCAGTTTGCGCACCCATCGCAGCGAGCGTGCCGGTTGCAGTGTCGTCCTTGGTAATGGCCAGCGTCTTGGAGTAGTCGATCTCCTTAGAGGTGACATCGGAGACTGATTGGAGCACCAGGCGGGCGGCATTGGCGTTCATGTGCCCAAAGCCTCCAAAGCCGATGATCTTGTTTGCTTTGTCGCGCTGCACGGTGGCCTTCTCCACGGAATCCAGCCGCCCCACCAGCGTGGCCGTTACCTCGAACTTGTTGCATCCCAGGCACATTCCGCCCTTCTTGTAAGGCGTGGCCAACTGCGAATCGAAGAGCTTGAAATCCTTGCTGTTCTTGTCCAGTGAGACCGGGGTGCGCTGCACGGAGGGAATGTCTCCGGCAAAGTTGTGCGCCGGTTGAAGCTGCACCGTGACCGCCGGGCCCGCCTTGGCCTTGGTTCCTTCTGGATAGGAGAGCCAGATGTTCTTGTTGACGTTGATGCCACAGTCGGCGCCCTTGACGACGAACTGGTCAAATCCGGCGATCACCGTGCCCTTGATGCGCACGATCTTTCCGTTAAAGGACTGCGGATTGTTCAGAATATCGCAGACGGTTGTATCCACGGCCTGCGCGTATAGGCAGCAGGAAAATCCAAGGACAAAGACGAAGGTTAAAGCGCGTTTCATGCAATTCTCCAATGGCGGCATTAGCCCGCAATCGCAGCAAAATTGAGACGAAAAGCTGCTGTAGTGGGACATTACAGATTATCACGTTCGCTGTATCTAACTTCGCGCCTATTTCTGGCTGGTGATCCACGCGTCTATGCGGTCGCTCAGCACATCCAGCGGCAGGGCACCGGAGTCCAGCACCTGGTCGTGGAAGGCGCGCAGATCGAATTTGTCGCCCAGAGCTTTTTTCGCCCGCTCGCGCAATTCCAGAATCTTCAACTGTCCGATCTTGTAGGCCAATGCCTGGCCCGGCCATCCGATGTAGCGGTCCACTTCGGTCTGAATGGTGGTCTCATCGATGGCCGAGTGGTCGTGGAAGTAATCGACCATTTGCTGGCGAGTCCAGTGCTGGTTGTGGACGCCGGTATCGACCACCAGGCGGATGGCGCGCCAGATGTCGGCCTCAAGGCGGCCGTAGTCGGAGTAGGGGTCCTGGTAGAAGCCGACATCCTTGCCCAGTTGCTCGGAGTAGAGTCCCCAGCCTTCGGTGTAAGCCGTAAATTGCTCGTGCTTACGGAAGGTGGGCACGTCTGTAAGTTCCTGGGCTATGGAGATCTGCAAGTGATGACCGGGAAGGCCCTCGTGGTAAGCGATGGCCTCCACGGCGTAGAGATTGCGGCCGGTGGCATTGTAAGTGTTGACGCGCAGGCGGCCCGGCCGGCTGCCGTCCGGTGTGCCCGGCTCGTAGTAGGCGGGGTACATCGTCTTCTGGAGGTAATCGGGTACCGGTACTACCTCGAGCGGCGCTTTGGGCAGCCTTCCGAAGAGCTGCGGCAGCTTGGCCTGCATCTGCGTTTTGTAGCCGAGATAGGCTTCAACCAGCGCCTCGGGCGACGCCGGATGCAGTTTGGGATTACCCGCAAAACTTGCGCGGAAGCTCTTCAAATCCTGGAAGCCCAGCTTCTGCGCAATCACCAGCATCTGCGCCTCGTCGCGCTTTACCTCATCGAGGCCGATCTGATGAATCTGCTCGGCGGACAAATTGGTTGTAGTTTCACGGCGAATGTGGAAGGCGTAGTATTTTGCTCCGTCAGGCAGCGCGCTGATGCCCGGCTCCGCGCGACCGGCAGGAACGTAGCTGACCTCAAGAAAGCGCGCAAAGCGCAGGTATGCGGGCAGGACTTCTTTGCCGATAGCGTCGAGCATCTCGGTTTTGATGCGCTCCTGCTCGGCGGGCTTGATGGTGGCCGGAAATTGTTTGAGCGGCAGGGACAGCGGAGAGTCTTCGGGCTTTTGATTCGCCAGCACGTTAACCTGCTCCAGCGCCTTGGCCAATAAATATTTCGGCGGCACGCGATGGTCCTCCATGCCGATGGACATATTGGTTGTGACCTGGTCAAAGGCCTTAGGAATGGCGTGCAGACGGGCGATCCAGTCGTCGTAGTCCTTGACGGTAGTGAAGCTCAGTTGCGCCACCAGTTGCGGATAGTTGGTGTAAATGCCACCCATCTGGTTCAGGGGCATCTCCCACTCCTTGAATTGGGCATCCTCCTCGTCGTCGGCGAAGTCGCGCAGCAGCAACTCGCGGCTGATCTTCTCCTGGTCGGTCAACCCGGCCGGGTCGATAGTTGCCAGGCGCATCAGGAAGCTCTCCTCGCGAGCTAGCCAGGCATTCTCCGCCTTCACGGAGTAGTCGTCGATGCGATCGTTGTAGCGCTTGTCGCCCAGCATGGATGCATACTCAGGGGAATGCTCCATCTCCGCCTGCCAGTACTCTTCGAATAAATCGTTGAGAGCCTTGCGGCTGGCCTCGACGGAAGCAGGTTGCGTTGCTGGGGCAGCCGGAGCTTGCGCCGGGAGAGCCGGGGCAAATGCAAACATCAAGAACGTGGCAACGAACAAAGTAGTGAGCGGGAGTTTTTTCAAGGGAACTGGTCCTCGTGGTGAAATATCGCCTTCCGGTCGAGTGTAAAACAAGGGAGCAGGCAGGTCCAGATTCGTTGATTTGTTCCTGCTCCTAATGCTGCTCCACAACGTCCGGCTGGCGTAATCGCGCCTTCTTCAAAAACTCCCAGGCCTTGCCGTTCACCTCATCGGAGATCACATAATAGTTATGGTCGTGATGGGGAATGATCGCTAGCTCGATGGGAAAGCCATTTGTCTCGAATTCCTTTTTTGTAGAGGTGACCAGATCAACTGGGAAGAATAAGTCCTGATTCCCAACCCAGATGGCGATGGGCATTCTACGCCCGGCATAGGCAAATAATCTGTAATATTCAGGCTTTAACGCGCCAGCATGCACCGCTACTGCCGCAAAGTAATGGGAGTCGAGGATGGCAAGAATCAGGGCATACACGGCTCCAGCGGAATGTCCAAAGAGATAGATGCGGTTATCATCGACGGCGTGTTTTGCTTTGACTTGCTCTATCACCGCATGGAGAAAATCTGGCGGGTCCATTTTGAGTTTCCAAGCGGAGGAATCGTATGCGTCCGGCGCGACAACGATGAAGTGTTCCTTGGTTGCCAGATCTGCCCATGCGTCGACTATCACCTGGCCGTTTCTCCCGGAGCCGTGCAACAGCAGGATCAGGGGCAATGGGCCTTCGATCTCCGGAACGAAGGAATAGAACGTCCTTGTATTGCCGTCGAACTCGAAGGTCTGCTTCACCGCCAACTCCCTGGCCGGCGCGGAAACGGCAGCTTGCCGCGTGAAGATCAGAGGCTGGGATAAACCTTGATTCCAGATGCCGGTAATGGTTTTGAAGTCTACGCTGGCTACGCCCCTGTAACCTCCGTGAACCACGGGAATCTCAAAACTGAACTGCATTCCGGACAGAGTCATGAGCACACAGGGAATCCCGTTTGCTTTCTGGTCCACACTATCCAATGTTCCCGACAAAGACCCATCCGGAGCCTGCCTTATGTGAAGCATTAGATGAAGCTGCCCCAGCGACCCCGCGTAGTCACCTGCAATCGAAGACGATGCCTTTTGCTCGTCCATCGAGGCAGGCGGAGCCGGCGGATTGACCGGAGCCTGCGCCGGCAGCGCGGAAGCAAGTGCAAGCAGTAAAAAGGCGGCAACTAACGAGGTAATAAGCGGGAATCCTCTCAAGGGAGTGAACCTCGGGGTGGAATCAAGGGGCGAAATCGGCCCTTCATGGAGTGTAGAAGAGTGCACCCATCCGTCAGGACCGTTGACCGGTCCAAACCTGGACGTTGCCGTACTCACATTCATGCGCCGCGCAGATTTTCATATGGACATCCGGAAAGCGTTGGTGGTAGCTTGTCTACGAAAGTACTAATGCCGTCCCAGCCTAAATACTGCGTTCGCTCACTCATTCATATTGGCTTTATGGTTGCCGCTCAATTCGCGCCTTAAGCAATTTCGAAAGGAGAAGCAAGCATGAGAATCCTCAGTTCAAAATGTTGTTTGGCCGCGTGTTCTGTTCTGTTTCTTGCAGTTTTTGCCGTATCAGGACAGGCGTTTGCGCAAGGCGGAGCCGCACAGCCTCGCATGATAGCGATGCAAAGCCTGCCGAATTCAGTTATTTTGAGAGGCGAAGATCACGCCTCAACCATGCAGCGGCTGCGCATAGTGCGGCAATACAAGATGGAGGATCTCCGCTCCAGGCCGCAGATTACGCTGGGGAATCATACGCTGGACTTCACTCCGATGCTTAACAATCCAAAGTCGGTGTCGAACATCGCGCTGCGCCTGCACGCCATGCCGAACAATGTGGAGGTGAAGGAGGATACGAGCGAGATCAGCGAAGTCGATCAGGGCCTCGTGCTTCATCACGTACTGAGTTATCGGATTTTGCCGGGCAAATGCGCCGACCCCGGCGCGCAGGCCCAGCTTGCGCAGGCGGGGGTAGCTTGTTTCACAAAGGAATCGCCCAGCCAGCGCATGGCGGAGTTCGCCACGCCCGGGCACGCGCGTTATGTTGCCGATCCGGTCAAGCGCCAGGCCGCAATCGCCTACTATCAACAGAATTCAGCGCTGGCGGACGCCGAGGCAAGCAAGCACATCGCCGATCTGCGCAAGAGCTTTGCCGACCCCAAGCAGCGAGCAACATTGACGGCTCAGCTGGGCGCGGCCGAAGTGGCGCGCATCAGCAGCCTGAATGACGATCAGCTCAAGGCAGAGATTATCAATTCGTCGGTGCAGCGGGTGGAGCAGACGGCCTTTGTTGCCAAGCTGGATTCATCGCAATACGCGCACGCCCCCAATGTGCTGCGCTTCTCGCCGAATGCGCAGGAGATTGCCGCGGGGAAGCAGTTGTTACACGAGACAATCCCCGACGGCGGAGTAGCCAATGCGCAATTTCCGAAGATGCTGGTGGTGGAGCCGGCGGCGAATTTTCACGCGCAAGCTGCTCCCAATTCTCCCAGAAACAACACCGATCAGACGACAGATGTTGATTTGGGATCCTATATCTACCTCACCGGTTTTACCTTCGGTCATGATTATGAGTGGAGTTTGGAAGTCGATACCACCATCAACTGGTGCCTGGTGGGCTGCTCCTCGACATACAGCGTCAGGGTTTTCGCGGGCTTCAATTATGGGTTTGGCCTGCGATTCCCCATCCAGACGCATCTGAAATACCATAACGTGGTTCATCCCAACCAAACCGCCGACGCCAATCTCACCGCAGATTTCGAGCCTGCCAAATACACGTCCGACGCAGACGCCATCGCGCAGTTCAAATCGACGGGCCTGGAACAAGATCAGATCTTTGATGGCAAGGAGTTGGTTGCGCAGGTTGGCGCCGACGCCGGCTTCAATTTCAACCTGCCCATCGTCGGCAGCACCCTGCCCGTCATCGGCAGCAAAGGCATGAAATTCTCCCTCGGTCTCGATTTCACGGAGTTGCTGCCGCCTCCTTATAAGGGCGGACACTTCAACCCGCCGGCTCCCGGCGCGCATGGCATCGATACAGTTTATAAATTCGATCAGATTGACTTTCTCGGCGGCCTGCTCGACTTCGGAGTGGTGAGCGGAAAGATTTTCCCCGCCTTAAACATCAATCTCCACTCGAATAAGTTGCAGTTTACGCTGAATGATGAGGTCTGGAATAAACAGTTCAACGTTTCTTCGACGGGGCAGACCATCTCGCTCGGCACCGACAAGAACAAGAAGTTTGACAGCCATTTCAGTTTCGGCAACCCCGTCTACAATCTGGGCTTCACGCTTACGCCGGGGATTGACGCGCAACTGGCTGTCGATTTGGCCGTATGGTCTCAGACCTGGGATTGGATCATCTGGTTTCCGCAGTTGGCCGTTGACCTGCCTCCGGGCGGAATCGATTTTGGATGCCACGCCGGGACCACTTGTGTGCGCGACTTCCAGCCTGTAGCAGGGAAGGAAACAAGCTCCCAGGGCGGCGCAAAGCAGCAATTGCTGGGCGAGGGCTGCACGGCCGACGGAAACAAATTGATCTGCGGAAAGCTTCAGACATTCCAGGCGTGTCAGAATGCTCTGTCGGCCAACGCGTTGCCGGGGATCAAGACCTGCGATCCGGGGATGCTTCCCAAGGAAGAGGATTCCGCCGACCGCACATTGAAAGGCGGAGGGTGCCAGGTGAGCGGGGCCGGAATATTTTGCAATCCAGCCATCTGCCACGATTATCTTTGTCCCGTGGGGATGTTGGGCTTGTGCAATGACATCTTGAAAAATGGGGTGATCTCTAGCTGCACCCTGCTGGTGCCGCCGGCAGTTGATTTGGAATTGAAACATGCCGGATGCTTTTGCGGCGGCGTCTCCGGCAAGGTCATTCTCGATTGCCTGCCGGGCAATTATTATTGTTCTCCCGGCGGCATGGCCAAGTGCAATCAGGAGGTGAAAGCACAGCACATTCTCTCTTGCAAGCCGAGCAAATGAGGATGGGCTGGACAGCCTGCTTTGAGTGAATCCGGAGCCTCCAGCGAGTTGGGGGCTCCGGCGAGGAGGGCTGTGGAATCTGAGCTACGCTGATCGCGTAGGGTGATGCAGATGCAGTAATCTACATTCATGCCAAGCCTACGTCAGGGTTCGATCCATCTGATTCGCGTTGCGGGAATAGATCTATATCTGCATTGGTCGTGGTTTCTAGTGGCGGTCTATGAGATACAGGTCAGGCAGCACCGGTACTCTTCTGTTACATGGAGCATATTGGAGTATCTGGCGTTGTTTTTGATTGTGCTGACGCATGAGTTCGGTCATGCGCTGGCTTGCCGGCAGGTGGGTGGGACGGCAAACCGCATCTTGCTGTGGCCCTTTGGCGGAGTGGCGTATGTCGATCCGCCGCAACGGCCGGGCGCTACGCTATGGAGCATCGCGGCAGGCCCGCTGGTCAACGTAGCGCTTTTTCCGATTCTGTATATGGTGCTTATGATGGGCCGTTCGGAGGGGTGGCAACAATCGCTGCCCGATGCCTACCACTTTGTGCGGATGGTCCTGCGCATCGACGTTGTACTGCTGGTTTTCAACATCCTGCCTATCTACCCGCTGGATGGCGGGCAGATTCTTCGCTCTCTATTGTGGTTCGTGCTGGGACGCGCGCGCAGCCTGATGGTTGCCACGGTTCTTGGCATGGTAGGCATTGTCGGTTTCTTCGGCTTGTCCTTGTTGTCGGGTTCCTACTGGCTGGGGGCGATTGGCGTTTTCATGCTGATGAATTGCTGGGGCGGCTTGCGTCATGCGCAGGCTCTGCTGCGTCTGGAAAAATTGCCGCGGCGAGCGGGCTTTGCTTGTCCAAGCTGCCGGACGGCGCCGCTGCTGGGAGAAAAATGGAAGTGTGGGCAGTGCGGCCAGCCCTTCGATACATTCCTGACTGGAGCCGTTTGCCCGCACTGCAAGGCGCAGTATGCCACCACGATGTGCGGATATTGCGGCAAATCATTTCCTATGAATGAATGGATTGATCGTGACGCTGTAGGCTTTGGAGTAGTGAATGGCGGATTTCAGAATAAATAGCGGATGCGTGCGTTCAGAGAGAAACATTTCGCAGGGACTAAAGTCCCGCTATATTTGTAGCGTTTACGGCAGTCAGGGTTAAAACCCTGACCTACCAGTCGTGCCCTGACGCTTCTTGCCTTTCCAAATGAATTTTCGGCTGCTGGTAAATCAGTGCGCCATGATGGCTTCGTTGCCGAGGATGCGATAGAGGGTGGAACGGCTGATGCCGAGCTGACGGGCGGCGCGCAGCTTGTTGCCGCGGTTCAGGTCGAGGACATATTGCACGTGATGCTGAATGACGGCGTCGAGATTGAGGGTATCGGAGTGTGTAGCCGGAAGCAGCTCTGCGGGGGCGGCTTCCAGTCCTGAGGGGAGAGAGAGGTCGTCGGGGCGGATGGTGCCGTTGACGGCTTCTAGCAGGGCGGTTTCAAGCACTGAGGCCAACTCGCGCACGTTTCCCGGCCAGTTGTGCTGGAGGAGGCGGGCGAGTGTGCCGGGGGCCATGTAGACGGGTCGCTGCTGATAGCGAGTGCAGATGCGGTCGAGCAGGGCCTGGGCCAGCGGAGCAATGTCTTCACGGCGCTGGCGCAAAGGTGGAATGGCAAAGCGCACGGCGGTGAGCCGGAAGGCCAGATCGGGCAACAGAAGGCCCTGAGCAGCCATTTGGCGCAGCGAGGTCTGTGAGGAGGCAATCAGCACGACGCGACCCGGCGGACGGTCCTGGAGTGATTTCAGCACGCCGAGCAGCAGTCCCTGTCCGGGAGGGGCGAGCAGGTCCACACGATCCAGATAAGTAAATCCGGCCATGGAGGCGGGATCGGCATCGGAGACCAGCCATTCACGCGCGTCGCGGCGGTGAAAGCCTGCGCTGGCCAGATGAGAGCGGCTGAAGAGATAGTGGGCCAGGGTATGCTTACCGACGCCGTGCTCCCCTTCTATGGCGGCCAACTGCACATAGGGTGCGGCCATATCCGCCTGCATGAGCAGCTTTCGCCATGCGGCGCTAACTCCGACGGGCTGCATTTCCGGGGGCACTTCGACTTCCACAAGTGGCATATGGGAGATAGAAGGCGGGTACTGAGCGACGCTCTGCATGGCTCTCAACGTGCCTCGCCTCCATGGCCCCTACGATGGTTCCAGGGTCTATAAAAGTTTCATCGGCGAAAGGTGGAAAAACATGAACCGGAAAGAGAAAGCTTCTTTCCGGTTCGGGAGGGAGGGGTATTAGATTAGCGGGGTCTCAGCGAAAGCGCTTGGAGGGCTCGTCGGAACTGATGTGGCCGTCGTGAAGATGCACTACGCGATGGGCGTATTCGGCGATATCCGGCTCGTGGGTGACGAGCACAATGGTGTTGCCTTTGGCGTGCAAGGAATCGAGCAGGGCCATGATCTCCAGGCCGGTTTTGGAATCCAGGTTGCCGGTGGGCTCGTCAGCCAGGATGAGGGAAGGGCGGTTGACCAGTGCGCGGGCAATGGCTACGCGCTGGCGCTGGCCGCCGGAGAGTTCGTTGGGCTTGTGGTACATGCGGGAGGCGAGGCCCACGTCGGTCAGCGATTCCTTGGCTCTCTCGATGCGTTCCGCGGCGGGGGTGCCGTTATAGATGAGCGGCAGCTCCACGTTATGGAGGGCAGTGGCGCGTGCCAACAGGTTGAAGGTCTGGAAGACGAAGCCAATCTCCTTGTTGCGGATGCGAGCCAACTGATCGTCGTCCAACTCGCTGACCAGTTGTCCATTGAGCCAATAGCGGCCTTTGGAGGGCGTGTCCAGACATCCGATGAGGTTCATCAGCGTAGACTTTCCCGAGCCTGAGGGGCCCATAATGGCGACATACTCGTTGAATTTGATGCGCAGGGAGATGCCGCTGACGGCCTGCACCTGCTGCTCGGAGCCCATGTCGTAGGTGCGCCACAGCTCCTCGACGACGATCAGATCGCCGCTGGGCGGAGCCGCTGGTTGGTCCTGAATTGCGGCCTGGAGCCGGTCTTCAGTGCTGGTCTCGGTAGTGGTGTCGAATAGAGCCATCCGTATCTCTTTTCTTGGCGATGGTTAATTATTTCCGCTGGCTGTAGTGGTAACCGGCTTGGCTGTGTCCCGCTTGACCGGCGCGTTGTCTTTAAGGCTGCGCAGCGTCTTGTATGGGCCGATGGCAATTTCCTGGCCCTCTGTCAATCCGCTTAACACTTCGATATCGGTGGCGCCGGTGATGCCGGTGGTGACCGGCACAAACCTGGCCCGCAGTTTGCCGCTCTTGTTGTCGATTACATAGACGCCCTGCTGCGGCTCTTTTTTAGCGGCAGCGGAGTTGGATGTAGTGGAAGCGGCCTTGACGCTGTTCTTGGCATCAGCCTCGGGGGTATACATGGTCAGCGCCTGGATAGGCAGCGTGAGGATGTTCTGCTTGTGGGCGGTGGTGATTTTGGCGGTGGTTGAGAGTCCAGGGCGCAGTTCGCTGGTGGGCGCGTCGAGGGTAACAATCACCTTGAAGTCTTTTGCCTCCTCGGTGCCTGTAGTAGATTGCAGCGTGGCCACACCGGTGGAACGCAGCAGGGCCTGATCGCCGGCCAGGGTTACATGGCCCTTGAAGACCTTGCCGGGCAGGGCGTCGACGGAGACATCGGCTTCCTGGCCAATGCGCACGTTGACGATGTCGGTCTCATCCACTTTCACTTCGGCGGTGACCACGCTCATATCCGCCAGAGTCATCAGCGTTGAGCCCACGGTGTTCTGGATGCCGGGGACCACAGACTCGCCCTCGCGGACGGGCTCGTTGGTGACGATGGCGTCAAAGGGCGCGACCAGGATGGTCTGGTCGAGTAAATCCTTGTTGGTGCGCAGAGTTTCCACCTGGATTTGCAGATGTCCGCGCAGGGAATCGGTTTGCGCACGGGCCTGATTGAGCGCGGCGATCGCTTGATTGAGCGAGGCTACGTCGGTGTCATAGGCCGCTTTTTTGAGATCAAAATCTGATTTGGCGACGATTCCGGCTTTGTAAAGAGGTTGTTCGCGCTCCCAGTCCAGCCGTTTCTGCTCCAGATCCGCCTTGGCTTTTTCGACGTTGGCTTCGGCGGTCTTTTCGTTGGCAACGGCAGCGGCAATATCGGTTTTGGCGGCAGAGATGGCGGCTTGCTGGCCATCCACACCGGCCTGTTGCTGCACATTCTGGATGGTGGCCACGATCTGGCCCTTCTTGACCAGATCCCCTTCTTTTACATAAATGTGGGTGACGCGGCCCATGGAGTTGGCGCCCAGGTTGGCGTATGTCTTGGGCTTGATCTGACCGGTTCCGCTGACCACTGTGGCCAGCTCCTGGCGCACCACTTTGCCAGTAAGAACCTTGGTATAGCCGGCCTGCTGCCTATAGATAAAGAAGGCCACAAGTCCGACGACGGCTACAGCGGCGGCAATGATTAAAAGTATCTTTTTCATACGTGTACGTGCTCCAGGGGATGCCCAATCTCAGTGTACGCAATCGGCGCCGGAATAGTTCCCGGCATCAGTCAGCCAGTCGGCCAAGGCCGGATCAATGAAGACCCTGAAGACGCTGCCCGCGCACAGGATACAGCGTCGCAAGTACATCAAAATAAAAGCGGCCGAGCAGAATGGAATCTCCGCGCTTGTTTCTTAGACGGTGGAACGGCCCAGCGGGTCTCAAAACCATTCCCACAAGCAGTTTAGCAGTTCCATGGACGCGGTTTTCGTGCTTACGACGGCCAAATATGGGCGTCCAATAGGTAGCCGACTCCAAGGGAATCTTGCCCAGACCATTCCGGACCCGTAGAATTAAGGAGTCGCAGGAGTTTTCAAGGCAAATGATGCTCAACCGCTATCGTCTTTTCTATATCGCACTGTTTTGCGGCCTGTTAATGATTCCCGCCGCCAGCGTACATGCCCAACAGACGGCGAATCCGCCAGCTCCGGCGCCACCGGCCACCGGCCAGACAAAGGAAGTAGACCCACTCAAACGCGAGCGCTCTGACAAGGAGAGGTTTGCCGCGCAGAAAGCGGTTCGCCAGGAGCTGAAAGGGGCCTACAAGACGTGGCTTGAGCAGGACGTGACCTACATCATCTCCGATGAGGAGCGCAAGGCGTTCAAGACGCTGTCGAACGACGAAGAACGCGACGCGTTCATCGAGCAGTTCTGGCTGCGCCGCAACCCCACTCCAGATTCTCCGGAGAACGAGTTCCGGGAAGAGCACTACCGCCGCATTGCCTACGCCAACGAGCACTTTGCGGCCGGCAAGCCGGGATGGAAGACAGATCGCGGCCGCATCTACATCGCGTGGGGCAAACCTGATTCCATCGATTCGCATCCCTCCGGGGGCAGTTACCAGCGGCCCATGGAAGAAGGCGGCGGCGAAACCTCCACCTTCCCCTTTGAACAATGGCACTACCGCTATCTGGAGGGCGTCGGCGAGAACATCGACCTGGAGTTTGTGGATGCCTGCCAGTGCGGCGATTACCACTTCACCATCGACCGCAGCGAGAAGGACGCGCTGCTGCACGTTGGCAACGCGGGCGCAACCATGTTTGAAGAGATGGGCCAGGCCAACAAGAAAGACCGCTTCTCGGGCAGCGCCATCGAGAACCTGGGCAAGGGCCCGGCGGGTACTGCGGAGCAGAGCAAGGAGTTTGACCGCATTGAACTGGCCGCCAAAATATTTACGCCGCCGCCAGTCAAGTTCACGGATCTGGACTCCTTCATCTCGGAGCACAAACTACTTTCCGGTCCGGTCTTCCCCTTTGACGTTCGCACGGACTTTGTCAAGGTGACAGAAAGCACGGTTCTGGTTCCGGTCACCATCCAAATGAAGAACCGCGACATCACCTTTGTGACCAAGGACAACGTGGCCAAGGGCGTAGTGAATATTCTGGGCAAGGTGACCACCCTGACGCACAAGACGGTGCAGACCTTCGAGGACACGGTGGAGGTGGAGCAGCCGTCTGAGTTGCTGGAAAAAAGCCTTGACCACCAGTCGGTTTACTGGAAGGCTCTGCCCCTGCTGCCGGGACTGTATCGCCTGGATATCGCGGTCAAGGATGTGAACAATCCCGAACATATGGGTTACTACGGCCGCAGTCTTGAGGTGCCAACGTATCACGACGAGAAACTTGGCACTTCTTCTCTGATTCTTGCGGACCAGATGAACACGGTCGATTCCCACTCGATTGGCAGCGGGAATTTCGTCATCGGCAACACCTTTATCCGGCCACGCGTGAGTTCCAACCCGGCCAAGCCGGTCAGCTTCAAGCGCAGCCAACAGCTCAATTTCTGGATGCAGGTCTACAATCTGCAAATCGACGAGGCTACCAAGAGCAGCCAGGCTACGGTGACCTACCAGATCATCAAGACCGGAGCGGCCACGCCCAGCACCCCCGCCACAGAAGCGATCATCTTCGAAAAACAATTGGATTCAAAGGAGTTAGGCTCGCACAGCGATCAGATGACGGTGGAGAAGAGCCTGCCTTTAGCGGGGCTCGACCCAGGGAAATACAAGGTGACGATCAAAATAAATGACGCACTCTCGAAACAAGAGATTGCGCAATCGGCGCCGTTTGTAGTGGAATAGTGTTTATCCCCCACAAAAAAGCTACCGGACGCGAGATCTGGAAGCCTGTGGGGTTTGAATTGGAGATCATTGCCAGCGGCGCCACCAGGTCACCCAAGACGTTGATGACGCGCAGGGTCCATCTCGTAGTTCTCTCGGTGCTGATTGCCATGTGCGGCGGCGCGGTCAGCGGAGCCTCCGCTGGGCCGGCTTCGGGATCTGTATCCGGACTGGTGCGCGACTCAGCCGGTGTTCCGCAGATAGGCGCCGAGGTGCAGTTGCTGCGCCCCAATCTGAGCGTCGTTGCCAGTGTCTATACCGACTCGAGTGGCCGCTATTCCATCACCTCGATTTTGCCGGGCCGCTACGCGGTCAAGGCCATGGGCGCGTGGCTTCTGCCTTCTCTGCGTGAAAACGTCCGCGTGCGCGCCAATATTGTCGTCAACCTCACGCTGAACAGCCTTTACGAGGCGATGCAGTGGCTTCCGGCCGAGCAGAGCGTGGGTAACTCGCAAAAGGAAGATTGGGCCTGGACGCTTCGTTCAGCCGCCAACCGCCCCCTGCTTCGCTGGCTTGAGGATGGACCTCTGGTGGTGGTGGCCGACGAAGCCGGCACGCATCCGCGGCTGAAGGCTCGTCTGGTAGCCAGCGGCGAAGAAGGCGCCTTCGGCGAGAACGGAGAGAGGATATCGGCCGCGGTTGAAGAGACGCCCACCGACAGTCGCGAGCTTTTGGCACGTGTTGATTTCGATCCGGGCACTACTGGCGGCATGGAGTCCATGCTCGGTTTCCGCCAGGACCTTGGCTTTGCCGGCTCGGTGCAGGCAGTGGCGGCCGTCGCCCTGCACCCGGAGGTGACAGCTGGCGACTCTGAAGGGCTGGATGAAGCGGCCGTTCGCAGTTGGGAGACGATACATCTGGGCGACGAGTTTGACATCGAAGCGGGTTCCAGCCAGGTGCTGGCCCGGCTTTCTTCGACCTCAGCGCAAACCTTGATGACGATGCTGCCCTTTGCCTCTGTGGGCTGGCTGGACGGGAACTCCGCCGTTCACTATCGCATGACGACCTTGTTGCCCGGAGCGCCGAATGCTGAAGAGAGTGATGCCCGCTCCTGGATGCCTGCTCTCTCTGCTCGCGATGGCAGCTTGGCCGTAGAACACGGACTGCACCAGCAACTCGGCTGGGAGCGGCGAACCGATCAGTCGGGTGTCGCGGTGTTAGTATTCTCTGACCGCATCGACAACCCGGTCATCGAGGCCAGCGGCAACTTTGCGGAGGGAAATTCCGAGTCCTCCACAGTGTTAGTGGACCCTGTCAGCGGCTTATTCCGCGCTGCCGGACCCGAGTTTTCCACCGCCGGAATGGCGGCTTCGTTTGAGCATCGCCTGCCCGGAGGAAATCATTTTCTCCTCAGCTACGCTAATGGCCGCGCCCTGGTGCTGGCCGCCGTGCCATCCTCGCCGCAATCGGCATCTCTGGCCCAGGTTCTAGCCAGCGCCTATCCCCGCCACGCACAGACGTACGCGCTTTCGCTCTCCGGCACACTCGACGGCACAAAAACTCGCTGGCGGGCCAGTTACCGTTGGCAACCGGACGATACCCTTACCCCGGTAGCGCCCTTCGCCGCGGACGCTGTCATGCCTTGGCTCAGCCTGCATTTTCGGCAGCCTGTGCATCTTTGCCACAGCGGATGCAAAGATTTCGATGCGCTGTTCGATGTGGGCAATCTGATGGCCCAGGGCTACCGCCCGTATATGTTGGGCGACGGCTCGCTGCTTATCTTTTCCCAGGAGCCGCGCAGCATCCGTGCCGGCCTGGCCTTCAACTTCTAGGGCGCCCATTCTTCCACTTATCGCGTTTTGAGCAGGTTCCGCAGCTGTGTTATATTCATCAAGTGACAGCAGAATATTCCGTGGTCATGCGCCGTGTGCAAGCCTTTCCTCCGCACGGTTTTTCAGGTGGTCTGGACGCGTAGCTCAACTGGCAGAGCATTCGGCTCTTAACCGACAGGTTGTAGGTTCGATTCCTACCGCGTCCACCAAGTAAATTCAACGATTTACACCTCTTCTCAACTTCCTCCTCAACCTCAGAAATGCCCGACTGTGGGGACTTTTGTGGGTATCCCACATCAAAATGCTTCGTAATTATGGGTGATTCTGAGCAATGCCGATCTGCGTTGTTGGCTGCGTGAGCGTTTTCGGTTTTAACCGTCGCCCACATTCTGTGTGTCGGCATGCTCCCGTTATGCAACCCATGTGGGGACCCGTGTGGGTACTCCTCGGCCTGCCCTGTCTCGCCGGTTTCATTCGTGGCCGGCCGCACCGTCACAATGGACTCCAGGGCGCGGCGCTTCGCTTCCATGCGGATGTGGCTGTAGTGCTTGAGCATCTGCTTGGAAACGTGCCCAGCGATGTCCATGATGGTCTGATCGCCTGCGCCGCTTTCGGCGAGGTCGGTAATCAGCGTGTGCCGGTTGTCGTGCCAACGGCCCTTCACCTGGGCATTGGTGCGCACATTGTTCCATGCCGTCTTGAGGGTGGTGACAGGGCGCGTAGGGTCACTTGGACTCGGCTTTCCGAAGGGAAAGACATACCACTCGGCTCGGGTCTCTCCGAACTTCTCCCTGTACCATGCGGAATAGTTGGAAAGAACCTCGAAGAGGGAGGAGTTCAACGGGATGGTACGGCCTTCGCCGGCTTCCGTTTTGCTGCGCCCTACAGCGAGGAATTTCTTTGTGAAGTCGATCTGCTCCCAAGTCAAGTTCCTGATCTCGGCATCGCGCATCCCGGCGTTGAGCGCCAGCGTCAACGCGAGATAGATGTGCGGGGAGCGAGCCTTGCGGGCCTCTTCCAGCATCCGGTCCTTTTCCGCAGGGGTATAGGCCTTTCCGACTGTTTGGCGAACCTTCAGCTTGAGCATCTTTCTTTTGCGGAGCCGAATTCGGAGCAAGTCGCCCGGATCGCCCAGGATGCGCAGCAGAAAACCGACTTCTTCGTTGACGCTCTTTGGAGCAGCGCCTTCACTGAGACGGGCATTCTGGTATTGAATGACTGCCGTCTCATTGAAATCGACAAGCATCTTGCTGCCGACGAGCCGTTTTAGATGATCTATTGCATATTTGGCAAAGCGCGCAGACTGAGGCAGGCGCAACTTGTAGGCATCGAAATACTCGTCTGCCATGTCACTGAGTGTACGGATTCGCTCTTGGCGCAGGTCGGTGAAGTTGTTGAAGCCTGCCTCCAACTCGCGTTTGCGCTTCTGCTCAGCCCCTTTGGCAACGGTTTTCGAGGGAGACTTTGAGGATTCGCGGATGCGCCGTCCCGCGAACCAGAACTCGTACC
>Ga0181520_10004346_pt1 | contig 23766 bp, 22 predicted proteins | sample PEATcosm2014_Bin_29_FD_132451 | JGI IMG/M metagenome (GOLD analysis project Ga0181520, IMG submission 132451) | Peatland microbial communities from MTU Mesocosm Facility, Houghton, MI, USA - PEATcosm2014_Bin02_30_metaG | ecosystem: Environmental > Terrestrial > Soil > Wetlands > Peat | place...
CCACCGTCGAAACGGCCAATCCCGCGCCTTCTTTCTGGCGCGGACCAGCAGAAGGCGGCTGCCCCACCGCAGGTGGCGTGTGGCGCAGATTTTCGATCGGGTCGTAGACGCGTACCGCATCCAACAGCTTGCCGGGATTCATGCGGTTATCGGGATCCCAGAGGGCCTTGAACTCGCGGAAGGCCTGCATCAGTTCGGGGCCGAACATCTTGGGCAGCAGCGCGGCGCGGGACTGGCCGTCGCCGTGCTCGCCGCTGAGCGAGCCGCCGAAGCTGAGGACGAGATCGGCGGCGCGGTCGATGAACTCGCGGAAGTTGCGCAGGCCATCCTGGGAGTGGAAGTCAAAGTTGATGCGCTGGTGGACGCAACCCTGGCCGTAGTGGCCGTAGAGGGGGCTGCGATAGCCGTATTCGGCCATCAGCGCGGCCAGCTTGCGCAGGTAGGCGCTGAGCTGCATCGGTGGGACGGCGGCATCCTCCCAGCCCTCCCAGCGGTCGGGCTCGCCGGGGACGAAGACCATCGCTCCCAACGCACTCTCGCGCACGTGCCAGACGCGTGCGGCCTCCGGGGCGGTGTAGATGCGGGAGGCGGGCGAGGCCGGCCAGCGTTGCGCGGCATGGACGAGGGCTTCGGCTTTGGCCTGCGCTTCAGCCGCGTCCCATGCGCCTATCTCGACCAGCAGGAAGCCGCCGCCTTCAGGAAGCAGCGCAACATCCTCGACGGCGAGATTCTTGCGGCGCATGAAGTCGACGAGCATGCCGTCGAAGCCTTCCAGGCCGATGGGGCAGAAGTCGAGGACGCGGGGCACGGCGTCGGCGGCAAGGAAGGCGTCGGGGAAGGCCAGCGCGGTGAGCACGCGGAAGGGCGGGCTGGCGGTCAGGTTGAGCGTGGCGGAGACGACGGTGGCGCAGGTGCCCTCGGAGCCGACCAGCGCGCGCGCCACATGAAAGCCGCTCTCGTCGAGCAGCTGGTCGAGGTTGAAGCCGGAGACGCGGCGGGGAATGTGGGGATATTTTTCACGGATCAGCTGGGAGTAACGGTCGCGGAGACGAGCGAGGCCGGTATAGATCTGGCCTACGCGGCCGCCGGAGCGGATCAGGGCTTCGAGTTCCTCGGGGCTGGTGCGGCCCACGGTCATGCGCGTGCCGTCATACAAAATCAAATCCAGGGACTCGACGTTGTCCACCACCTTGCCGGCCATCAAACCGTGGATGCCGCAACTGTTGTTGCCGATCATGCCGCCCAGCGTGCAGCGCGAGTGCGTCGCCGGATCGGGAGCGTAGGTCAATCCGTGGCGCTCGGCGGCTTCGCGCAGCCGGTCGAGGACGATGCCCGGCTCGACGCGCGCCAGCTTGGCGGCGGGATCGATGGAGGTGAGGCCGTTCATATAGCGGGAGAAATCGAAGACGACCGCGACGTTGGCGCATTGACCGGCAAGACTGGTGCCCGCGCCGCGCGGCAGCACGGCTGCTCCTGTGGCGCGGCAGGCTGCCAGCGCAGCCTCTACGTCGGCGGCGTCGCGGGGCAGAATCACGCCGATGGGAAGCTGGCGGTAATTCGACGAGTCGGCCGCATAAAGGGCGCGCGAGCCGAGATCGAAGCGGACCTCTCCGCGCAGGCTCTTCTTGAGCAGCGCTTCCAGCTCGCGATGGGCGGCAAAGCGCTCATGGGCGAGCGGCGGCTGATTCATCAGTTCGGAGATGGTTGGAATGCCCACGATGGAATGGTAGCGCGTTGCGGCGAGCGGCGCTCAAAGGCGCTGAAAACTGGTAAAAAAAGACAATAAATGGCTTGTTTTAAGGGCTTTCTGAGGGAAAAACGGCACTTTCCATTTAGGGTTTTGAAGGGTTTTGCCGGTTCTGTTCGGGTTTTTGGGGGGTATGAGCGGGGTTGCTGGGTAGGGGGGAGGGGGTAGGGAAGGGACCAAGGGACCAAGGGACTAAGGGACTAAGGGACTAAGGGACGAAGGGACCAGGGACCAGGGACCAGGGACTAAGGGACTAGGGACTAAGGGACTGGGGACTGGGGGACCAGGGGACCAAGGGACCAAGGACTAAGGGACTAGGGACTAGAAAACCCGCTCTCCTGACTGCTTCTATTGTGCTCCTTTGGAAGTTAATTATCGGCAAAGCGCCACCCCACGGACGAAGAACTGTACCTTCACCCCAGCGAGCAACAATCGCTCATTGGGGGCCCCCGAGTCGCTGGGGGCACAGACAACGCTCAGGACAGACCGTCCAGGCTACGCCTCCCGTCGGCCGGCCACCTGGACGTCCTTTGCACCCGGCATTCGTTCAGGAATCCTCCCACATGCCGACTTAACGGGAGTTAAGTCATCGCGTAAGGAACAGTACTGTTTAAATGCGTACAATCGAGTCTGGGCCCCGTTTCGAACTTATAGGGCATCGCCCTCAAGCGGCCCTCTAATTTCGTCAAGAAAACGGCGAAGAATCTTATCAACCGAACTGAGTGGCGGATACTCGGCGAGGTGCCGCGCGATGTCCTTGACGATCTGCGCCTTTGGTCGCGCATCCATCATCTTCGGGTCCCGGTGCGCCCAATCGCGTCCAGGATGCAGCGTATCCCAAGGAGAACGCAGATTCGCACGCGTCCCGGGGTCGTCCCCGTGCTTACCGAATCCGTAGCAAATGCCTACTTCATTGTTCCAAATCGGTTTGAAGAGATCGATCAGGTAGCTTTCAGCGGCGTTTTGCCATCCTGTCTGGACCACAAGAGCGCGGTATTCAAAGTCGTCCAGCCTTAAAGTGGAAGTCGCTTTGACGATGTTCTTTTGATGTTCGCTGAGGCGACCAGACAGCTTGTCTCCCTGCTCGAAAAAGGATTGCACCTCCCACAGACCTGTCATCCTGAGCGGAGTTTGGCGCGCTCTTTGCGCCAAACGTAGTCGAAGGACCTGCGGCTGCCTTTGCCTTTGCTCTTGCCTTTGTCCGTTTCAGCCCAAATGGGGCCGGACCAATAATCAACAGAGACTCCACTGATCCGACAGGCGAATGCTGATCCTGTTGAAACATGAAATTGACAAGTACTTTGGCCTGCCAGATAGATGCTCGTTGACTTATACTTCTCATGCGAGGTGAAACCATCCATGGGCAATGATCTTAGTCCGATTCGACATCCGGACCCAATATCCGGCGGTAAGGTAGACGCTGCCAGTGCGGCTTACATTGCTGTCGCCAGGCAGAGGTATACCAAATCAACCTACGACATTGAAATTGACGACGATCCATGCGTGGGCATTACGGAGAATGGCGGCTGGGTTGCCGCTTGGTTGTGGGTGAGTCAAGAAGAAGCGGGTCTGTGCGAGGAAGAAGTGGCACCTTGCTGTGAAGCCTAAAAAGACGCGCGCCACGTTTCTGGCACCATGTTGAGTGCATTTTCAAGTGGCGGCGATATTGTGAAAATTCGAGGGTGTTTGGCGAACAGGTGTACCCGGTAAATGCACCAATCATTTGGGCGCTCCGCTGCAAAATCGCACTCATTACGACTCAGAAAGAACGGTGTCCGTACGGCTCCATTTGTGGTTTTTACCTCGATCAAACGTTCGCGGCCATGCGGATCAAAAGAATGGACGTCGTAGCCTGCCCCGTCGCCGTCTTCTTCTGAGACCCATCTGACCTTTCGCGCTAAATCGACGCGGTCAGCTTGAGCAAGTTGCTTCCGTTCGACTTCGACTACAAAGGCTTCGCCGGCTTTACCCAGAGAGCGGTTGCGGTGGTCTCGCTCTACGGGATCAAACTTCCGTACAAGACGTTTCAATCTTTCTGGGATAGGTTGTCTCGCCGCCGCTGGTGAGGGTGCATCAACAAAAATGGCCGACGACGCGGCCGACTCAGTCTGCGGGGTCGGAGCCGGTATCAGTATCTCTGGATGATGGGAGAGGTGTCGGTCAATTGCGTCGAAAATCGCGTTCTGATAGTTCCTCTTTGGCATATAGCCTGGAATCCACGGAAGCCCTAGTTCGTCGAGTACGGCTGAGATATTCTGGTGCTTAAACTCGACGGACCGGTGTGTACGACCGATCTGCGCCATGAGGGCTACACTATGCCTGGATTTTACATATGGCTTTCCCGCGAGATCTGCAGCAAGCATGGCGAAATAGTCCGCAATGATGGCATCCAGTTCGTCATCTCGCCAAGGTTTTCCGATCTTTTCGTCATCAGCCATGTGACTTGTCCAGATTCTAACGGAAAAAGCTTCGGGGCGCATTTTGTAACATTTACCGGTCACCGGCTTGAACACGGTAATCAGCACCAGCATTTCGTCCACCGATCAGATCGTATTGAGCTGTCACTGTGAAGGACAAAGGCAAAGGCAGCCGCAGGTCCTTCGACTACGTTTGGCGCAAAAAGCGCGCCAAACTTCGCTCAGGATGACAGACCTGTTGCGGAGCCGTCGTTTGAGGCGGGTCAGAGATGGAGGCCTACTTAGCGCTCGTTGCAATCGTCAGCGGATTGCGATAGATTCTCGGCATGGAAGATAGGGTCTATTGCACCTACATCACGGCCAGTCGGAGCCACACGCTTTACATCGGCATGACCGGCAATCTGCTGAAGCGGGTTTTCGAACACAAACAAAGGACTCACGAGGGATTTTCATCAAAATACAACTGTAATCGGCTCGTCTGGTTCGAGCGGTTCACAGGCCCTGAAAGCGCAATTGCGCGGGAAAAGCAGCTTAAGGGGTGGATTCGCGCGAAGAAGATCGCTTTGATCGAAAGAACCAACCCTACATGGAATGACCTGAGTGAAGGTTGGTATGTAATTGATCCGACTGTCGACAAACTTGGCCAACCGGGCAGGCCCCACCCGAATGAAGCTAACGCTCCACGTTCATAGTATCTCGTTGTCGATTGCCCTCCAGTTTCGGCCCCCAGAATTCCCTTCTGGATTTCGGCATTCGCGCGAGGGCACAGTTTTCGTGCCGGTGCCAAAAGCATCCATGAACGAAAATGACCTTCTGGCGAGAACGGAACACGAGATCGGGGCACCCAGGTAAATCCTTAGCATGGAGCCGGTATCGATAACCCATAGCAAATACAAGTTTTCGGATAACCAACTCGGGACGAGAATCCTTGGAACGGACCCGCGCCATGATCTCAGAACGCTTGGATGGAGGGATAGTGTCCACACCTTCTGCATTTCTCCAGACTGCCGGAAGAGCAACGGGTTGTCCTCATTACAGCACGATAAAGCGTTCTATAACCTGTGCAAATTACGGCCGGAATCCACTAAGGAACTACGGGGAAATGCGTGATTCCGAATTGGGAATTGGAGGGCCGAGGAACCGGATAGCTGCGCCTCATCAATGCAGAAATACCATAGATCCCGGAAAACGCCGTTGGCGCCATTCAATTCCTGAATGGCTGGTAAACCTAACACTGCCGTTTAAGCGAGTGGCCCATCAGACCAAGAAAACTCTAGCGCGTGGGCCACTCTTCGACGACGATGCCGAGGTCGTTGAGCTGCTGGATGGCGGCTTCGAGGTTGCGGCGGACCTGGGGGCGGTCCTTGCGGCTGGCCAGGGGCGACTCGGCGACGGCGATGACGCGGCCATAGCGCCATGCGCCGGGAGGCAGGGCGATGAGGGCCTGGGCGAGGTCGGCGGGGCGCAACTGCATCTCCTGGCGGCGGGCGGCCTCGGGGCGGAGCATGGTTCCCTGGCCCACGGTGCTGGGGTTGGCGTCGGCGAGGGTGATGCGCAGATTGAGGGTGTCGGCGTCGACGGAGAGGAAGGGATTGGCCCACGCGCCCGGCTCATGCACGTCCACGTACATGCTCTTGGTGGGCAGCGGGATCAGAGCCAGCTGGGCGCGCTGGCGGTCCCGTTCGGTGGCGGCGGCCTGAGCGGCGGCTTGCGCCTTCTGCTCGGCAGTGAGGGCGGTCTGGGCGACGCCGACGACGGCCTGCTCTTCCTTGTGGCAGGCGGCGAGGCAAACGGCCAGGAGCAGAGCCATGGCCGCGGATTGCTGGAGTTGCGCGCGCGGAATCACTTGTAAAGAATAGCAGGAATTGCAATGCAGCGGAGAGGCGGAGAGAGTCTGCGCGAAAAGGCGAGTCTTCCGTGGAACCCGGTCACTGCGAGGCTCGTATCGTTTGAGTAGAATTCATTCCAGGAAATCGGAGACCTGCGATGGCCAAGAAGGTTGTAGCAATTGTCGGCAGCTACCGGAGAGGCGGAACTGCGGCCGCCGCAGTCGAGGCCGTTCTGGAGGGAGCAAAGGAGAAAGGCGCGGAGACGCATACCATCTACCTGACGGACCAGCATATCGAATTCTGCAGGAATTGCCGCGAATGCACCCAGACTCCGGGACCGGAGCGCGGCAAGTGCAAACAGCAGGACGATCTGGAGCCAATTCTGGCTGAAATCGAGGCGGCGGATTCGGTGGTGCTGGGCAGTCCCATCAACTACGGCGGCGTAACGGCCATCTTTCGCAGGTTCATGGAGCGGCTGCTTGGCTTTACCTATTGGCCCTGGGGTGAGGGCATGCCCAAGCCCCGGAAGAAGCAACTCACGCGGAGAGCCGTTGTGATTGCCACGTCGGGCATGCCGGGCATCTTCATTCCACTTTTCACCGGAGTGGCCGGCACACTGCGCATGACGGCGAAGATGCTGGGAGCCAAGACAGTGGGCAGCCTATGGATCGGCCTGTCGGCCATGGAGCCGGATCATCCGCTATCGCCGGCAACCAGGGAGCGGGCGCGGCGGATGGGCTGGAAGCTGGCGTAGCCCAAACCCATTCGGTTTTCTGCGATTCGTGCATTCCGCGGTTTGAGGAATCGGCCTCCTTCGCCTTCTCACAAAGACAGGCTGCTGACAGACTCAGGGCAACGTTCGGGCGCCAGGCTCAATGGCTCGCCATTCTCGTGGCGCTTGCGAGACGGGAACGGCGGAGTGTACCTTTAAGCGCATGATGCAGTTCTTGTTTTCGATTCGATGCAGGGTCTTGCCACGCATTGCGTTGGCCGCTTGCGCGGGGCTATGCCTGACGCTTTGCGCTACAGCAAAAGAGGCTAAAGTTTTTTCCGTGGCGACGCTGGTGGAGGCGGCGAATTATCTTCCCTGCCGCGATGGATGCTCCGCGCTCACCGATACGGCCAGCGCCTTCTGCTTCCGGCAGGGCGATCAGGTACTGGTGGGGGAAGGAAGAAGCTACCTGCATGAGGGCAAGTTCTCCGCCGTGGAAGAGCAGGCCGGCAAGCAGCTTCAGCTTCGATTCAACCGGCGATTTCTGTGGGTCAGGCTACCAGATGGTCCGGTGATGAAGCTCCAGCGCGGTTCGCAGTTTGAGAACTTCAAGGACGGCGGATGCGTCAGCGCGGTGCATGGGCCGATTCTTGCGGCCGCCTACGCGCAAAGCGGCCGGCCAAGGTTCCCGTCGACGCCTTTCCGCTGGCCGGTTCCGGCAAAGACGATCCCTTTCTGTGGTACCGGTGCGCGCTGGATTCCGATAAAACAACGATCAGTTGCCAACGGTGGTATAAAAACGGCGACGCGTACGGTAAAGATTGGTACTGCGCGCAAACGATGGCTGGCGAGCCGGTGGGAGCGGTCGCGACTCTCGATCCGCTTCTCAGCCGGGATGGGAGGCTGGTTCTGAAGTCGGGCGCCGCACTGCGCCATGACAACCGGGCAAGGACGAACGATGTGCTTGATAGGCCGGGCGAGGCTTGCCGGTGAGGACACGTGTTAAGTTTCCGATTCGACTTTTATTTATCTTGACTATCTATGCCTTTTCTGGCATATTCGATTAGAGCGAAGGTACTGAATGAAAGAGTTGATTTTCGTTGCCGACTCGCACCGCGCTCTGGTGGAGTTTCCTGATCCTGTGCAGCGGCACGTGAGCTTCGCTCTCTATCAGGCGCAAATGGGCAATGAGCACATCGACGCCAAGCCGCTGAAGAATGTCGCGGCGGGAGTGCTGGAGGTTGTTTCCGATCACCGTGGCGACACCTTCCGCACCGTCTACACGGTGAGGCTGACCAAGGCCGTCTATGTGCTGCACGCATTTCAGAAAAAGTCGAAACACGGCATAGCCACGCCACAGAGCGAGATCGATCTGGTGAAACGGCGGCTCCTGCGCGCCATCGAAATTGATCGGGAACTGGAGAAACAATAATGCCAAAGAGAGAGCTTGATTATACCGTCAGCAGTGGGAATGTCTTTGCCGATCTTGGTCTGCCGAATCCGGAAGAAGCGCTTGCCAAAGCCGAGCTTGCCAACAAAATCATCGAGCTGATCCGCGAGAGAAGGCTTACCCAGGTTCAGGCCGCCAAAGTATTGGGAGTGGACCAGCCCAAAGTCTCCGCGCTGCTTCGCGGGAATTTAACTGGCTTCTCTCTGGAGCGCCTGATGCGCTTCCTGCTGCGGCTAGGGCAGGACATCCGAATCACGGTGCAAGCTAGCCCGCGCGCACGGTCGCAAGCGCGGGTTCTTGTGGCGTAGAAAATTGCTACTGTCAGACGCCACAAGACAAAGCGGGAACACTCGGTAGGATTATGAAAAAATGGATGTTGATTCTATCTGGTTCACTGATCGCGCTGGGAACTTTGTTCGTCTTATTGGATCGTCCAAACTTATGGATTGAAAACAAGGGCGCTAATGTTATAGCTCACGTTGAGACACTTGGTGAATACCCTACAACGATTCTTCATTTTCAAATCAAAGATGTTTCATCCGGAATAATCGTTTTCGAGTTAATTAAAGATAAAGGGACGCCACAAATTCACACTTTTTCTCTTTCTGTCGGTGAGAACTCTGTGATCGTTGCTGATCCACAGTATGGATCTTATCGTGTGATTGTTCCTGCTGGAGGAAACAAATTCATTCTCAGCCCCGGCATAAACTATCGGATATTAGTATGGGGGAGCGGATGGCTCCCCATACATGCCAATTTTAAGTTTGGATAGGCGGATTTGCCTTTACTTGCCGATGAGGCTGCGGGCGATCGCGTCCAGCATTCCATTGAGGAAGTTGATGGACTCAGGGGCGGAGAAGCGGCGTCCGATCTCCAGGGCCTCGTTGATGACGATAGGGAAGGGCGTGCCTTTGAAGCCGAGCATCTCGCCGACGGCCATGCGCAGCAGATTGCGGTCCACGGCGGGCATGCGCTCGATGCGCCAGTGCTTGGAGTTGGCCGCGAGCAGCTCGTCGATCCGCTCCTGATGCTCGATGGCTACGCGGAAGAGGTCTTCGGCAAAGCCGCGGACCGCGGGCTCGACCTCGTCGGCGGCCTTCCAGAAGTTGGCGCGGACCTGGTCGGGGGTCTGCTTGCCGATGTCCGCCTGGTAAAGCATTTGCATGGCCAGTTCGCGCGACTTGCGACGGCCGCCCGACGCGGGATGCTGACTGGCGGTCAAGCTAGTCCGCCTTCCACTCCATCTTGCCGCAGCTTGCGGGTGAGCGAGACCATCTCAATGGCGGCGACGGCAGCTTCAAAGCCTTTGTTGCCGGCCTTGACGCCGGCGCGGTTGAGGGCCTGCTCCAGCGTTTCGCAGGTGAGCACGCCAAAGCTGTGGGGAATGCCCGTCTCCTGCTGCGACTGGCCGATGCCGCGGGCGACTTCGTTGTAGATGGCCTCGTAGTGGGCGGTCTCGCCGCGGAGCAGGCAGCCAAGGGTAATGATGGCTTCCACTCGGCCGGTATTGGCAAGGGCGCGGGCGGCCGAGGGTATCTCCCATGCGCCGGGAACGCGGACGACTTCGATCTCGCTGCGCCGGGCGCCGCTGCGCAGCAGGGCATCCAGAGCGCCTTCCAGCAGCCGCTCGGTAATCACCGCATTCCAGCGGGCGACGACTACGCCAAACTTCATGCCCGTCGCGGAGAGATCGCCTTCGACGGCTACCGGCTTGCCTTTGATGGGATCTGCCCAGGCCCAAAAAGAAAACGCAAAACCCAGTTCCGGCTCGACAGTGAAGATTCGCGACTTCCAGTGGGTCTCCGCGATGGCAGAGAGGCGTGCTTCGGCAGCTTCGCCTCCATCAGCGCGCAGCCAGGTTTGGGCGGCCTGATAGACGGCGTCCAACGCGTTCACCTCGACCAGCACATCGGCGGTGGAAGGAAACTGGCCGTCGATGAATTCGAGATTGCCCAGCGGCGCCAGGAAGGATGCGCCGCGGCTGGATTCGTCGTTCCAGCCTTTGCCGGGAGCAAAACCCAGCGCGGAAAAGAAGCTCGCCAGCCGGTCATAAGCCGTCCGGCTGCCTGCGGAACGAAGAAAGGAAATCCCCTTGATCATGATTTGATTCTATCGTGCGCCACCTGCGGTGGGGCCAGCGGCCTTCGGCTCGGAAAATGAATGCTATGGTATCCCACCCTTGCGACAAATACGTCGCAAGGATGAGGCACCCAACGTTTTTGGCGCGTCCGAAGGAAAACAGAAAGGCCGGCGCGAGGCCGGCCTTCCTGGCTGTAGACTGCGACGCGGCTAGGTGGTGGGGCGCGGCTTGACGGCGATGGCGGTGGCCGGAACGACGGCGCCGCTGCCGGTATACATGCAGCCGAGGTCGTTGCCACCGGCGGAGACGGGCGTGCAGGCCGGCAGGTTGGGGCTGATCTGCTGCTTATCGGTCAGCGTCGGCACGTCAATGTAGTGAATCATGTTGTCGCCCGCCGTGGAGACAAAGAAGAGAGAGTCGTCCGGGGCGAAGGCGCCGACCAGAGGCGCGGTAATGGCCGAGCTTCCGGCGAGCGTAATGTATTGCACTGGATTCGCCGTGTAAGCGCTGCCGGGGGTGTAGGTTCCCGGCACGTAATAGGGCAGCGAAGCTCCTGTTGTGGCGCCGGTCGCGGGCGGGAAATACGTGATAAATGCCAGATTGGAAACCGGAGACGGCACCACCTGATTGACGGCGGCCGCATTGGCATTGACGCTGAGAGGCGTAGGCGTGAGCAGCGTTGGGTTGGTGGAGAGCGGGGCGGTCAAGGTGCAGGCGGCAGGGGTAATTGCGACGCCAATGTCGTTGAGCGTGACTCCGCCGCCGGTGAGAGCCGCGCCCAGGATGTGGTCTCCATCGGTGGTAGCGGCCAGAACATCGGTCTGCGCGGCGATTGAATCGCTCTGCGGATAGAAGATCATGTTGGCGTAGTTGCCCGCCGTGCCGGTGGGGCACCAAGTGTGAGCTACGGTATTACTGCCACTGAGAAAGGCGCCCACGCTGGGGATGGTAATCGCCAAGCCCTGCGCGCCCGTGGAGGGAGACGGACAGGTGTTCTTGTCGTAAACGGAACAAGGCAGAGCATGGGTGGTCAAGCCGGTGTTGATGTTGTAGACGTATAACATGTCGGAATGATTGCCGCCCAGGGCAGCGCTGTCGGTGATGTAGAGCGTCTTCGAGTCGGGAGTCCAGGAAGCGGCGCTGCCCATGCCGCCAAAAGCAGTGGAGCTACTACTGGGATTGGCCGTGCTGTATAGGTAGAAGAGCTGGCGCTCCTGGTCGTTGATAAGCACACTCGAGCCGTTCGGCGCCACGGCCAGCACTACGCCGGGAAAAGCGTTGTTCTGCGTGATGACCGTGCCGGACGAAGTGCTGAAGACCATCAGCTCGCGGGAGGATCCGAAGTAGATAGCATTGCCCAGCCGGTCCATCATCGCAGAGTTCGGCACATACGGCAGGCGCGTTAAGGAGCCGGACGTTCCCGAGAGCAGCTCGACGGGAAAGACGTACTGCGACTGACCGGGCGCCGAGAACCATGCGTAGTCGCTGGCCGTGCCGGGGGTGGTGATAGTGACCGGGTTCGAGGAAATGGGCAAGCCGGTTCCAAACAAGCCGATCTCATTGAGGGGGGAAGGATTGCAAGTGTAGGGCTGGCAGATGGCATAGACCGATGCCACGCCGGGGAAGTTGGTGGAGATGGCTCCGCCATTACCCGCTGAAATGTCGATCGGGTCGGTGGACTGGTAGTCCAAAGTCAGGCCGTTGATGGGATTTCCCTGGGTGTCGGTGACGGCGGTGACCAGATTCTGCGTCACGCCCTTGGTGATGGTGCCCGCGGTATCGCCATTGGCAAGAGTCACCGAGATCGACTTCGGCGGGCAAGTGGAGAAGTAGCCGGCTGACGAACCTGAGCCAGCCACCGACGCGGTGATGGCGGTGGTGCCTGGCTGCCCCGCGGTGATCGTCACCTGGCTTGAGGTGGTGCTGGTGACAATGGAGGCAACAGAGGCTGTGCCCACGTTGTAAGTGAAAGTGCCGATGGCCGCAGTGCAACTGGGAATCGAGGATAGGGCTAATTGCTGGCCATTGACAGTGGGCAATGGGCAGGCCAGGGTGGGAGATGAAGAGCCGGTGACTGAAGCCGGCGCGCACATCAGAACCTGCTGGCTGCTGCTGTTCGCGAAGCATGCCTGCGCGTCGAGCGTGGCCTGAGTACCCTGCGAGAAGCACTGCTGCGCGCTTCCGGAAACGGGCTCGGTAACCAGACTGACGGTGGATATCGTGGCATGCACGAAGACCTCCACAGGATTGGAGACTATCGAGTGAGTGGAGGCTGTGACATAGGCCGTGGCGTAGGGCAGGCCGCCGGTCGAGGGCAAAGGACTGGGCGGACTGCAGATGGTGTAGTTGGGGATGGCGCCGCCCGAGTTCCGGTTCCATGTACCCGCGCACAGATTGCCGGTCGGCGTGATGTCCACCAACTGGTTGTTGGAGGTGCCGTAGGTAAACGTGGTGACGGTGGCTGTAGTGCCCTTGCAGGTAATGGCCGCAGGGTAGGAGATCTGTTGCGTCTGTCCAAAGGCCAGGGAGATACCGGTGGTGGCGGGGTAGAGCGTGATCGCAGCCACATCCGTGACCTTCATCCCGAAACCATCACCATTGCAGTAGTCCACACCCGGGTCGCGGGTGCAGCCGGAGATCGAAATTCCTGCCGGAATGGCCAGGCACAATAAACAAACAAGCGTCAGAAACCGCCGCATGAAACCTCCCCGTCCCGCCTTATCGAACCGCGGAACGGTCTCTTCCGAACCCATCGGAGATTTGGGTTATCGCGAACATTCCCTCGCCGCCGCCGGCTCCGGCGACACGCTCAACTCTCAAGCCGATTGACGAAACGCGCTCGCGAAACTCCAAGGAAAAGTGTATCAGGGCAGGGTGGCAACCTGCAGGAAGCTCTTCCGGCACGCTCCTCCGCCCCTTCTCCTATAGACTCCGCCGGCCTCGGATGGCGAGCAGGCCCGGGCGATGATCGCGGCGCGGATCATCCCCGCACGGAACACTCCCTTCATTGAATCGGAACCAACCTGCTCCTGCTGGACGGCCGAGGAGGTGCGATTTCCATGGTTGTACCGAAGCGGAATGGGCGATGAAGAGGCGGCCTGCAACCCCCGGTCAACCTGTAGGCTGCGATGCCGCGGCGCGGAAGGGATTGGAAACGGCGCGCGATTTGTGCTTCGAACAAAGCGGCCGGTTCCTGCGCCCTTCTGGCCGCGGCGCGTCCAGCAAGGGTGGAACTGTCCACCGCCCTATCCATCAAAGTACTGCTATGGAACGAGATGGCAGGTAGAAGGTTCTTCCTGTGGAACGGGTGTGACGGGATGCCTTAGCGGAAAATTCACATAATACTGCTTGACACGCGCGATTTATCAGCGTAACACTTGAAAATGAGAGGGACTGATTTATCCTCGTTCAGATTGCCTGAATACAGGCAGACCATCTGAAGTGCTCCACTCCTGCATTTGTCCCCATGAGGCTTTCCCCGGTTGGATTCCAAGCCTCAATAACAATCGAAGCAAGCCATTGTAGCCGCCGTGGAAAGTTCTCATGCCACGGCACAGGTAAAGTGTGAGTTATTCCAGGCATACTTTGATTGGAGCAATCAAGTTACTTTATTCATGCCGCGGACCTTTCGAATTATGTTCGAGGCGAGCATGCTGGAACAAGCAATCATGCGATTGGAGATGCACTATGGGCCACCTCAAGAAATGCGATGCAAGGGATAGTCTATCGGCTGGCCGGAACAAAAGTCGCAATTCGTTCAGGCCGGCGGGAGAGGCCGATAACGGCAATTCATCCGGTACCAAACTGGAAGGGGCGAGCGAAAGGAAGTCGACTTTTGCCGAAGACTTCATGCTGGAACATTCCAACTCCAGCCTGTTCATCGCCATGATCGGGCGGGCAGGCCGGTATGGAGCCGGGGGCAAGGAACCGCAAAAGTCAACTCAGTATTATGGATTTCCTTCTTGATACAGCATAACTTCAGCCGCGACTGGGCTTATGAAAACGGGAGGGGCAGGCATGGGCTGCTTAATCTGCGCAAGTTTGGAACAAGCATATCTAGCCCGGCTCAGTGAGTACATTGAGGCGCGTTCCTCGGCGTGTTATCGGGTCAGCACTCGGCACGCGGCCCAAATGAATGTCGAGATGGAGCGCGCCCGCTATGAACTGGAAGAGCACCAGTCGGTTTGCATCTCCACCGTTCGTATGCGAGTTCTCCTGCCGCAGCGGGAAGCGCCCGCGACTGTGAGAACTCTGGCGGCCTAGCTGAGAAGCGGCTTCATTCATTAGCCACTCTGCTTCATGGTTCTGTTCAAAGCTAAAGTGAATAGACTGCTGTATCGCCTCGCGATTGTCTTCAAGAAAAGCTGGATGGCTTGTGCCGGGGTTGAAACCCCGGCCTATCTGCCCATACCCTTCAATGCAGCAACTTGCTGCGCCGGGAGTTCTCTGCCCCCTGCCCTTCAGCCTTTGGCTACGGCGAAGCGGCGGTTGACTTCGTGCCAGTTGACGACATTCCACCAGGCGGCCAGATAGTCGGGGCGGCGGTTCTGGTACTTGAGATAGTAGGCGTGCTCCCAGATGTCGTTGAAGAGGATGGGATAGTGGCCTTGGGTGAGGGGCGAGTCCTGGTTGGGCGTGGTGACGACCTTGAGCTTGCCGCCGGTGAAGACCAGCCAGCCCCAGCCGGAGCCGAATTGCTTGGCGGTGGTCTCGTTGAAGGCCTTCTTGAAGGCGTCAAAGTCGCCGAAGTCGGCGGTGATCTGGGCGGCGATGGGGCCGGAGGGCGCGCCGCCGATGCCGTCGGAGCCGACCGGGCCCATCAGCTTCCAGAAGGCGGTGTGATTGGCGTGGCCGCCGGCGTTGTTTTTCACGCCGGTGCGAATCTCTTCGGGAACCTGGGCCAAGTCGCGGACGAGGTCGTCGATAGGCTTGGCGGCCAGCTCGGGATGGCCGGCGAGCAGCGCATTGACGTTGTTGACGTATGCCTGGTGGTGCTTGTCGTGGTGAATCTTCATCGTCTCGGTGTCGATGAACGGTTCCAGGGCGGCGTAGTCGTAGGGAAGCGGGGCGAGTTCGTAAGCCATCGGGGAAATCTCCTTCGTCGTGTGGTTTCGTGCCTTAGTGCATTGGGAGTTGTGCCGTGCCCGTGCGGCCGGACGGGAGCGGCGAGGCGATGCTGCGCTTGTCAATCCTCAGCAGAGCCGTACATAGAATGGATGCTGGAAGAGGCGCTAAGGTGCGGGAAAGTTGGCGGGATGAAATTGAGCCGGTAGGGCTTCGCGGATTCCCAGCCATTCGCAATGAAAAGAGTGAATGGTTTGTCTATGGGGCTATGATAAATCCGTCTAATGAAAAGTTCCGGTTCTTCAATCGAGGTGCATTGTGTTCAACTCCCGCAATCTCCGCCGCACTCTGAAGCTGGCCGCTGCCGGCCTGGCAATTTTCGCGATGGCCTCACTCCCTGCCGCCGGACAACGGGGCGGAGGAGGCGGAGGGCGTCATTCCTCACCCAATGATGCGGAGTACCAGGATGAAGTCAACAAGGGCGTGGAGGCGTACAAGAGCAGCCATTTGGATGAGGCGATCCGCCATTTCCAAAGAGCGGTCCAGTTGGAACCGAATCTCCCCTTGGCCAAGAGATACCTGGGCACCACGTTGGCGCAGAAGGTTGTGTTTGGAGTGGATACGCCGGCCAACCTGCAGATTGCCCAGCAGGCGATCCGCATCTTCCAGGATCTCTTGCAGATAGCCCCGCACGATGTATACAGCATCCAGCAGATTGCGGGCATTGAATTCAAGATTGGGAAGCTGGATGACGCCAAGATGATGCAGAAAAGGCTGCTGGCCGAGAATCCGAAAGACCCGGATGCTGCTCTTAAGATCGGCGTGATCGACTTGTTGCAGGCGCACCGTAACGCTCTCACGGCGCTGAAGGCGGCAGGCATCGCGGACGACGGCATGGGCAACGCAAAGGCGCCCGCGGCGGTGAAAGAGTCGATCAAGGCACAGAATGGCGCGCTGGTCGAGGAGGCCCTGCTCTACCTCAACCAAGCGGTCGATAACCGTTCCGAATTCGTCGATGCGATGGACTCTCTGAATTATGCCTACAAGACCAAGGCCGATCTGGACTTTGCCAATGAGGCGGCTCGCCTGGATGACATGACCAAGGCCGATGAGTGGCGGAACAAGGCGTTTGCCGAGCGCAAGGCCAACGAAGCGAAGAAGGCCGCTGGAGCGGAAGCGGCAAAGCCGTGACTGAACGTGAATCAGGAGCTTCCAGCTCCAAGAAATCGGGAGTTGACGCACCCCGATTCCGTAAATTGAAAGGGGGAACGGGCCGCCGCCTTTGGTTACAATATAGGCATGACGTCCACGCTTACGCAATCCTCCCTCGATCAACTGTCCATTGACACACTGCGGTTGCTGGCCGTGGACACAGTGCAAAAGGCCAATAGCGGCCATCCCGGCGCTCCGCTGGGTTGCGCGCCCATGGCCTACCTGCTCTTCCACAAGCTGATGAAACACAACCCGAAGCACTCCAGGTGGGCGGATCGCGACCGCTTCGTGCTCTCGAACGGCCATGCGTCGGCGTTGCTCTACGGGACGCTGTTTCTCTCCGGCTACGATCTGACGCTGGAGGACTTGAAGAGCTTCCGCCAGTGGGGCTCGCGGACGCCGGGGCACCCGGAGCGCGGCCACACGGACGGCGTGGAGGTGACCACTGGGCCATTGGGCCAGGGCATCGCGATGGCCGTGGGCATGGCGATGGCGGAGAAGCATCTGGCCGCGGTCTACAACCGGCCTGGCTTTGAGGTTGTGGATCACCATACGTATGCGATGCTGGGCGACGGCGACCTGATGGAAGGCGTCTCGCACGAGGCGGCTTCGCTGGCCGGAACGCTGGCTCTGGGCAAGCTGATTTTTCTTTATGACGATAATTTGATCTCGCTGGATGGGCCGACCAGCCTGAGCTATACCGATGACGCCCTGGAGCGCTTCGAGGCCTATCACTGGCACGTGCAGCGGGTGGCGAACGGCAACGATCTGGCGGCGATTGAAGCGGCGATTGAAGCGGCGAAGGCCGAGACCGGCAGGCCGTCGATCATTGCGGTACGGACGATCATCGGCTATGGCAGCCCCAAGGCCGGGACCAACAAGGTTCATGGAGAGCCGCTGGGCGCGGAGGCCGTGGCGGCGACCAAAAAGTTCTTCGGCTTCCCGGAGTATCAGAGCTTTGTGGTGCCCGATGAGGCGCTCAAGAATTGGCGTGAGGCCGTCGAGCGCGGCGCGGGTTTTGAGGCTGCGTGGAAGAAACTCTTTGAGGGCTATCGAGCTGCCAATCCGGAACTGGCGGCGGAGTTTGAGCGCACTCAGAAGGGCGAACTCAAGGCTGGATGGGAGAAGGCGATTCCCAGCTTCCCGACGGATAAGGCGATTGCCACCCGCAACGCCGGCGGCGTGATTCTGAACGCGCTTGCCGGGCATGTGCCGGAGCTTTTTGGCGGAGCGGCGGACCTGACCTCTTCGACCAGGACGATCTTCCAGCCGGGAGAGAGTTTTCATGTGGACGCGACTGCCCGCAACGTCTTCTTCGGGGTGCGCGAGTTTGGAATGTGCGCCGCGGTGAATGGGATGGCCGCCCACGGCGGGCTGATTCCCTTTGGATCGACCTTCTTTGTCTTTTCCGATTACGCCAAGCCGGCGATACGGCTGGCGGCGTTGATGCAGGCTCATTCGCTGTTCATCTTTACCCATGACACGATTGCCTTGGGCGAGGATGGGCCAACGCATCAGCCGATCGAGCAGTTGATGGGCTTTCGTGCGGTTCCGGGGCTGACGGACTTCCGCCCCGCGGACGCCAACGAGACGGCGGCGGCCTGGCGGCTGGCCCTGGAGCGCAAGGGGCCATGCTTCTTCGCGCTGACCCGGCAGAATCTCCCGGTGCTCGATCCGGCGGCGCACGACTTGTACGCCGGGGTGAGCAAGGGCGCTTACATTTTGCAGGAGGCGGAGAAGCCTCTGGTTGTCCTTCTCGGCGCGGGCTCCGAGCTTTGGCCCTGCCTGGAGGCGGCCAAGCTGCTCGCGGCTGACGGAATTCATGCGCGCGTGGTCAGCTTCCCAAGCTGGAAGCTCTACGAGGAGCAATCGGCCGAGTACAAGTCCAGTGTGCTGCCGGCCGGCGTGCCCAAACTGGCGGTTGAGGCTGGTTCGACGCAGGGCTGGTGGAAGTACGTGGGCCTGGACGGCGACGTGATTGGGATCGATCGCTTTGGGGCCTCGGCGCCGGGACCGAAGGTGATGGCGGAGCTTGGCTTCAGTGCGACCAACATCGCGGCGCGGGCCAAGAAGCTGGTGAAGTAGGCGGAAGCGGAGTTAGACGCACTTCGCGCGTGTTAGCGGAGTTAGCCGTTCGCCGTGACGGATCTGCTAACTCCGCTAGCACCGCTAACCACGCTAACACCGCTGGAAAGGGTCACATTGAAACTCGTCATCGCATCCGATCACGCGGGATTTCCTCTCAAAGAGGAAGTTCGCGCCTATCTCTCCAAGGCCGGCCACGAGGTGGTGGACCTGGGCGCTTATAACGCCGACTTGCCCGACGACTATCCAGACTTTGCCGAGAAGGTTGGCGAGGCGCTGAAGCAGGGCGTTGCGCCACGCGGGATTCTTATCTGCGGCTCGGGGGTGGGCGTGTGCGTGGCGGCTAACAAGATTCCGGGAATTCGCGCCGGGATGTGCCACGATACGTATTCGGCGCACCAGGGCGTGGAGCACGATGACATGAATGTCTGCGTGCTGGGCGCGCGCATTATCGGTTCGGCGCTGGCCTTCGAAGTGGTGGACCGGTTTATCGGGGCTAAGTTCATCGCCACGGAAGAGCGGTTCGAACGGCGCTTCAAGAAGGTGCTCGCTATCGAGGCCAAGTATCAGCGCGGATAAGGAGGCGGCGATCTTCCCCTTCGACGTGATCCTCTTTGACGTAGGCGGAGTCCTGCTCACCAACGGCTGGGACCAGCGCGAACGCTCAATAGTTCTCTCACACTTTCACCTCGATTCTGCAGCCTTTGAAGCCCGGCATCTGACGTTTTACGACGCCTGGGAGCGGGACGCAATCTCGCTTGCGGCATACCTGGACGCGACCGTTTTCTGTGAGCCGCGCGATTTCACACGCGACGAATTTTTCGCTTTCATGCTCACCCAGTCGAAGCCGCTTCCGGATGGAGCTTTGGGAATCCTTCACCAGCTTGCGGCATCGAATCAGTGTCTGCTGGGCGCGTTGAATAACGAGGCGCATGAGACCAATGAATACCGTTTCAGACACTTTGGGCTACGCAAATTCTTCCAGGTGGCGCTGAGTTCGTGTTATCTGGGGCTGCGCAAGCCGGAGCCGGCAATCTATCTTCGGGCGCTGGATATTCTGGGCCGGCCAGCGGAGCGGATTCTATTTATCGACGATCGCGCAGAGAATGTGGACGGCGCCGCCGATGCCGGGATGAAGGCCATCCGGTTTGAGGGTGCGGATGCGCTGCGGCGAGAGTTGGAGAGGTTAGAGGTTTTGTAGCCGAGTTAGCGAGTTAGCTGGAGGGAGTTATGGCGACGGCGCAGATGAGTGTGAGCCCGGAGGATCTTTCCCAGATTCCGCGGGGCAGCGAGAGGATTCCGGAGGCGGGGATTCTGGTGATCTTCGGCGCTTCGGGCGATCTGACCCGGCGCAAGCTGCTGCCGGCACTCTTCCATCTCGAGCAGGCGGGCCTGCTGCCGGAGAAGTTCGCCATTGTGGGCGTGGCGCGGCGGCCGCTGGGCGATGCGTTTGCCGAAGATATGCGCGGCGGCATTATCGAGTTCGACGGCTTACCGGCAGACGATCCGAAGCTGGATAACTTTATCAGCCGCATCAGTTACTTTCCGCTGCGTTTTGATGTGCTGGAAGATTATGCGGGACTGAAGACGGAGTTAGAGCGCATTGCCGCTGAGAAAGGAATCGGCGGCAGGCGGCTCTATTACCTGGCGACGGCGCCGGAGCACTTTGCGTCGATTATTGAAAACCTGGGCGCGCAGGGCATGGCGCAGCCGGAGCGGGGCACGGCGGCGGTGGTGATTGAAAAGCCCTTCGGGCACGATCTGGAATCGGCGCGCGCGCTGAACTGCCAGGTGAACGCCGTCTTCCGCGAGGATCAGGTCTTTCGCATCGATCACTATCTGGGCAAGGAAACTGTTCAGAATATTTTGGTTTTCCGCTTTGCCAATGGAATCTTCGAACCGATCTGGAACCGGAATTATATCGATCACGTGCAAATCACTGTAGCGGAAACCCTGGGCGTGGAGGGGCGCGGGCCGTTTTATGAGAAGGCGGGCGCGCTGCGCGACGTGGTGCAGAATCACGTGATGGAGTTAGTAAGTCTGGTAGCTCTGGAACCGCCCTCTAGCTTTGAAGCGGAGAGCGTACGGCGCGAGAAGCTGAAGGTCTGGCGGGCGATTCCGTCAATTCCAATTTTAGATATCGTGCGCGGCCAGTATGGGGCTGGGCAGATAGACGGACAGGATGTCGTGAGTTACAGGGAAGAGCCACGCGTCAGTCCCGAGTCAGGCGCGGAGACTTATGCCGCGGCGCGGGTGGAGATAGAAAACTGGCGCTGGGCGGGGGTTCCGTTTTATCTGCGCGCGGGCAAGCGGATGCAGAAGCGGGCGACGGAGATCAGCATTCAATTCAAGCAGCCGCCGCTGCTGATCTTCGACCGGCTGGCTTCGCGCGCGGTCTGCCAGGTCATCAAGCCTAACTTGCTGACGATTCGCATTCAGCCGGATGAGGGGATTGCGCTGCGCTTTGGGGCCAAGGTTCCGACGACGATGGAGATGGACGTCTGCCCGGTGAATATGGACTTCGACTATGCGGAGGCCTTTGGCAAGTCGAGCGCCAACGGCTATGAGCGGCTGCTGCTGGACGCGATGCTGGGCGACCAGACGCTCTTCTCGCACCGCGACGGCGTGGAGACGACCTGGGCGCTCTTTACGCCGGTTCTGGAGGCGTGGGCAAACAAGAAGCCTGAGGTCTTTCCTAACTACGCCGCCGGCTCCTGGGGTCCGGAGTGCGCCGATCATTTAATTGCGCGCGGCGGACATGCGTGGCGGAATGATCTGGGCAGGAAAGCATAAAGCAGGGAATAGGGACGAGAGTATAGCCGGTTTCTGGAAGGTTCGTGGTCTCTCACCCTTTTGCCCAGTAAGTGAAAATATAGGGAACTTACTTTGTTAGAAGGTAAGATTTTGAAAACCTTAGGGTGGGCCACCCGCAGCTAGCCATAACCGGGGTTTGTGCGAGACTAGGTGCATGAATGTTGCTCTTGTTATGCGCGACGTGTTCCCGGTTTCCTGCTGGCTGGTGGCTCTGGTCTGGGCGGCTCAGGCGATTGCTGCGCTGCGCGGAATGCCGCGGATACAGGATTTGACGCAGATGGACGAGGGAACGCTGGCAAAGTCGAACGCAGCCGATGGGACATACGGGACGGCACCCGATCTCACTGTCATTGTGCCAGCCTGCAATGAAGAAGAGTCGATTGAGACGACGCTTCGCTCGCTGCTTGGTTCGACAGGGATAAGGCTTCAAATCATTGCAGTGAATGACCGCTCGACGGACCGAACGGGCGAGCGGATGGATGCGGTTGCCGCGGAGGCGCGCGCAGCCGGCGGGCCGCACACGCTGGAGGTGCTTCACAACAGTGCGCTGCCCCAGGGGTGGATGGGCAAACCGCACGCATTGGAGCTGGCGGCAAAGCGGGCGCGCGCGCCGTGGTTCTTGTTTACCGATGGCGATGTGCGCTTCGACGAGCGGGCGCTTGCTTTGGCCTTGCAGTATGCATTGAAGGAACAGGCCGACCACGTGGTGTTGAATCTGACCATGGACAGGATGAGCTGGGCGGAGAATGCTGTTCTCACGTCGGTTCTGGCGCTCTCGCAGTGGAACAACCGGATGTGGAAGGTGGCCGACCCCAAGGCGCGGGACTTTTTTGGGCAGGGCAGCTTCAACCTGATCCGGCGCGAGGTCTTCGAGAAGCTGGGCGGTTTTGAGCCGCTGCGCATGGAGGTGGTGGAGGACTTGCGCATGGGCTGGAGGATCAAGCGGGCTGGTTATCGACAGCGGATCGTGGTGGGCGATCGGCTGGCGCGGACCAATTGGATGACTGGGCCGTTGGGAATTGTGGGACTGCTCGAAAAGAACGCGTTTGCAGTCTTCCGCTACCGGACTGGGCTGACGCTGGCGGCTCTGGTGGGCACCGCGGTGCAGATTGTTTTGCCACTGGCGGCACTGGCCAGCGGAGGATGGACTGCTGTGGCGGGAGGGATGATCTATCTGTCGATTGCGGCGAACTTTGCGGCTTACAAGCAGCAGCCGTGGCTAGCAATCTTCTTTGCGCCGGCGATCGCAATTCTTACCTTCGCGCTGGCGCGCTCAATGGTGCTTGCGCTTTGGCGAGATGGGGTAGTTTGGCGAGGGACGCACTATAAACTCAATGAACTGCGGGAGGCTGCGGGGCGAGGCTGGTAGGGGCTACTTGGCGGGCAGCGTTTCTTTAGTCAGCGGGAGGTCCATGTCTAATCACCCGAAATAATTGGATGCCCCAGGTTTCGTCTTTGGCGTTCTGAGACCTCGGGAACCAACTATTCACGGATGATTTTGACGAAGATGCCGTCGGGGAGTTCGCCGCCTAGCAGATGGACTACGCCGTCTTTTACATAGCCTTCGAGGATCTGGCGTGTGGGTTTGTCGGCGGTAAGCGGAACAACTTGTGTGGCGGAGGAAGCGACCAGTTTGCCATAGGGGCGTGCCGATGTTGTGCCAACCCCGCCAGCACCGCTAACTCCGCTCTCTGATCCCTGATCCCTGTTTCCTGTTCCCTGCTTCTTGCCCATGCCGCGGTCCATCGCTTCATTGGCAAGTCGGTCGGCTGTTTTGTTGCCGCCGCGCAGGGTGTGGCGCATTTCGAAGCCCTCGATGAGGCGGGAGAGGCGGCGGGCTTCTTCGAATAGCGGGCGGAGGATGGGGCTTTTCACCTTGTACTTGCCCTGCATCTGCTTGACCATCAACTCAGAGTCGGAGATCACGCGCAGGCGTTTCACGCCGTGTTCGATGGCCCAGCGCAAGACCCCCAGGAGGCCGGAGTACTCGGCGAAGTTGTTGGTCTGAATGCCGACGAACTCGCTCAGTTCGGCCAGGACGCGGCCTTTGGCGTCTTCGATGACCGCGCCGTAGCCGGCGGGGCCGGGATTGCCGCGCGAGCCGCCGTCGCAGTGGGCTGTGAGCCAGTCGGCGGAGTCGGCCGCGGGATCGGGAAAGAGAGTATTGTTCATCGCTTTTTAGTGTAGCGGGTACCACCGAATCGATTCCTCAGGGGCTAAAGCCCAACATTTTTTTGTTGCACTTGCGGCCCGACTGAAGTCGTGCCCTTGTTACAAAACAGGTCAGCAATCGAGTTTTTCGCAGCCTGTAAAGTCGTGCCCTGATACAAAACGTCTTTGCTTACTATCGAAGTCG
>Ga0181520_10004348_pt1 | contig 23762 bp, 23 predicted proteins | sample PEATcosm2014_Bin_29_FD_132451 | JGI IMG/M metagenome (GOLD analysis project Ga0181520, IMG submission 132451) | Peatland microbial communities from MTU Mesocosm Facility, Houghton, MI, USA - PEATcosm2014_Bin02_30_metaG | ecosystem: Environmental > Terrestrial > Soil > Wetlands > Peat | place...
TCGGTTTCCGTGACTTCGGGATGGAACTGCACGCCCCAAAGGTGTTTGTAATTTCCCGCGGCCGCGGGAGCGTTGTCGGTAGTGCCGAAGATTGTCAATTTAACGTCGGCGGATATTTTGTCGCCGTGGCTTTCTAAGACTTTAAATTCATCAGGAATTTCATCAAATAGCAAACCCTCTCCCCGGCCCTCCCCCAGAGGGGGAGGGGGAACCGCACTGCGATTAAAGGTATGCGTGCCAAATTCCCGTTTGTCCGAGCCGGTAACCGGAACGCCAATATGGTGCGCCCACATTTGGTAGCCCAGGCAAATTCCCAAAACCGGAATGCCCAAATCAAAAATCGCTCCGTCAAACGGCGGGTTTTCGTAAGCCGAAGCCGGCCCGCCGGACAGGATTATTCCTATCGGCTTAATCGTTTGCACATCATCAGCAGTTACGGACGCGGGATCCGCCACCAAACAAAAAACTCCCAGGGCGTCCAGCTTTTGTTTTATCAAATGATCAAACTGGCTGCCCATGGAAAATAATAAAAAAAGCTCGTCTGTTTTCCGCACGCGCTTTTCATCCGCGATTTCTTTAAAGGCCTCGGCCGTGGCTTTTTTGAAAGTTTGGAGCATGGCAATACATCGTTCTCCCCCAAAGAGCGAAGCACCTTTTTACCTTCCCCCTTTGGGGGAAGGTGCCCGACCTGCCCGCCGTAGCTTTAGGAAGGAGGGAGGGCGGATGAGGGTTTGGGGAGATGTCCCGCAGGGACAGAAAGGGTTTATCAATGAAGTTATTATATAAGAATATTAAAAGATAATCAAAATCTCCTCTAAGTAATTTGAGACCCAAAAATTGGTAAAACTCACGAAATAATGCTTGACAAAAACTTTTAAGGCGAACCATTAGAAGTCGGAGTCTGCGGGCAGGGAGGGGTTGGCGGTAAGGGTTGGCCGTTGGGACATCTTGTAGGATGGGCAATCGGTGAAGGCAAAGATAACTTTTGAGAAATCATATAATATATAGCCGCCATTATTGCAAGGGCAACAATTGTAAATATAATAATTTCTTTTTGCGATAAGCTGTGTTTGTTGCCGGCGGAATTTGTTTTCGGGATTTCGGGCGGGGAAACAGGCTCTGCCTGGACATCTCTTAAATCCGCGGCCTGCTCGTCTAATTGGTCATTAAAAGACATTTAATAAAGTTTACTTATTTTATGCTAGAAGCTGTCTTAAAAATAATTTGTAGGCTAAATTTTCAGAATTTAGAGCGGATTGGTCCAAATAAATTTTGACGTTTAGCCTAAAGCTAAGCGGAAAAATTTTTTGGGCCAAGACGCCAAAATTCTGAAAATTTAGCCCGAAGGATTTTTAAGATAGCTTCTAATTGCCAACCTGAATAAATTTATAGTTTACGCCAAAGGACATAAACCAGGCGTCTGTGCCATCGGATGAGTTCAATGTCGCCAAGTCTTGGGCGCTGGGGTTTTCTAATGTAGCATAAAGCCTGTATCGGGTAGAACCGGTGGTTGCCTGGTCGGCGAAATAAAGGAAGCTTTGGTTATAACCAAACGAAGTTGGGTATTTTGGATCGACAGGAATTTTTGACATATAAGTTGGTGTCAGTAACTCCGGCAAAGAATATCCGTTTCCATTTGAGTAATTTGCACTATAACTTGAGTTGGTAGTTTCGGCACCGGGTGGATAAGCATTGTGGTCATTGTAATATAATTCCAGAGCCGTGGAAAGTTGTTGTAAATCCTCTTTTCTCGCGGCATCCCTGGCCTTGCTTCTGGCGCTGTTTAGAGACACCAAAACCACGCTGGCTAACAGGCCGATAATGGCAATAACGACGAGTAATTCAATTAGAGTAAAACCTTTTTGCCTCATATATTTACTCGGGGGATGGCGGCTTTTTATATATGGTTTGTGTTTTTGCAAATGGGACTTTTTGTCCTGGCCGGAAATTGATTTATTGATTGTCCTTCGACTTCGTCACCCTGCGGGCGACTTCGCTCGCCCATTCGGCAAAAGCTCAGGGCGACCTTGAGCGAAGTCTAATAGGTCGGGACACTCGGCTCGCTCGGATGTTATCAGCTGGTTGGAGCCCGTTAGGGCGTAGACCACGAGTGAGCTTTGGCGTTAGCCAAAGCGAGTCGAGTGGTGGACCGTACCGGATTCGAACCGGTTGCCTCCACATTGCAAATGTGGCGCTCTACCAAGTGAGCTAACGGCCCCTTAAAAATTCCCGAGGGTTACCCTCGGGATTATTATATCATCACCTGAATTATCATTGAAGTCGGGGCGATGCTGGGGGCGCTGTTGCCGCCGGGGAGCATATTAAATAGCCAGAGTACCGCGACAATGCACATAGCCAGCCCGAAAATTTTCCACCAGGTGTAAGTACCGGCGCCGACTCCCGTGCCCAGATATTTTTCCGCCAAATCTATTTTGCCGGAAAATTGGTCGGTAATGGCCACCGAGTATTTCATAATCAGGATGCCGGCGATGAAGATGAGGGGGGAGAAAAAGAAGCGCATAAAATAGTTATAAAGTTATAAGGTTGAAAGTTATAAAGTGGTGTTGCCTGAGTTGCTTTATAATTTACAACTCGATGATTCTAAATTTGACTGGCCCGCCTTCGTCAGACTTCGGCGCGCAGCCTTCGCTTGCTGACCATTTATAGAAGGCTGATCGTACATGAAAATTTGTTGTTGTGGCGAAGCCAGCCGAAGCTTTAGCGAAGGCTGGTGGGTGTGGCAGGGATCGGACCTGCGACCCCGTCATTATCAGTGACGTGCTCTACCACTGAGCTACACACCCTTTTTGACTATCCATATCTTTTATCCATTATCCTTTATCGGTATTTTCGTAAAAGATAAAAGATTAGGGATGAGGGATACTATGGTAACCCCGGTATCTTACCAAATTTTTTTGATTTTGACAACCGGGCAATAATATAGTATTCTTTAATAAGAAATCCATCATTCAGAAACCAAAAATAGTAGCGATACAATCCAATAATTTTTGCGAAAAATTATAATGTTTTTTTCCAAAAAAAAATCCATTTTGGGCATAGATATCGGCACAGCGAACATTAAAATCGCCCAGGTTTCGCATGGGGAGAAGCCAATTTTGGATACTTACGGCATAGTCAACATTGACTGTCAGCTGGGCGGAAAAAACGATACCTTGGCCATTGAGCAAATGGCTAATACTTTAAGAGCTTTGGTTCAAAAAGCGGGGGTTACCGCCAAACGTTGCGTCATTAGCTTTCCTAACAGCGCCGTATTTACCTCGGTCATCCAGTTGCCTAAAATGGACCAGAGCGAGCTGGGTTCAGCCGTGGAGTTTGAGGCTAAAAAGTACGTGCCGCTGGCGCTTTCGGAAGTGGAGTTATCGTGGACGATTACCGGAGATGCGGCGGATGCCAAAGATTTACTGCAAATTTTGCTTACCGCCGTGCCGAAGCAAATCACCCAAAATTACATGAGGATGTTTAGTTTGGCGGGGCTTTTACCGGAAGTCGGGGAAATTGAGGCTTTGGCTCTTATTCGCTCTTTAATTGGGAATGTGCCGATGAATTGTGTTATAATAGATATAGGCGCCAGAAGCACCGGTTTGAATATTATTCAGGGTGGGTTTTTACGGCTTAGCAGGAACCTAAATATCGGGGGCGACACCATTACCGATAAAATTGCCCAAGCCTTAAATATCAGCTTGTTCCGCGCCGAGCAGTTTAAAAAGGATTTTGGCATCAGCAATTCCACTTTTATTCCCGAAACCGTAAAGCCGGTTTTAAATCTAATAAAAACCGAGGTTAAGCAGCTGCTGACTATTTACGAATCCCAAAACGTTAAAGTGGAAAAAATTCTGCTGGTCGGGGGAGGCGTGAATTTGCCCGGCATCACAGGTTTTTTTGAAGATTTAAAAATAAAAATTGAACTCGGAAATCCTCTGGCGGCAGTAGGCTATGCCCGGGATTTGGAGACGATACTAAAGCGTTACGCTTTGAGCCTGCCAATAGCCATCGGCTTGGCGTTGAGGAACGAATCATAAAATGATATACAATTATCCTTTATCCTTTATCTTTGACCCCGGGATATCCGAAGGTCAGGGATTAAGGATAAAAGATTAAGGATAAAACCTTGGCTGAAATAAATTTATTAAAACAAAATTCAAGAGGTAATTTTTATCTTAACGCCCCAAAGTTTTTAATTTGGTTTTTTTTGGCGGTCTTAATAATCATATTCGCTTATTATGGCTGGCTATTTTTTGAATCCAAGAGCATTGATAATAAAATGGCCGCCGCCGAGGCCAAAATTAGCAACGACAACACCACAGTCAAAAACACCACGGGCAGCGGCGAACTTTTTACAAGACAGCAGCAGATTCAAAATCTAAGTAAATTAATCGCGGCCCATCCTTATTGGTCGCAATTATTTAAGCCGCTGGCGGACGCCACTTTAAAAAATGCCAGCTACAGTTCCCTGGCCGTCGGCGCGGGCAATGATTTAAATTTAGACGTTATGGTTCCGACTTTGGAAGACCTGGACAAATATACGCAAATTTTTAACCTCCCCCAATTTTATAATAATTTCAGCGACGTGCGCATAAGCGGGTTCAGCAAAGTACAAGATAAAAATTCTACCGGGATAAAGTTTGAGGTTAAGATGCAATATAATCCAAAGATAATTCAATATCAATCCGCGACCAACAATGCCGGTTAGCCTTTCTAAAAATATAAGTATGAGCGTCCAGCCGCTGAACAAAACCTCCCGCAATTCTTTGTTTGAGGTGGGGCTTTTGATTGTTATTTGCGCGTTATTCGGCTGGTTTATTCTTTTACCCAAGAGAGCGGAAGTCGTCCAAAAACAGGATAATTTGAATAATATTGAAAGTCAGGCTTCCAGCACCGCCGCCCAGCTGGCGACTCTGCAAAGTTTAATCGGCAGTTTGCCGTCCAATGCCCAAAATATCGCTGATTTGGATCAGGCTTTGCCGCTGGACGGCAGCACCGTAAGGTTGCAGCTTTTAGTTCAAAGCCTCGCGGATTCCGTGGGGGTAACTTTGGGCAACATTAGTATTTCGGGGAATTCAGGCGGAGAGGTATCCGGCGATACCGCTTTGTTGTCCGATCCTTACGGAGTTGCCAGAACCGTTCAAACTCTGGACGGCACGGTTTATGCCATAGGCAGTTTTGACCAGTTGCAGGAGTTTTTAAAAAAATTGGAAAACAGCGGGAGGCTCATAGACGTGGATTCCATGACAATTGAGCAGGGCTCTTCCCCGGGCAACCTGAATATGGCGCTGACTTTCAAGGCTTATTATTTTGCCCCGTAGTTTGCCCGTCTTTATGGAATTTGGGACGGCAAAAGTTCATACTTGCCGGCGGTATTATTTTAAATCAAACCTTAGATAGCATTATTTATTTTTTAGGATGAATAAGAAAACAATAATTCAGCTGATAATCATTGTTGTGGCTTTTGGAGCCGCGGGTTTAATTTTGTATAACGGATTTTTTAACAATAACAGCACCGCTTCTCCAGCCGGAACTGCCGGGGTGCCCGGCAGTTCCGCGTCAACATCTCCCCAAAGCATTTTGCCTTATGGCGGCACCCTGGATTTTAGTAAAGTTTTGGATTCAAACCGCTTTCAATACAATCAGATAGATTATCCCCAGCTTGATCCCCAAAATGATATCGGCATTTCTCCTGAAAATCTGGTTACCCCGGCTCCCGCGGCCCAATCGGCGCCGTCGCGTTAAAGGATTAAGGATAAAAGATAAAGGACGCATAAAATGGATACGCCAATAAAAACCAACTCCGCCCCGGCTTCTTCCGTGGGCTTTGAGAAATTTCTGGTTGACAACGGATTCGTTAAAGCCCAGGTTGTCAGTCAGATACAGGAATTGCGGCAAAAAACCGGCCAGGATTTTGGGCAACTGTTAATCAGCCAAAAAGCTTTGGACGAGGAAGATTTAGTCAAGGCCAAAGCGGCTTTTTTTAATTTGCCCTATATTGATTTGCGCCAGGCGCAGGTGCCCGCTTCGGTTTTGGCTTTAATTCCCTCCGAGTCGGTCAATTTTTATAATTTTGTCCCTTTTGAGATTACCGGCAGAAATTTGAAAGTCGCGATTACCGATCCGTCTAATTTATCGGCGTTGGAAGCCCTGGAATTTTTGGGCCAAAAACAAAATTTGCAGGTCCAGCTGTATTTGGCTTCCGAAACTTCCGTGGGAGTAGTCATCGGGAAAAAGCAGAATTTAAAGAAAGTCGTGGGCGAGGCTTTAAAGGATATACAGACTAAGGAAACCGCCCTGCAAAAGCCCGCGGAAAACAAAAAGGAGCAAAAACCGCAGGTTATTGAAGAAGCCCCCATCATAAAAATTGTGGAGGTTATTTTAACCAATGCCATTGAGGCAAACGCTTCCGATATCCACATTGAACCTTCAGAAAAAGACGTGCGGGTACGCTACAGGATTGACGGAGTTTTGCATACTTCGCTGATGCTGCCCAAGAGCGTCCAGCCGTCCATAGCCACCAGAATTAAAATTTTGTCCAACTTAAAAATTGATGAGTCCCGCCTGCCCCAGGACGGCCGATTCCACATGGAAGTCGGGAAAAAATCCGTGGATTTGCGCGTTTCTGTTTTGCCCCTGATTTACGGCGAAAAAATTGTTATGCGTATTTTGGATAAAAGCACCAAAGCGCCGACCCTGGAGCAGCTCGGCGTGCGCGGCAGGGCTTTAACCTGGGTCAACGACAACCTTAAAAAAAACCACGGAATTTTTTTAATCACCGGACCCACGGGTTCGGGAAAATCCACCACGCTGTATTCAATTTTATCCATACTAAACACCACTTCGGTTAATATTATTACCCTGGAAGATCCGGTGGAATATTTTATTGAAGGGGTTAACCAAAGCCAGATAAATCCGGACATTGGGCTGACTTTTGCCGCCGGACTTAGAAGCATTTTGCGCCAGGACCCCAACATAGTTATGGTTGGGGAGATTCGCGATAAAGAAACGGCCGAGCTGGCCGTCCAGGCGGCGCTGACCGGCCACCTGGTTTTTTCCACTTTGCACACCAATAACGCCGTCGGCGCCATTCCGCGCCTGATTGATATGGGGATGGAGCCGTTTTTATTGGTTGCTTCCATTAACGTGGTCGCCGCCCAGCGCTTGGTCAGAAAAATTTGCCTCAATTGTAAAAAAGAAGTGGTTTTAAGCAAAGCTATGGAAGAAGAAATTAGAAAAGAAATTATCGGGATTTCCGACGACTATTTTGAAGGTTTGGACAAAAAAGTTCTGAAAATTTACAAAGGCGACGGTTGCGAAAAATGCGGGCATACCGGCTACACGGGGCGCATGGGGATATTTGAAGTTTTGCCCACTACGACGGAAATTCAGGACCTGATTTTGGCAAAAAGCTCGGCCCATAAAATTTATGAAGAAGCGCAAAAACTCGGTATGATAAGCTTAAAACAGGACGGGATGATTAAAGTTATGCGCGGCGATACGACGATGGAAGAGGTAATAAGGGTGACGACAGAGTAGAGTAAATTAGTCTAATTAACCTAATTGTTTTAATTATTCTAAATAAACCCTAATTTACAAATGTCTAAGCAGTAAGGCAAAGCATAAATGATGTTAGAAATTAGTTATTTGACATTAGACATTATTTAGAATAATTAGAATAATTTGCCAAATGTATCTTTTTAGACAAAAACTTAATCTGGTTGATTTGGCCGGCTTGGCCGTCCGGCCGAAACGGATTTTGATTTATGAGCCGGAAGATTATTTGGCCGCTCTGTATGCCCATTATTTGCGCGCGCATAATTTTGACATTAAACACTGCCCGAATTTAAATGAAATAGCCGGGGAGATAACAAGTTTTCAGCCTCATCTTGTGATTTTTTCCACTGACAGAGTCGGGCAACGGGCTAAATTTCCCGGTCTGATTTTATCTTTAAGCCGAAAATTTCCGGATTTGCATTTTTTAACCACCGGCTACAACTTAAGCCACGAGGGGATTAAAGAACTTATGTCCGCGGGAGTTGAAAGCCATTTAAACCGCCGTTTAAGCCGGCCGCAGGATATCCCGGTGTTGGTGGAAACAATATTACAATAATTAATGAATCGAATCTACGAATGGAACGAATCAACGAATCCCTACGAAGTACGAATTCGTTGTTCGTAAAGATTCGCAGATTCGTCTAATTCGTAAATTCGATATATTTATGTACAAAGCCAGCGAACTTGAATTAAATAAACTGTTGTCCATCGTGCTGGAGCGCGACTCTTCCGATTTGCATTTAATGGTCGGGGAACCGCCGGTTATCCGCGTGGACACCCAGCTTATCCGCCTGGACAACTACCAGGTTTTAAGCAACGACAATATTAACGATTTGCTAAACGTACTGCTTTCCCCCCAGCAGAAGGAGATGTTTGACAAAACTTTACAAATAGATTTTTCTTATTCTTTTAAGGACAATGTGCGTTTCCGCGTCAACGCTTACAAACAAAAAGGCGTTTTGGGCATTGCCCTAAGAGTTATACCCAACCATATAAAAACTATCGAAGAGTTAAACCTTCCCTCCACTTTTAGAAAATTTGTAGAAAGAAAGCAGGGGTTGGTGCTAATGGTCGGTCCCACCGGACACGGCAAATCCACGGCGCTCGCGGCATTAATTAATGAAATCAATACTACCAGAGCCGAACATATTTTAACCATTGAAGACCCGATTGAGTTTGTTTTTACTCCGAATAAATCCATTATCTCCCAAAGGGAATTGTATTCGGATACCGTAAGTTTCGCCGGAGCTTTGCGCTCGGCGCTTCGTGAAGACATTAACGTTGTGCTTGTCGGTGAAATGCGCGATTTGGATTCCATAGCCGCCGCCCTGACGATCGCGGAAACCGGACATCTTGTATTTGGCACTTTGCATACCAACGACGCCGCGCAAAGCATTGACCGTATGGTAGATGTTTTTCCGGCCAGCCAACAGCCGCAGATACGCAGCCAGCTTGCTTCGGTGCTCGTGGGCGTGGTTTCCCTGCGATTGCTTCCCAAGATCGGAGGGGGAAGAATTCCCGCTTATGAAATTATGATGGTTAACCATGCCGTCAGGAATGTAATCAGGGACAATAAAATTTACGAGATTTCAAATATTATTCACACCAGTTTGGAGGAGGGTATGGTGCCGCTGGATAAAACCCTGGCGCTTTTAGTCAAGCAGGGGCAGGTGGAATTTGAAGCGGCCCAAAATTTTGTCACGGATAATGAGTATTTTCTCTCGTTAATCTCTTAAAATAGAAGCGAAGTTAGACGCGAAGACTGCTACGCGAACAACGGCGCGAATTCGCGTTTAGTTTCGCCCCGCAGGTTCGCGTTTAGATTCGCTTCTACAAAATATGAAGTTCAATTATAAAGCAAAAAATAAAGAGGGCAATATCCAAAGCGGAATTGTGGTCGCGGTGGATCAAAACAAGGCCGAGAGCCTGCTGGGTGAAAACGGCCTGGTAATTATTTCTTTGGAAAAAGAGCAAAGCGACATTTTTGCCAAATTTAATCCGTTCGGCAAATCGGTTAAAAATAAAGAGCTGGTTTTATTTTCCCGCCAGCTGTCCACCCTTATTTCGGCGCGCGTTCCCATTATTCAGGCCTTGAGGATTTTGCAGGATCAAATTACCGGAAAATATTTGTTAAGCATCATCAACGATTTAATTTCCTCGGTGGAAAACGGCGACAGCCTAAGCAACGCTATGGCAAAATACCAAAGCGTCTTCGGCAACGTTTATATAAATTTGGTTATGTCAGGCGAAGTTTCCGGCTCCCTGGATAAATCATTAGTCTACTTGGCGGACCAATTGGAAAAGGATTACGAGCTTAAAGGCAAAGTCAAAAGCGCCATGACTTATCCGTTATTTGTTTTGTCTGCTTTGGTGATTATTACTTTTCTTATGTTCAAATTTGTTCTGCCCAACTTAACTTCGGTTCTAACGGAACAGGGAGGCTCACTGCCCGTTACCACGCAAATTATCATTTCGATGACTAATTTTATCAACGCCTTTTGGTGGCTGGTCTTAATTGCGCTTGCCGCGTTGATTTTGGGTTTTAGATATTATTTATCCACTCCGGGAGGCAGAAGAAATTGGGATATTTTAAAAATTAAGTTTCCCATAATCGGCGGCATTTTTCAGAAAATTTATCTGGCGCGGTTTGCCCGGAATTTATCAACATTAATAATCGGCGGCATCCCGATTATTAAAGCCCTGCAGATTGTGGCGGAAATCATCAATAACACAATTTATCGCGAAATTCTTTTGGAGACGGTAGAAAAAATTAAGGCCGGCAAGACTATTAGCGAAGGGCTGGCCGGTCATCCCGAGTTTCCCAGCATTGTAACGCAAATGGTCCGGGTGGGGGAGCAAACCGCCCAGCTGGATGATATAATGGGCAAACTGGCAAACTTTTATGAAAAGGAAGTTGACGGACAGGTTTCCACCTTAACCACGCTTTTGGAGCCCATAATTATGATAATTTTGGGTATCGGCGTGGGCATACTGGTTTCGGGTATTTTATTGCCTATTTACAATTTGGCAAACACATCAGGATAGAATATCATTCATCTTTAATCCATTATCTTTTACCGCTGAAGATGAAAGATAATGAATGAAGGATAATGCTAATATGTGTATAACTTCCCTTGCTTATCAATAAAAAAATGGTATAATATAATTAACTTAAATATTATCCTTCATTTTCTAAAGAAACGCCGCGACTTAAGTTGGAGGGGACTATAGAGCTTAAGCTGGTTTTTTCCGGCTTAAAGATCGGCGGGAAAGTGCAGGGTTATTTTTAGACTAAGATTGGGGGTGAAAACATTGAGAAACAAAAATAAAGGTTTTACTTTAATTGAATTATTGGTAGTTATAGCCATCATTGGTCTTTTAGCTTCTGTGGTTTTATTGGCCTTAAACGGCGCGCGTGAAAAGGCCAGGGAAGCCAAGAGGTTGGCGGATGTGAGTCAAATGGCTTCGGCCCTTGAACTCTTCTATAACGATGCCAATGCTTATCCTACCGGCCTTAACTACGTAGCGGCGGCAGGCGCGGTATTAGGGACCGGCGGAACATTGACTGTGGGTAGTTATACTTTAACCCCGTCGTATATTGGTTTAATTCCGACCTATCCTACGCCCGCGGATAATGCCACCAATGGTACCACTTGCAGTGGGACCGCTGCTGTTGTGACTAGCCCTCCGATTGCCACCACGGCGGGTCCTGCCGCTTACGTCTATCAGACCAATGCGCTTGGGACTACCTATACTCTTTCGTTCTGTCTCGGCGGTTCGGGTAGCGGAGCTTATGCCGGAGGCGGACACTTCTTAACTCCTCAAGGTATTCAATAAAATTTTGTTTTTTGCGTCATTCTGAGTCGAGCGCTTCTTGAACGAACAATCTCCTTTTGAGATCCTTCGGTCGGATGCACTCCCTCAGGATGACGCCGCGGAGTGTAGTGAAAAAGTCTGTGAAAATAAATCTTTCAAACAAATATAAAATCGCTATAACAGTCCTGCTTGCGGCTGTTGTTTTATTATTGGTGATTGTTTGGGGGATTGCCAGGGGCAAAAGCATCGCGCAGGCAAAAATAATTGTCCAAACTTCGCAAAATACAGTTAAGGCTTTGAAATATTTTTATCAGGACCAAAACCGCTACCCTTCGGCCGTGGAATTCGCGGACCAAAACCTGATGCTGAATTATATGAGCAATTTTCCTTTGCCCGATTACCCGTCATCGGTCTGCAGTCAGAGTTTTGATTACAAAAGGTCGGACGACAACGACTTTCAGTTGAGTTTTTGTATTCCGATTGCTGATGGGGGGTTTAAGGCAGGATGGAATACGGTCAATGGAAATTTAGGGAATTGAAATAGAGAAATAGATTGAAATTAGGAAATTAGGAAATAACGATGTGCGTTCCATAATTTCTTAATTTCAGTTTAAATTTCTTAATTTCATTTTATTTCCCCTATTTCCTTTCTCATGCCCAATCTCGAAAAATTCCGCCTCCCGTACCGCGATGACCCCGCCTTTGGCTTTCTGGCTCTGGGGGTTTTTTTACTGCCCCTGGCTTTTTCCCAATATTCCTATGAAAATTTTGAATCCATAAAATTTTCCTTATTTTTGCTTTGCGTCGGGGCCTCGGCCGTTGTTTTTTTTTGGCGCCAAAAAAGCCGCCGGTTAAGGCTAAAAAGCCCTAAGTATTTTTACTGGTTGTTGGGAGGTTTTGGTTTTTGGGCCGTGCTGGCGTCGTTTTTCGCCCGGGATTATTTATACGCTTTTTTTGGTTTTTATTATCGTTACACCAGCGGTTTGGTTTTTTACGCCGCCTTTTTGGCATTTGTATTTTTATTGCTGAACCTGGCCGATGAACAAAAAATTAAATTTATCTTTAAAATTATCGTCTTTGACGGCCTGGTGGTGGCTCTGGAAGCTTTTTTGGACGCTTTCGGCCTGATTATTTACCAGGGACTAAATTCAGACGGGTTTTTTCGCGGCCCCGGCCTTTTGGGAAATATTGATTTTACGGCTATCTTTTTAGCCTGTGTATTGCCGATTGCCGCGTATTTTTTAATTACCAGCCGGACTTTTAAAGGCAAAATTTATTACGCCGTTTCCATTTTTTTGATGATTTTGAGCGGTATGATTCTCGCCAGCAGAGGCGGCCTTTTGGCTATGGCGGCCTCTGTTATTACGGCCTTGTTACTACTGGCGGTTTATAAATTTCCAAAAAAGTTTTTTTGGATTTTACTACTGTCCGCCCTGATCGCGGGCGCGGGAGGCAATCTTTTAATCCAGGCGAGCCGGCCGGGAGCCATAACAAGCATAGTCACGGCCGCCGACAATAACACATTTTCCAGACTTTATGCCTGGCGGGTTTCCCTTGAGGGCATAGAGCAAAGCCCGTTAGTTGGTTTTGGGCCCGGCAACTATGCTTTATTTTTTGAACAGAACCGCTTATCGGACCCGTCGCGCCAAATCGGGGTTTTTGACGATGCCCACAACCTATTTTTGGACCTAGCGGTAACCGGAGGGATCCCACAACTTTTGTTATTTTTAGGGTTAATTTTGTTAGCCGGTTTTTACGGGATAAAACAGCTGTCTAAGGACAAGAGTTTATTAACGGTGGCCATATTCGGAAGTTTGGCCGCGTGGCTGGTCGGAGCCAGCTTTAATCCCGTGCCCATACCTATGTTTATGCTCCTGGCTTTATTGCTGGTTGCTTTACTTTTGCCCTCCGTTTCCGTTTTGGAAATTAATTTTGCCGGCTGGAAAAGAATTTTGTTTCTCGCGCTTGCCTGGCTTATGCTGCTTTGGGGAGCGGCGAATTTTATTTCCGAACCTTTATTGGGGTTTGGCGCCAGAGCCTATGGCGGCCAGGATTACAAACAAGCGTATAAACTGGACAGCTTGTCTTTTGCGCTTAATCCGACCAATGTGCAGTCTTTAAATTTTAAAACGGCCGGTGAAATCGGTTTGGGTTTTAATAAAGGGATTATAGACCGGGATATCGGGAAAATTGAAAGCATGCATAAGTCCCAGGCCGCAAGTTATGTTTTAGCCAGCAATTTATACGCCTTGCGGTACAGTTTTACAAAAAACAGTTCGGATTTGCAGGCGGCAATCTCGGCTATGCAGAGCGCGCTGAAAATTGATCCTCTGTTTGCCCAGAGGTACGGGCAGTTGGCTATTTATTATTATGAAGCCGGCGATTTTAAAAATTCCCGCACAGCCATAGAACAGGACTTAGGCCTGCAAAATCAGGATGTTTCAGGCTGGGTATTGTTGGCTAAGCTTTATCAAATAAATAACAACAGGGCCGGTTTAATTTTTGCCTTAACAAAAGCGTTTAAATTAAATCCGGACGGCCAGATGGAATATTTGCTAAACCGAGCTAAAAAGTCGCCTGACGTCAGGCTGGTTCCCCTGGAAATTTATGCCCGCGCTCCAAATATTTAAACATAACTATCCAAATATATGGGTCTACAAATCATCTCCGCTATTTTAGCTTTTTGTTTCGGCGCCATAATCGGGAGTTTCCTGAATGTGGTAATTTTGAGGCTGCCGGAGGGCCAAAGTTTAAACGGCCGCTCCCATTGCCCTAAATGCGGCCATGTTTTGGGATTTTTGGATTTATTTCCGTTGTTAAGTTTTATTTTTTTGCGCGGGCGTTGCCGGTTTTGCAAAACAAAAATTTCCCCGCGTTATTTTATTTTGGAAGCGGCCGCGGGATTTTTGTTTGCCGCGGCTTATTTTTATTTACAGCCCGCGAGTTTTATCCAAGCTTTGTTGCTTTTAAAATTTTGGGTAATTCTGGCCGCTTTATTGGTAATTTTTGTCGTTGATTTGGAACATTTTTTAATTTTGGATTCGGTTATATTCCCGGTTTCGGGAGCGATTTTAATTTTAAATATTGTTCTGGATTTTTGTTCAAAAATAAGTGTTTTTTCTTTACACAGTAATTTTCTTTCCGGCCTCCTGGCGGCGGCCGGTTTGTGGCTGTTGTTTTTTTTGGTTTGGTTTTTTTCCAAAGGCCTTTGGCTGGGTTTCGGCGATGTTAAACTGGCCGTTTTGTTGGGCCTGACTTTAGGTTGGCCTTTAATTTTAGCGGGTTTTATGCTGGCTGTTTTTCTGGGCGGGGCAGTTTCGGTATTTTTGCTCGCCTTTGGAGGGAAGAATTTAAAAAGCCAGGTTCCTTTTGGAACTTTTTTGGCTTTGGGCACTGTTTTGGCTTTATTTTACGGGGATAAACTAATTAGCTGGTATTTGGCGATTTTGGGTTTTTGAAGGTATAATGATATTGGATGGAAATTATGAAATAGTGGAAATTATCGAAATTGGGTGTTACAAGTAACCACCCATTTCCTTATTTCTCAATTTCCCAATTTCTCAGTAATTGAAATAAAATTATCCAAAATGCCAAATGCAAAATTCCCAACATGCAATAAAGGATTTACTTTAATCGAACTTATGGTTGTCGTGGCCATTATGGGAATGTTGGCTACCGTTGTTGTAATTAGTCTGGCCGGCCAGCGGGCGGGCCGAGACATTAAGATTGCCCAGAACCAGCTGGTTAGCAATATTAGGCAAGCGCAGGGCTACATTCTTTCTTCCAGGACCCTGCCCTCGGGCCAGGCAGTGCAGTTCTATGTGTTAAAGTTTGACATGGCCACGCCAACTCAATATACCCTTGAGGCCATATATAATGTCAGTGCCGGTCCGCAGCTTACGGACATTCAAACCATAAGTTTGCCGTCGGACATTAGAATTGCCACAATTACTCCGGCAACTTATCCGATAGCCATTGACCGCTCTCCGGCCTCGGACGCTGTTGACCAATATGCCTCAAGCCCCTATCTGCAAACGCCGACTTGCGCGCTTATGGCTTTTTCAGCGCCTTTTGGCAAAATAATTTTTAACGGAAGCTGTAACCGGAATAATTGGAATCAAAACAGCGACGACTATGAAAATATCGTAAACTTCCAGGTTAATACTCCTTGCAGCAGCAGCGGCATTCCGCAGGTCTGCAGTGTGAGTACCGACGCGCTTATGACTATTACCTTAAGCGATGTTGGAAAAACCGTTTCTAAAACAGTAACTGTTAACGCCATTACCGGCTCAGTGACATTTAATTAATTTAGACTTAAGCGTTTTATCTAAAATTATTTATTAAAGATAAAACCCGCGTAAGTCCAATAATCTCCAATTTATTTGATAACTTATGATACCCCGCTGTCCCAATCTCCAATCTCTAATGTCCAATCTCCAAAATGGCCAAACTTTAATAGAAACCCTGGCCGCGGCTTTTATTTTGGCAATGGGCATAAGCGCCTCGGTCGGTCTGGCCATCTACGCCCTTAATTCCTCCAGCGGAACTGTTCAACAAATTATCGCTACCGGTCTGGCCAGAGAGGGGCTTGAGGCGGTAAGGAATATGCGCGATACCAACTGGCTCCAGGACACTTTGGTAACAAACGGCTGTTATAATTATGTTACATCCCAAAGTTCCGCCGCCCCCTGCTATGAAAACTGGCTTGGCAGCGGGACGGGAGCCGTTCCATATTGTATTAAGCCTTCGTCAAGCAGTTGTAATGGGAGCGACGTCAGCGATACTTATTATTTGGGATTTAATTCCTCCAGTCAAAATCTTTACCTTTGGACATTAAGCAAAGATAGCTCAAATTTTGGTTTAAATTTTAATGATCCGGCAGCTTCCGCCGTTTGGGAAACAAACGGTTTTTATAGTCCGGGCCCAAGCGGTTGCGTAAATTCTTCTTCCGGCTACTGCAGGGAAATAACTATAACCAAGAGCACTCCCGCGCCTTATAACATGGACACCACCAATTTGCCGCTGGTAGAAGTCCAGTCCCAGGTTTGGTGGACAAACACAAAATGCCCAAAATCCGCAAGTTTTAGCAGTGCTTCGGTTACCTGTCGTCTTGAGCTGGACACTTATTTAACAAATTGGAAAAACTTTTAAATATGGTAAGAATTGTTAAATTGATAAACCCCCTAAATGCATCCACCAATTAATCAGATACACCAACCTTAAACTCGAAATCTAAACAATGAAACAATGTAACAATAAAACAATTACATCAGGGCAAAGGGGCTTTACCCAGCACCACTTTTTTCAAATATAAATAGTAGGAAGATTTAAATCGTATGCCAATTAAAGCTGTACAAGAAACTCAATCAGTAAAAAGTGGTGCTGGGTTTACTTTGATGGAAATAATGGTCGCCACCGTGATTTTTGCTCTAGTGGCGGTATCTTTGTTGTCTTTGTTTAATTTTGTTTTAAAAATTAACCGCCGCGGCGAGGCTTTAAGGCAGGCCGCGCAGGATTCCCAAAATTTTGTGGAATATTTGGTAAAAGAAATCCGCAACGGGCAGGTTGATTATTTTGTCAGTAACGGGAATTACAATACTTTAATAAATTATGATGCCAATGTGCCTTGTAGGGGGTATAATCCTGGTAATGCGGTTGGTGTTAATGACCCGCCCACGTATCAAACTGTAACACAAGGGTCAGCCAGCGGTTTGGCTGTCAGTAATTGGCTTGGTATTATAAATACCGACAAAATTGAAGAATGCTTTTATTTTGCCAAAGCCGACGGGGTTACCTATGTAGATTCAGCCGCTGCCCCCCCCGTTACGTTTACCGCTTCTTCCGCCGCCAATTATACTTTGGCTTTGGAAAAATCCGGTATTACGGCAATTCAAAAATTAAATCCGCCAAACTCGCGGATAGAGGATTTAATGTTTGTAGTCCGGCCGCAAAATGACCCCTATACCAAATGGGGGGCTAGCGGCGTTTATCCTAAAATTCAGCCCGTTGTTGACATTATTATTAAGTTTGTAGTCCAATTGCCGACCGGCGAGCAAGTCCCGATGTATTATCAAACGGCAGTATCTGAAAATAAGTATGATATACCAAACCAATAGCAAAATTCCAAATCCCAAATCCCAAATCCCAAATTCCAAACAACAGGGGATTACTTTGCTTTTGGCGATTTTGCTTTTATCGTCTATTTTGGCAATCAGTTTTAGTCTGGCCGCGGTTTTATTTATACAAATAAGGAGCTCGGGAGATTTGTTAAAAACCGAGCCGGCGCTTTATGCCGCTACCGGAGTGGGGGAAGAAGCTCTTTTTGATCAGGCAAGGCATGCCTGTACGGATAACGGCTCGGAATGTTATACCGCTAATTTTTTTAACAATGTTACGCTGCCAAACACGCCAACCGTGCTTGCTTCATCCACGCCGATATTTATCGCTGATGTTAAGGCGGGTTCAACTTTTAGCAAGACATTAAATAATTATTATTTTTGTGCTTCATTGGGGTCGACAGGATGCGGATACGGGCAAGTGACCCTCAATTACATTACCACCACCAGCGATAGCGCGAGCCCGACCCTTTATGTTTATTTGTGTCAATTTGATCCAAATCCTAACGATCCAAACACGAACTATTTTGGGGTGCCGTGTACCGCGACCGGAACTCCGGCGAGCTATAGCCCTTATTGGCCGGACGGCATAAATCTGGACGGGAGCGTTTCTATGACTTCAACAATCAACAATCCCGAGTCTTGGGCTTTAACCCCAGGCGATCAACAACAATTAATTTTAACCAACCCCGGCACAAGCGATATTTATGTTCAAATTGAAACTTTTGCCTCCGACGGAGTGACCCCAAAGGGCCTGCCTTATGTGGGTGAAACGGCTATAGATGTTAGCACCCAAAACGCATCCGTGGGCAGAAAAATTCAGGTGGTCGTGCCGAATTCGTCTGGTCCCGGAAATTCGTCGGGTTCCGGCAGCACCGGCGGTACCGCCACACATTTTTCGGTGGCGGCCAACCCCGCCACGGTTACCGCCGGAGTCCAGTCCGCAAATGGCCTGACAGTTACAGCTTTAGATGTTAACGGCAACACCGTCACCGGCTATAGCGGCACCGTGTATTTTACCAGCACCGACGGTTCGGCCAGTCTGCCGGCCAACTCCACCTTAACCAACGGCGTGGGGACTTTTTCCTTTACCCTTAATAATACCAACGGAACCCAGACCATTACGGCGACCGATTCGTCAAATGGCACCATAACCGGCACTTCCAATAACATAACCGTTAACTCCGCAACTAACGGTTATGCCTATTATCGGCAGTTAACGGTGCAGGGGTCGCAAATTAGCACGGTTAACCATACGTCGCTGTCTAATTTTACAGTTTTAGTTAGCGCTACTTTAAATGCCGCTCACGTGGTTAACCCCAACGGTTATGATATTATATTCACAAGCGATCCCGGCTGCAGTCAACTGCTTAACTGGGAAATGGAAAATTACAGCTCCGGAAGTTTGGTGGCCTGGGTCAAAATGGCTTCTGCTTTGTCTCATACTTCCAATACCACTTTTTATATGTGTTACGGCAAATCCGGTATTAGCTCTTTCCAGGGTAGTAACACGCAGGGCTCAAATACGGGTAGCGCGTGGGATGGCAATTATAAAGCCGTATGGCATTTGCCAAATGGCTCGAGTTTGTCAGCCGCCGATTCCACCAGTAACGGTAATAACGGAACCAATAACGGTTTTACTCCGACTTCCGGGCAGATTGACGGAGCCGGATTGACTAATGGCTCATCTAACATCAGCTTTCCCAACCTTTCCCTGGCTAATACCCCTTATACCGTAAGCGCCTGGATCTATAAAAATGATGCCAATGATTTTAATATCGTAGGCGGAGGGGCTGGAGGGGTTAATAATAACGCCCATTACATTGTCCGCTCTTCCCACTTTTATTTCGGTAATTATGCTTGTGACGTCGGCGGCAATCAGACCATTAACCCTAATCAGTGGTATTATGTGGCATTTGTCATGGACAGCAGCGCTCAGCAGTCTATTTATGTTAACGGTGCGTTGGATGCGGGCCCTTCATATACCTGCGGCTATTATCAAAGTTATGTAACCTGGATAGGCAGTTCCTGTTGCGGCGGCCCCGGCGCCGGAACTATTGATGAAGTTAGAATTTCCAACACAGCCCGCTCTGCCGACTGGATAAATACCGAGTACAACAACCAAAACAATCCGTCCAGTTTTTGTTCCGTTGGCCCTGAGCTCTAGAAAATTTTGGCGGCTGGCCTGCCCGCGCAGGAGGCGGATGGCGGATCTATTTGAGCATATAAAAAAATCCTCCCGTCAATGACGGGAGGATTTTTTTAAATGTGAGTCTTATGGTTTTGGGATTTCCAGGGTCTGGCCGGGTTTTAGGACAAAGGGGCTTTTGAGATTGTTTAAAGTGGCCAGCGTGGTCCAGTCAATGTTAAATTTTTGGCTGATGTTAAATAAGGTGTCGCCCTGCTGAACTGTGTAAGCCGTAAATTGCACACCGGATTGGCTTGCGGGCTGTTTAACGTCAGTTGCTCCTAAAACCTGGGCACTGTCGGCCGCCTGATTTTTGTCTTTTAACACTAGCCTGAAAGCGTTGACCGTCAACGCTAACGCTAAAATCAGACAGACAAAGGCGGAAAATTTAAGTATTTGGTTTTGGGAATAGCCCCTGCCAACGCCGAGTTTTAGGCGCGGAGAAAGTTCAAATTTTTTGTTTCTTAAGGCCATTGTTCTAAAGGATCTTACTTGATTTTCCAGAGTTCAACCTTATTTTACCACAATTTAGGTAATAAGGCGCTGTGGATAAACCCCCACACCAATCCGTTTGGCGGATTGGTGTGGGGGTAAACCAAAACTAGTTCTCAATTTATCGTAAGCCTTAAAAATGCTATAATAATGGTGTATTTATGCTCAAAAATGAAGCAAAAAACCGAATAGAAAAGTTGCGGGAGCAAATAGAGAATTTGCGCTATCGCTACCATGTTTTGGACGACCCTAAAGTTACGGATGACATTTACGAATCCCTGCAAAGGGAGTTAAGGGAATTGGAAAATCAATACCCGGAATTTAAAGATGAATTTTCGCCGACCAACCGAGTGGCGGGCAAGCCCCTTGATAAATTTGTCAAAGTAAGGCATGACGTGCGAATGCTGTCTTTAAACGATGTTTTTTCCAAAGAGGAGCTGGAGGCTTGGGAGAAAAGAATAAAAAAATTGTTGCCGCGACAATTTCATTCCCCCCCTTTTGAAGCGGGGGTTGAGGGGGGGTATTTTTGCGAGCTTAAGCTTGACGGCTTGTCCGTGTCGCTGATTTATCAGGACGGCAAGTTTATCCGCGGTTCAACCCGCGGTGACGGGTTTATTGGCGAAGACATTACGCAAAATTTAAAAACTATCCAGTCAATTCCGTTATTGCTCCGCGCCTCATTCCCGGAATTTTTGGAAGTTCGTGGCGAAGGGATTATGAGCAAAAAAGTTTTGCGCGAGCTAAATCTTAAATATGATAAAGAAGGCAAACCGCTTTTGGCAAACACGCGCAACGCGGCGGCCGGAAGTTTGCGGCAGCTCGATTCCAATTTAACGGCCGAACGGCGTTTGGATTTTTTTGCCTGGGATATTGTCCAAATCAGGAACAGGGAAATTGGGAAATTGGGAAATTGGGAAATTAAGACGCATTCCGATAAACATCGTCTGCTTCGGGAATTGGGATTTAAAGTAGATAGCCATGAAAAAATTTGCAAGAATTTATCGGAAGTGGAAAAATTTGTTGATGAGATAGAAAAGCTAAGGCCGGATTTTGCCTATGGCACGGACGGCGTTGTAATATCAGTTGATGATTTATCTCTGCAGGACCGGTTGGGCATCATCGGCAAAGCGCCGCGTTATATGGCGGCATATAAATATCCGGCGGAAAAAGCTACGACCATAATCAAAGAAATTAAATTTAATGTCGGCCGGACGGGCGTCCTCACTCCGCTGGCAATTTTTGAGCCGACTTTGGTGGCCGGCTCAACCATCGGCAAGGCGACCTTGCACAACATCGATCAAATCAATCGCTTAGATGTCAGGGTGGGCGATACCGTGGTTATTCAAAAAGCCGGCGATGTTATTCCGGAGGTGGTGGAGGTTTTACCGAAGATGAGGACGGGGAAGGAAAAAAAAGTCGTGGTGCCGGAAAAGTGTCCGGTGTGCGGGGGAGATGTTGAACAAAGATTGACCGGGTCAAAAACCCCCACCCCGACCCTCCCCCAAAGGGAGAGGGAGAAAAATAGTGTTGCCTATTATTGCGCCAACCCCAAATGTCCGGCTAAAAACCGCCGGTTTATGCAGCATTTTGTCAGTGTGCTGGAAATTTACGAAATTGGGCCCAAAATTTTGGACCGTTTCCAAGAAGAAGGCTTAATTTCCGATGCCGCCGATATTTTTAGTTTGAAGGCTGACGACATTAAAGGGCTGGAGAGATTCGGCGAAAAGTCGGCCGATAATATTGTAGAGTCAATCGGTCAGCATAAGAACGTCAGCCTGCCGCGGTTTATTTATAGTTTAGGTATTCTGCATGTGGGAGAACAAACCGCCGATGATCTAGCAAGTCATTTTGGATCGCTGGATAAATTAACGGTTGCTTCTTTGGAAGAAATTAATTTTATAGAAAATATCGGCCCAGTTGTCGCGCAAAGCGTTTATGATTATTTTCATCATAAGGAAAATTTAAAATTTGTAGCCAAGCTTGTAAAAAACGGGGTTAAAATTTATCACGAGCAAAAAAAGTCCGGTAAGCTGGCCGGCAAAACTTTTGTGATTACCGGCACGCTGGAAAAAATGAGCAGGGATGAAGCCAAAAAGAAAATTAAAGAAGCCGGCGGAAAAGTTACGGAAAGCGTTTCCGGATTAACTTCGTATGTTGTCGTGGGCAAAGAGCCCGGTTCCAAATACGACAAAGCAATAAAATTGGGAGTAAAAATATTAAATGAGGAGGAGTTTTTAAAATTAATTTAGGATGGTAAAATAATTAATTTTTAAATTTATGGACGATTACAACGCTTTATTGTCAAGTGCCACCGACATTTCCGATGCTTTTGAACATATGGACGAGATTTCTTTCCATAGTTTTTTAAAGACCAAATCGGAAGAAGTGGTTTTAGCCATACGGTATCAATTAACCGGAAGTTATACTGATGATAAGAATGCTTTAGCCAGGTTGCAGAGTTTTTTGGATCAGACTCCGCCGCTGGGGCAAAAAAGATTCGCGGTGGTAAAAGCGACAGAACAACTGTATCAGTTGCATTTGGATAGTTTTACGGGAGGTCTAAGATGGGAAAAAATAGAGGGCTGAATTTTGTCAACGGGAAAAGTAAAAGTTAACTTTAGATGAAAAAGTAAAGCGGGCCGGCGGCGACAACATCGGGAAAACGGATGTGTCGCGCAGAGCCCGCTTTGCGGTTGTGGCGCGTTGTTGCTGAACATCTAGTCTGAGGGACTTCCATATTCGTCAACAAACGCGCCGCTGTGTGCTTGTCCTTGAACAGTACCGACCCCATCGCAAGTCAGTCCAGTATTGGGGTCTTCATGCCACGGGATCTCCCAACCTCGCTGGGAGTCCCATTCACAGACTAGGATTTTCTCGCATCTGGGGCAGCGTGCTTTTTTCATTCGACCTCCTTATCCCGCCTTTGTTTGCGCGGGATATTTTAGGATAGCAGAGGGCGGAGGGGGAGTCAATGGGAAATTTAAGATTTGAGATTGATGATTTTAGATTAAAAACCCTCACCCCGGCCCTCTCCCATCCAACTACGCCAAGGCTTCGTCGGACCTTCAGAAGGGAGAGAGGGACTGCGGTTGTGGCTATTCTGTGGAGGAGTTTACGATGAGAATAAAAAAGCTTTTAAATAAGGCAAATTAAGTGAAGCGATTTCATCAAATTTCCCCTTGACAGCAAACGCCAAATCATTTAAAATAGCTATACACTTAAACAAAGGTAGCAGCGCCTATGTTAAAACTTCTAACATTAGTCAAACGATTGCGGTTTATGTAAACGGCCAATTTAACTTGTGCCTTTACGAGCCGCGAAAGCGGTTTTTTTGTCGGCCGAAGGCCGACAACCCTCTGAAGCTTCAGCGAAGGAGGGTGCATAAGCTGCATCACACCTTAAATAAAAAAAGATATTTAATCGCCAAATAAATACTGCTCACAGATCTCAGCATACCAATTTAATTTGGGTATCAGGCTCGCAGATCCACTCGGGGCAGTAGCTATTTGGTTGTTATATCCGCAGATACACAGATGGGGACAGATAGCACAGATGGTATTGCGACCACGATCTTTAAAAACTGAATAAAA
>Ga0181520_10004349_pt1 | contig 23760 bp, 15 predicted proteins | sample PEATcosm2014_Bin_29_FD_132451 | JGI IMG/M metagenome (GOLD analysis project Ga0181520, IMG submission 132451) | Peatland microbial communities from MTU Mesocosm Facility, Houghton, MI, USA - PEATcosm2014_Bin02_30_metaG | ecosystem: Environmental > Terrestrial > Soil > Wetlands > Peat | place...
ACACGTTCGCCGGCCTGATCGCCGGGGTGAAATACACCATTGACGTCAGTGCCTCGGGCACGGGCGGCACCACGAGCGACTGGAGCGGCGCCATCAGCCTGACCGCCGACTAATAGATACTCCCGAACCTCTCACCCACCGAGCGCGCCAGGAAATATGGCGCGCTGTTTTTTGCCGCCACCGCCGGTCCGGTCAGACTGTCTGCGGCTGAAAATGAACCGCCTGGGACCAGTCGTCGGCCGGCCGGTATTCACGGCGGCGAAGGCTGCTTCAGGAAGATTTTCCGGTCCCTGGCCGGCGCGGTTTTCCCGGCCGGCGGGCCGCTGCCGGCACCGGCGGAAGGCAGGCCGCGCCCAATGACTTCGGCGCCCCGCCCGGTGTTTCTGCCGCCGGCGCCGCGTGAATCCGCCTGTCACCAAAACTGGTTACAGCCCGTTCTTGGATTTTTCTTGCAATACGCAGGCGGCGGAAGCAAAGTCAGTTCACAGCAACCCAAAACCCAAAACATGGTGGTTTCTTTACCATTAAAAAAACAACTTTGCTTCAGCCGGTTCTGAGATTATGCCGGGTGATTCTCAAATTAAGAGGGCGCGAGCGGCGGGAAGATCCTGTTGTTTTGTGGTGAAAATCCGTTGAAAAAGGTTTGTTTTAGGATGGAATGCCAATAATCAAAATTATCAAAATTCTCGAAACATGAAAAACCCAGTTATTGAACCAATGAAAAAACTCATGAAATCTCAAACCATGGCCTGGGCCGCCGCGGCGGCCCTGCTGCTGACGACCGCCGCCCAGGCGCAGGTTGTCCTGACGGACATCGGGAGCACCGCCCCGACGCCCGGGGCGAACGACATCTCCCAATTGACGATTCCGACCGGGGCCAACAGCCCGGACGGCTTGAACTACTACTTTGACAACGGCACCCCTCCGGGACAGACGTTTACGACCGGGTCCAATCCCACCGGCTATGTGCTGACCTCGTTGGCCATGGCGACGGCCGGCAACGGCGGGTCGCTTCCCGCCGCCGGACAAGTCTATTTGCTTTACCTCTACTCGGTATCCGGCAGCACCGCAACATTGATGGACACCTTTACATCCCAGGCTGGTTTCACCTTCACTGAATTAGACTGGCTGCAGTGGACTGGCCTCGGAGTGACCCTCCAACCGAACACTCAATACGCCTATTCTTTTCATAGAGTGTCCAGTGGCTGGGAGAACATGGCCAATGTCGGCGGCAACCTTTACGCGGGGGGGGAAGTGTGCCTGATTCCGCCCGCTGGCGGCACGATGACCTTTGGCAGCAGCCACAATTTTGACGCGTCCTTTGACATCGGCCTGTCTCTGCCGGCCGCGCCGGTCCCCAACCCGCCGGTCGAATCTCCGGCCTACGGATCAGGCGGCATTGTGGCCGGAGCCAGCGTGACGCTGACCGCCGCCGCCGCCGGCTTGACCCCGATCGGTTACCAGTGGCAGACGGACGGCGGTTCCGGCGGGACATTGACCAATATTCCCGGAGCCATCGGCACCAATCTGGTGGTTGACACCACGGGCTTCGCCCTGGGCGCTTATCAGTATGATTATGTGGCGACCAACTCGCTGGGCGCCAACGCGAGTCCCACCGTTACGATCACGATTGCGCCTGTCGCCATGATGGACATCGGCACCAACGCTCCGACGCCCGGGCCGGACGACATTTCCCAGTTGTTGAATACGCTTCAAGCCGATGATGGGGTCAATTACTACACCGACAACGGTGCGGGCCATAACATCTGGAGCGGGCAGTCCTTTACCACGGGAACCAATCAGAACGGATATCTTTTGAAGACCCTGGCATGGAAGAGTGCCGGCAATGGCAACAGCTTTGGCAACTGGCAGCCTTATGACCTGTTTTTCTACTCCATCTCCGCCGATGGCAAGACGGCCACTCTGATTGCCAACTACCAGGGATACGGCGGCGGCATCGAAAATGACTGGTTCCAATGGCAAGGGTTAAGTGTGGGTCTGGCTCCCAACACTCTTTACGGATACACGTTTGGCCGCGCCGCCGATGGCCCTACGTCTTCAACGGGCTGGGAACACATGGGGACCCAAGGCGGCAACCCCTATCCGGGCGGTCAAATCATGAACATTGCGAACGCGAGCACGAATGGCGGCCCGGTCACTTACGGCACCACCGGCAACTCGGACGCGACCTTCAGCCTTGGCCTGGTTGTTTCCCAAAAACCCTTTGCCAGCACGCCCACCTATACGCCCAATATAAATCCCATCTACGGGGCCACGCCGGTCACGCTGCAGGAAACAGGTGTGGGCACGCCGCCGCTCTCCTTTCAATGGCTGACGGACAACGGCACGGGCGGCGCCTTGGTGCCGGTTGGCGGCGCCACCGGCACCAGTCTGGTGGTGAACACCCCGATCACGGGGGGCACTTATAATTACGCCGTCATCGTCAAGAATTCCTTCGGTTCTTCCACCAGCGCACCGGTGGTTTTGAACGTGACTGCGGCCAGCGCACCCATCCTGGTGACGGACATTACGCCCGTCAGCTCGCCTGCCGGCACCAACCAAGGCTATGTCGGACAGACCATGACGTATTCCGCCGCTTTCACCGGCACTCTGCCGATTACCTACCAGTGGTATGCTGACAAGGGGAGCGGACCTACGGCGATCTCCGCTGCCAGCAATCCCAGCGCCGTCAGCAACGCTTTGGTGCTGGCCGACCTCCAATTGACCGACGCGGGAATCTATTATGTAATTGCGCATAACTCACAGGGAAACCTGCAGAGCAGCTCTTCCGACCTGGCCGTGTTTGCTGATCCGGCCCCGCCCGCCGCCGGCACCTATGGGGCCATGGTTTTGACGGGAAATCCGGTCGCCTATTGGCAGTTTAATGAAACGAATGATCCTTCCACCGGTGTTTTGCCGGCTTATGACGCCAGCGGCAACAATTTTGACGGGGTTTATGGCCAGTATTCTCAAAACGGATTCAATGGCGTTCAGGGCCCGCAGTCGCCCGCCTTCCCCGGCTTTGCCGCCAACAACACTGCGTTATTGACCATGATCGGCAACCCGAGCGCCTGGGTCACGATTCCGCCGCTAAACCTTGACACCAATACGGTGACCATCACGATGTGGATCAACCCGGCCGGCACGGTCAACGCCTCTTCTGGATTGCTCATGAGCCGCAATAGCACGGATGCCGCGGGTTTGTGCTTCGGCAACACCACCAACGCCGCGGGCGTGGCCGAACTGGGTTACAACTGGAACACCAACAGTGCGGCGACCTACAACTTCCAATCCGGGCTTTATCCGGTGGTCGGCGTGTGGTCGTTTGTAGCGCTGGTGGTCCAGACGAACCAGGCGACGATCTATCTTTACTACATTGATCCCAACACCGGGAAGCCCGACCTCTATTCGGCCATCAATCCCATCGCGCACGGCCCCGAAACATTCAGTGACGCAACCAACACGATCGGAACCGATGCTTACAACCTGGTGAGCCGCGTTTTCAACGGGGACATCGATGAAGTGGCGGTGTATAACTCGGCGTTAACCGGCGACCAGATTCTGGCACAGTTCAGCAAAGGCGCCGGCGTGGTGGGACCGGTGGCCGCTTCCATCTCGGGGCAGCCCCAGTCGGTCGGGACTTATGCGGGCAACACCGTGAATCTCACGGCCACCGGCATCAACGGCACCTCGCCATTCACCTATCAGTGGCAGCGTAATGGTCTTAATCTGACCGACGGCGGCAACATTTCCGGTTCGCAGACCGCCAGTCTGACCATCAGCAATTCGACCACCCTCAACTCAGGCACCTATAAATTGCTGGTCACCAATCCGGTTGGCACCACGCCCAGCAGCAATGCCACGGTGACGGTTGTCAGCCCGGTGCCAGGTTCCTATGAATCCGCTGTCATCGCCAATAATCCGTATGCGTTCTGGAAGCTCAACGAGACCAGCGACCCGTCTGTCGGCGGCGTGGTGGCCTACGATCTTGTCGGTGGGCCGGTCGGGACGTATCAAACGGCGGCGCAAAACGGCTTCAATGGCGTCGTGGGGCCGGAATCCCCGGCGTTCCCCGGCTTCCCCGCGATTAATACGGCGCTGGAAACCTTTTCCAATACCGCGAACTCCTACGTCACGGCTTCAGCCGGAAGCCTGATTGCGACCAACTTAACCTATGCCATGTGGATCAAGCCGAGCGGGCCGGTGGAGAATTGGGCCGGATTGCTCATGGACCGGAGCGGTGCCGGCGAAGGCCTCGGCTTCGGCGGCAATGTTGATGGCACCGGAATGTCCGAGATCGGATATACTTGGAATCAAAATTCCACTTGGAGCTTTAATTCCAATTTGTTCCCGCCGGCCAATCAGTGGTCCTTTGTCGCCATGGTGATTCAGCCAAGTCAGGCGGTGCTTTACCTGATGAACGCTAGCGGCGTCCAATCGGTCACCAATGCCACCGCTCACGACAGCGAGACCTTTGGTATTGCCTGGCATATTGGAGATGACTTGCAAGGGGGCACCACCGGCGGACGGACCTTCCCCGGCAGCATTGCCGATGTGAGCGTTTATCTTTCCGCGCTCTCCAGCAGCCAGGTGAGTGTGCTCTATGACGCGGGCTTGGGGATCATTTCACAACCTGTAACCTTGCACATCACTCCGGCCGGCGCGGGCAGCGTGACTCTTACCTGGTCGCAAGGCACGCTCTTGGAATCCACCAACATGACCGGCCCGTGGATTCCGACCACGGCAACCACGGGTTACACCGTGGGAACCACCAACTCCAGCATGTTCTTCAAGGTGCTGGTTCAATAGGCCAGGAGCCGGCTACTCCTTGCTATTCTGGATGTGGTCTGACTTGACGGGCCATCAATGAACTTGGCGGCGGCGCAACCAGCGCCGCCGCCAATCTTTTTGGATGGCTGAACGAGGTTGCTGCCGGCTCTACACCCTGCTACATCCTGCGGCCACGGCGGAGGCCATTTTGTTGCCCCAGCCGCCGCCCACTTCGCTCATGATCCGGCGATTGGTGCAGAATTAAACCGCCCAGGCTGCCCACCAATGGGACTTAGTTTTGTGCCAGCCCAGGGAGGCTCATTCGGGGACATAAATCTGCGCCGCTGTGCAGGCTTTGCTTTCGCTCAATAAACCCGGAGAGAGCCAAACATGTGTCCCTTCGCGACCCGCCCGCAGATGAATCTTGGCCTGTCCGGCAGACGCCCGCGCGGTTGCGCCTCCGCTTGAGCGTGCGGGTCAGTTTCGTCTCCTGTTTCAAGGGCATCTTTTGATTCGCGCACAGTTGAAAATCAATGCGGCTGATTTCGTTTGCCAGCCGCAGCCTGCCCGCCCACAAGCGATGCACAAAGATTTTCAAGGATATTACTTGAATTTGGATGAACATTTAGCTAATTAGATAATGCTATGAACGATGTGCAAGACCGGGAATACTGGCATCAAAAAAGGGAGCATAGACGTCAAAAAAAGGCGCGCAGGCGGCAAATTCGGATTTTGCAAATCTTGGTATCCATTCTCGCCGGGTCAATCGCCCTGGCTGTGGTGTGGCATCTTCTTCGCCACCGATCTTTTCTTGCCAGCTAGTTTTTTCGGACAATGATTTCAGTTCGATAAAATCGGTGTTCTCTCGTTGACCAGTTTTCGATTTCAATTTTCGCGCAATTAGTCAGCTTCATGGGTTCGTTGGTTGGGGCTGAAGGGAAGATCGCGCAAGGGCGTGAACGTCACCGGCCCCAGCAGGCCGGAGTCGGTGAGCGGCCAGTTCGAGGCGTTAAAGTGCTGATAGTTGATGTTGACGTAATTGATGTCGTGAAAGTTCTGCCATTTCACGCCGCGCCGGTCCAGATCGCGGATGCGGTTGGCGGCGACGCTGGTGATTTCGACTTCGAGGACGTTGCCGGCTGGTTTCAAGTTGTCCACGACTACGCGGAACGGCGGTGTGATGAGCGTGCCATAATCCTTGCCGTTCAATTTCACCTGCGCGCTCTGGCGCACGTCGCCGAGATTGATCTCAAAATGTCTGCCCGCCGAATCCGGCGCATCAAACATGGTTTCATATTTCGCGGTGCCGGCGAAGGCCTGGGTGTTTGTGTCGGGAAAGGTTGTCCACGAGGCGAGCCGGGCGGCTTGAAAATCCGCCGGCAGCGTCGGGCCGCCCTGGATGAATTTCACGTTCCATGGGCCGGTGATTGCAACCGGCCGGTCGTTCGTCCGCCAGTAATTCCAGGCCGGGCCTTCAGCTTTTTTGCCGGCGCAGGCGCGGAGAACCACGGACTCGCCGGCGGCGAGTTGCACATGAATTTCCATTGAGTTTGCGGCGCTCTGCCGGGTCGCCGCCACTCCGGAATTGCCGGTCAGCGGGTCGAGAAGGACAATGGATTTTGCCGGACGAGCGAGCGTAATCCAGCCGTCAAAATGATTTGTGCCGCGATTGGCGATGAAATAATGCCAGCCGCCGTCAAACGAGCGGCGGACAAAGGAAAGGCCGGTGCCGGTCAACGGCTCACGCGGAACTTTGACGGCCGCCAGTTCCGCTTCCAAATCGAAACTGAGGACGCGGCCTTTGCCGACCACGTCGTCGCCGGAAGCATCATGCGCTATGGAATGCGAAAGCTGCTGAAACTCGGCGCGCTTCCGTTTCAAATCGTTCCAGCCGGAGACATCCGTCGGCAAATGCCTTTCAAAAATCACCGTCGCGCCGTTTTGCGCCAGCGCGAGCAGTTGTTTGAAAGTTTCCAGCGGAATGAATTGGCATTCCGGCACAACGATCAACTGATATTTGCCGCCGGGCATCTGGATTTTCCCATCCGCGATTTCAGCGGTTTGCAGTTGCGCGTCAGAAACGTAGTCGAAGGCGCAGCCGCGATCCCACAATTCCTTTGCCGTCTTGCCGATGGGCTGCGATTCGAACCAGTCCTGCGCGTGAATCGTCATGTCTTTGACCAGGCCCGCCGGGTCGCTCCAGTAATCGTGGATCGGCCAGTAGAGCAGGATGTCGTTGTCCGGCCGGCCGGCCTGCAACACGGACTGGCAGCGGGCCACATAGGCGTTCAAGGCGGGAACGTCGTGCCAGACCGGGTTGCGCGGGTTCATTTCAAAGCTGGCGTAAAATTCCCAGCCCGGCCAGGCCGCTTCGTCCGGCGAATAGCAGGTGCCGTGGTAGAAGAGGTGGTTGGCGCCCGAGAGAAACATGTCGTCCACCAGATATTTCATGTCCGCCAGCGTCCCGGTGAAATGCTCTTTCAACCAGGTGCCGGTCTCCGCGCCAACAAGCGGTTTGCCCGCAATGTGCGCGGCGGACGACGCAAACTTTGAGACCAGCTTGTCGCGATCCTGATAGAACATCTCCGTTTCCGGAACATCCGCGTCGGCGTAAAGATCGAGCCAGTTGCCCGGAGCGCCGTGCGCCTCGTAGCGTGTGATGAAGCCGAGCTGGTGCGCCCACTTGACCCACAGCGGGATGGTCTGCCCGGCCATGAGGTCGGAGATGGTTTCGCGGTAATCGCACTTGACCCGGGTGGCTTCGTCCGCCGGCTGGCCGGTGAGAAACACCTTCAACTCATCTTGCAAACGGTAGCCCCGCAGCTTTTCAAATTGCGGGAAAAAATCCGGCGACCAGCCGGACTTGTATTCGTAGGAGTCTTGATATTGCGCGCGGGGCTTTGCGCCCTGGTAGCTGGCAAACGCCGCGCCCATCCAGCGCAGATAATCCGCCATGGCCGGCGGATAGAATGGGTTCAACATGTTCCCTTCGCCGCCCGGGGCCGCGCGCTTCACCTTTTGGCCGGAAGGTTTCTGTGAGATGGAATAAATTGTCCAGTTGCCTTCCGGCGCAGTCCAGTCCACTGAACCGTCCGGCTGAATCCGGCCCAGCAGATCAACCCTCTGTCCGTCCGCGCCAAAGGCCATCAGCGCCTGCGTCTTCGCGCACTCCAGTTTTTCCTTCAGTTTCTCACCCGTGGCCAGGTGCCATGCGTGGCTGACCAAAGAGGCATTCGCCTCCTCATCCGTCACCTGCGGCCCGCCAAAGCACCAGCCCGTGCCCGTGGTCATGTCCGTTTCCATTCCGAGCCGCTTCGCCTCCCTGACCGTGAAATCCAGCATCGCCATCCACTGCGGGCTGAGATAGTTGATGTAACTGGTTTCCCAGCCTCTGGTGCCATAGACCGGGATGAGGTGAACGCCGCCAAGGCCGGCCGCGTGATAACGCGCCAGTTCCCGGGCGATGTTGTTTGTGTCCACGGCGCTGCCCATCCACCACCAATAGGCGAATGGCCTGGCGGCCGGACCCGGCGCGGGCCAGTTGACGGCTGCCGGCGCGGCGTTCGCGATTGGCACCGTCATGGAAACCAATGCGGCAAGCAGGCCGAACAGGCGGCACCGCGTCTGGTGAGCGCCGGTCTTCGGACCAAACCAGCCAGCAGACCGAAACAAACTAATCATAAAATAGCTTTCCCATGCGAGTTGCCCCGCCTTGGTGAAATGTTAACCGGTGACCATGCGGACATTGAGCTGGCTGGCGAATAAAAAACGAGCGCCCCGCAACCGGAGCGCTCGGTGAAAGGCAACTGGGAAATTACTTGGTGCCGAGGATTGCGTCCTTCGCGGCCTTGGCCACGCGGAACTTCACGACGCGCTTGGCTTTGATCTGGATCTGTTCGCCGGTCTTGGGGTTGCGGCCGATGCGGGCGGCGCGGTTTTTCAGGACGAGCTTGCCGATGCCGGGCAGCGTGAAAGTGTCTTTCGCGTGCTTGTAGGCGAGCTCGGCAATGTGATCGAGGATTTCGACCGCCTGCTTTTTAGTGATTTGCGCCTTCTCGGCGACGAGCGCGGCGATTTGGGCTTTGGAGAGTGCTTTTGCCATATTTGTTCTCTTGGTTGTTTGTTGTTGTTGTTTGTTCAGTCCGAAAATAACCAGACTTGATGCGAGTAAAAATCCAATGTGCGCCTGGTGCAAGCGAAAAAATCAAAAAAATGAGGATTTTTTCATTGCCAAGCCGCCGCCGGGCTTGACTTCGCAGGGCAATTCCCGACCATGCGCGCGTGGCGCTCTTCACCATCCAGAACGAATTCCGCTACGAAATCGTCCGCAAAATTTTTGAGGGCGGCATGGGCATCGTGTATGAAGCCGAGCAGCGCGGCGCGCGCGATTTCGTCAAGCGCGTCGCCATCAAGATCATCCGGCCCAATTTCGCGAGCCAGAAGATGTTCATCGAAAATTTCGTCGGCGAGGCCAAGCTCGTCGCCGACTTGATCCACACGAACATCGTCCAGACCTACCAGCTCGGCGAGACGAACGGCGTGGCGTTCATCGCCATGGAGTTGATTCGCGGCGTGAATCTCGAACAATTCACACATCAGCTTGCCGACAAGCGCCGCACGCTGCCGAAGGAACTCGCCGTGTTCATCACCAGCCGCGTCGCGCGCGGACTCGCCTACGCACATGCGAAGACCGACAAGAACGGCAAGCCGATGGGCATCGTCCATCGCGACGTGAGCTTCAAAAACATCATGATCGCCTTCGAGGGCGACGTGAAGCTCACCGATTTTGGCATCGCCAAGGCGAAGGGTTTTCTCACCGACCAGGAAGGCGAAGTCGTCGCCGGCAAGCCCGATTACATGAGTCCTGAGCAGGCGAATTTTCAGGTCACCGACCGGCGCTCGGATGTTTTTTCAGCCGGCGTCGTGCTGGCGCACTTGCTGGTCGGGCGGAACATTTTCAAGGGCGCGACCGCCGAGGAATCGCGCAACCGCATCCTGAACCAGCCGATACCCGATTTCCGCGTGCTCGACCCGCGCATTGATGACAAGCTGAATGACATTCTGCATCACTGCCTCGTGCATGATCCGCACCGCCGTTACGCGACCGCCGACCAGTTGATGTATGACCTGGAATATTACATCTACGGCGCAGGCTACGGTCCGACCAACGAGACGCTCGGCAAATACATCCGGGAACTTTTCGGCCAGGAGGCGCCCAAGGCTCTGCCGGCGGACCCGCAGCTCAAAACCATTGTCCTCGAGGAAACGGCGCGGCTGCACAAACCTTTGACTTGAGCGCATGAAACGCGCCGCCTCATCCCTCGTCAGACTGGGGCTGATTCAAACTTCCGTTTCCACCAGCCCCGCCGCGAACCTGAAGAAAACCCTCGCGCTCGCCGGACGCGCCGCGAGGCAGGGCGCACAAATCATCTGCACGCAGGAACTGTTCCGCTCGCAGTATTTTTGCCAGAGCGAAGACCACGCGAATTTCGCGCTCGCCGAAAAAATTCCCGGCCCCAGCACCGACGCCTTTTGCAAGCTCGCAAAGCAGCACGCAGTCGTCATCATCGCCTCGCTGTTCGAGAAGCGCGCCGCCGGCGTCTATCACAACACCGCCGCCGTCATAGACGCCGACGGCGCGCTGCTCGGCAGCTACCGCAAGATGCACATTCCCGACGACCCGCTGTTCTACGAGAAATTTTATTTCACGCCCGGCGACCTCGGTTTCAAATCGTGGCGGACCCGGTATGCGAAGATCGGCGTGCTGGTTTGCTGGGACCAATGGTATCCCGAAGCCGCGCGCCTGACGGCGATGCAAGGCGCGGAAATTCTTTTTTATCCCACCGCCATCGGCTGGCACCCCGGCGAAAAGAAAAAATACGGCCTCAAACAGCACGGCGCGTGGGAAACCATCCAGCGCAGCCACGCCATCGCCAACGGCTGCTACGTGGCCGTGGCCAACCGCATCGGCCACGAAATCCTCGACGGCGTGGGCGGCGACGGCATTGAATTTTGGGGCCAGAGCTTTGTGGCCGGCACCGCCGGCGAAATCCTCGCCAAAGCCGGTGCGGACAAGGAAGAAATTCTCGTCGTGCCGGTTGACCTCGCCAACGTGGACACCACGCGCACCCACTGGCCCTTCCTGCGCGACCGCCGGATTGATGCCTACGGAAACCTGACGAAGCGGTTGGTGGATTGAATCGGCGGTGTAATCAGCCCGTGCAAGCCATTTCTTGATTTGTGCATCCGTAAAATTGATTTGAGGAACAAAACTGGCGACTTGAACAACCAAATTGTGGATTTGTGCAACCAATCTAAAGAACTGAGCAACCTAACTATTGATTTGTGTTTATCAACTGTCAATCTGCTCAACCAATCTATTGAGCTGTGTTCGTTTATCTCTGGAACAAATTCGCTTAAGGGGCGCAGTATTCTTCGTTCTGCCTCGTATTTGAGATATAAAGGCTTGAAACGGAAAATTTCCGGTGCTGGCTTTGTGTGGTCAAAAACTGGCGGCTTTCCCACGTATTCAACTTCCCAAGGTTTTCCGAGCCTTATGATTGACTCGTGTCTACAATCTAATTCGATGACAAATCCTTTGTGGCCATCAGCATAATGATACCACATTAGATTGCTGTCGTTGGATCCACATAAACAGAGGATGCCAAGTGGCCAAGAGAAGGTTTGAACTGTATTTTGAAATGATTTCTGAAATTGTTCAGTCACATGTTGTAGTTTGAACATTTCTTTTCTCCCTTTTCGACGCTGTCTTGAACTCAGTTCCTTGTAGCCTAATTCTGCGCGGAGTTCTGCTTGCGCTATTAATTCTTTAAGCTGACTGCGCGCAGTGCTTCTTGTAATGCCAAGTCTAAATTCAAACGGGTCTTTGAATCTATCTGGTGGTGTGAATGCGATTTTTTCGTTTTCTAAAATATCAATCCGTTCGGGCGGAACATATTTGAAAAGCCTTAAATTTCCCACGTGCGCTTGCATTTTGATGATTTCTGCATTTCCAGCTTCACCTTTACTGCCACCGCGCCATGTCTTTGTCGCCACAGCCAGAGATGTTCACCGTTTTAGTAATTCTGCCACGTCCACGGCGGCATCGGGAAAGGCCAGCGGCGCAACGGTGTCGCCCGCGCGCACAATGGTTTTGCTGCCGTAGCCGGTGAAGTGCGGCTCGCGATAAACTTCGATGGTCAGTTCGTTGAGATTTACAATCCACACCTCGGCCACGCCCGCGCGGCCGTAGGCGGGAATTTTCTCGGTTTGATCCGCTTCCAGAGTGGTGTCCGAAACTTCAATCAGCAGAAAAACATCCGCCGGCTGCGGATGACGCTTGCGGTAAAAATCCGGGGCCGGCTTGAGCAGCATAAGGTCGGGCTGCGGCTCGGAATGGTCGTCCAGCCGCACCGGGTTTTGAACGGACATAATCCAGCGTCTTTTGGCTGCGGCGGCAAAAAATTGATTCAAAAAGTTGGTGACGCCGCCGTGAAATGGCCCGATGGGGGACATATCAATGATTTCTCCATTGAGCAGTTCAACGCGCGCACCAGGAGGCAGCACGCCGGCCTCCGCCATGCGGTAATACTCCTTTACGCTGAAGCGATGTTTCGTCTGGACGAACATGCAGCAACCTTAGTCAATCATCGCGGCATTTGCAAACGGGTTTCAGAGCGGTAGAATCCGCCGCACGAAACTCATTTGGATCACCGGCGCGAACGGGCTGATTATTTCTGCAACAACCCTGCCACGCCCACGGCGGCATCGGGAACCCAGCGTTTAGTTCACCGCCGGCGAATCGCGCGTAATGGCTGCTGACTGGTGAAATTGGCGCGGGGCTGTCAACTGTCTCTTGAGCAGTTTTTTGCCGGTTTCGCGTGCCGCCGTGCTTGCCAGCCAGAAGCGGATTTATTGGCGGGCGGCGAAAGTCTGGAAGATTTTTGTGAAGGCCCAGGGTTCCTGCGAAACGCCGCTGCTCCAATCACCGCGCCCTTTGCCCGGCTCGCCCGTGTCGCGGTTGCTGCACCAGAATGAAACGCTGCAAATCCAAGGCTGGGCCCGGCTCCAGGCGATCAAGGCCCTGGCGTCGTCGAGCGAAAAAACCTCCGACTTTTCATCGTTCTGACCGATGTCGGGCGTGAGTCCGATCTGGATGGCGGGATCAATGGCCTGGCATTGTGCGTGCGCCTTGAGCGCGCTGGCGACGGCCACGTCGCTCATCTTTTTCCCGGCGGAAAATCGCGGGCCGAAATCCATGGTCATCACGTTGGCGGAATGAACGCTCAAGCCTTTCGCCCTCGCGTCGGCCAGCAGTTTCTGCGCGGCATCAGAAATGCCGTCCGGGTCCACCGGCAGCGTGTAGGAAATGATGAGGCCGGGATTTTTGGCCTGCAGCCGGGCGAGCACGGTGTTGCGCCGTTCGTTGGCGGCGGTTTTTCCCAGCGCCTTGCCTTCAATGTCAAAGTCAAGCCAGGTTGATTGATAGCGGTCAATGACGGCCTGATATTTTTCCTGGAGCGCGGCGGCATTGGTTTCGACGAGCGCAATTTCCTGGCCGCCTTCGCCGCCAAAGGAAAGAATGACATCGCCGCCGCGCGACCGGATGGCCGCGATCTGGTTGGTGTAAAAATTTTCCGCCATCGCGGTGCGGCCATCCCACGCCGGCTGGCTCGATGGGTCGGCAATGATGAAGGCGAGCGTGTAAAATTTCTGGCCGCACGCGTCATGGCAGTCTGTGAGCTTGAAATGGTCGCCCACACCGACATACATGTAAGGCGCGAAAACTTTTTCCGGCCAGCCGGCCTGGGCGTCGGACGGGCTGACGGTCAAGGACAAGGCGACGCCGGCAGCGAAAATAAATTTCTTGGTCATGAACGTGTTTCGGTTGTCGGTTGCAGTTCGTAATTCAAAAACGCGAGGCAATAAATCGCCGCCGTCTCCACGCGCAAAGTCAGTTCACCCAGCGTGACGGGCCTGGCCCCGGCGGCTTCGACGGCCTGCAATTCGGCGAGCGTGAAATCGCCTTCCGGCCCGATCCACACCCCGGCGCTGCGCGGCAGACGCCCGTGCTGCTGCTTAAAGTTCTGAATCCATTCACGCGGATGGCGGCGTGCCGTCTGCAACGAGCCGACGAGCTGAAGTTCAAGGTTTTCCCCGTGCGCGAGAAATTCTGAGATGGTCTGCGGTGCCTCCACTTTCGGCAGCCACGCGGCGCCGCACTGCTTGATGGCCTCGATGGCGACCTGCCGCCATTTCTCACGCTTGCTCTCCGCGCCTTCATCATCAAGCTGCGTCACGACGCGCCCGGTCAGCAGGGGCACGATGCGGTATGCGCCCAGTTCGACCGCCTTCTGGATGATGTCTTCGATGATTTTACCTTTGGGAACCGCCACGAGCAGCGTGATGGAGCAGGGCGGGGCGGGCGTGGATTTTTTTTCCTGCACCGCGAGCGTGAGCGAATCCTTCGCGGCGCTGTCCACGGCGCAGAAAAACTGACCGCCCGCGCCGTCCAGCACGGTGATGCGCTCGCCGCGCTTCAACCGCAGGACGTGCAGCGCATGGTGCGCCTCGCGTCCGTCCAGCCGCAGCAAATTGCCACGGCACTTTTCTGGCGGCAGATAAAAGCGGTGCATAAAATCAGTGAGACATGAGGCGTGGCCGGAAAAACTCATCCCGCGTCATTGGTCACGCATCACTTGAAAAACTTCTTGGCCTTCTCGAAAAAGCCCTGCGCGAGCGGCGCCTCCTTGCCGTCGCAAAGGGCGGCGAACTCCTGCAGCTTGGTCTTTTGCGCGCCGTTCAGATGCGCGGGCACCTCGACCTGCACGCGGACATGCAAGTCGCCCTGGCCGTAGCCCTGCAAATTTTTCACGCCGCGGCCCTTGAGCCGGAGCAGGGTTCCGGGCTGCGTGCCGGCGGGAATCCTGATCGTCGCCCGGCCTTCGAGCGTCGGCACCTCAATTTCCGCGCCGAGCGTGGCCTGCACAAAGCTCACGGGAATTTCGCAAAGCAGATCGTCGCCGTCGCGCGAAAAAATCTCGTGGTGCCGGACATTCAGGAAAACATACAGGTCGCCGGCCGGCCCGCCGCGAAAACCGGCCTCGCCGTTGCCTTGCGAACGCAGGCGCGAGCCGCCCTCGACGCCCGCCGGAATGCGCAGCTTGATCTTGGAGGCGCGCTGGCGTTTGCCGTCGCCGTGGCAGGTCCGGCACGGTTTTTCGAGGATGCGGCCCTGGCCCTTGCAATGCGGGCAGGTCTGCGCAATGCTGAAAATTCCGCGCGACGTCAGCACCTGTCCGCGTCCGCCGCAGGTCGCGCAGGTTTTCAATTTTGAACCATGCTCCGCCCCGGAACCGTCGCAAGTCTCGCACTTGTCGAGCTTGGTGACGGAAATTTCCTTTTCGCAGCCGAGCGCGGCTTCTTCGAGCGTGATCTCCAGGTCGTAGCGCAAATCATCGCCGCGCTGCGGCGCGGACGGATCCTGCCCGCCGCCAAAGAGATTTTCAAAAATGCTGCCGCCACCGGCACCGCCAAAGACTTCGCGGAAAATGTCAAACGGGTCATGGAACCCGCCGCCGCCGAACCCGCCGGCCCGGCTGGCGCGCTGGCGCGGATCAAACGCCGCGTGGCCGAACTGGTCGTAGGCCGCGCGTTTCTGCGGATCGCTCAGGGCTTCGTAGGCCTCGCCGAGCTCCTTGAAGCTTTCTTCGGCGGCCTTGTCGCCCGGATTTTTGTCCGGGTGAAATTTCACGGCGAGCTTGCGGTAGGCTTTCTTGATTTCCTCGTCGCTGGCGCCCTTGCTGACGCCGAGGACTTCGTAGTAGTCGCGTTTGGACATGGAAGATTTCTGATTGCGGATTTTGAATTACGAGGCGGCCGCCGGTTTTTTGGCGACGATGACGGTGGCCGGGCGCAGCAACCGGTCTTTGAATTTGTAGCCCTTGCGAAGCTGTTGCGCGACGTGGTCTTCCGGCGTCCCGGCGGTTTCCTGGTGGGAAACCGCCTCGTGCAGCGCCGGGTCAAACGGCTTGCCGGCGGCGTCAATTTCTTCAAGCCCGATCTCGGCGAGCGCGCTTTTGAGCTGCTGCTGGATCATCACCACGCCGGACTGGAGCGACGCCAGCTTGCCGCCCTGCGCCGTTTGCGCGGCGGTCAGGGCCATCTCGAAATTGTCAAGCACCGGCAGCAGCTTTTGGAGCAAAGAAAAACTGGCATATTGCCCCGCCTCAATTTTTTCGCGGGCGGCGCGCTTCTTGAAATTGTCAAAATCTGCGGTCGTGCGGAGCAGCCGGTCCCAGTTCTCATCGGCCTTGGCGGCGCGGGACTTCAAATCCTCAATCTGTTCGGGTGAAAGCGGCACGACCTCGACCGGGTTGGCGGTCGTTTCAGCGGGCGGAGTTTTGTTTTCGGCTTTGCTCATAGGTTTTTTGCGGCCAAACATTCAGACGGGAAAAATAGCAGATGCGCGGTTGCCCGGCAACGGGCAAGACACGACCGGGTTCCAGATTTGAAATCTCAAGCTTGAGATTTACTTGGCGGGAACGAGCTTTTGAAATTCCGGCAGGTTGCGGATGGTGGCAAAACGCGGGTCGGTGCGCACGGTGGCGACGAGATCGGGCGCGGTCGGATTGGTGGCATGCCGTTGCGCGCTTAATTCCAACGCCAGCTGGAGGTTTTTCAACGCCTCTGCGTGCCGGCCCGTGATGGCCTGCAGGGCGGCCAGGTCGCAACGCGGTTCGGGCAGGCCGGGCGCAAGGACGACCATTTTATTGATCACCGTCTCAAGCCTGGCGAAGTTGCCAAGCTGCGCGAAATACTGGGCGATGGCGGCGGCGTCCGAAAATTGGATTTCGGGGCGGGCCAGGGCCGTGTCGAACAACTGGACCGCGCGGTTGGTCTGCTGCATTTGGAAATAAGCGCCGCCCAGCAGGACGAGGTTTTGGACGTTGGCGGGATTGGTGCGGGCGGTCGCCTCCATCGTTTCAATCTGGTTGACGACCTGGGCGCGCTGGCCGGTTTGATTTTTGTAAGCCTTCACATTGTTGATCAGGTCGGTGATCTGTCCGTTGTAAGGATCAAGTTTTTTGCAGGTTTCGCCGACCAGAATGGCGTCGTCAAAGTGACGGGCGGCCTGATCAGGGTGTCCGGACGCTTCCTCGGCCCCGGCCATCTGCAGGAGGAAGTTGACGTAACGATAAACCGCTTCCGGGCTGTAGGGGCAGAAGGCGAATGACTGTTTGAAGGCGAATTCCGTTTCCCGGATGAGCGCGGCCTGGCCGGCGGCGGTTTTCTGGCGGTATTCCGGCGGGCACTGCGGGCTCATGCGCCAGTAATACATGCCGGCCTGCGAACTGCGCAGTTTGGAGAACGCCTTCTGCGCGTCGTCGTCGCGGACAAAGGCGCGGTCGCCGGTGTAGCCTTTGTAATTGTTGTGGATGTAAGTCCGTTCCACAAAGTCGGCGATCTGCTGGACGCTGGTGTCGTAGGTGATCCAGTTGCCGCAGAGCCGCGCGGAGTATTTCGACCAGAACTCGTGGTCAATCTTGAACACGTCGTCGGACAGCTCCGGCAGCGGATTGCGATTGATCTTCATGATGATGCCGAACGGCGTCTCGTAGGGATACATCCATTTGAGCGGGAAACTTTCCTCGACGTAAAATGAATTGGTCGGGTTTTGATCGAAGATCACTTTGCAGAGCAGTCCGTTGATGTTCATCACGGCGACCTGGCCGGAGACCTGCACACGGCCGTTTTCGATGTGGACATCCTCGCCGGGTTCAAGCTGGTTGAGCTGCGAGCGGCGGCCCACGTCCTCCGTGTAGTCCTGAAAACATTTCTGCGAGTCGTCGGGCGACGGGATGTAAATCTCCGCCGGCGGATAAACGCCGCGCGCCCGCCGGTATTTTTCCACATAAGCGCCCCAGGCGGTGAACGGGCGGTCCAAGACGTTGAAGGCAATGTCACCAAGGCCGTTGACAAAACCATTGTCAGGACCAAGCGGAATGCCGAGGACGTAACGGATGAATTCGCGGAAGAACGGCGGGTCAATCTGCTTGGAGCGGTTGTATTGCGCGCGGAGATAGTCCAGATAGGTGCCGTCGGCCAGCGCGTTTTGCGTGATGAGATAGCAGTCGCGGCGGTCAAATTTCTGATCCTGCGCCGGCTGGCAGCGGTGCGGGATGAAGCTGTCGCAGAAAATAGAGTAGGTCGGGCAGAACCGTCCGGGATCGGTCCCGCCGAAGAGGATCGTGTTGCGGTCCATCTCCGGATAAATGACCGTGGCGTTGGCCGGATTTTTCAACAGCGCGGCGCGCAGATCATTGTCGTAGCTCAGTTTGCCGGTCTTCGGGTTGGTGAACGGCGGCGTGAACATGTCGTGGCCGAACCAGAAGCCGAACCAGTGGTTGTGCTGTTCGCTCTTATACCAGTGCGACAAGCCGGACCACGTCGGCATGACGGTGAACAGGCACAGCATGATCAGCACCGGCCCGCGCTGGCGATAGACCAGCAGCGCGCCGAGGATGCAAACGGGGATGGCCAGCAAAATGAGGTTCGCGAACACGGGCAGGCCGTATTGATCCTTGTCAAAAGCCAGCGCGAGGTAATGCGGCAGTTGCGCGAGGCTGATTTCGCCGGCCGGGCCGAAATAAAGTTTGCCCGTTTCATCCACGAGGCAATACACCGCCAGCACCACGGCCACCGCGCAGCCAAGAAAACCCCACTTGCGCATTTTCTGGTAATGCGTCGCCGTGTAGGCTGCCATCAGCGTCAAACCATAGCCGATCATCACCGCGAACAAGCCGTGGGAGGCGGTGAAGAACACCTTGTTCAAATCCGTCGAGGAACGGTCTGGCGAAACATTGATGAGGATCACCAGCAGCACCGAGAGGCAGATGTAAATGGCCGTCAGCCCGATGATCCACGAGCGTTCGCGCTTGTGCATTTTCAGCAGGAACGCGAACGGCAGCAGGCCGATGAACATGTAAACCCAACTGAACGATTCCGAAAGTCCCTGGATAATATACCAGAGCTGGAACGCAAAGTGTTTGGGATCGGAAAAAACGTTGTAGCTCTGGATGGTTTCATACTGGCCGCGGCTCAACGCGTGGAAGAAACCCTCGACCGTGCGCGGATAGCCCCATTGCATCGGCGGGTCGGTCATGCCGGAAATTGGCTCGTAAAAATAGACGGACACGCCCAGCACCCACATCAAGCCCATCAAGATCACCGATTTCCATTCGGACAGAAATCCCTTGGTCTCGATCGCCAGCCAGCCGCCGGCCACAATGGAACCAATGCCGACCATGTGGAACAACGTCACTTCGATGGAACTCATGTTGTTCAAGGCCGGGATGTTGCCCGCGCTCATGAACATCAGGCCGACGAGGTAAATCGCGCTGTTCGCCAGAAACATGTCGCGGCCCAGGCGCGGCAACGCCAGCGCAATCGCCACTTCAATGCCCATCGCGCTCAACAACAGCGTCTGATGGATGGTGGCGCACAAGCCATAAAGCAGCATCGCCAGATACAAATAGCGGCGCTGCTGCGGCGCATACATCCAGCGCATGATGCACGCCATCACCGCGATCAACCACGGCACGCCGAACAGCGAAATGCGGTTGATGACCACGGATTCGCTCCACATGAACACGTCCAGCCCCAGCAACGTGCCCGCGACAAAGCCCGACACCGAGCAGATGGCGTTTTCCCACTGGCGTGGCACGCCTTTGATGACTTCGATCCCCTCAATCAACATGCTGCTGCCGCGTGAAACCATGAGCGCCAGCAGGCCGCAGCCCATCGCGGCGGCAAACGACTCACCGACTTCCACGCGCCAGGCGACGTTGCCAAACGGCAGGATGGCCGTCCAAAACCACGCATACACGGACCAGAACGGATAGCCGGGCGGGTGGGGGATGCCCGCGTAGAATGCGCCCGTGCAAAGCTCGCCGGAATCTTCCAGCGTCTGTTCGGGCGCCAGCGTAAGCAGGTAAATGATCCAGATGACGCCGAAGGTGATGGCCATGGTGAGCCAGTCAGTGGGCCGGAACATCGGCGCCACTTTTACGGACACGGCGGGATTGGAGGGTTTGGCGGCGGCTTTCGGATCTTTCGGTTGGTTCGATTTGGGTTTTTCCATTTTCGACTTCAGTTGCTAAAATTCGTTGTCGGTGTAAAAGAGATACTAGACTTGAAAACACTGCGGTTTGTCCAATCAAAAGTGACGGCGGCCAGATGATTCTGTTCCGTCTGCGCCCCGCCTGCGGCATAGGCGGCGGCATTTTGACTGCTTAAAATCAGCGCCATCGCCGGCTTTCGTCCCAGCCCGTCGCCGTCATGGTTGAACGCCATCAGCGTCAGCAGCGCGCACGCCATCGTCGGCGCGACGCAGCTCCACAGCCAGCGCGCCGTCGGCACGTCGGCTTCACCCGCAAATTGAAGGATCCGGCGTTTAAGTCCCGCTGACGGTCGGCGCGGCCGCCAGGAACGCAATTGCGTCTCGTTCATCTCTTTCATAAGCGACTCCTTCCAGTTTCGATTTTATCTTTTGCAATCCGTAGCGGTAACGGCCCGCCGCCGTGTTGGGTGAAATCTCCATCAGCCCGCCGATTTCCTCGAACGTGCAGCCGTGCCATACTTTCAGCACGATGGCTTCGCGCTGCTCCACCGGCAGTTCCGTGAGACAGCGCATTGCCGCCCGTTCCGCCGGCGTCTCGTCCGCGTCCTGTTCAAACCAGCGCAGCGACTCCCATTCGCGGGTCAGCCGGCGCCAGAGCGTGCGGCGGTGGTTCAGCGCGCGGTTGCGGAAACTCCGCACGCAGTAATGTTGTGCCTTCGCCGGCGGCTCCGCCATTTGCAGCAGCGCCAGAAAAGTTTCCTGCAACACGTCCTCCGCCTCGCCATGACTCAAGCCGAGCGCCCGGCCGTATAAAATCAACTGCGCCGCCTGCTCGTCAAAGAGCCGTCCGCACCAGTGTTGTGAATGATTTTCGTTCACGTTTTCAATCCATAGACACCGCCCCCGCCGGATTTGTATAAATTTTTTCACCGGTTTCCCTGCCCGGGCAAAAACTGCGGGGAATTTCCGGTGGCTTGCTGCTGAATTTGACCAGGTTGAAGCGGCTGGTTTCAAACCAGCGCCGGCGACACGCCGCCGTCGCCGGCGGTTTGAACTTCGTGCCTGAAAAACTTGAGCGTCAACCGAATGGCCTTGCCGCCGGCGGGTTCATCATCCGCCACCAAGATCTGACACTTGCTTTTTCCAATTCACCCAGGCTGAATCCTACCTTGGCAGACGATAGGTATTTCTCCCGCAAGTGCAACTCAAAGTTTCAGCCGCCAGCGGGGCGCATTGATTTCTTGAGCGGTGCGTTTTGACGGTCCAAAAGCATGGGACGGATCTGGCGGTGGATAACTTTGTGACATTTTTGGAAAAAAAGTCTGTGCCTTGTTTGCCCCTTGCGGTAGGCTGCTGCTGGCTCGCGTTTCGCGGCCAGCCAAGCATGGTGAGATTTTATGCAACGATTTCAAACACCCAGTCCACCTGCGTTCTTGAGGGATGCAGATTGGTCGTCACCCTTGGATTGTATTCCCGAAGCAGACAGGCTGCTGCCACGTTCCTTCGCCGACTGGCTGGCGCAGCCTGCCGGTGCCATCATGGGCGGTTCCGAGCAGGAGCAGGGAATTTTCGCCGGGTTGCTGAATGAGTGTCACGTCGAAACCGGCCGTCCGCCCCGCAAAGCCTGCCGGCGTTAAACCGCACCGGTCTTTGCGGCTGGGGACACGCTTCAGGCTCAAGTTAAACCCTTGCTGGCAGACTGAATGAATTTCAAGCGCTACCTCAACCTGTATGTCGCACTGTGGAAAAATTCCGTGGCGCGTGAAATGTCCTTCAAGGGCAATTTCATTTTGTGGATTCTGGTCGAGGTCCTGTGGTTCGGACTGCAATTGAGCTTTGTTACCGTCGTTTATTCCCAGACCGAATCCATCGGCACCTGGACCAAGTGGCAGATGGTTTTGCTGGTGGGCGCGAGCAACTTCATCCAGCAAATCTACCAGGCGTTTTTCCTGACCAACTGCACCAACCTTTCGGAACTCGTCCGCACCGGCAAGATGGATTTTCTGCTGCTGCTGCCGGTCAACACGCGCTTCCTCGTCTCGCTGCGCGTGGTGGATCTCGGCGCCTTCATCAATGCGCTGTTCGGCCTGGCGGTGATGGTTTATGCGGCGGCGAAATTGAACCTGCATCCGACCGCGCTGCAAATCACCGGCTTCAGCGCGCTGTGCGCCGTGGGCGTTTTGATTCACTACTCGCTGATGTTCATCCTCGCCACCATTTGCTTCTGGACCGTGCGGGCGCAGGGCATCGTCTGGGGCTACTACAATTTGTTCAACATCGCGCGGATGCCGGACGAGGCGTTTCGCGGCGCGTTCAAGGCGGTTTTCACCTTCGCGCTGCCGGTGTTGCTGGTGAGCAACGTGCCGGTGCGCGTGCTGGCGGATAAAATCAGCTCCCCGTCGTCGTGGCTGCTGCTCGTCGGCATCGGCTCGGTCTGGGCGGCGGTGTCGGAACTGTTCTGGCGCACGTCAGTCCGCCGCTACACCAGCGCCAGTTCCTAAAAGTGCCTTTGCCCGTCGTGGACGCGAGGGAAATTAAAACCGGCGGCGGGCAGGCTGCGGCCGCAAATCAATGCGCGCAGAGATTGGCTGAAGCCTGGTGAAATAAAAATCCGCAGCGGCTTGCCTGCCGGTGATGTTTTGTCTTCCCCCGGAAGTGCATCGGGTAAGGAACAGGCTTTTCCATCAGTTGCATCTGCTCGTTCTGCCGGTGTCGGTGCATCGTGGGCACAACTTCCAATTCCTCCGCCAGCGCCCGCGACAGATATAACGATTCCACCGTCATTTCATCCCGGCCCAGCAACGTGGCCTGCGAGGAACGCCCGGCTTCGAGTTCCACCAGTGTCAGATGCAGCTTGGACGGCAGCGGCTTGCCATAGCTGCGATTTCCCAGCCGCCCGTCATAGCTGACCAGATAACGGACATTTTTCAGATTCAGCACCGCAAGCTGCGCCACGAAATCATCAAACGCAATCCCGGCGAAATACCGCGAGTCGCGCTCGCCGCAGACGCCTTGATATGGCGGGTCCATATACACCACGTCATCCGCGCGCACATTCGCCAGCACATTTTCATAGCCCAGCGAGGTGACGATGGTTTTGCCGCGCAGCAGGGCCGAAATGGCGTTGAGGTTGGCCTGCATGGTTTCCGGCTGCGTGCCCAGACGGCGCTTGTCGGGGCTTTGATTGAACAAGCCTTCCCCGTTGTAGCGCACCGCGCCCTTCACGCAGCGGGCCAGCAGATACAGCAGCAACTGCGGGTCCTGTGTGCGGTTGAACGACTCGCGCACCTGATAATAATGTTCCAGCGCATCCGCGTGGTCACCCCGCCAGAGTTCCCGGTAATATTTCCCCAGTTCCTTCGGGCTGTTGACGATCAAAGACAGCAGCTTGGCCAGCGGCGCGTTAAAATCATTCAGCCAGAATTCCCTGGCCCGCCCGCGCGCCGCCGTGGCGATGGACAGCGCGGCGGACCCGCAGAACGGCTCCACCAGCCGCGTGGTGCTCACGGGCAGATATTGCAGAATCAACGGCGCCAGCGCCCGCTTGCTGCCTTGATACTGGAATGGCTGGGGAACGGTCATGGAGCATGATTTATTTTGGGACTGATCCCTCTCCCCACCCAAACGGGGAGAGGACACAGGTGAGGGCGGGCGTCCAAACTAAATTCACCCGCGTGCGTCCATCCCAAACCGCCTTGGGCCGGGGCTTGGCAGACGGCCACCACGGCGGCCGGATGCTGGGCCAAGGCCGCGCGGTCATTGGGCAGCGGCCCTTCGTGGACGATCCGGCCCGTGGCGGCGAGCACACGGACGTAATGGCTGCGGTCGCCAAGACGAGGCCGAGGGTGCAGCCGCCGGGCGCAGCCGGG
>Ga0181520_10004351_pt1 | contig 23750 bp, 24 predicted proteins | sample PEATcosm2014_Bin_29_FD_132451 | JGI IMG/M metagenome (GOLD analysis project Ga0181520, IMG submission 132451) | Peatland microbial communities from MTU Mesocosm Facility, Houghton, MI, USA - PEATcosm2014_Bin02_30_metaG | ecosystem: Environmental > Terrestrial > Soil > Wetlands > Peat | place...
CCCCTCCCGTTCCGGGAGGGGAGAGGCAAACGGCGATTCCCGCGCAGCAGGGAACTGCTGCGGTTCTCCCCTCTCCGCTTGCGGAGAGGACGTGGCCGCCGTGGGCGGCCGAGGGGGTGAGGTCGCCGTTCGCCCGGCAAACGGCGATTTTCGAGGCAGTCGTCATGCCGGGCTCCGGCACTCTAAAATGATGCGAATGACGGCGATGGCGGGCGAGACGCCCGCCCCACGCGCGACAAGATTGTCGCGCCCACTCCATTTTCGAGGCCGCGGGGCAGGCACACACAGCGACGACCGTTTCCTGGGCATTGAGGGTAGCGATATGACACACTTGTATGCGGGTCCAGCAGACGAATTCTCCCACCTGAGGCGGCAGCTCTATCGCCTGCTCGATGCGGCAGCGGCGGGAGCGCCACCCGCCAGAGCGACAACATGGACACCGCCTGCGGACGTGGCGGTCAGCGATACCAATGTCATCATCAGTCTGGAACTCGCCGGCATGGAACGCGACCAGATCGAGGTCGCCGTCGAGGGCCGGACCCTCACGGTCAGCGGCCACCGCAGCAACCCCGGCAACGGGTCGGCGGAGCAGACGCTGCTCACCGAATGGCCGGTCGGTCATTTCGCGCGGTCGTTCGCCCTCGGGTGGGAGGTCGATCCCGCAAGAGTAAGAGCTTCCCTCAGCGACGGCGTCCTTGAGATCAGAATTGCCAGGAAAGACCCGGCGCGCAGGGCCGATGGAGGCGAGCAAGATGCGCACATTCGGGCGTAGTCCCTTTTCAGATATCCTCGCTCTCCAGGACCAGGTTGACCGCCTGTTCCGAGAGACCCGGTCTCGGCACCGTGGAACGGCGATCTCCGAGGGCTGGCAGCCGGTGATCGACATCGCCACGACCCCGGAGGCCTTCTACGTGCGGCTGGACATGGCCGGAGTCGCGAGGGAGGACATCAAGGCTTCGGTGCAGGATAACGCGCTGGTCGTCCGGGGCGACAAGGGATCTTCGGCGCGTGATGGCGTCAGAGTGATTCGCAGTGAGCGAGTGTTCGGCGATTTCACACGGACGATCCCTCTGCCCAGCGATGCGGATGAGAATGACATCGCGGCAAGCCTTAGTCGCGGAGTGCTGGAATTGCGGATCGGTCGGAGGAGCGCGCGAGGAGCGCGGGAGATTGAGATTCGGGCGGGGGAGTGACCGCCCGCCCACGGCGACCTCACCCCCCGGCCCCCTCTCCACGAGTGGAGAGGGGGAGAACGGCCTCCTACCCCCTGCCCCCTCCCTCGTAGGGATGGGGTAAGGGAAACGGCTCACGGCATGTGGCCTTTCTCCGGCAGGGAGAGATGGACGGCCTCGCCAAGGCGATGGATGGCGGCGATCTTTGCGGCAGCGTAGCCTGCCGATGGACGTGTGAATGACATGAACGGCCAGCCGGATTTCTACGAAATACTCGGAGTCAAACGCGACGCCTCCGCCCAGGACATCAAGAAGGCGCATCGCCGGCTGGCTCGCAAGTACCACCCGGATGTCAACCCGGACGATAAGTCCTCCGAAGAGCGCTACAAGCAGATCACCCAGGCGTATGAGGTGCTCAGCGACCCGGAAAAGCGCGCCAAGTACGACCAGTTCGGCCAGGCCTGGCAGCAAGCGCAGCAGTCCGGTCAGTGGCAGGGCGGTCAGGGCGACTTCAGCGAGTTCATCTTCCAGAACTTCGGGGCCGGGGACTTCCGCGACATCTTCGGCGACATCTTCGGCAGCATGAGCGCTCGCGGAACCGGGCGCCAAAGGGCGCAAGTCCGCAATGTGCCGCAGCGTGGCGAGGACATCGGCTACGAGCTTGCCGTCAGCTTCGCGGAGGCGATGCGCGGGGCGGAGAAGTCGTTGTCTCTAAGCCTCGCCGACCGCTGCCCGGACTGTGACGGAGTCGGTGGCAAGACGGCGACGTGCCCGACCTGCAAGGGCAGCGGCACCTCGCAGCGCAGGGTGGGCGGGATGTTCATGATGGGCGGCGCTTGCCCGGCGTGCCAGGGGACAGGTGAGGTCGTCCAGGAGCGCTGCCCTCGCTGCAACGGCGGCGGCGAGGTGGTGCGCAACCGCAAGCTGACGGTGAAGATACCGGCTGGCGCGTACAACGGGATGAAGCTGCGGATTGCGGGCGAGGGCGGCAGCGGCCTGAGGGGCGGCCCCGCGGGCGATCTGATCCTCGCCCTGCGAGTGCAGCCGCACTCATTCTTTGAGCGCAACGGCGACGACATCTCGATCAAGCTGCCCGTGAAGTTCACCGAGGCCGTGCTGGGAGCGGAGATCGCGGTGCCGACGATCAGCGGGACCGTGACCTGGAAGCTCCCTCCGCACACCCGCAACGGGCAGAAGTTCCGGCTGAAGGGGCAGGGCGCGCCGAGATATGGCACGCAGCAGAGGGGCGACCAGTACGTCGAGGTGCAGGTTGTCGTGCCGGAGCATCTGACCAAGAAGAGCCACGAACTGATCGAGCACCTCGCGGCAGAACTGAAGGACGATCCGCGAGAGCAATTGAAGACGAGCCTGGAATAGGGGCGGGAACGGCCCTACCCCGCCCGCTTGAGCCGCCTGCGGCGGCTACGGGCACCCCTCCCGTGGACCCGCCACAGGCGGGTATGGGAGGGGAGAGGCAAACGGCGATTCTCACGGCGCGCAAAGAGGCACGAACATGGGACTGTTCATGAAGTTCGGCTCGGTTGAGGGACTGCTCTTCCTCGCGCTTATCGCGGCCATCTTCGTGATCGGGTGGGCCATCGGGCGGCGGAGCCGGGGCGGTTGAGCGGGCATAGGCGACGGCTTCGGGGCGGATGTGGAAGACGAGAGGTACTGCCAGAGGGCAGTGGTGAGCGAACATGAGACAGGGAAGCTCGGAACCCGTGTATTTCATCAGTGTGGCGGCGCGTCTGGTCGCCGTCCACCCGCAGACATTGCGGACATACGAGCGCCTGGGGCTGATCAACCCCGGACGCGCGGCGAGCGGCGTGCGCCTGTATTCCGACCGCGACATCGAGCGTCTCCGGCAGATCCAGCGCCTCACGCAAGAGCTGGGCGTGAACCTGGCAGGCGTGGAGATCATCCTCAATCTCCTGGAGGACCTGGAGAAGCTGCGGGAGGAGAACGAGAACTTGCGCAACCAGTTGGTCCACGGCCCAAAGGCCCTCAACCCGGCCCCAAGGCGTGAGATCGAGATCAGGGTGGATGAGGGGTAAGGGGCTGCGAGCCATGGGCGATGAGGAACGGCGGATAGTCGATGAGATGGTTGCTGAATGGGCGAGCGAGGCCGAATACGACCTGGGCGCGGCCAGGGATAACGTGGACGCCGGGCGCTACAAGACGGCTGCGCTGTGTTCTCAGCAAGCCGCAGAGAAGCTGCTGAAGGCGCTGGTCATCTCCCGCACCGGCCAAGAAGCCGCTCGCACACACGATCTTATTGCTCTGGCGAAGGAACTCGGCGCGCCTGAGAGTCTCATGGAAGCCTGCCGCTTTCTGACACAGGAGTATTTTGAGGCACGCTACCCCGGCTCCGCTGCGTTTCTTGGGCACGGCAAGTACGACCGAGACATAGCCGACGAGCGGCTTCGGCAAGCGACTGACATCGCGGAATGGGTGCGTGAGCAACTTGGCTACCGAGACCAGAACGATAGCTGACAGCCGGCTTGCGGAATTCATTCGGGACAAGGTGCCGGTGTGGCGAGAGCGCTTCCAGCCGGCGCACATCATCGTCTTCGGTTCCCGGGCGCGCAACGATGCGCGACTGGACAGCGACATCGACGTCGTGATGGTCGGCGACGCGTTCGCCGCGATCAAGGCCCCGAATCGCCTTGGCGTGGCACTGCAGGCCATACGCTCGGAGGGCGGGCTCGATGTGTTCTGCTTCACCCCCGAGGAGTTCGAGAAGTACCGACGATGGCCGGGCATCATCAAGACCGCATGTGAAGAAGGCATTTGGCTCTAGCGAACTCGCTCTAGCGAACGCGCTACAGCGAGCGCCCTGGGGCGCGACCGAGTTGATGAGATATGGACTTCGACCGATCAAGAGGATGGGATCGTACCCAGGTTGCTACGCGCGCAGAGCATTGACGGGGAAGCCCTCAACCCGGCCCCAAGGCGTGAGATCGAGATCAGGGTGGATGAGGGGTAAGGATTCTCAGAATTCGGTCTACACTCAATACGTGCAGGATCATGGGACGGATCAACGACTCCGACCACGAAGACACGAAGACACAAAACGACAGCGCACGTCCCGACAATAATGGTTTAGCCGTTTAGTGCCCTTGTGGTCTTTGTGGTCAATCTGTCGATCTGTTCCGGCCGCGCCGGGCCTGATCCGCGATGGCGGAGAAGGAGCCGACAGACGATGGCGACGCATGACGGACTCAATGAGCTTACGGAGAAGATGAGCCTCGTAAGAGAACGACTCGCACCGGAGCACATCATTGTGTTCGGGTCGGTGGCGCGGGGTGAGGCTACGTCTGAGAGCGATCTCGATGTGATCTTTGTCTCCGAGAGGTTCGCCGGCGTTAAGGAGCCTGACCGCCCGGAACTCATCTTCGACATCATCTGGCGCGACATATCGGTGGACACGCTGTGTTACACACCCGAGGAGTTCAGGCAATACCGCACGCAGCCGGGCATCATCAAGACCGCATGTGAAGAAGGCATCTGGCTCTAGCGAGCGCGATATAGCGAGCGCGTTGGAGCGCGACCGAGTTGATGAGATATGGACTTCGAACGATTCACTAACAAATCGAAAGAAATGCTAGGCAACGCGCAGCAGATCCTGCAGCGCTACAAGCACAACCAGCTCGACGCCGAACACCTTCTGCTCGCCATGCTGGAGCAAGAGGATGGGATGGTGCCCAAGCTGCTGGTCGCGCTGAACGTCGACGAGAAGGCGCTCACAGGCTCCGTCGAACGGTCACTCGGTCAACGCCCGCAGGCGGGGGCGGGACCGGCCGGCGGACAGGGGCAGATCTACATCACGCCCCACGTCAACCGCATCTTCGACGGCGCTTTCCACGAGGCCCAGCGGATGGGCGATCAGTATATCGCCGTCGAGCACATCTTCATCTCGATCATCATGGACGGGAAGACCGAGGCGGCCAGGATGCTCCTGGATGCCGGCGTCAATCTCGAACAGGTCTACGGGGCCCTCGCCAGCGTCCGCGGCTCGCACGCCGTGACCGATGAGGCGGCGGAATCCAAGTACGAGGCGCTCAAGCGCTACACCCGCGACCTCACCGAGATGGCCCGCGAGGGCAAGCTCGATCCGGTGATCGGGCGCGACCGCGAGATCCGGCGGGTCATCCAGGTCCTCTCCCGCCGCACCAAGAACAACCCGGTGCTCATCGGCGAGCCGGGCGTCGGCAAGACCGCGATCGTCGAGGGCCTCGCCCAGGCGGTCGTCAGCGATGACGTCCCGGGGATACTGAAGGGCAAGAAAGTGGTGGCCCTGGACCTTGGCGGGATGATCGCCGGCAGCAAGTACCGGGGCGAATTCGAGGAGCGTCTCAAGGGCGTCATCGAGGAGATCCGGGCGGCGGCGGGCGAGATCATCGTGTTCATCGACGAATTGCACACCGTCGTCGGGGCCGGAGCCGCCGAGGGCGCGATGGACGCCTCGAACATGCTCAAGCCCGCTCTCGCCCGCGGAGAATTGCAGTGCATCGGCGCGACCACGCTGGACGAGTTCCGCAAGAACGTGGAGAAGGACGCCGCCCTGGAGCGCCGCTTCCAGCCTGTTTTGGTTGAGGAGCCGAGCGTCGCAGACACCATCGCGATCCTGAAGGGGCTGCGGGAGCGCTATGAGAAGCATCACGGGGTCACGATCTCCGACGACGCTTTGGAGGCCGCTGCGGAGTTGTCCAGCCGCTACATCACCGACCGCCACCTGCCCGATAAGGCCATCGATTTGATCGACGAGGCCTCAAGCAAGCTGCGGATCGACATCTACGACTTGCCGGATCATCCGGACAAGTTGCGCGCTCGGATCGACGAGTTGACCGCGAAAGGCGCGGAGACGGCGCAGTCGGGAGACTACGAGGCTGCCAACAAGGTCAAGGACGAGATCGACGGCCTGCAAAGCAGAATCCCGCAGGCGGAGGAGGACTGGGCCGGGCGCGAGCCGGTCAGCGAGATCGTGACTGCGGAAGACGTGGCGAGCATCGTCGCCGACTGGACGGGCATTCCGGTGAAGTCGATGTTCGAGGCGGAAGCGCACAAGCTGCTGCAGATGGAATCGCGGCTGCACGAGCGCGTGAAGGGGCAGGACGAAGCCGTCGTCGCGATCTCCGAGGCGATTCGCCGGGCCCGCGCAGGCCTCAGAGACCCGCGCCGCCCGATCGGCTCGTTCATCTTCCTCGGTCCTACCGGCGTCGGCAAGACCGAGCTGGCCAAGGCGCTCGCCGAGTTCATGTTCGACACCGAAGAGGCGATGGTCCGCATCGACATGTCCGAGTACATGGAGAAGCACTCGGTCTCCCGGCTTATCGGCGCGCCGCCGGGCTATGTCGGCTACGAGGAGGGCGGCCAACTCACCGAGGCCGTGCGCCGGCGTCCCTATCGCGTCATCCTGCTGGATGAGATCGAAAAGGCACACCCGGATGTCTTCAACATCCTGCTGCAGATTCTGGAAGACGGGCGGCTCACCGACAACGCCGGTCGGGTCGTCGACTTCCGCAACACCGTGGTGGTGATGACGTCGAACGTGGGCAGCCAGTACATCCGGCCTATCGGCAAGGCCCTCGGGTTCCAGGCGCCTTCCGCCAGCCGGCGCAGCAAGGACGAGGAGGCGGAGTATGAGGCGATGCGCGAGCAGGTCATGGGCGCGCTGCGCGAGGTCTTCCGACCCGAGTTGCTCAACCGCATCGACGACATCGTCGTCTTCCACACCCTGACGGCGGCGGAGATACTGGAGATCGTGGACCTGATGATGGCCCGCGTCGGCGAGTCACTGGCGGAACACGACATCTCCCTGCAGGTCAGCGATACCGCAAAAGCCTTGCTGGGCGGCGAGGGCTACGACCGGATGTTCGGGGCGCGGCCCCTGCGCCGGGTGATTCTCAAGCGGGTGGAGAACCCGCTGTCAAGTGCGATCCTGCGTGGGGAGTTCAAGGCGGGCGACACCGTGTTGGTCGACGCCGAGAACGACGACATCGTGCTGAGGCTGGTGGTCGGGGAGTAGAGACGACGGTCGCCGCTGGGGCGACCTGGTGGCCAAGGGAGGCTGTCCATGGGTACGAAGTTGGTCTATGTCGCCGTCGCGATACTTGCGGTTCTCCTGATTGTGGCGTCAGTGCACTACTCGGAGCCAAGCAAGACGTCCGAGCTGCTGTGCGGAGCCGGTGTCCAGTTCTCTGCTACCGTACTGGGCTTTCTGCTGTCCGCCTGGGTGGCCGTGGACCTATTCCGTCGCGGGCAAGAGAAGCACGAGGAGGAGTTGCGCCACGAGCACGAGCGCCGCGAAGCGGAACGCTCTCAGGAGCAAGTGGCCCGCGCATCGGAAGAGCGAATGCGGCTCGCCCGCCAAGTGGCAATGTCGGCCTCTGCCTTGTCCCACATGCTCAACATCAATCGTGCTGTTGCGCAGACGAAGCTGAACTCGAACACCCCCGACTACAACGTCTTCACCACCGGTAACCTCGCGGGAACACTTGCCGCTATCGGCAGAGATGCCGACGTTCCTCAGGCCGCTCTGCTTGGCGGCTACCTGGAGTCCCGGTTCGATGCGATAGCGCAGTTGGACGCCCGTTTCGAGGCCGAATTCTCAGCAACCGAAGGCGTCTTGTACGTTCAGGTGGTGCGGGCGCACAGATTCCAGGATGCGTTCAGCCGCACTGCCCGAACGCTGCTGGGCGTGACAGACTGCGCCACGCGCGCGTTGTTCGAGCTAGAGACTGCTCTGACCGCCGCATTGAAAGCGGACGACGTTGACGGACAGTGGGCTACAATAGTTGAGGCCTTTAGATCAGCGGTGAATGGTGCCATTGGGGCAGCAATCTAGCCGATGCGCTCGCGCCATCACAGGTAGGCGGCACCAGACGACGACCGCGTTAGCACTCGCCGTCATCGAGTGCTAAATGCCTCTTGCATCGAGGTGCGAAAGCCGTTATCATACAGCCTCGGTGGGCAGAACGCGCACCATTGCGGTGTGCCTGCCCACGCTACGCACGCCACAACCCGTGAGGACACTCATCGCCCCTGCGGGGGCAAATGTTGAAGGGAGGTGCAGTGCATCATGGCACTCAAGCTGTTAGGGTATCGCGTAATGATTAAGATTGACGAGGCCCGCACGAGCGAGGGAGGGATTCTCCTGCCCGAGTCCGCGCAAGAGCGGCCGCAGAAAGGCTGCGTCGTCGCTGTCGGCGAGGGCAAGCGCTTGGACAACGGGACGCTGGTAGCCCCGGACGTTGTCGTCGGCGATCACGTCATCTTCGCCAAGTACGGCGGCACCGAGATCAAGGACGAAGGCGAGGATTACACCATTCTCGACGCCGACTCGATCTATGCCAAGGACGTTGCTCCGTGCTGCTGCTGCGGTTCGGAAGAGAAAGCCGAGCAGAAGCCGGCGGCCGCACCCGCCAAGAAGGCCGCGAAGCCGGCGGCGAAAGCGAAGAAGAAGTAACAGGGCGTCACCGAGCCCTGTGTGTGTCCAGTCTTAGCGCCGACGGCGCAACCGAAGACCAGTGTAAGGAGACACGTGTGCGATGGCTGCAAAAGAGATCCTATTCGACGAGAACGCTCGGCGGGCCCTCGAGCGCGGCGCAAATGCCGTTGCCGATGCAGTAAAGGTCACCCTTGGCCCGAGCGGGCGCAATGTGCTGCTTGACAAGAAGTATGGCTCCCCCACGATCACCAAGGACGGCGTGACCGTCGCCAAGGAGATCTCCCTGGAGGACCCGTTCGAGAACATGGGCGCGCAGCTTCTGAAGGAAGTCGCGTCCAAGACCAACGACGTGGCCGGCGACGGCACCACCACCGCCACCGTATTGGCCCAGGCGATCCTCAAGCGCGGCCTCAAGGCCGTGGCCGCCGGGGCGAACCCGATGTTCCTCAAGCACGGGATCGACAAGGCCGTCGATGCTGTGGTCAAGAACCTGAACAAGATCGCCATCCCGGTCGATTCGCCCGAGGAGATGCGCAATGTCGCATCGATCGCGGGCAACGATCCGCAGATCGGCAAGGTTGTTTCGGAAGCGATGCAGGAGGTCGGCAAGGACGGCGTCATCACCGTCGAGCAGTCCAAGGGCATCGAGACCACGCTCGAATTTGTCGAGGGGATGCAGTTTGACAAGGGTTACCTCTCCCCCTACATGGTGACCAACCCCGAGACGATGGAAGCTGTCCTGGAAGAGCCGATGATCCTGCTGTATGAGAAGAAGATCAGCGCGATTGCCGACATCATCCCGCTGCTCGAGAAAGTCGTGCAGAGCGGCCGGCCGCTGCTGATTGTGGCGGAGGATGTCGAGGGCGAGGCCCTCGCGACCCTCGTCGTGAACAAGCTGCGCGGCGCTTTGCAGGCCATTGCGGTCAAGGCCCCCGGCTTCGGCGACCGCCGCAAGGCGATGCTCGAGGATATCGCCATCGTCACCGGCGGGACGTTCCTGTCCGAAGACCTCGGGATCAAGCTCGAGAACCTGGAACTGGAGATGCTCGGCAAGGCTCAGCGCATCACCATCACCAAAGACGAGACCACCATCGTCGAGGGCGCCGGCAGCGCAGAAGCCATCAGCGGGCGCATCGAGCAGCTTCGCCGCCAGATCGAAGAGACGGATTCCGACTACGACCGCGAGAAGCTCGAAGAGCGTCTGGCGAAGCTCGCCGGCGGCGTCGCAGTCATCAAGGTCGGCGCGGCCACGGAGACCGAACTCAAGGAGCGCAAGCACCGCTTTGAGGACGCCCTGTCGGCCACCCGCGCGGCGGTTGAGGCCGGCATCGTGGCCGGCGGCGGCGCGGCGCTCATCGCGTCTCTGCCCGTCCTGGACAAGGTGAAGACCTCGGACGCCGACGAGAAGACCGGCGTCAACATCATCCGCGAATCGCTCCCCGAGGCCTGCCGCTGCATCGCCGAGAACGCAGGCTTCGAGGGCTCCGTCATCGCCCAGCAGGCAACCGAGCAGAAGGACCCGCGCTTCGGCTTCAATGCCGTGAGCGGGAAGTTCGAGGACCTCATTGCGGCCGGCATCACCGACCCCGTGAAGGTGACGCGCTCGGCTTTGGGGAATGCTGCGTCCATCGCCGGCATGATCCTGACGACCGAGAGCATCCTTGCCGAGATTCCCAAGCCCGAGCCGCCGATGCCGGCGGGACCTCCGGGCGGCGGCATGGGCGGCATGCCCGGCATGATGTAGATGCAGTGAGCCTGAGACGCACCGGACTACGCGCGAGGGGGCCTGCGGGCCCCTTCGCCTAACGAACGGGGCCTTCGGGCCCCGTTTGTGCTGTGTGGGGAACGGAAACGGCGAACGCACATGATCTCCGACAAGGTCGCAAGGCGTGCGGCGAAGAGGGGAGCCTGAAGATGACACGAGGGCTTGCACTGCTAGTGGCAGGCTCGGCTTGCTTCGCTGTGTCAGTGGCCGGTCCAGTGACGGCCCAGGCGAAGAGCCCGAACGGCGCTAACACGCTCGGCGGCAAGTCGTACACCGTCTGGACCGAGAGCAGCATGAAGCGCGTGATGCCGAAGTCACGCCCGGCCCGTTCGGCGGGACAGCCGAAGGCGCGCATCTCGCTGGCCGGCGGGGAATACGAGAGCTTCCAGGTCGCCCTGCTGCCGGCATCCGGGCACGAACTACACGAGGTGCGCATCCGCGTGAGCGACCTGGTGTGCGAGGCCAACGGGGCACGGATCGGCTCACAGCACGTCGAGTGGCAGCAGGTGGGGTACGTGTGGGTCGGCAGCCTGGCTGAACGGGCCATTGCGCCCAACGCGAAGGTACACCCCGATGCCGAGGTGCCCGGATGGTGGCCGGACCCGCTGCTGCCCGTGGAGTCGTTCGAGGTGAAGCCAGATTTCGCCCAGTCTGTGTGGATCACCGTCTACGCCCCGCCCGGCACGCCTGCCGGCACATATACGGGCGCCGTCACCGTCTCGCCGAAGGGTGAGCCGACCACGAAGGTCGAGGTGCAGGCCCGGGTTTACGGCTTCAACCTCGCTCCCGGCGCAGGCCACTTCAAGACCGCCTTCGCTCTCTTCGATGACAACATCGCCAGCGTCTACGGCAAGAAGAGCCTCGACGCCAAGACCCGCCGCCAATGGGGCGACTTCGTCCTCCGGCACCGCCTGAACCCGGACAACATCTACCGCCAACAGCCACCGGATGTCACCGACCTGGAACACTACCTCAAGGGAGGCATGAACAGCTTCACCGTCATGTCCATGCCGGAGAAGGTGACCGGGATCGAAAATTGCCGCAAGGCCATCTCGGCGTTCATGGAGCGACTGGGCAAGTCCCGCGATCACGAGGCCCTGCGGAAGATGGCCTTCGTGTACGGCTTCGACGAGATAGACAAGGACAAGTTCGATGCCATGCGGCAGGTCTTCGGGATGGCCCGGCATGAGTTCGGCCTCCCGACCATGACCACCGGGCATGTGCCGCAGGATTCACAAACGCTGCGCGATCTGCAGATCGATTGGCTATGCCCGATCACGGACTGGCTCGACTTCGGCAAGGTCGAGCGTTGCCGCGCCGAGGGTTTCAAGGTATGGTCGTACTGCAGCCTGCAGCCGTATCCGCCATTCCCGAACTGGCGGCTGGATTGCCCGCTGGTCGAGGCGCGGGTCATGTGGTGGCAGGCGTACCACGAGAACCTGGACGGGTTCCTGTACTGGGCCCTGAACATCTGGAGCCGCCCCAACAACGATAAGCCAATCAACCCGTCGGACGGCCCGTTGCTGAAATGGGGCGTCACCACGCTGCCTGACTACCCCTGGCTGCACGGGGACGGGCTGCTCCTGTACCCCGGCGTCAACGGCCCGATGGGCAGCATCCGCCTGGCCAACATCCGCGACGGCCTCGAGGACTACGAGTACCTGTGGTTGCTCGCCCAGAAGAGGCACGGTCGGGAGGCCGGGCGCACGGCGTGCTTACCGGTGGCCGAGAGCCTCGCCAGCTATACGCGGGACCCGCTGCGCGTGGACGCCCAGCGCGATCGTATCGCACGAGAGATCGAGGATTAGCTACGAGGGGCACGCTGCATGATTCCGCTGCGCGACAATATCGTCAGCCGCACGTTCCCGGTGGTGAACATCGGGATCATCGGCGGCTGCGTGGCGGTGTATCTGTGGCAGGTCGCGAACCCGCACGAGGCCCAGGCGTACTTGTTCAAGCCCGCGCTCCTGTTCTCGCTGGATGCGCTCTTGCGGCTAGGGCTGGTCAACATTCTCGTCCGCCTGATGGCGTCCACTTTCATGCACGGGGGCCTTCTCCACATCGCCTCCAACATGCTTTTCCTGTATGTCTTCGGCGATAACGTCGAGGACCGCATGGGGCACGCCCGATACCTGGTGTTCTACCTACTGTGCGGCTTCCTCGCGACCCTGGCGCACAGCTTCATGTCGGTGATCGGCCTCGGGCTGGGCGACCGGCTGGGGGTGCAGACCCCGATTATCGGGGCCAGCGGCGCAATTGCCGGGGTGCTGGCGGCGTACTTCTACCTGTTTCGCGGCGCGTTCGTCAAGACGCTCATCATCATCGTCATCATCCCGCTGTTCATCGACATTCCGGCGGCTGCGTTCATCATCCTGTGGTTCATCATGCAGGTGTTCCAGGGCCTCGGCACGCTTGGCACGAGCGGGGCGGGCGTGGCGTTCTGGGCGCACATCGGGGGCTTTGCGGCGGGGTATTACCTGGTGCGACGATTCGTCCCACGGGGACGGCAGGCGCCGCCGCGTCCGCGTATACTACGCATGGATACATATTAGAGCCGGCTCCGAATGACGCCGCTACGTTGGGAGGAGACATCGTTTTGAAGCTGTCCGAGTCGTCAGATGCCAAGGGGACTCCGACCGACTATCGGAACCGTGGAGTCACCGCCCGCATCCTGGTCATCGCCCTGCTCATCGCGCCACTGAACTCGTACTTCATGGCCTACCTCAACGGCCCGCGGGGGATCGAGGACCCGACGGTCGTCTCCCTGTTCTGGAACATCGTCTTCCTGCTGTTCGTGTTCCGCCTCATCAATGCAGCGCTCTTGCGGTGGTTCCCCAGAGCCGCATTCTCACCCGCCGAGTTGATCTCGTTCTTCATCCTGCTGTCGGTGGCGAACTGCACGAGCGGCCAGGACACGCTCAAGACCACCTGGGCGACAATGATGGGGGCCTTCAAGTACGCTTCCCCCGAGAATCACTGGCAGGACCTGTTCATCCGCTACATCCCCCACGGGATGGTCGTTTCGGATACCGGAGCTCTGGATCGTCTCTGGAACGGCGACAGTTCGATCTTCGACAAGCGCAACTACCTCATCTGGGTCGGGCCGATGTTCCGGTGGTGGCTGTTCTACGTGGCGCTGTGGACCGCGCCGGTCGGGCTGTCGGTGATCTTGCGGCGGCGGTGGGTCGATCGCGAGCGCATGAGCTTCCCGATTGTGCAGCTTCCGCTGGAACTCACCAAGCCGCGCATCCCCCTGCTGCGCCATCCCGCGTTCTGGGTCGCCGTCGGCATCACGGTCTGCATCAACACGATCAACGGCCTGCACTCACTCTACCCGGCTGTCCCGTTGCTGCCGATCAAGATCTGGTCGTCAGATGTGAACAACCTGGAGAAGTTCTTCGTGGGGCGGCCCTGGAATGCCATCGGCACCTTCTACGTGTGCTTCTACCCCTTCATCATCGGTCTCGGGTTGCTGCTGCCGCAGGAGTTGAGCTTCTCGCTTTGGTTCTTCTACCTGTTCTGGAAAGCCGAGGCCATCGTGATCGCCTGGATGGGCCTCGACAAGACGCCCGAGTTCCCCTACATGAAGGAGCAGTCGTTCGGCGGCTACATCGCCATCCTGGGCTTCTCCTTATGGGCGGCGCGGGGGTATCTTCGCGATGTCTGGCATACCGTGCTGAGGCCCGGATCGGTGAGAGCCGCCGACAAGGGCGATCGCAACTGGGGCGCTTCGGCCTCGATGGACGAGCACGAGGCGATGAGCTACCGCACCGCGGTGCTGATCTTCCTGGGCTGTTTGGCTTACCTCGTCGGCGTCGGGCTGTCGCAGAAGATGGCTTCGGGCGTGGTGATTGCCTTCTTCGTGCAGTACTACTTCATGACCCTGATTGTCGGTCGCATCCGAGCCGAGATGGGAATGCCCACGCACGAGTTGGAGCGTCTCGGGCCGACCGTCATGCAGGGGAATATCCTCGGCGTGAACTTGCTGGGCGTGCAGAACTTGACCGGACTGTCGCTGTTCTTCGGCTTCACCCGCGGCATTCGCAACATCCCCCTCCCCCACCAGTTCGAGTCCCTGTACCTGTCGGAGAAGACGGGCGGCGACCCGAAGCGGCTGCTTTGGGCATCGATGCTCATGATCCCGGTCGGACTCGCAGGCGCGTATTTCTGGAACCTGTATCTGGGGTACAAGTACGGCCTCGGCGCGGGCTGGGCTCCGTGGATGCAGTGGTCATGCACGGAAGCCTGGAACCAGCTCGGGGGATGGCTCGGCAACCCGCAGCCGGTACAGTGGGGGCGAATCGCGGCCAGCGGCATCGGCTTCGGAGTGTACTTCGGCCTGATGCTGCTGCGGACCCGGTGGGTCTGGTGGCCGCTGCACCCGGCGGGCTTCGCCCTGTCCACGACCTGGTACATGGCGCACATGTGGACGCCGATGCTCATCGCCTGGCTTCTGAAACGCACGTCGGTACGTTACCTGGGCAGGGCGGGCATCCGAGCGCTGATGTCCGCCGCCTTCGGGCTGATCCTGGGGGACATCATCACAGGCTCGTTCTGGCTCCTGTGGGGACTGGCGTTCCACGTACCAACGTATGCTTTCTGGCCGTAGAGGGTGAGGCGGCCCCGGCCTGAAACGCGCACGGCTGAAGGGAGCGGTATGATGATTCGGTCCTGGTGCGTCTTCGCTGCACTGGCGGGCGCGTTGGCGGCGGCTGAACCCGCGAGCGCAGCCCTGCCCTCGGTGTTCCTGTACCACGACGAAGCCTACGTGGGGTTCAACTACCTCACTGCGTCGAAGGACGTCGTGTTCGCGCCGGATGCCTACTGGCCGATCCTGCCCGGAACGGTGGACGTGAGAGGCCACCACCGCGAGCTGATGGAGGGCCTGCGGGGGGCATTGGCTGCCGTCGGGATACCGGCGCAGATTCTGGACGCGGCAGCCTGGGGCCGGCTATGCCAGGAGCGCAAGGCCGCCGTCGTCGTAGACATCGGGCAGATCGTGCCCGACACCGTTTTCAGAGGACAACCGACGGGAGCGCCACTGAGAGACTGGCTGATGGCCGGCGGGATGCTCGTGTATTCGGGCGACTGGCCGTTCTACTGGTATGTGGACGGCAGCGGGAAAGCGAGTTGCGAGGGTGCCGGGCCACAGGGCGGTGACGCAATCTTCGGCGCCGACCTCGTTAAGGAGGGCTTCACTGACTTCCCCACCAGCCCGACGGAAGTGGGGAAGCGCTGGCTTCCATCGTTGTCCGCGAGCTGGTCGCAGCGGCCATTCGATCTGACGGCCGTCCAGAAGGCGTGCCCGTGGAGCGAGGCGTACTTGGTCGGGGAGCGGGACCAGGGCGGCGCGCACCAGGTGGCGGCGGACGGTCTCGCCTTCCGTCCACCGGGGGCGAAGGGGTATTTCGCAGGCTTTCACTTCCGGCCTGGGATGCACACCGACACGAACCAGCTCGTATTCGAGTTCCTGACCCGGCGAGCGCCGACGCTGTTCGGAGGTGAGCGGCCATGACCTCGATCCGAACCCTCGCAGCACTCGGCCTCCTGTGCCTGGTAGGCTTCGCCCACGCCGAACCATCATTCCTGCGCGGTGTTGGGGGACTGAGCCTCACCGGCGATGCCGACGTGCAGTACATCGTCCGCGACCTCGTTCCGCGCGGCTTCAACCACATCCAAGCCTCCTTCGATGCGACCAATCCGGCGACGGCGCGGCGCATCAGCGTTTTGCATAAGGCCGGCGTCACGGTCTATGACTACTGCGCCGCCTACCCGGACCAGACTGGGCTGGACGGCGAATACCAGATTCGCGCCGACGGCAGCGTCAAGCAGGGCTTGGTCTGCCCGCGCTCGCACAAACGCCTCGACCAGATGGTGCGCACCGCGCTGGATGCCGCGAAAGCCGGCGCGGACGGGATCTGCTGGGATTTCATCACCGTTGAGAGCGCCGAAAAAGATGCCTGCTTCTGCGACAAGTGCGTCAAGGCGCTGGCAGACGCCCTTGGGCGGCCCCTCACCCGCCAGCAAGCGGTGGCGGCCATCGAAGACCCGGCGACGCTGTCGGTCTGGCGAAAGGTGCGCGAGGACAGCACGACTGCAGCGATCAAGTACGTGTGCGAGAACGTCCATGCGGCGCTGGCCGGGCGGGAGATGCCTTTCTCCGTGGGGGGATACATGATTGTGTCGCACACGAACCTGGGGATGGACACGGCGGAGATGTACAAGTACCTCGATGTGGGGGCGGCGATGATCTACCAGGGGCGCGAGGCCGCCCCGCTCGGGTGGATGCTCGGCGCGCTCAAGGGCTTCCAAGCCTACGGCGGGCGGGCGCGAAACGTCGTGTGCGTCGATGCGGGCTTCTGGGTGGATGAGCCGTGGCAGGAGTTGCTGACCACCTGCTATGACTGCATCCGCGGGTGCGCGGCCGGCTACTGCCTGTGGCCGGTGGCGATGGTCTCAAGCGACGACCTGCAGGCGATGAGTGTGCTCAACCGTTTGGACGGCGCGGTGTTCGAGCCGATCCGTACCGGCAAGGCCTCCGCCGCCGCGACCGGACTGCGCGCGTTCGGCAAGCAACTTAGCGACGCAAACGCGGTCAAGGGCATCGGCGATCTGGCCGCGAAGCTGCAGGCTGACCCGCAGTACGCTTACACCGACGACTTCGCGCGAGAGATATGGCCGTACTTGACGGCCCAGGCCGAGTGCGAGTTGAAGGCGCGGCACGCTGCCGATGTGGTGGCGGACATCCCCCCTTACCGGGTGCGCGTGACCGGCGATGGCTCCGGCGCGGCGATCTCAACCGCGGACTGGGCGATGGCGTGGGACTCGCAGTCCGAGAACATCGATCAGGTCGTCTACCGAGGCCTTCGGGGCAATGCCGCGACGGGAACGGCGAACCTGGGCCTGATGCGCCTGAGAGTGATCGGCTGGGCCGACTTGTGGGGGGCTCACAACAACACTGTGGTCGTATCCCGCGACGCGCAGCACATTTCGCTCCGCACCTCGGTCCGATCCGACGTGTGCGAGATCGCGCGTGTGGTCACGGTTCGTCGGCACGACCCGTGGATCGGTATCGAACTGTCGGTGCGGAACCTGGACCGGAAGGAGCATGGGGGGAAACTCTGGCTGTGGAACGGGTTCGGCATTCCGGGGATGCTGGAACGCGACCCGGACAATCCCTGGGCGGACGATGTGACGGAACTGAAGGACAACACAGTAACCGTTTCGGACGAGGGCTGCGGCCTGAGCATCTCCGCCGACCCGGCTGACCTGAAGCTGGGCGCCTTCGGCGGAGACGGCTGCTCCCACGCCTACAAGGACATCAAGCTAGGGCCGGGCGAGACGTTCACGACGAACCTGAAGATGCGTTTGTGGAGGCAGTAAGGCATAGGCGCTAAGTTAGGGCCAGATGCCGTCCAAGGAGGGGCCGGACCTACGAGACCGCCAGTCGTATCGGCGGTCTGAGCGACCGTAGGCCGCCAATTGTATCCGGCCCAAGCCGCCCGCGCAGGGGTGAACGGCCGGGTCGGATACTTCGCTGCGCTCGTAGTCCGACCCCTCCACACGGCCCGCGCCGCCTAACTTAGCGCCTATGAGACGGTAAGGTGATGGGTGCCGTGTTCGCCCGTCGGGACGGCCCCACCCCTCCCGTACCGGGAGGGAAACAGCTAACGGCGGTCGAGCCGTCCAAGCTTCACTGCCCCGCCTGCTCTTCGGTCTCGGCGGCGGCCGCAGGCAGCCATTCGCTTTGCCGCAAGAGGGCCTCGCGCGCGGCCTCCTGCTGGGCCGCTTGCTTGCTCGGCCCGGCGCCGCGACCGATTGTACGCTCCCCACAGAAGACCTCAACAGTGAAGATTCGCGCGTGCGGCGGGCCGTAGACAGCCTTCACCGCGTAGCGCGGAGTCAGCCGGGCCTCCTGCTGCATGGTCTCTTGCAGGGCGGTCTTGTGGTCGAAGCTACTGGCGCCGATGTGATCCTCCGCCAGAATATCGGCGAACACGCGCAGGATGACCTTTCGCGCAGCCTCCATGCCGCCCGATATATAAACCGCCCCGATCAGCGCCTCGAGGCCGTCCGCCAGAAGCGACGGTTTCTCCCGCCCGCCGGTTTCCGTCTCGCCCTTGCCAATGAGCAGGCCCGCGCCAAGGTCGAGCTTGCGCGCGACCCGTGACAGGGTCTGCGAGCGCACCGCCGCAGCCTTCATCTTGGTGAGCTGGCCCTCAGGCAGATGGGGGTATTCCAGGAAGAGGTGTTCGGCGAGTACCACGTCGAGCACGGCGTCCCCGAGGAACTCCAGCCGCTGGTTCGACTTCGAGGGATCCCAGCCGTGCTCGCGGGCATAAGAGGAGTGACAGAATGCCTGGCGGAGCAGATTGGGATCCATGTTGCCCAGAGACAACTGCTCGATGAGACGCTGATGATACTCAGTTGGGTCCATAAGGCTTCCCCGGTTGCTGTGGCCGGACCGACGGGGCGTGCAGAGAACCGTCCCCCACGAACGGAACGCGGGACCGTTTTCGGCCCCGCGCTCGGCGGCCTATTGTTCGTACCTGTGCGCTATGAGCACAGCGTTGTGTCCTCCGAAACCGAAAGAGTTGCTCATTGCGGCCTTCACCGGCATCTGGCGAGGGGCGCCGCGAACGATGTCGATGGCGATGTCATCATCCGGGTTGTCACAGTTGAGCGTATGCGGGACCAGGCTGTCCCTGATGGCCAACATGCACACCACGATCTCGGTAGCCCCGGTCGCCCCAAGCTGGTGGCCGTGGACGGGCTTCGTCGAAGAGACCGCGGGCTGCGGCGCGCCTTCCCAGACCTGCGCGATCGCCTTGGCCTCCATGTCGTCCCCGCCGACAGTCCCCGGTGCGTGGGCGTTGACGTACTGGACATCGCCGGGGGCAAGCCCCGCGTCGTCGAGCGCCGCCTGCATCGCCCTGGCCGCGCCTTCGCCGCTGGGAGTGGGAGCGGTGATGTGATACGCGTCGCCGCTCATTCCGTACCCGATCAGTTCGCCGATGATGTTCGCGCCGCGCGCCTTCGCGAACTCGAGTTCCTCCAGGATCACAACCGTGGAGCCCTCGCCCATCACGAAGCCGTCGCGGTCGCGGTCGAAAGGCCGGCAGGCGTGCTGGGGATCGTCATTGCGGCGCGAGAGAGCCTTCGCCGCGCAGAAACCGGCGATCGAGATCGGGATGATCGCCGCCTCGGAGCCGCCGGCGATCATGGCCTGCGCGGCTCCCCGCCGGATCACCTCCACCGCCTCGCCAATGGCGTGCGTGCCGGTGGCGCAGGCGGTCGCAATGGCCGTGTTGGGCCCCTTGGCCCCGGTCTCGATAGCGACCAGACCGGAGCCCATGTTCACGATCATCATCGGCACCAGGAACGGCGAAACTCGCCCCGGCCCTCGGTTCAGCAGTATCGTGTGCTGCTCGGCCCAGGTGGCCATGCCTCCGATGCCCGAACCGATGATGACCCCGACGTCGTCGGCATTCTCCGGCGTAATCTGCAGCCCGGAGTCTGCCAGCGCCATCTTCGTCGCGGCGATGGCGAATTGCGCGAACCGGTCGCAGCGGCGCGCGAGCTTCGGGTCCATCCACTCGGTGGGATCGAAACCGTGCACCTGGGCGGCAAAGCGGGTGTCATATTCAGCGGTATCGAAAGCTGTGATGTCGCTCATACCGCAGCGGCCCTCACACACCGAGGACCAGAACTCCGGCGCTGAATTGCCTACCGGCGACACCATGCCTATACCGGTTACGACTACGCGTCTTCTCATCTACTCACCTGCAGAAAATGAGTTCCGGACAGATGGGCGGGTGCATCGCGGCACACGTCCTGGCGAAATCGCGACCGGGCGGGATCCTGGCGGAGGCCTCCGGCCAACATGCCCGCATGGAACGGCGGCTCCGCGCTGTTCATCCCGGTGCGAGCCAACGTCCAAGCGGGCGTAGTGGCCTTCCGCTGGAATGCCCAGGGGGCAATCGCTCGTCAGGGCATGTCGCCATGAGGCGATGCCCCTCCCCGTCACCGGCGCTTACGCGCCGATGCCTTTCTCCTCCAGGTAGCGGACTGCGTCGCCGACGGTCTGGATCTTCTCTGCATCCTGCTCGGGGATCTCGACCTTGAACTCGTCCTCAAGAGCCATGATGAGCTCGACGAGGTCGAGGGAATCAGCGCTCAAATCGCCGTTGAAGCTCGCGCTTTCTGTGACCTTGCTCTCGGGGACGGATAGCTGCTTGACGATAACTTCCTTAACTCGCTCGAACAGTGCCAACGTGTTCACCTCCGGAGTTTTACGACGCGCAGCGGGGTCATTACATGACCATGCCGCCGCAGATGTTGATGACTTGGCCGGTAACGTATGAAGAACGCGGCCCCGCAAGGAACGCGACCACGTCTGCGACATCCTGAGCCGTACCGGGTCGCGCGAGCGGGATATTCCGCAGCCACGCATCCCGGGCCTCCTCAGGCAGTTGGTGTGTCATAGGTGTCTCGATGAAGCCCGGCGCGACAGCGTTGCAGTTGATTCCGCGCGGCGCGAGCTCCTTCGCCGTTGTCTTCGTCAGAGCGATCAGGCCGCCCTTCGACGCGGAATAGTTCGCCTGCCCGGCATTGCCGGTGACGCCCACGACCGATGCAATGTTGACGACACGCCCCGTGCGGGCCCTCATCATGTGCTTGGCTACCGCGCGGGTGCAGAAGAACGCGCTCTTGAGATTGACGTCCAGCACCAGCTCCCACTGGTCGTCCTTCATGCGCACGATCAGGCCGTCGCGGGTGATGCCGGCGTTATTGACCATGATGTCGATGCGACCGAGCTTCTCCATGACCTCCTCGGCCATGCTGTCGACCCACGCGCTGTCTACGACGCTTCCGATGCACACCAGCGACTTGCGGCCCAGGGCTTCAACCATCGCGGCGGTCTCTTCAGCCGTCTCGCGCACCATGTCGTTGATGACGATGTCAGCGCCGTCTCCGGCGAGCGTCAACGCGATAGCCCGTCCGATCGACCCGCCGGCGCCGGTCACGATTGCGACCTGATTTTCAAGTACCATGAAGGGATGACCTCCAGAAGGTGGGGGTGCGGAACGACTCTATGCCAGCGCCGCGCAGACCGCGTCGATGCCCTCGACGGTGCCCGTCGCCAGCGCCCGGACGCTCGGGTCTATGCGCGAGACCATCCCCGTCAGCACTTTCCCCGGCCCCACTTCGACGAACGTATCGACGCCCATCTCGACCATCTTGCGGATACCGGATTCCCAAAGGACGCTGCCGGTGACCTGCTTTTTCAGGGCTTCGCGGATTTCCTCGCCTTTGGTGCGCGGCAGCGCGTCCACGTTGGAGATCAGGGGCACGCAACCATCCGCCAGCGGCAGCGCGTCCAGATGCGGCGCGAGAGCCGCGGCTGCGGGAGCCATCAGGGGCGAGTGGAACGCGCCGCTCACCGGCAGCGGAAGCACACGCTTCGCGCCGGCCTCCTTCGCCAACTCGCCCGCCCTTGCCACGGCGGCTTGCGTACCCGAGATTACCAACTGCCCCGGGCAATTGTAATTCGCGACAACGACCGTTCCGACCTCCCCGGCGGCGGCAACCGCCCTCTCAAGCTCGGAGGCGTCAAGGCCCAGCACCGCGGCCATCGTTCCCCCGACTGTCGCGCCGGCTTCGGCCATCAACTTGCCCCGGACGCGAACGAACTGCGCGGCCAGTGTCGCGGGCAGGTACGCTCCGACAAGCGCCGAGTATTCGCCGAGGCTGTGGCCGGCGACCAGGTCGGCGCGGATGCCCCGGGCGGACAACACGGCCAGCACGGCGGCGCTGTGCGCCAGGATCGCCGGCTGCGCGTTCTGTGTGGCGGTCAGGGCGTCCGGCGGCCCCTCGAACATGATGCCCCGAAGATCGAAATCCAGGGCCTCTTCGATCGCGCCCAATGCCTCCCCGGCCTCAAGCAGCGCCTCAGCGAGATCGCGCCCCATGCCGACACTTTGTGATCCCTGTCCCGGAAAGATGAACCCGATCATGCGTTTGTCTGCCGCGTGCCGTTATTGCTGTCTGCCGTTGTTCGCCGTTTCTTGGCCGTTGTTCGCCGCTGTTCCCCGATCATGCGTTTGTCTGCCGTGTGCCGTTATTGCTGTCTGCCGTTGTTCGCCGTTCGTTCAGCATTCAGCGTTCAGCGTTCCAAGTTTCCCTCTACCGCCACTTCAGCACCATCGCCCCGAGGCTGAAGCCCGCGCCGAAGCCGATCAGCAGGATCATCTCGCCTGCCTTGAGCTTGCCGGCCTGGTGCAACTCGTCGAGAGCGATAGGGATCGTCGCCCCGGAGGTGTTGCCGTAGCGCTCGATATTCACATATACGCGCTCGTCGGGTATGTCGAGCTTCTTCGCGGCAGCGTCGATAATGCGCAAATTTGCCTGGTGCATGACCGCCCAGGAGATCTCGTGCGAGGAGACGCCGGCCTTCTGCAAAGCGCGTTCCGCCACCTCAGGGCAGCCCCGCACGGCGAGTTTGAAAACCTCGTGTCCCTCCATGCGCAGGAAAGTGAGTCCTTCAGCCAGGGCTTCGGCATCGACCGGCCTGCGCGAGCCGCCGGCCGGGACCGACAGATACGAGCCGTACTCTCCCATCGTCTGCATGGAGAACGATAGCACGCCATCACCGGGTTCGCACGCCTCGAGGACTGCCGCGCCTGCGCCGTCTCCGAAAAGCACGCACGTCGCGCGGTCGGTCCAGTCGGTAATGCGCGAGAGTGTATCGGACGCGACGACCAGTACGTGCTCGAAAGCGCCGGAGGCGATGAACTGCGAGGCGGTCACGAGAGCGTAGATGAAGCCGGTGCAGCCGATGGCGAGGTCGAATCCTGCGGCGTTGGCAGCGCCAAGGCCCGCCTGGATGAGACATGCAGTGGACGGGAAAGCGTGGTCCGGGGTGACGGTGGCGACGATGATGAGGTCGATGTCTTCGGCCTGAAGGCCGGCATCGGCAAGCGCACGCTGGGCCGCGATCAGCCCGAGGTCCGACGTGGCCTGGCTCTCATCGGCAATGTGCCGCTCGCGGATCCCGGTGTGACTGACGATCCATTCGTCAGTTGTGCTGACCATCTTCTCGAGATCGGCGTTCGTCAGAATCTTGTCAGGAACGTACGAGCCGATGCCCGAGATTCGTGCGCCGCGGACATTCATCAAGCGGGTAGACCTCCCTCAGACAGAGGGGATTTCGACAGACGTCGACTGAGCGGACGCGACTGTCTCTTTGGCGGAGACGTCAGCCTCGGCGGCGGGGCGATCCCCGAGGATCGCGCAGTTCGCCCGCATGTGCCCGACGACATCACCCTCGACTGCCTTCTGGGCGACAGCGATCGCATTCCGA
>Ga0181520_10004353_pt1 | contig 23743 bp, 18 predicted proteins | sample PEATcosm2014_Bin_29_FD_132451 | JGI IMG/M metagenome (GOLD analysis project Ga0181520, IMG submission 132451) | Peatland microbial communities from MTU Mesocosm Facility, Houghton, MI, USA - PEATcosm2014_Bin02_30_metaG | ecosystem: Environmental > Terrestrial > Soil > Wetlands > Peat | place...
ACGACTGAAACTGCACCTTGCAAATGTACCTCGCAGCAAGGTAAAACAATCACGTCTCAGGCCATCCAGAGTGGCCGGTTTTGAAGTGACCACAAGTGGCCGGATTTAAGGTGATCACCGAGGCAAACCGGGCTACTAGGAAGATGGGTCGCCAAAATTGGGGGGGCAATTGACTTCTGTTGCAATATAGGATTATTGTTGATCCCAGAATACATCTTATTTTTCAAGATGCATCTAGTGAGCCTCGATTTCCCTCTATCTGTCGATATTATTTCAAAATCAAAGGATAAGGTACTTAAGTTATGATCCGTTGCCGATCCTCAATCCACCCTCTCCTTGCAACAATGATTGCCATTCTTGTGATCGCCCTCACCCCGAGGTGCAACGCGGCTGAAATGGAGGCCGGTGTGGCAAAGGTGGATATCACGCCGCCGCTGGGGACACACATGTGGGGGCATTTCGATCGCCTGGCTGGTGCGATAGGCACGCTTGATCCTCTCTTCGCCCGCGTTCTTGTGCTCGAGTCGGGTAACCGACGCCTGGCGTACATCGATCTCGATCTTGGCCGGACGTTCGGCCCTGCTTCACTGGATTCCTTGCGCAGGGCTGCCAAGCAGAACAGTAATATCGACGATCTGATAGTGCAGGCGACGCACACGCACACCGGGCCCATAATCATGGACGAATATCCAGACGGAACACCGGCTTGGGAAACCGACGACCTGAGCCGGATCGAAGGCGCCATTCACGATGCTGCCGAGCATGCGGTTCCAGTCCGCTTGGGAGTAGGCTATGGCGCTGCGTATATTGGATACAACCGCCGGCATGTCAATTCCGATGGTTCCGTTTCCATGCTGTGGTCGAACCCCACCCAGGCCCCCACCTACCCATTTGACCCGCTGATTGCCGTGTTGCGTATTGATCGCCTGGATGGCGAACCACTTGCAATCCTGGTCAACTACGCGACGCATCCCGTAACGTTCGGCTCCGATGCCCTCCGCTTTTCTGCAGATTTTCCCGGCGTCATGTGCAATGTGGTGGAAGAGGCCTTCGGAGGCAAGCCGCTGGCCTTCTTTGTGCAAGGCGCGGCTGGCGACATCAATGTTTTTGACGCCGGAACGCCGATCAACCTCGACGCCGTTGGCAGAAGAGACTGGGCCGGTGAAGCTCTCGGCAAGGCCGCGTTTAGCGCAGCACAGCAGATTCAGACAACAGTCGACCCAGATCCACAGATCGATTTTGCGGACGATTCGCTCCCGCTCAAACTCCGTTGGGATCCTGAGAAATTCAGGAAGGAGACATTGCGCGAGATCGGCCCGACAGCTTTCCAAGTCTTCGCATCACCGGTGAAGGAAACCATGAACTTGCCGGTGGTGGCAGCGCTCATCAATCGCAAGATTGCAATCGTAGGAATGCCGGGCGAGCCATTCGTCGACTTCCAGACGGACCTGCGCGCGAAGTGTCCTGTGAAAGACTGCTTCTTTCTCGGTTACACGAATGGTTATTATGGGTATTTCCCAACGCTCAAGGCTGCAAGCGAGGGCGGCTATGGCGCAGTGAGCGCGACGACATGGGTCTAGGTGGGAGCGGGCGAGGAAATGGAAAATTTCGGTCTCTACCAGATTTATCGAATGTTGGGGCGTTTCCATGACGTGCCGAATTCGAACTGGTGAAATCTGCCGCCTGCGCCCTAGGTTGACTAGCGCTCTCTCCTTCGTGGTTCGCTGCGGCGGTCCATCTTGCCGAGATGGTTGCCTGGGCGTGCCCAGGTCATTTGCGAAGTGCGCGCCAGGCATTATCCATCAAACGGACCATGTCGCAACTCGCAGCTTTTGTGCCTGATCCTCGTTTTCGCGATTCGCTCGTGGGTTAACTGAAGCATTTGATCTTGCGCAGTGGAATCCTGCGTGCTGATTCCGGCGATAGCAGCAACCGGCGCTGAGTCAGCCGAAAAGACAACCGGAAACCGGGGCGTTCAGCGCGAAGTCTCTCTCCACTCCGAATTCATGGCTCCTCCACTTTTCGCGAGCCGAAATATTCGGCTTCAGCGAGTGGCCACGCCGTCTTCTACGACAGCCTCGGGTGTAATGCGACGTTTTGATTGCTTTGAATTTGGTGTTGGAGCTTCGTTAACTCCCTGCGCAGGCCAGTGAAGATACAAATCTTCCAGGATACTTTCGGCGACCAACCTTGCAGCACCCCGCGCGCCTGCCTCCGCACCAAGTGCTGAAACCACAAGCTGCACTTCCTGTGCCGACTTTTCAAGCGCCCTTTGCCTGATGACCCTGCGCAGAGGATCCTCGATGAGCTGCGGAATCTCGCGAAACAGCGCTCCGCCAAAGATCACTACTTTGGGATTAAACAAATTGACGAGGTTCGCCAATCCGACACCAATATAGGACGCAGAACCCTGCAATACGCGGTATGCAAGACTGTCGCCTTCATCTGCCGCCTGCGCGATCAGTTCAATGCTCACATTCTCCAGATCGCCGCCAGCGAGATCACGAATCTTGGAATCGATTCCCATCTCAATTGCGCCCCGGACACTCTGAATGATTGCGCTACAGGAGGCAAGTGACTCCAGGCACCCAGTATTTCCGCATGAACAGAGCGGTCCGCCTTCATTCACCGTAATGTGCCCGAATTCGCCAGCTCGACCACCGGCGCCGCGGTAGATCTTTCCATCAATAAAAATTCCGGCCCCAATGCCCATGCCCACTTCAATATAGAGAAAATTGTTGAGCTCGCCGGCTGCTCCGAAGGTTCTTTCGGCGATTGTCGAGGTGCGGACACTGTCTTCGATGAGGCAGGGGAGGTCAAATTCTTTTTGGAAGAGCTCGCGCAGCGGAACATTCTTCCATTCAGCCATCTGGCCCGGCCGAGGATAGGAGAGCACGACTCCCGCTTCGCTATCGATCACGCCGGAATGGGCGATACCGATGCCCTTGATCAATTTCGGAGGTATGTTGGACTCTCGAATCGCTTGATGAATACAAAGGAAGGTTTTCTCCAAAACGCGCTCGCGACCGGCCTTTATCTCGGTCCTTGCCTGCGATCGAAAGACGATCTCGCCATTGATATCGGTAATAACAATGCGCAAGAAAAATGAACCGAGATCGACGCCGACAAGATATGCCGCATCTCTTCGAACCTGTAAGGGAATTGGCCTGCGGCCCAGATTAGAAGTGGTCGGCTCCGACTCGACCACAAGGCCCTTCTTGATAAGGCGCTGTACAACCGCTGTTATAGAAGACGGGCTCAGATCGGCCTGTTTCGCCAGCTCAAGCCGCGAGTTATTCATCCCAGAATGAATTAATTGCAGAATATTTGATTCGCGTTGCTCGAGCTTTTCCAAAGGTTCGGGTGCGCGTGTCGTGGTTTTTCCCATAAGTCTACTTTAATATTATCTTGTCATTTTCTTGCCCATAGTCCAGTATTTATTTTATATTTCGTGGCTTATCCTGGTATCAACGGGCTCCGGGGTTTAACTTGTTGCCATTTATCTTTAAAAGGGGGTTGAACCTCCGTACATTCCGCCGCTCCACCAATCGGCTCATCGTGGTTTGTACATTTGCCTCTTTTGGCGCAATTGTTGGTGCTCTTGCCCAGACCGGTGCTCAGGATGCTTTCATGAACCGGATGAGCACGATTGCTCAGCGCGACTTGCAGCAACGCGCACAGAAGATTGGCGCAATCCACACACTTGCCCAGGCGGAAGAGCGCAAGCAGTTCGTCCGCCGGCAGTTGCTCAACGACCTGGGAGGACTGCCTGACGACGATGGCCCGCTGAATGCAAAGGTCCCCGTCGACTCAAACGATTCATTGCAATCGCACCTTCAATCGGATTTTGCGATCACTCATCTTTGTCGCCGCGCCCCATGTACCGACGCAAGACTGGCCGTTGCCACATCGAACGACCCAGTCAGCACAATTTCCTGCGAAGACTTCCCTACCATCACATCAAACGTGCCCGGCACAACCTTCCAATGAAGATCTTTGTCGAGCAGTTGCAGATCACCGGGAGCAAGTTTCATCGTCACGGTCTTCATCTCACCAGGGCCTAACTCGACCCGCACGAATCCCTTCATGCTCTTCACCGGAAGCGCTACAGGCGCGTACCGCTGATGCAGGTATAGCTGAACAACCTCGGCTCCCGCGCGCTTCCCAGTATTGGTTACATCCACACTCACGTCGACGTTGCCATCTGCAGCAATCTGGATTGGCGCAATGCGCAGATTACTCAACTGGAATTCCGTATAGTTCAGTCCAAATCCAAATGGGTAAAGCGGTGTTGCGGGCATATCGGAATAGCCGCCGTTTTGGCTCCATGCGCTCTGCAACCAGTACTCCTTCCCTGGTTTGTAGTTGTAATAGGCGGGAAGTTGACCGGAGCTTCGTGGAATCGTAATTGCCAGGCGGCCGCTCGGGTTATACTCCCCGAACAACACATCGGCAATGGCCTCACCCCCACGCTCTCCCGGCTCCCAGGCTTCGACGATTGCGGGAACATGCTCGGCTTCCCAGGGAATCGAAAGCGGCCGGCCATTGATGAGCACCAGCACCACCGGTGTCCCGGTTGCTTGAATCGCGCGCACGAGCTCTTCCTGGTGCCCCGTCAAATCAAGACTGGCCACGTCGTACGCTTCTCCATCGGTGGGTGGAACATGGCCACGGCCATCATTGTCCGGATGCTCGCCAACAACAACGACAGCCACACTGGCCGTTCGCGCAGCTTGAATCGCCGGCGCAAAGTCTCCTTTGTCCCCAATCACATCGCACCCGCGAACATAATCGACTCTGGTTCCCTCTCCAACCGCATTCCTGATTCCGTCCAAAACCGTCACCAGTTTCTGGGGTACTGCATGAGGACTGTAATCGCCCAGCTGGCTCCATCCATCATTGGCGTCCGGGCCTATCACCGCGATTGAAGCCACATCTTTCTTCAGCGGTAAAATCGCGCCGTCATTCTTCAGCAGCACGATTCCCTCTCGCGCCGTCTTGAGCGCGAGCTGCTGATGCTCGGCGGAGTGAACCACTCGTTCGGCCGTTTCCGCGTCCGCATACGGATGCTCAAAGAGCCCCAGGCGAAATTTGAGCTCGAGCACACGCCGAACCGCCCGATCCACCAGCACCTCAGGAACTTTGCCTTCCCTTACGTTCTCAATCAGTGGTCCCATATAGGCAGGTTCGGCGGTGATATCCACATCAACCCCGGCCCTCAGAGCCATCGCTCCCGCCTCTTTTTGTGATGGGACAATGTGCTCGTAGATCAACGTACTGAATCCACCTCCCTCACTGTCGACGATTCCTTTGAAGCCGAGTTCATTGCGCAGGATCTTCGTATTCCATTTCTCAGATGCATGCTCAGGGACTCCTTCGATGTCGGGGTACCCAGCCATCACCCCCCAGGCGCCGGCCCTGAATGCAGCGATCCACGGCGGCAGAAAATTTTCGCGGATGTAGCGTTCCGAAAGCTCAATGGCCCCCCGTTCCATACCACTCACAGGTTCACTCTGCGTTGGGAAGTCCGTCATCATCGCAGCGGTTTTATCAGGCGCGTCGACGTTCTCGTCCTGGGCCCCATGCACAATGTTCTCCGCGATGCGCGAGTCGAGATACGGGTCCTCGCTGTAGCCTTCCATGTTGCGCCCCATGCGCGGGTCGCGGTCCGTCTCGAGCACGAGGGTCGACAACATGTGAATGCCTGTCGATCGCGCCTCCTGCGCGGATGCACCGTAGATTGCGCGGACCAGCGGCATGTCGAAGGTGCTGCCGATTGCCAACCCTTCAGGAAACACCGTCGCTCCGGCGAACATTGCCCCATGCGTTCCCTCCTCATCTTCGAGAAGGGGAATCTTCAGTCGAGTCTGTGTGGTTGCGATGGTCTGCAATTCGTTAAAGAACTTTACCTGCTCACGCAGATTGTTCAAGTGAAGCGTATCGGCCAGCGTGAAGAACCCTGCTCCGGGCCCGATCTCATCGGTCAGAGTACCCGCCGCGAACTTGCGCGCCGAATCCATCTTCTCCGCGGTCGTCTTTCCAAGCGCATCAACATAGCCGCAGGGTAGATTGAGTTGACCCACCTTTTCCTTCAGCGTCATCCGCTTTAGCAAGTCATCTACCCGCGCTTCAATTGGCCGCGTGCGATCGAGATAAAGCGGCACTGCAGCCTTCCCTTGCCCCCAGGAAGCTTGCACAGACAACTGTGCGCTTAGAAGCCACAGAAGCAAAATAGAAAGCGTTATGCGGCGTGCAAATCTACCATTTCCGTCATCAGCGGTTCGAATCATCGCTCCCCTCCCTCACTTCTCCCACCCACGATGAAAAGGAAGGAAGAATAACAGATTCAGAATTCGTTCCCAATTGAAGCGAGGCGTCGGTCGAAGCTATCCTCCGGACCGGCGTGCTTCTGATTCCCATCCTTTCGGAATCAAGCGCGAGCGTCTTTGCTCGAGCGGACATATTGATTGCAACCACGACGGTTGCACTCCCGTCCTGCGTCTGGCGAATATATTCCAACACGTCCGGGTCGTCCCGGTCGAAGATCCTTATATAAGCGACTCCCGGGCCCGCATTCTTCCGATCGCTTAGGCATAGTCACCTTAGCGAACGCTTCACGATTTCTGAGAGATCGCTTGGCCTCGCAATCTTCACTGCTCGAAACCCCGCTGCCCTCGCACTTGAAAGCCCCGGCTCAGAGTCTTCAAAAGCAATTCCTGTTTTCACTCCCAGCTTCTCGGCAATCAGCAGATAGGGAGCAGGCGACGGCTTCTTCGAGGCAGTGTCTCCTCCGAAGACGATCGCATCAAATTCCATGTGAATCCCTGCTGCGTACAAGACCGGTTCGACTTCTGATTGCTCTGAACTTGTCACTAGCCCAATCTTGTAACCATCGAGCGACTTAAGCAACGCGATGGTTTCCAGCGGAACCGGACATTGCCGCAATGACAACTCACGGACATTCCGCCTGCGATCTGCGTTCAGAATTGAGAACGCGTTTGCATCTATTCGGGGCATGCGTGCTCGGAAATGTTCGTAAATTTGCCGGTCACTCACTCCCTGTCCGACACGGCAGTACTCGTCCCATCCGAGTTGAATGCCGTTTTGCGATAGCAGAGTTTCCCACGCCTTCCAGTGCAGCGGTTCGGTATCGGCAATCACACCGTCGTAGTCAAATACGAGCGCCTGACGCGTTTCGATCATGATGACCCATTCCGGATGCAGGCTGAGCGCCTTTGTTGTGAGGCAGGACGGGTTGATTGTTCTTGCATCCCGGCCCCCATTATCGACGCCCAAATTTTGCTTCGGCGCACACGAACGGTTTCTGAATTAGTGTGTCCGTAGCCGGTGACTTCGCCTCGACACGACTAACAGGGAGCGGTCGACATTGGAACAACCCTCAAAGCATACACTGACTCACGAAGGAACGTAATCGAACGAGATGGCCCGGAGAACCTTTTCGAAGGCGCGAATGATGTCGTTTTCATCGTGTTCTGTGAGCGCGGACGGAATTGCAAGAAGAGTGCTGCGTTCAAACAGGTCATCCGCCACAGGGCAGGTCCCCTTTGCGTATTGCATCCGAAGACCGGCGTTCTCCGCGAGGTTCCATGGGAATCCGGACCGATCGACACTGGTCATCTGCACGAGGCTGACGATGTTGTAGTAGAGATGAAATCCCCATTCGGTCATCAGAATGTTTGAAATCCCCTGAGAATGGGTGACAATTCCCTCTGCCCTCAACGCCTTGTTCACGTTCTTCGCGGTCTCTGAATCTCTGTATGTGGTAATCAGAAACGGCGACGTATCGCCTGCCTCATCGACGATCCTGCGCAAACGGATCCCGGGGAGTTTCTTGATCGCTTCTCTGATGCGATACTTGCTGCGATGCATGGCCCCGGTGATCTGAGCAAGCTTGGACAATTGCACTCGGAGAACCGAGGCACGAAGCTCGTCAAGCCTGCAGCCTTGTCCCCACAGGCACAAATCCGGATCATCCATGATAAGCCGGCCTTGCTCGTTGCGCGCGTAGCCAAGGTCATGGCAGGCAAATGCTCGGTCGTAGAGCCGCCTGGAATTTGTAACTACGGCGCCGCCCTCTCCGGCAGTCATGTTTTTATTCATTTGAAAGCTGAAGATCCCCATGTCGCCGAACGTCCCGACCGGCTGGCTGTCGACGCTTCCTCCAGCACACTGCGCGCAATCTTCCAACAGGAACAACTTTCGGCGATCGGCTATTTCACGAAGCGCTTTTATGTCGGCGGGGGCTCCGCTCATATGCACGACAATGATTCCAGTTGTCTTGTTGCTGATTCGCCCTTCGAGGGACTTCGGCGCCATGGAAAATGTGTCGTCTATATCGGCTAGAACCGGAATCGCTCCGCGATTGACAACTGCCGCTGCCACAGAAACCCACATATAAGCGGGGACAATCACTTCCTGTCCTGGCCCAACTCCCAACGCAGCCAAGGCAACTCCCAGCGCAGCGGTACCACTGCTCACCGCAACCACATGCGACACTCCCAGAAATTGACCAATCTCCGATTCGAATGCTTCGACTTCCCCTTGCGGGTCGACCCCATAGTAACGAAATAATGATCGGCTGCTCACAACGCGGGACGCAGCTTTTACCTCTTCTTCTCCCATGTGGTGTACGCCGGGAAATTCAAGAGGCAGTGGCTCGCTTCTCACCGCAGTTCCTCCATGAATGGCTAGGCGGTCCACTGCCTCGCCAGGACTTTTGATCTCTCGCGTCTCTTGCTCGTGCATAAAGGTATCCTCTCGATGGCCCGCAGATCGGGCTACGTTTAACACGAATCAGGAGTTAAGCAGCCCTGTTTATCCGAAGATGACTGCCATGGCCAAGTCACATAATGTGATCGTCAGGCAGCAACTTGGCTGTCGATATTTCCGAACTCCCCTCGAGCCTCCTGATTGATTCTACGAGTAAAAGATATTGCTGCATATCTAGCATTGTCAAGGGCTAGTTAATGCTATTATGAACAAAATAGGCCTAAATTGAGGCGAGATTTGGTGCCTTCTCTTCCGGAGAGAACTATCCACTGGCAATTCCGATCGGGAAAATGAATCTAAATCTTCAAATGGAGATTGCCCACGACTAGTTTTTGGAATGCTGGCTACCGAGGTAATAGGGGACGCCATGAGCAAGCTTTCAATTGCGGTCAACGCGGACGACCACATACAAGGAAATCCTTCAGCGGAGTGCAGCCTGGTCGAATATGGCGATTATCAGTGCCCATATCTGGTTGCGCATAGATCCAGCAGTACCAGTCAGAACGTCAGCTTTCCAAAGTGTCTTATTTGTTTATCATCAATAACTTATGAGAACTGCAACGCCCTTAAATGGTGTAAAGAGAACTCAAAGGGATTCTTTCAGTGGCGTTGAAAATGGTGCTCACCCAATATCCATGCGGGTTTCAGCCTCGTCTTCGTTAACACCATTATCGCAACCACGCGAAGATCGGAATGAGAGGATATGAGCGCAAGGCGTGATTTCTCACTCGATGCGTTTGGCGGGCTAATAACGGGGTTCGCGTTCTTCTACGCCAACTACCCAGCTACGTCCGAGCCCAAACGCGTCGTTTTTTCGCCCGCCGTGTTGCCTACGACCCGTGCCGAGACCGTGCTTTCGAAGGGTCTGGCCTGAGATGGGGCCGCATGGAGCTGGATCAACTCGGCGCTGCTTGATCGGAGCGGAGGAACACCAACCGGCAATTATCTGAAGGAACTCAGAAGATTGCAGGCGCGCCAGTGGTAGTAGCAAAGGAGTCCACACGCGCGAAGCAGCTCAGCCTTTACATGTTGTGAACTAGGATCACACCCGCGCTACAAAATGCGAGAGCCTCGAATCGGGGCCATCGTTCTATCGGATTGAGCGGATCATATTCCTAATAAGAAGCGCTCTATTCAAAGCCTGCAAAGAATTGCGAAAGTAAGATGCCCAGCGCCGCCGATAGACGGCACAGCACACGAAAACCAATCTCTTTATGGGTATTCTCAAGCTCTGACAAATTTCTCGCGTCAGTCCAGCATGGTCAGGGAGCATAGTCCGCGCCCACCTAACTTCGATCGGCTCGCGAAGGAGGGAGCGCGATTCTTCAACTGCCATGTGCAGTTTCCCTTACCCGTCGCCAGTTGAAACTTGTTGAACCTGGATGATCTGACAGCTACAGAATCGACTACTATCGCGCGCCGAGAATCTCTTAGCTCACTGAAGCGCTTTGAGAATACTGGATTCATAGGGACGTCCTGCAGGACGAGCACCTGGATTTGCACCCGAGGTTCGACTCGAAGGATGGTGTAATCTCCCTTATCATCCAGAATTTGGGCCGACAAGTCCGCGAAAGGTTTCTACGTCGCTTGTCCGAAATGCCGACTTTTCGCCCAAGTGGCTCGCGTTCCATTGTCGGCGCGCTACTCGGAGATTTGGCACGAAGCCAGAATCCCGGTTGCATCGGCGGTTCACCTGTCATGTATTGAGCAGGGTTGTCACTGGCTATTGTTCGGAGGGGCCAGATTTTATTGTGTCGCACCAGAAAACCGTCTGCACCAAGGTATTTAGTCCGCTCCATCACGAGCGCGATGTATTCGAAATGCTCAACGCGGTAGTCGCCAGGTCCACTTCATTGCTGGTCAAGGTCCAGGTCCGAATTGAACTGGCCGCGCCGTTCGCGCCACAGTCAAGATCGACGACTACATACCGGCCTCAGACAGGGCTGAAATCGAGGGGCTTATCAGTCGTGCAAAACAATGTTAACCAGAGAACTATTGATTACCATTCCACCACTGTTGTAGTCGATGTAGCCAAGACTGCGAAACCGGTTGAGGAAGAAGCTGACACGCGATCTTGTGGTGCCGATCATGTCGGCCAGCGTCTCCTGGCCTATTTTGGCGATCACCGGAATGGGCTTGGTTGCCTGACCGAAGTTTGCCATCAACATTAGCAATCGCGCGAGGCGTTTTTCGCTTGAATTGAAGAGATGATCCACAAGGTCTGACTGCATGCGCATATTGCGCGAGAGCAAGTGCGCACGGAATTTGAATGCGAACTCCGGCTCACGATGAAGCAGATCGAGCATTGCCATTTTCTCAATGCGAATGATGGTGCTGGCTTCGAGCGCATTTGCAGAGGAGGCTCGTTGCAGCTCCCCGCCCATTGAAGCCTCACCAAAGAAGCTGCCTGCCGCGAGATGCGCGATGACCGCCTCTTTGCCGTTGTTTGACACCACGGTGAGCTCTACATTGCCGCTCTGGATGTAAAAGACTGAATTGGCCAGATCGCCTTGCGTGAAGACAGATTCGCCAGCCTGATATTCGCGCCGTGACTTTCCAGGCATGAATTTGTTCAAAGGGCTGTGCATGTCGATGGTTGTATCTTGCGATGGCATTGCGCTGACCGGGGTGGCGACCACCGTCAACCGATGATGCGTAGCCGGTTGCAATGAAATGGGAAGGTCCAGCGGAAACCTAGGAGCAGATGTTGTCACAGTCGCAAAACTTGTAGCCATGGTCGATGCCTTTCGATTTCAGAGGTTGAACAAGACAGGATGAAATGCAGCCAATGTTTTCTGTACTGATGGAACCACGATAGGAGAGATTGAAGTGGATGAACATCGGCGAAAACTAATCTTGCCGTAGGCTTTCAATGTGATTCCTGTGAGGCAAATCTGACAGTGACGTGAGGAAAGCAGATTGGGATTTTGGACGAGGTGCAGCCGGCGGCCTTCGATGACCGGGTCAGCTCAACGATGCATCGATCCAGAGGATGGACTTAAATGGGAATTCGTCCAGGCCCTTCACCGATGTCCAATATGCTCTGGATGGCAGGCGCCAGATCCTCTGATGCACAGTTCTTGTTGACATACGCCGTGGCGCCGGCCAGCAGGCAGCGGGCCGCGTACTGGCTCTCGGGCTGCACACTCACCATGATCACGGGAAGGCTAGGGTAGATGAACTTTACATCCTTCAGTACTTCCATACCGCTGCGTCCCGGCATATTGATGTCGAGCAGCAACACGTCATGCCGGCACTTGATCAGCTCGGTTAAAACTTCGGCGCCGTTTGCTGCTTCTGAAAAATGTGCGCCTGAAAACGCATCAACCAGGATCTCTCTCAAGCCGCGGCGTACATTCGCATGGTCGTCTGCAATCAGGATATTCATGGTTATCTGCCAGCCGGGCTTCGAAGCTCGACCTGTTGCTACGATACAGACGTCGGCGCAACAGCGGCATCAGCGTATTCCGTGATTCGTGTAGGGTTTTTCTTACTCGCCGAAATTAATCGATAAGACTATGGGTCATTGCATAGCGGGTGAGCTCGGCATTGCTCGTCATCTGCATCTTTTCCATGATGCGCGCCCGATAGCTGCTGATGGTTTTCACGCTCACATGCAGTCTTTCGCCAATCTCGGTCAAATGAATGCCTGCGGCTATCATCTTCATTACTTCGTGCTCCCGGTCAGAGAGCGATTCATGCAGAGGCTTGTCGCCCTGATCGTCCAGCGTGGAGATCAGCTTCTCTGCCAGGCTGGCGCTGATATAGCGGCCACCGCTTAATATCTTGCGGGTCGCAATCGCCAACACATCGCTGGCGCTTTCTTTGTTGATGTAAGCGGCAGCGCCGGCACGCAAACAACGCACGCCGTACTGCTCTTCAGGGTGGACACTGAGTATGATCACCGGTAAGCGCGGGTAGGTTTGCTTTACATCGCGCAAAACATCCATGCCGCTTCGCCCTGGCATATTGATATCCAGCACCAGCAGGGTGGTTGCGGATCTACTCAACTGGCCCAACACCTCGTCACCGTTGCAGGCTTCAGAAAACCCTGCATCGGGCAGTGAGTCGGCTAGAATCTCGCGCAGGCCGCGGCGCACCACGGCATGGTCATCTGCAATCAGGATATGCATACTTCGCTCCTCTCAGTGCGCGGAGCATCCAGCGGGACGCGAATATTGACCTTCGTCCCATTGCCGGGTGAACTTGAGATCCGCACATCGCCTCCACAGGCCTGCGCTCGTTCTTTCATACCCAGCAGCCCCAATGATCCTGGAGTACTCGACAGGCTCGACTCGAGGAAGCCGACTCCGTCGTCTTCCACCACCAGGACAATGCTTTCATCTTCCTGACTGAGGTCCACAAGCACCAGTTTCGCCTGCGCATGCCGAATCACGTTGGTCAGGCACTCCTGGAAGATTCTGAAGGCCGCGGTAGCCCGGTCTCCGTCCATGTGCAAATCGACAGGGGGAACAGACACCCGGCAGCGGACCCCATTGCGAGATTCAAATTCGCCGGCCTGCCATTCAATCGCCGCCGCCAGGCCCAGATCATCCAGCACTCCAGGGCGCAACCGGCTGCAAATGGCGCGCACTGACTTCACGCCCTGGTCGATGGATAGAAGCGATTCTTGCAGTCGATCCCGCACCTCGCCTTCGGAGTCCGGCAGGCGGCGGCTGATCCATTTCATATCCATTTTGATCGCGGTCAAAATCTGCCCGATCTCGTCGTGCAAATCGCGAGCAACCTTTTTGCGATCCTCTTCTCGCACCCACTGCAAACGGTCGGCCAGCGCTCGAAGTTGTTCCCTTTGCAGGATAACCAGTTCTTCGCCCTGCATGCGTTCAGTGATGTCGCTGTTGACAACCAGCACTCGGGGCGGCGTACCGCGCTGACCTTGTTGTAATGCCCAGCGCCCGGATACCGCGACGCGCCTGCCATCCTTGGCAGTTTTAATCAGGTCTCCCTCCCAATGTCCTAAGCGCAGCAGTCTAGCTGTTATCGCAGCAAACGACTCTGGAAATTCAGTTGAAAGCATGTCGTGCGCAATCATTCCGGCAGCCTCGGCCTTGGTGTAACCGAACATGACTTCTGCGCCGCGGCTCCAAAACTGGACTCTTCCCTCCATATCGATTACGAAGACAGAGTTCTGCGTGAGTTCAAGCAGTGCAGCTTGTTCGGCAGTGGCAATCCGCTCTTGCCGCCTCTCCGAAACATCGCGAAGAATAAGCACGACGCCAATCACTATTCCTTTGGCCGCGAGAATGGGCGCGGCGCTATGCTCCACGGCGAGTTCACGGCCATCTCTTGTCACCAGGTCCACATGGTTAGCAACAGCCAGGATCTGTTTGTCTCTCAACACGCGGAGCACTTCATTGTCCGCGGTCATCCCAGACTCTTCATTGATGAGCTTGAGCACATCTCCGATCGGCTTGTTCAGCGCTTCTTGCGGTTGCCATCCGGTCAAAGCACCGGCGACGGCGTTCAGAAAGGTGATGCGTCCATTGCTGTCAGTAGCAATCACAGCTTCGCCAATGCTGCCCAGGGTAGCCGTCCATCGCTCCTCGCTCTGCAACAGCTTGGTGCCGAGTTTCTCAACGTAATAGCGCGTGAAAAGGGCAAGGAAAAATCCGCACCCCAGGCTCAGAACCAGGCAGCTTGAAATCATCCAGATCCATCGCCGGTGCGCATCGTCAACCCGTCCGCGACGGAAAATCTGTTCCACGCTTTGAAATTCCGCGAACTGTCCTCGAAGCGTATCAAGTTCGTGTTTTCTCAATCGGTTCTCAACGACAGATGGGTCGGCTTTTCCGGCGCGCCGAAGGGCAATAATCCGGCTGTCGTATTCCTCAGATTGCTGATATCCAGCATAAATATCATTGAGTCTCTGCTGCTGTGGAGGGTTATCGGCCACCAACTCATTCAAGGCCTGAAACTCAGAGTCGAATGCCTTGGTCCCTTCCCAGTAGGTGGAAAGAAAGCTCTCATCGCCTGTCGTTATGTAGCCGCGCGTCGCGGATTCCATATCGACCAGCAACTTCAGAAGGTGTCCGGACTGATCGAGAACCCGATCGGTATGGTCTACCCACTGCATCGCCTTGTTCAAGTCAAACGTCTCCCACAACAAAAATCCAGCAAGAGATGTGGTCACAAGCATGGGCACCACAATCATTCGGAGGAGCAGCGTCTTGAATTTCGAATATTCCATTGTATGGAGCATCATTGTTACGTTGCGAGGACAACTATTTCAGGCATTTCTGCGTTGTTTCCGGGCATCCGGTCGTGCAGAATCACGTCGAGAAGAGATGAACGAACCTGAATGCGGCCGTCGTAGCGGATGAAGCCGAGTTCGTGGAACCGCTTCATGAAAAGACCCACGGCAGACTTCGAAGTGCCAATCATCACCGCCAGCCGATCCTCACTGATCTCTGGAAGCAGCATTTCCACACTCTCAGTTCCGCCAAAACCTGCCATCACCAACAGAATTCGAGCCAGGCGCTTTTCGGCAGAGTTGAAGAGCTGATCCACAAGATCAGTCTGTATGCGCACTCCGCGTGCGAGAAGAAACGCCATCAAGACCTCGGAAAGGGATTGCTCCTTACGCAAGGCCCGGAGCATCTCTCCCCTCTCAATCTTCAGAGCACTGCCAATTGTTAACGCGGTTGCAGTCGACGCGCGCAACGCGCCTGCGCTCGCCAGCGACTCTTCGCCAACAAAATCACCCGATACCAGCAGAGTGATGGTCGCCTTTCTGCCGTTCTTGGAGACGACAGTCAGCTTTGCGCGTCCGCTTTGGAGATAGAAGACAGAGTCTGCTGCCTTTCCCTGAGAAAAAAGAACTTGGCTTTCTCGAAGTTTGATAATCTCGCGCCCCACACCGCCGCTAGCCAGGAACGCATTGACGTTAAATATCAGCATGTCGGACTCAGGCATGGAATACTTCCCCGGAAATGGTTATGTCACGTTTCTATGAGCAAAGCACACAACCGCATCGGTCAGGATTCATGATCGAGTCGGGGACACTAATACGCGTTCATCGACTGCGATCAAGCCCAGCCTGGCTGCGCAGTTGGCCGGGAGCTCTTGCTTGTGCGAGAGCGTGGCTGAGTGGGCAATGCTTCAGAGTCGCATTTGCGGCAGGAAAAAACCGGTCAATATTGATCACTGCGGAGATACTTGAGGGGCTTGCGCGAGGCTCAGCACCACGGAGCCAGTTTCACCAGTGTCAATGCAATGATTGAAGATGAGCCATTCCGGCCCCCCGCTCCGGCATTCACCGAAAGGCGGCAGTTCCGGTCAAATCGGTTAATGTCTATTGATCTATTCGGATTTACTTTTGAACTGACGAGAAGAACCAAAGCGCCCATTGAGCCCTATTCAGATCGGTGTATGTCTTCGGCAAGTCACTGAATAACGTCAGGACTGTATCGGAACTGCTCCGCGCGATCAGGCGCAATGAGAGGAAGGAGTCCGCGCGGAGCTGGTCGGATAGAGCGGTTTGATGTGTGGGTCGACTTCTGGACGGGGCAGACGTATCGTGGCGGAGAACAGATCGTTGCGCATGCTCCTCTGGATCGGATTCCAATCCTGGTCAAGGAAAGCAGCATCGTTCCACTGGTTCCTATCATGCAGTCTGTATTGGAGCCGCAGGATCCTTTGGAGATTCGTATCCTATGCAGGCAAAGATGCCGACTTTAAGTTATACGAAGACAGTGGAGACGTCTATGCTTACGAGCATGGCGCACAGGCTACGATTCATCTTCATTGGGACGACCATCGAAATGTGCTTCCGCTTGGGGACCGGTCTGGATCATTTCACGGGATGCAAATGAAGCATACGTTTCAGATTGTTCTGGTCAAGCCGGGAAAAGGGAGTTGGACCAGACTCCGCCGCGGAACTCAATCGCAGGGTAAATTACCAGGGGCGCCAGATGCGGGTCAACCTGCGCATGAGCAGTTGACCGACCAAAACACCGGCACAATTTGCGACGCAGTGGTTCCTGAGTCGACCGTGAAATAATCATCCAATCAAAGATCTCAAGGAGCAAATTGGCCATGGCAATCAGCCGACGTGAATTAATTCGATGGGTGAGTGGAGCCTGTTCCGCTCTCGCGATCCCAAGGTTCTCCGGGGTTTGTGAAGTTGCTGCAGCCGAATCCTTGCAGCCGGTTCAGTCGAATGCGCAGTGTGCCGGAGAGGGCGGGAATAGCTTAGGGTTTGACATGGCTCCTGAAACCAGTCAGCGCGTGGTGGAGGATGCCGTCAAGCAGATCCAGGCGCCGATGGCGCCCGGGCCGGTAATGCCAACCTGGGACTCGCTGAAAGAGAACTACAAGGTTCCGAGTTGGTTCAGGGGAGCGAAATTCGGAATCTTCATGCACTTTGGCATATTCTCGGTGCCGGCGCATGGCAACGAGTGGTATGAGAAGTTTCTCTACGCGGGTGGGAACGACAGCGTGTTGAAGATTCTCGGCGGCAACGATCTTGCGCTCGGCGCGAATACCGGTCCTAACAGCACGCGTGCCTGGCACACCGAGCACTTTGGCCCGCCCGAGAAATTCGGCTACAAGGATTTCATCCCGATGTTCAAGGCGGAGCATTTCGATGCAGACGCCTGGGCCGCGTTGTATCAGAAGGCAGGCGCGCGGTACGTCATGCCTGGTGCACAGCATCATGAGAACTTTGCGATGTGGGATAGCAAGGTGACTCCGTTCAACTCGATGCAGATGGGGCCCAAGCGCGATGTCATTGGCGAACTCGCCGCGGCGGTGCGCAAACGCGGAATGAAGGTGGGCGTCGCGAATCATGGCATCGAGAACTTCGAATTCATCAACCCGCCCATCGAGTTAGCCGAGAAGATGAAACAGGAGAAGGTCGATCTCTACGAACCGCAGTGGGCCGATTTCTACAACTACGCTGACCGCAGCAACGCAGCTATGAAGCGCTTTCTGGTTAACTGGTATGAGCGCAATGTTGAACTGATCGATAAGTACCAGCCGGACCTTATCTACTTCGATAACGGCGTGGATCAAAGGCACATCGATCCTTTGAAGCTGCAGATCGCCGCGTACTACTACAACCGTGCCAGGAGCTGGGGTAAAGAGGTATCGTTCACTACGAAGAAGGCGGCGTTTGCTCCTTCGGGCACGAACATAAACACCATCGCGTCGATCCTGGACTTTGAAGGCGGTCCGCCTGATGGAATTCGCGGCGGCTCGTGGGTGGTGGACAGGCCGATAGGAACCGGAAGCTGGGGATATGTCGATGGACTCAAGGCTAACTCGCCCCAGACTGTGATTGGGTGGCTTGTTGATACTGTGAGCAAGAATGGCACGCTTCTGCTGAATGTTTCGCCCAAGGCTGATGGAACGATTCCGCAGGACCAGCAGGATACGCTTCTCGCCATCGGTAAATGGCTGGAGACAAACGGCGAGGCGATCTACGATACTCACGCATGGACTCAGTTCCAGGAGACTGGCGAAGATCACATTTACTTTACGGTGAAGGAGCGCGATCTTTACGCCATCGTGATGGGCAAGAGTGCCGGATCGGAGGTTGTAATCAGCTCATTGCCTCAAGGTGGGCCGGCGGGCTCAGGGCGTTCTGTGACATTGCTCGGCGGCGGAGATCTGCATTTCAAACAGGATGCTGTCGGGCTCAGAGTGACGCTCCCGGACTCCGCGGAACGCAAAGAAGCTTTTGTGCTGAAGATCGCGGGATTGAAGACGAATCCGGACTTAAATACTGATTCCGGCAATCCTGTCTGTAATTGTGGGTAACTGCAGTAAGTCACCAGCTCGGCGTTCTACGGGGATGTTCTCACGCTCAAGGTCGATCTAGCGTGTGAGTCTGAGATGTCTTTGCAAAAAACACGGAGCGCAGCCGCAGATCCTTCGACTCACCATCCCCAAGCTGAAGTATGCTTGGGGCTCCTTTCGCTCAGGATGACAACGCAAATTACTTGAAGGTGGGAATCAGTGAAGAGTTTTAAGATTACAACGGTTTTGCTGACAATCGGCCTCGCCGGAGTGGCCTGCACCGGCTGGGCTTCGGTTCTTACCACAAAAGTTGAACAAGGGGTGCTGAAGGGCACCATCGAAGACGGGCTGACGATCTATCGAGGCATTCCCTTCGCAGCGCCCCCGGTCGGCGATCTACGCTGGCGTGGTCCGCAGCCTGCTGCGAAGTGGCAGGGCGTTCGGCCCGCGGATAAGTTTGCGCCGCAATGCGTGCAGAGTATTCCGGGCATCACTACGAGCGAGGACTGCCTCTATCTGAATGTTTGGACGCCGGCTAAGTCAGCATCGGATCGGGTTCCGGTGTTGGTGTGGATTTATGGCGGTGGCTTCAGCGTCGGAGGCACTTCTGTTCCAACTTACAGCGGAGAAAAGCTGGCTCAGAAGGGTGTGGTCCTGGTCAGCATGGGCTACCGGTTGGGTGCGCTCGGCTTTCTTGCGCATCCAGAGCTAAGCGCGGAGTCGCCACAGCATGTCTCCGGGAACTACGGCCTTCTGGATATGATTGCGGCTCTTGAATGGATCAAGAAGAATATTGCCGCATTCGGCGGCGATCCTAATAAGGTAACTATCTTCGGCGAGTCGGCCGGAGCCATTGCGGTGAGCCAGTTATGCGCCTCGCCTCTGGCGAAGGGACTGTTTGAAGGAGCTATCTCAGAGAGTGGAGGTTCGTTCGGGCATCCGCGCTCCGCAGGTATGCCGGGTGAGAATATGCGCGTCCTTGCGGATGCCGAGCGGAGCGGAGTGGAGTTTGCAAAAACGGTGGGGGCCGCATCCATCACTGAATTGCGTAAGGAGCCGGCAGACAAGTTGCTGGCCGCGACGCGTGGCCTTTTTTGGCCGATCGTCGACGGCTACGTCATTCCTTCGGACGAATACTCAATTTACGAACAGAGGCAGTTCAACGACACCCCGATCCTGGTGGGGTATAACTCAGATGAAGGCGCAACCTTCTCCCATGACCGCAAGCCGAAGGATTACATCGACGGTGTGCGCAGGCGTTACGGAACTCTCGCAGATCAACTGATCAAGGCTTATCCAGCCGGTACCGATTCAATGCCCAAGACGGCGCGCGATCTGTCACGGGATGCGGCCTTCGGATGGCATACCTGGACGTGGGCCAGGATGGAAGCGAATCTCGGAAGATCGAAGTCCTTCTATTATCTCTTCGATCAGCACCCCGATTATCCGGCAGATTCACCGCAGGCTGGGCATGGCTCACCGCATGGCATGGAAGTGGAATACGTTTTCGGTCACCCGACGGGCGCCCCCACGGGGAAGCCGAGCGCAACAGACTTTGCGATATCCGACGCGATGATGACTTATTGGACGAACTTCGCGAAGCATGGCGATCCTAACGGCGCGGGCATGCCCAATTGGCCGGCTTTCAGCGACCAGCACCCGGAGCTAATGTACTTTGCCGGAACGCCACACACCGGGCCCGTTCCCAACGAGGAAGGTCTCAAGGTTCTCGACACATATTTTTCCTGGCGGCGATCTGCGGAGGGCATTCGCGCCTCAACAGTCGAAGACGCCAGGCCAGCCACGACAAACGTGATGGGTGCGCAGTATCCGCGAGTACTTTCCGATCGCAGCGTGGCATTTCAAATCAAGGCTCCCAGTGCACAGTCTATGGATGTGGATATTACCGGGAAGAAGTTTCCCATGACGCGCGGCGCGGACGGCATATGGAGCGTAACGACTCCGCCGCTGGTTGCCGGCTTCCACTATTACGCGCTCGATGCGGATGGAGTGCGCGTGAACGATGCGGGGAGCCATACATTCTTCGGTACCGGTGTCGATGCCAGCGGTATCGAAGTGCCCGAAGAAGAGGGGGACTATTACCAGGCAGACGATGTGCCCCACGGCGATGTGCATATCCGCATCTACCATTCAAAAATCACTGGCAAATGGCGGCGCTGTTTTGTCTACACACCGCCGGATTACGACGCCAACACCAGTGCGCGCTATCCGGTGCTCTATCTTCAGCACGGATCAGGAGAGGACGAAACCGGCTGGACCTTTCAGGGTCACGCAAACCTGATTCTCGACAACTTGATCGCAAAAGGGAAGGCCGCGCCCATGCTGATCGTCATGGACAACGGATATGCCTCCCAGCCTGCTGGCCCGTTTGGGCCGCCAAGCGCAGGCCCGGGAGATTTCAGCACATTCGAGGACGTGATGACCAAGGAAGTCATCCCCATGATCGACTCAACCTTCCGCACTCTTCCTGACCGCGATCACCGGGCCATGGCGGGCCTTTCGATGGGGGCTAACCAGGCATTGCATCTTGCTACCGACCACCTGGATACATTCGCCTACATGGCTGGATTCAGCGGCACCATGAACGGCCTTAGCTCCGATGCGCTCGATCCCGCGACAGCATTCAATGGAGTCTTTAAGGATGGAGCGGCCTTTAACGACAAGGTCAAGCTGCTCTGGCTCGGGATGGGCACTGAGGAGCCCGCTCTCTTTCATGGGTCCATTGGCGCCTTTCGCACCATGCTCGATAAGGCGGGAATCAAGTACGTATACTTCTCATCTCCCGGCACAGCGCATGAGTGGCTTACTTGGCGCCGCGATTTGAATGACTTTGCCCCCAGGCTCTTCCGTGATGGCCGCAACTAAATAACCTGCTTGACCCCATCTCAAAGCGGAAGAACTTAACGATGAATCGCAGGTCATTTTTCGCAGGCGGACTTTCAATGTTCGAGAAATATTCTCAGGCTGTCCCGAAAGGGGAAACCGGGGCCAACGGGAGCCCGGTTGCAGGCTCGGCGGCGACAGGCATCTGGGCTGGGCATGTGAGCTGGACATGTGAGCTGGGACGGCTTGGTTGAGTAGCGGGGATGGCGGCGCGGGCGCGCGAGGGTTTTTGTGTTGGGCAGGAGGGAGGGAGCTGGTATGCAGGCGATGCGACCGGATAGGGCCGGTCTTCATAGTGCAGCTTCTCCAGATAATAGGGATCTCTCAGCCACTTGAGTGGATGGAGAATCGGGCTGTGGGCCCATTTGTTCTCTTCTGAGCCATAGAGGGAAGTCTCTTCGGCCCTGGACTTGTGAAGGATGCTCCAGTGGGGACGCCATGCCTTGATGCGTCCGCCTTCGAAGGGCGTTGATCCCAGCTCCCACCAGCGGCCTGATCTGACCGGCACCGGGTCGACGCCGGAGTAGACGTCGCGGAGCTCGCCGCCGGTCTTGCGGGATCCCAGCATGCCGGGAATGAAGGCCGCCATGGCTGCCAGGCCGATGGCCATTCCCTTGCCGGGAGTGCCCATGGTCTTCCGGGCTTCGGCGATGCCCTCGATACCGGCGTTCAGGGCCGCAGCTTTGGATCCGAATAGCACTGAGTACATACTCATCGCGGAATTCAATCAGCGCGGCCCGGGGTTATCTTGATAGCGCGCGTTTATCGGGAGGAATGTGCATATGAGCATGTTGATTCGTAGCCCGAAGCAGTCCAACGAGGTTATCCGCAAGATCTGGAGTCAGCTGTTTGGCATTTTCATGAGGAAGGCCAGGCGGAATGGTTACCTTCCCCTGGAGGCTACAGCCCTCCTGGCCGGGATGAGCACCGAGGAGTGGCTGGCCATGGAGACCGGCCAGGTCCCCGATCCGGCGCAGCTGGAGCTCATCGCCGCCGTGCTTGGCATGGAATCCGAGCAGATGGGGGTCGCGGTCCGGATCTGCCGAAGTGCCTGGGAGGAGTAAACCGACCCTTCCGCCAGGCCCCGGACCATGCGGGGTACTGGTGGCTGGTACTCATAGCCGTATAAGCTCACTCCATAGAAAGGGGGTGAGTCAGATCGGAAAGCAGAAGGAAGGAACAGGGATAAAGCGAGTGAACATCAACGTTGAAGTTAGCCTTCACAATGCCTTCAAGGCCACAACCGCGGCCAAGGGCACGGATATGACGACGGTTCTGTTGGAGTTTATCCAAAGGTACGTCGCCAAGCACGGAAGCGTCACACCTAAGAAGAGCCGGCGCGGATGAAACGCGCCGCTCTCTATATGAGGGTGTCGACCCTCGATCAGCATCCGGAAACGCAGCTCTACGACCTCCGCCAGATGGCCGGCCAACGCGGCTACGAAATTATCCGCGAGTACACCGACCGGATCAGCGGCGCCAAGGCCCGCCGGCCAGGCCTCGATCAGATGATGACTGATGCCCGCCGCGGCCGGTTCGATGTTGTCCTGGTCTGGGCATCGGACCGGATCGCCAGGTCGGTGAAGCACTTCCTCGAAGTCCTGGACGAACTCAGCCGGCTTCAGATCGAGTAGGTCAGCTTCCAGAGAAATATCGACACCGGTGGCCCGCTGGGCCGGGCCATCGTGATCATCATCGGCGCAGTCGCTGAACTGGAACGCAACCTGATTATCGAGAGAGTGCGCGCCGGCATGCGGCGCGCTCGGCTCGAAGGCCAGCACATCGGCCGCAATCCGCTGGTGCTGGACAACGCCGCCATCCAACGAGACCGCTGCCAGGGCCAGAGCATCCGCCAGATCGCCAAGGGCCATCGCATCTCGACGGCAACGATACAACGTGTGCTTAAGAAGCCGCCGGCCCAGGCACAAGTGCTCAACATCCTCGACAAATCGGCCTGAACCGGCCTGTGACAAAAGGGGTCTGAAAACCCACCCGCCAACCTCAACAAAACAAACGGCTGGATCTCAACGATCGGGCCGTGTCAAAAGGTGTGGGTTATGTCACGACTTAGGTGCTGAAGTTGTAAGGAACAAGTCAGCTCTTGAATCGATCTTTTGACGCAAACGCCATAGTCCCAATCCCAAAGCGCAGCTTTTCTGAACGCTGCGGCGTTTGGACTAAGTCTCTGGCGCGACGGACGCTGCGGCGTGGGTCTTCGAGTAGTTTTGTCGCCGGTTTAAGGTGTGGGTCACAGGAGGTCTACCGTGACCCATCTTCGGCAGCTGATGCT
>Ga0181520_10004354_pt1 | contig 23736 bp, 21 predicted proteins | sample PEATcosm2014_Bin_29_FD_132451 | JGI IMG/M metagenome (GOLD analysis project Ga0181520, IMG submission 132451) | Peatland microbial communities from MTU Mesocosm Facility, Houghton, MI, USA - PEATcosm2014_Bin02_30_metaG | ecosystem: Environmental > Terrestrial > Soil > Wetlands > Peat | place...
ATATATGAGACGCATCTATTTAAAGTATTTCGATTCCCTCTGCCGTTTTTTCAGGTGGAAATCCATATCGATATTCTCATATCTTATGTTTGAATATTCTCTCTGTATGAAGACACTACCATTTCAGCGGGACACAATCAAAAACCGGGTGACTGTTGAGTGTGCCGGGCGCAATGTATCTGTATATAGTTCGTGCGCGTACTGCAGGCATTGTCAAGGTATCCGTGTCGGAACCCGTCTGGCCCCATCACCCCAGATAAAAGCGCTCAACGACCTACGTCAACGGGGCGCTGCTGACGAAGCGCTCATGAGTGCTGCAATGATGTTCAATACGCTGGTACGGGACGGGACCTCTGTCGAATGCGACGACGACAAAAACGAGGGTTTTCAAAAATTATATTAGGCTGATATATTGACGATTTTGCTGCAAATTTTTTATAAATGGACATATCGTTTTCCAACCTTTATGCGATGGCGGTTATTCCACGCATCGTCTATCATATGATTAAACCGGTGGCGGGCGGAGTATATCGATGTTCCAATAAGTACTGCGTATATCGCTCCGTGATGACGCCTCCATTGGAGTGACCACAGATACTTAAACATCAATCTAGAGTGAGAGCAGGACAAATATTATTGAAAGTGTTGGTGCAGGAAAGAATGTTGGTAGTCAGGCTACCAGTACCAGCGCAACAATAACGAGAGCCCGGGTGATCTCATTTGCAGCTCCGACCACATCCCCATTGATCCCCCCGAACAGTTTTTCGGACACCAAAAGAAGAAATGTGGGGCACAGGATCATGACTATCCCCGCGGTTACTAGTTGGAAAGGAGTTACCGGAAGGAAAACAAGTGGAATGCACAGAAGAAGCGACAGGAATGGGAAGTAGGGCCGGGCAAACCGGTGGAGGTAACTGTGCATCCCCTCTTTGAATGGTGTCCCGTACGTTGTAAGAAATACCATGGAAAATTTCGCACAGACCTCTCCTATAATGAGTGCCGAAATAATGGATGCTGCTGCATGGAGGCTGGCAAACAGCAGAATGGTGATAACCAACCCGGTGGCAATACCCCCTGCCCCCACGTATCTGTCAGTGAGTGCCCGGATCCTTTTCTCATGATCCCCATGCGCCATCAAACCATCGCCGAAATCGAGCAGGCCATCGAAGTGATGTGCACCTGACAGGATAATGACCCCTGCAACAGCAACCGCTGCAGCAAGAGTCTTATCCGTAATAAAATATACCGGCACTGCGACCAGGGCTGCAATGACGTATCCTGCAACCGGGTAGATCCAGGAGTAGCGTGCGAAATGATCAAAATCCTGTGGCTTTCCCAGCGGGAGTATTGTTGTAAACTGTAAGAGTGATTGAACCGGTCTCATACGCATTCACTGTAAAGGCGTGATGTACATCCTGCGATCAGGCCAGCCACGGCATCGTCAAGGAAGGGTCCCAGGGTGGCGAGGATGCCAGGCTTTTTTTGGTCATACCGGGTGAACTCGAACCGTGCATATGTCCCACCAATGCATTCAGCAATGGCCATCCCGATGATCTCATCGCTCAATAAAAAGACCGGGTCTTCGGCAATTTCCGAATTTTTGCGCTTTTCGTAGAGCTCTTCTTCGAGCAGCACTGCACCAAGTAGCAGCGAGGAGACGTTAGGATCCTGAAGGTATTTCTGTATTTTTGCTTTTATGTTCATGGAAGCTTGCTCTTCGGGCATTCCATGGGAGACGTAGAGTCCCATGGCCGCCTCTACTATGGCATCGATCGTGATTCCCCTCGTTCCCAGCCGTTCTTCGATCTCAAACATTCTAGAAAGTTAATGGGGTTATCCCCTATTAGAGAGTTATGACACGATATGCCGATATGTTCAAACATAATGGATAAGAGATGACTTGAGTACACATGCCATTCATTTCTGGTACCCCGGTCCTCACGTGTAAAAAACCCCTTTTTTGTGTAATCCTCGGGAATACCATGATCTCTACCATACCGGGTCTCTCCGGGGCCGGTCCGACACCGGAAAAAACTCTTCTGACTCCAAATCTTGACGCCGAACTGGTAACAACGGGCCGTATTGCCAGTCTGCCGCTCAAACCCAATACTCCGACCGGCTGCCCTACGCCTGCGTCCATTACACGGGCGATGATAGAGCTGACCGGGGTTCCCCCACTCTTTATCAATGCAGGGTTGAAACATCCGTTGACTGTTCCCTATCTTGATGCGCTGGGAGGGATTGGAAGGGATCCACGAAACGGTGATGCCGTGCCTCTGGCAAAGAACCTTTTCCTCCATGGGCAGGAGATCGGAAAGATCCTTTCATGGTCAAGCGATCTGCTTGTCTTGGGTGAATGTGTACCCGGTGGGACAACGACCGCGCTCTGTGTTCTCCGTGCTCTCGGGTATCCTGCCACGGTCAGCAGTAGTTTTATTCAGAATCCGGTCAGCCAGAAAGAATCGTTCTGTCGTCACGTCCTGAAGGGAATTTCTGACAACAATATCACGGAACCTCTCGATATAATTCGATCTGTCGGAGACCCTATGATCCCGGTTGCAGCGGGTATTGCCCATACTTATACCGGGAAGCTGGTTCTTGCAGGAGGGACCCAGATGCTTGCGGTATGCAGTGTGATTAAGGCGATGAATGGCCCCATGCCTGCGGTCGCAACGACGATATATGTAAGGGAAGACCGTACCGCGAATGTGCAGAAACTTGCCGGGATGTTGGGGGTTCATTTGTACTATGTCGATCCCGGGTTTGATACGTTAGGACATGATGGCCTTGCTCGGTACTGTCGCGGGGAGGTTAAGGAAGGTACCGGGGCCGGCGGTGCGATGTTTATGGCCTATATGATGGGGTTTACTCAGGATCAGATCCAGAAAAAGATCATTGAGACCGTTCTGGCGTACAGCTGATCAGGCTAAATACTCATTTTATCATAATTAGTTGAGAACAATGCTTCCCATCTGCGTAGTCAATAATTATGGGCAGTTCAACCATCTGATACACCGTGCATTGAGAGATCTGGATATCGAAGTGGCGATGGTTCCCAACACGACTCCGAAAGAGGAGATTGCGGCACGGTACCGTGGAATTATTCTCGGCGGCGGTCCTGCGATCGAGCGTGCCGGGACATGTGCTGAATATCTGGATCTGGGGCTCCCCGTTCTTGGGATCTGTCTTGGTCTTCATATCATCGCGAAAAAATTTGGTGGCGATGTTCATCCCGGAAAGTCCGGGGGCTATGGCTCAGTCGAAGTCCACATTTCTCATCACGATGATATCTTATCAGGATACCCCCAAAAAATTCCGGTCTGGGCATCACATGCTGACGAAGTAAGCAGGATACCAGAAGGTTTTACCTTGCTTGCCAGTTCCGGTATCTGTGAGGTGGAGGCTATTGCGTGTCCTCAAAAAAAGATTTACGGCCTTCAGTGGCATCCTGAGGTAAGCCATACGCTGGATGGGAAAAAAGTTTACGAGAATTTCAACGCGATCTGTAATGACTGATAGCAGTAATTAAAGATGTTTTTTGAAAATGTTCAGCAGCTGAGCCGGACATTTTCCGGAAAAAGCCGGAAAATATTTGTCAGTCTTTTTAAGTGGACGACGGGGGGAAAGGGATGCCTTTCCCATCATGTCTTGCGTGCGGGCGTAGTACAGACTTACACCAATCCGGGCCCAATATGGCCTCTGATCACTCATTTTCAGATCAAAAAGAAGCCCGTATCGGCCTCCGTTTAAAAATAAGCCCAAATAAGCTGTATTTTGGCAATCGGACGAAATAAATCGTTTACATAAACGCGTTTTGAGGCCATTTCTCAGGCTCGGATAGGTTTTCTGTTGGTGATTAAAATGATTGCTGCCAGAACGCGAATATGGGGCTGCAAAGGGCATTATATGGGGGTCAATTTGGGCTTATTTTGGTAAATGAGGACATATATGGGCACGGAATTTCAGGAAGTGGGATCGGACGATATTACGGGTCCGGATTTGCCAATGAACGGGTATTCGGGGAGAACATTCTACTACGGGGAAAACGCAGGTGAGGGTGCGTTCCTTCGCGGTTGAAACTCCACGCGAAGCACCGGTCGAAAAACCGGAATAATGATAGCACCTCCCCTGCACTTTGAGCTTAAGGGAGGGTCGGCTATATTTTTTGAGGAGCGTGATGTGGGTAATCATGATGAGATGCAGGGGCGATCTTTTTTGAACAGTGTCGGATCGTTTTTTTTTCGGAAAAAGCCGGGCACGGTTACTGAAATTTCTTAAAAAAAAAGTTTAATGAGGTTACCGGATTTTTTTAAAACAAATGATTATTCACTATTTGATAGTTTTCTGATCACATATCGACAATATCGCAGAAATGCGTCGCCAAATGGAATCCTTTAACTGAGTGCAAATGGTTGTGTGAATAGTATCTTTCTCCAGACTCAAAACAGACTATTCCTTTTGTGGTATGGTACGTCAAAAAAATCTGGCACTACAAACATCCCTATAAACCACTTTTTTTTTCTGATGGCACGATCGCCCTATTTGGTTGTTAGTTTTAGTACTTCGCGAATTTCAGATTGGATCAATAACGCCCAGAAATCGGTGTTGGTTATGTAAAAATTGGGACTGCAACCTATATTTCTCATTTTTTTGGATATACCCTAAATCCGGATTCGGACCATAGTCGCATCCCGCGGTCCGATCATGTACCAGACATTCATCCGGTTGGCTAAAAATACACTCTCTCTAGAATGCCGCTAAAGATGAAATATAATCCCTTGAATATTGATCGGTTTGGGATTTTCGCCGCAAATCGCGGGAATAATTTCCGCGGTGGACAAAATAGTTCCAGTGTTGTGTTCACCACTGGCCCCTGATAGGAAAAAAAGCCTGTTTCGGCCCCGGATTGAATAGCGGGACTGCGTGTCCAGAAAATATTTGGTTTTTCCTGTGTCTGGGTGGATGGTCGTTCAATGCTTATGGAGGAGAATCCGGAGAGGTCCCGAGACTTCACGTTTTCAGACAGGGGCTATCATTCATCATACTATGTACTTGGTACGGGACGTCAGTTTTTTTACAACCAAAACCGAATGGGTGATTATGATAGAGAGAACTGTTTCATACGGACTGCTGTTTCTGGGTTTGTTATTTCTTCTTGTGGCGCCGGCAATGGCGGATATTACTACAATTTCTCAGGGAAACACGGTATTCATCGGTGAACAGAATCTCAACATAGCTAACGCAATGGGGACTGACACGCAGATTGGCTGGTGGGCATCAGGCGCAGCCATAACCACCACATCACCCGCGCAGTTATTGCCGGCAACATCACCGTTTTCAGTTTCTCCTTCAACGTTCGGTCAGTATACTGGCGTGTGGTACCGGCTTACTTCCCAGGGAAAGCCGGATGGCGTTGCCTTCATTGTCGCCGACCCCTCCCTGGATATACGGGTAGAAGATACAACAGTAAATGTCGATGTTACCAACCATTGGGTTCCCCGAGGGGACGATATCAGGTTCAGGATCGATACCAACCTTAATGCAATCTCCACTCAACGAGGTACTCCCGTTCCAATAACGATAAAAGTGCAGTCTCCTGATGGAGGTGTTTATTCAGCCCTTGTTAATGAAGCCGGAACACCTGCACCTCTTGAAAATATCGGAGTAACAACATCACCTTTCTATTATTTAGCCACCCCGGTATGGTACACCGGTAATTCAATATACCCTGTAGGGTCCTATACGATATGGGCTGAATGCGATGCGAACAGTATGAAGGATAATTACGGTGTAACCGGTAAGACGATAAGCGAACAGACCAGTCTCCTCGACCAGGATCAGAATCCATTAATCTCCGTGAATGTTCCGACAACAAGTCAGACAAACCAGATCGCTGCTACCACTCCAATGCAAACTCCCATAATCGTTACGACTACGATCACCAAAACCCCCACAACTCCACAAATATCTCCTATTGCCACGAGTCCCTCTATTGTCGCAACGACAGCGCCTGTGGCTGCCGTTTCAACGTCACTTGCCGCTGTGGAAACAACCTCCACAAAATCAGGAGGATTTGGTGCAGTTCTGACGTTGATATCCCTTTGTTCTTTCGCCGCTGTTGTTATCCTTAAAAAACAGCATTAACCTGTTTTTTTCCGATGTACATAACATTTTTATCCGTTGTTTCTCCATATCCGATGTATGAATGTTGTTACTGCAGTTATCAAAGGACGTCACAGTGTGCGGAAGTTCAAACCGGATCCGGTTGATGAAGCCTTTATCCATGATGCCATCGAATGCGCGGTTCATGCGCCAACCGCTATGAACCTCCAGCCGTGGCAGATTGGGGTAATACGCTCAAAGGACCTGCTTGAAAAAATCGCCGGTCTCACGGATCACGGAAAATTCATTGCAGACGCCGTGGTGTGTTTTGCTGTTTTTGGCGAGTGGAATGCAAAATATTATCTTGAAGACTGTTGCGCCGCCACCGAGAACCTGATCCTCGGACTTCAGGCCTATGGTGTGGGTTCCTGCTGGGTTGCAGGGGATAAAAAAGAGTACGCGGATGCCGTTCGTAAACTCCTGAATGTCCCGGAGAAATATACTCTTGTCGCATTGGTTCCCGCAGGATTGCCACAGGATATTTCTCTTACTTCAAAGAAAGACACAAAGAAAGTAGTATTTTTTGACAGATTCGTGCAGGCATAATCTCCATAATTCTATTTTTCCCACTCGTTTTCGTCAGACTCTCTTGGCATTGTGTACACTTTCTGTCCTCGCAATCCTTAAGCATCCCCTGCATCCCATCAATATTTATGAAAAAGGTGGTCCTGCAGGTTGCACTCGATCTTCTTGAGCTTAAACGGGCTGTGCAAATCGCAAAAGAGGCACTCGTCGGGGGAGCGGATTGGATTGAAGCCGGGACACCGCTTATCAAGAGCGAGGGGATGCAGGCTATCCGAACCTTACGCGAGCAGTTTCCTGATACCGTTATCGTTGCAGATATGAAGATTGCAGACACCGGTACCATGGAAGTCGAGATGGCAGCAAAAGCTGGGGCCAATATCATCTGTATTCTTGCTGATGCAGATGATGCCGTTATTGCAGAAGCCGTGCGCTCCAGCCGGTTGTACGGGACAAAACTGATGGCAGATCTGATCAATGTCCACGATCCCGTTGCTCGTGCCTGCACACTTGAAAGTATGGGTGTGGATATTATTGCCGCCCATGTGGGGATCGATCAGCAGATGATCGGTAAGACCACACTATCTCTTCTCAAAGCCATTCGGGGAGAAATTCATATTCCGGTTGCTGTTGCAGGCGGGCTTGATGCCGCAACTGCCAGCGAAGCCGCGTGTCATGGGGCAGATATTGTGATCGTTGGCGGCTGTATCGCCCGCTCTGCCGATGTAACCGGATCGACACAATTAATCCGTCATTCTATTGATGGACCTTCCATTCAGTTCCAGGAAAAAAAGAGCTTGGATGAAGAGATTTATTCGCTTTTTATGCAGGTGTCAACACCTAACATCAGCGATGCAATGCACCGGAAGGGTGCACTCCCGGGACTGGTCTCGTTCTGCGGCAAGGTGAAAATGGCAGGCAAGGCTGTAACAGTACATACTATTGCCGGTGACTGGGCAAAACCGGTCGAAGCAATTGAGATCGCGGAACCTGGCAGTGTTATTGTGATTAATAATGATGGCGGTGTCCGTGTCGCGCCATGGGGAGAACTTGCAACATTAAGCTGCATGAAAAAAGGGATCGCCGGTGTCGTGATTGACGGGGCAGTACGTGACATCGATGATATCCGTGCGATGAAGTTTCCCCTGTTTGCCCGGGCCATTGTGCCCAATGCCGGAGAACCCAAAGGATTCGGGGAGATCAACGCAGAGATCCAATGCTGCGGACAGTATATTCATCCGGGGGACTGGGTTGTAGGTGATGAAAGTGGTGTCGTGGTGATCCCCCGTGAACGGGCATATGAAATTGCCCGCAGGGCGCTTGAAGTCAAAAAAACCGAAGCCAGAATCAGAGAGGAGATCCGTCGGGGCAGTACACTATCAGCAGTTTCGGAACTGATCAAATGGGAAAAGAAATGAGTGTGAGTCTAATGAAAGACCGTGTGCTCCAGCAGAGTCGAACCCGATGAAAGGATTTTTTCGATTGCATCATCTACCTGATCGACGCGGAGGATGAGTACCGCGGCCTTTTTGCCTGAATAGGCATAAGAATATTCGATATTTATACCGGAGTCCCCCAGAACCTTTGCGATCTCAAAGAGTCCTCCGGGTTTGTCTTTCATTTGAACGGCGATCACATCGGTGAAGGCGACATTGAAACCAAGCGAGGACAATTTTTCATACGCTTTTTCCGGGTGATCTACCAGTGCCCGGATAACACCAAATCCGTTTGCTTCGGCAATGCTGAATGCAAGGATATTGATATTCTCTTCACCCAGTGCTTGGGCAACCGATGCCAGTCTGCCCGGGCGGTTTTCTGAGAATATTGAGATCTGTTTAATGACGTACTTTTTCGTGTCCATGTTATAACGACCTCTTATCAATCACTTTCTTGGATTTCCCTTCAAACCGTGGTAATGATCCCGGCTCCACAAGTTCAACGTCCACGGCAACGTTCAGCGCATTCCTGAGTCGGTGTTCTACTTGCTGTCGGATCTGCATCAGGTCAGTAATCTTGTCACTGAATGATCCTCTTGTCAGTTCAACCTTCACGAGCATGTTATCCAGTGCGCCAGTCCGCTCGATAACGATCTGGAAATGCTGACCTACTTCGGGAATTGACATCAGGGTGTATTCTACCTGTGATGGAAATACGTTGATGCCCCTGATGATCAGCATATCGTCTACTCGCCCCTGTATCCTTTTGATCCGAGGATGAGTTCTGCCGCAGGGACAGGTGTCATCTTCAACCGACGAGATATCTCCAATACGGTAACGGATCATCGGCAGGGCCTCTTTCTGGAGCATCGTGAGAGTAAGTTCACCTTTTTCACCGGGTTCAAGTTGTTCACCGGTTTTAGGATCGATAACCTCCACCAGCGCTATGTCCGACCAGACATGGAATCCGTTTTGTTCGGCGCATTCCGTAAACATTGGCCCGGAGAGTTCGCTTGTCCCATAGATATCATATGCCTTTATCCCCAGCCAGTTTTCTATCCTAGTACGCATTCCTTCTGTCCAAGGTTCTGCGCCGAGAATCCCTGTTTTGAGCTGGGTGTCCTTTCTGATATCGATGCCCATCTTTTCTGCAACTTCTCCGATATGAAGCAGGTATGATGGAGTACAGGCGATTGCCGTTACTTCAAGATCCTGCATCAACTCAATCTGTCGCCCGGTATTTCCGACACTTGTCGGGAGCACGGTTGCACCGATGAACTCCGCCCCGTAGTGCATGCCAAGGCCACCGGTAAACAAACCATACCCGTAACTGACTTGGATGACATCACCTCTGCCAAGGCCAATTGCAGTAAGCCCCCGGGCAAGTGACGTGCTCCAGTTGTCGATATCCTTCTGGGTATATCCTACCACAGTGGGCTTTCCCGTCGTCCCTGAGGATACATGATATCGTACGAGTTCTTCCTGGGTGGCCGTGAAGATCTTGTTGGGATAATTATCCCGGAGATCCCCCTTGAACATAAACGGAAGTTTTGTTACATCCGATAACTCTCTGATGTCATCCGGATGGACTTTCTGCTCTTTCATACGGTCATGATAAAATGGAGAGAAACTATAGTGCCGGCATATGAGACTTTTTAATAATTTGTACTGCATCTTCCGGAGATCCGCTTTTGGCAGCTCTTCAATCCTCGGGTCCCAGAACTGCATCAGATATTCCCCCGTCGATCGATAACCCGTTTGGCTTTCCCCTCAAATCTGGGCAGCGAACCTGGTTCGACCAGTTTTACCGTAGTCCTCAGCTCAAGGGTGTCATGCAGTTCTTTTACCACTTTTTTTTGAATCCTGGCAAGATCTGCAAGTTCCCCGCTGAAATGGCTCCTGTTGATCTCAACTTCCACGGTCATCTCATCCAGATGATTGATTCTGTCAATATATACCATAAACTGATTGCCCACTTCCGGGATCCTGAGCAGCACGTGTTCAATTTGGGACGGGAATACGTTGATGCCACGGATAATCAACATATCATCGCTTCTTCCACTCAGTCGTGCGATCTTTTTCCCCCGGCCGCAGAGACATCCCTCTTCAATGAGCATGGTGACATCACCAGTCCGGTAACGTATGAGTGGCATGGCCTCCTTGACAAGGGGTGTCACAACAAGTTCCCCCCGTTCCCCGTCTGAAAGACGTTCCCCGGTTTTTGGATTAATAATTTCGACAAGGTAACTGTCGTGCCATATATGGAGGCCATCCCGTTCGGGACATTCGAATGCGACACCCGGGCCAAAAAGCTCGCTCAAACCGTAAGAGTCATAAGCCGTAAGTCCAAGGCGTTTTTCAAGGGTATATCTCATAGTATCTGACCAGGGTTCAGCACCAAAGATACCGGTTTTCAGACTTTCAAGGGTTTCACCCATCTCTTCGGCGACTTCTGAAAGATGCATCGCATAACTTGGTGTACAGTGGATGGTGGTCACTCCGAAATCACGGATCATTTCGATTTGCCTGCGGGTATTTCCCGTCGCGCTCGGGATCACGGTCATTCCGATTTTTTCTGCCCCGTAATGAAAACCCAGTCCTCCGGTAAACATCCCGTAGTTAACCATATTCTGGAATACGTCGTTTTCTCCGATACCAATCATAGTCATATTGCGGGCGATAAGGTTCGCCCATGTATCCAGATCCCGATGAGTATACCCCACAACCGTAGGTTTTCCAGTGGTCCCGGATGTTGTGTGGATTCTTACAATCTCCCGTATCGGAACTGCAAAAAACCCGAATGGATACCCGTCACGGAGATCCTGTTTTTTCGTGAAGGGAAGTTTCTGGATATCATCAAGTGTTTTGACATCTGATACCGCTATCCCGACATTGTCAAACTGCTTTCGGTAAAATTCAACCTGTTGTACAGCGTGAAGGGTTTTTTTCAGGCGTTTGAGCTGAAGAGCTTGGAGATCGGCAGGATTCAGCGTCTCTATTTTTTTGTCCCAGAACATCCACAACACCTGTTATGCTATTGCATGACACTATATCTTTGGCACGTTATATCCTTTATACCTCATCATTCATATCCCTGCATTATGAACAATAGATTTTCTCAAATAATATGATTTTTTTAAACCCCAAAAAGTCCGTGGCAACACAATGCCTGACTTCATCGTTCAATTGTAATGTCGAAAACTTTGCAACAATCAGAGCGAGAATAAAAAAAGTGTGAATATGCGAGCAGGTTTTCGAATATTATCGTAACGATCTAAATCGTCCTGTTACCCGGATCATCCTGTGACGTACCGGGATACAGATGTTGATCATTGTGCTCATGAACGTTTCTAAAAAATCAGTTGGTATTTACAGATATTGCGAGGATTTCAACAGGGTCCTAATCTGAAGATTTTAATATGGATAGGTTCCTTATGAACAAACATCTTCAGCGAACTAAAGTGACCACTAACTAAAACGATGCCTTAATCAAGGGGAAAATGGCACTTATTAGATTAATTCAAGCATTTCGTGTGGGTTTTTATGTCAAGAGCGATTCCCTGGCTGGCAGTGTATGGCTTTGGTGCCCATATCAAGTCCACACAAAAAAATTTAATCATTCTCAATAAGGGAATTGTTGAAGAGTACCCTCTTGAGGAAGTCCATAATCTTCTCATTGTAGGCGGTCACACCCTGAATTCGACTACAGTTTTTCATCTGCTAAAAAATGGGTCTTATCTCTCTTTTTTTGAACCTGACGGTACACCTGTTGGGATCATACGACCATACGGAGATTTTGGTGACAAGGAGATTCAAAACCTCCAGGAAGATTTACCTCGTCATCGGTATGCAACTATGATAGCAAAGGCCTCCCTTCGATCCCGTCTTATTGCAATTGAGCAACTTCAGGATCAGCAGGGAAAAGAAATTGTATATGCAGGAGAACTGCAGGTTCTTCATAATGCCCTTAATGAACTCGAATATCTTGTTAAACTGGATGAAATCCGACGTTTGTCAAATCTTACAACTGATATGTATTATGAAATCCTTTCACGGGATATTCCGGAATGTTTTAATTTCAGGAGGCGTACTGTGCGGCCACAGTGCGATCCGGTCAATGCTATGCTCTCGTTTGGCTATGCAATGCTCTATGGGAATTGCAGTGTTTCGGTAATTGGCGCTCGGCTGGATCCAGACCTTGGTCTCTTGCATGAGGGGTCCGGTGGACTTGTGCAGGATTTTATCGGACCATTCAAGGCGGAAATGATCGATTCTGTAGTATGCAGTACTGCTCAGGACTCTCTTAAACCCGGTGACTTTGAGCTGACATCATCACGGTGCATGCTTTCAGATGTTTTGGTAAAAAAACTCATCTCCGCATTCAAAAAGTCTATTGATAATCAGAAAATTGATCGTCAGGTAAATAATTTTTTAAAGGCGATACAAAAAACGGAAGATTTTACAGTGATGTACTGATTCTCCCATCATTTTTGATGATCGAGAATTCATCATAGGTTCGTACCATAATTTCCGTGGTTTTTACGTCCCGTATAACCGCCCGGGGACACCCGTAGAGCATCGAAATGAATTTTTCAAGTATTATCGGATCCGCGCTTGCAAAGATCTGCACTTTCCCGTCAGTAAGGTTCATAACCGTTCCGGTCACGCTTAAATCCATGGCGATTTTTCTTGCACAGGCACGGAATCCCACTTTCTGTACTCTGCCTGTGATAATGATCTCAAGGGTTTTCACTCTTGCATCCCCTGCATAATCCTGATTGCCAGTCCCAGTTCATTAAAAACATCATTTCTGAGGGCGGATTGCCGGATATTTGTTGCTGCATCTATCGCATCGTCAAGAATATCCTGCCCAGCGCTCTCGTACCCTGCAGAATACAATTTCATTGCCATGTCGCACCGCACATATGCTCGTTTTGAAAGAGGTCTGATAATTCCTGATTCTTTTATTGCATTGTTTAACATCCGTTTTGCCGTTTTCAGATCGTCTTTGTCCCGAAAAAGAATGGAAAGCTTGCAGAACAAAAATGCGCGTTTCCCTCGATCAGTGACAGAACGAACAGTCCTTTCAAGTGCTATAATCTGACTTGGTTGGTGTCCTTCATTGACTACCTTATTCGAGAATACCGTAATTTTTGCATACAGCGTGTTCTTTTCTGGTGCATCCTCATAACCTATCTGGGACAGGCGATACTGACGCAATTCATCATCCTCAATTTGACTAAGGATTTCAGCAGATTTTTTCAGATACTGTGATTTTTCCTGTTTTACCGAGAGATCGGACAATACATTGGCGATTTCATCGCGGATTGTATCAGCAATATGCTGGAGGTTTATGATTTTTGCCAGTTTTTCTACCCTATTTAAGAGGATCAGAGGCATCTCATCATCACAGATCTGTACCGCAAGCGGTACTATTTCTAAAATGAGCAGTGCCTGATCGTACGGGGAGTCAACATTTTCAATTGCCTCTGAAATATGGCGTATGGCTGTTTTGCGCCTGTCTTTATCTTCACGTATCATAGAGTATGCAGAAATAAGTGCTTTGACATACTCTACGGGGTCAGATAATTTTGCGATGACCTCTAATACCAGACTTGTCCGCGTGTCCTCAGTCAGGATATCTTTCATGCTGACAATGGCAAACACAATCTGGCGGCGTGCAACAGTATCTTTGTCAGATTCGACGATATGCAGTCTTTTCAATCCCTCATCCAGACAGAATTTTGCTTTTTCCGGGTTGAGATCACGGTATCTGATTGTTAAATCTGCCAGAACCAGTATTTTTTGGTACTCTACGGAAAGTTTTGGTATGGCTGAAAAAACCTCATCCAGAATTATATGAGCACATTTTTCCTCATGTATCTGAATCGCCGAATCTGCAAGCGTGCATAGGCCATTGAGTCGTACGAACGGATCACGTGTCAGATCAAGGAAGTTGTGTATCAGATCAATAATTTCCATTGATGAGCGCACCCGGTAGTGCGTCTGGAGGATATATGCCAATATTTCGTAGGGATCTGCAGAATCCGGATGGACGAGATCATCATTAAGGTTTGCGACAATTCGGGACATCATGGCATTGCGCTCCATGGGGTCCTCAATCTCGATTGAATATAATGCCAATGGGAGAATATAATCCGTGCAGGCACTCTTCTTTGAAGAAAAGAGAATGATATCTATCATTCCGGCAATTTTCAGTGATATCTGGGATTTTTTAATCTCTGATTTTAATAACTGCAAACCCTTTTTAAATGATTTTAACGGAATATTTCTATGCGACCGGCTTTTCTGCGAGGTGGTGTCTTGTATAATATCACATCCAATCCTGACAAATGACTCCGCGATGCGTTCACATAACTGCATCCGTATGGAGGGGTCTTCAATATCCTGTGCAATCCGGTATGCATCATCAAGGGCTTCAGGAACATGTTTGCCGGTTGCATATTTTATAACACCCTCGATAATGTTTGTCATCGCATAGGGGACAAGGCTGGGATCCAGCAGCGAACTGCTCCATGTTCGCATCCGCAAAAGAAGATCAAGATCTCCCTGTGATGCAGCAAGAAGTGCAGCGTCGTCAATTATGCTGCTCAGCGTTGCAGATCGGGTTGTCTGCCCCTTAATCAGACAGGTGATTCCAACTGCTTGCTGGAGAAAATCCCGGTTTCCGGTCCGGACCCCAATCTCTGCAAGTTTCATGACGACTGTCGAAATTGCCTCTTCCCGTGTAGATTGATTCTGAATCGATTTTGCAAGATCCACCAGAATCGAAGAATCCCACGAATCAAGAAATCCCCGGTTTATCAAAGTTGTAATACTATCGAGGATAAGGGCATCACACCCGGGATAGAAGGTCAGGAGCTGTTTTAATGAATTACAATGTTTTACAATATCCGCAAACGGTGTCGCATGACATATTTGGTGAACTGCCTGGTACATTGCATCAGAAAAAATTGCAGGGTCTGTTTTTTCGAAAATCTCTTTAAATTGGGAGGATTGTTGATCATGAGAAATGCATTCCTCTATTAATTTTGCCAGGCAATTACAGTACTGCGGTAAAATTTCTGTCGGCTGTGTTATTTTCCTGAATAAATTGATGGCATTATCAAGATCTCCCGTAAGCAGCATTATTTGTAAAAACTGGAGATAGATCCGTATGGACTCTAGGCTGTCACAGTTTTTTTCAATAAATGGTACCAACGTCACCAGAACCTTGGATGAGTGTGAATGCCTGGCAATTGTGTTCCCCGCATGAATAATCTCCCTGACCGGATATTTTTTCTCTGATGGAAGATATCGGAGAAATTCAATTGCATCTGAAAGGTACCACGGGTCCCCGGATCGTTCTGCTTTTATGAGAAGATTCTGTATAATAATTCCACTGGCAAAAGGAAATTCCTTGGAAAGAAAATTCAGATTATCGTTGATCAGATCTTTATTTTTTTCACAATCAAGAAGTTTTTCGGTGAGGGCACTGATTATATCCCCCGTTATCTCATCCGGCAGAGATTTGAAATTGAATATAAATACGCGGATCTCCAGTAAGTCCTTCACAAATGTCGATTTTACACTTCTGTTGATGATATCGGCAAGGCACTCTCTTCTCCTGAGTTTCTGGCGAATCATTGCTGCAAGGTGTATACTTTCCAGAAAGAGACTCATATCTTCTTTTTGGATAGCAATGGTGGCCAGTGCCTGTGCTATTCCCGCATGCAGTACCGCACGTTTTGATATATCTGTAATTTCACCTATGAGATCTCGTGCATGGTGCAGAACGAGAATATTGTCACTCATTACTGTCCATCTGCTAATTCGGGGGATGCATTCGATAATTGAATCTGACCGGTACTTCCTGAAGGTAATCTTGTTCAGTACTGATAATCCCTGTTCTATATATGTTGGATCTGATTCAGAAATACCCGTTGAAATGAGCGTCTGTGCTATAAATGCAATAATCTGCGATTGCAAACTTTTTTTCCCCAGTCTTTTCGGGAGTTCGAGAACCGCATTAAACCATCGTATATCTCTGGTTGTAATATAATGTTTTAAGATTAGAGAAAAGAGATCTTCAGCACCCTCTTCCGGGATATCATGGAGTACTGATAATAGATCCGGTTTATTTTTACGGAATGCATATTCCACAATGACTGAATTCACGGTACGTTGCGTCAGTGTTCGTGCATGTTTTCCCTTAAACCGCGATGCATCAATCACAATAGCATCGATCTCTTCTCCGTCATCCGCGGCGAGTGCTCGTTTTATCCTTTCGGTAACTGATGCAGACAAAATCATTTTTATACCATTTGTTTGCAGATATGAATGGGCAAAGTCAAATTAATCAAAATAGTAGATATAATTTTTGTTTTGAGTAAACGGCAAATTTACTCTTATTTTAACTTTAAAAAGAATATTTCATGAAATCTGGATTTTAAATGGTTTTTTGCGTTCGATGACTTTTATGGTCTATTCAAATCTGGTTTTCCCTTTTTTATTATGTAAAAAAAAACCCTGGTATGATAACATCACGTCTCATTTTTTAAGATGATCTGCTCTGTCAGGGTGCAGTCCCGAGAATTTCAGATGCAGACTTTTTTATTTCCTGAAACAGGGCTGAGCCTGCTGTAATGTCATCGGCATCAACCATGATACGGATGAGTGGTTCAGTACCGGATGCCCGGATTAAAGCCCATGAATTGTCCCTCTTGATTTTCAGACCATCGGTATTATCAATGGATTCCAGAGCGTATCTTTTCTTAAGCTGTTCGATGAGCAATGATCCGTGCGCGGTTAAGATCTTCTCCTTTATCATATACCGCTGGGGTAACTGTCCGACAAGCGATGAGAGACACTGACCGGTCGTAGAGAGAAGTGAGACCATCGTTGCAGCGGTCATTCCCCCATCGCGGCAGAACTGGTGTTTCGGGAAAATCAAACCCCCGTTGCCCTCCCCCCCAAACACTACTTGTTTACCATTTTCGATAAGTTCCCGCATGGTACGGGCGACATATATGCTTCCGACAGGTGTATACTGAACTGTGCATCCTGCCGCGATGGTTACCATTTCAACCATCTGGGATGTACTGACCGGTGTAACGATAGTGCCCTTCGCGTTCCTGCAGATATGCTGTGCAATCAGTGCAAATTCCTGATTTTCTTCCACGAAGGATCCTTTTTCATCAATAAATACCGCACGATCTGCATCCCCGTCATGGGCTATACCAAATGCTGCGTTACTCGCCAATACCAGTGCGGCCAGTCCTTTCAGGCCCTCCGGGGAAGGTTCCGGTAAGCGTCCGGGAAATGTCCCGTCCATAATACCATTAATGGTGAGAACCCTGCATCCCAGTGCCTGAAGAATTGCCGGCGTTGTCTGGCAGGCTGGACCAGAGCCGGGATCAACCACGACCGTCATACCTTTGCCGGGCTTTCCTGCAAACTGGCTGGTAATGGCATGAACATAGTCATCACTCAGATGAGGTGCTGCCATTTCCTTCCCGACCTGATCCCAGGGTTTGATCGGTACAGATTGGTCTGACAAGAGCCCTTCGAGCCGGATGGTTTCTTCATCTCCCATCTCGGTACCGTCAGGTTCGATAATTTGGACACCATTGTACTCCGGGGGATTGTGAGAGGCCGTGATCATTGCTCCTCCATCATAGTGCTCCTTTACGATATACTGTAGGGCCGGTGTCGGGAGTACTCCGCAATCGACAACCTCACACCCTGTAGAAAGAAGCCCTGCCTTGAGAGCGTCGGCTAGTGCCGGGCCGGAGGTCCGGGTATCCCGGCCCACTGCGATGGATCCAGGTCTCATCGTTCCAAGGGCCTCGCCAATACGGAGTGCAAGTTCCGGGGTAATTTCTTTTCCGACAACACCCCGCACGCCGTTTGTTCCAAACAGCTGTTTCTGCATCTTTTTTATTGTCATCTTCGTTTAGATCATCGGGTTTTTTTATTTTAATAGTCTTCGAACAGCTGTAATGAGGAAATAACCTGATCAACCGTTGGGTTCCTCAGCACACAGGTGTCGCTGGGGAGATCGCCCAGGACAATCTTCGGGAAATCGCGTGTTTTGAATCCTTCGACAACTGCAAAATCTACGCCATCACTTTTGAAAAAGTTCAGGATCTCATCAATATTGATGGTATGGAGAGCAATGACCGATTTACACGAATCAATTCCTACCGAAACATCGGCCCCGTTTTCAAAAAATATTGTTGTGTCTTTTTCATCATCCAACCAATAGTCATGATCCCCAAGGTGTTTTATTACACCCACGCGCCCTCGTGATTTAAGCACCGGAATGAGATTCCTGATAAATGTGGTCTTTCCGGTGTTTGCCCGTCCTGTAACCTGAATAATTTTCATGGCTGATTTCAGTCCCTTGGGTGATTGGGTGATGATATATCATCGGGTTGAACGTCATTATCCCGGGATTCGGATTTACCCCGTGAGGGTGTACCAATTGAATTCAACGTGGTATCTGTCATATTTTCATCAACGGGATCTTTTCTTTGTAGGGGTTCAGGGCGCGATTGTACCTTTTCTGATGCAATTTCTGGAGGATAATCCTGAATGATATCTGGTGTAATTCCCGGATTTTCTTTAAGGTTATCAGATAGACCTGTGGAATGTTCATCTTCCAAGTGCATCTTCATGGACTTCGTTTCAGGTGTTGCTTCATCCTCTGCCCGTGTCTTAAGGATTGTCTTTGCGGTTTCCCCTACACTTCTCATCACACTGGTGATCCGGTCTTCGATATCGATCTCTTCGTCAATATCAAGCGTTGTCCCCTCGACTTCCAGCAAAAAACGTGAAACCTCGCTTGCCTCAAAAAGGAGATCATCCAGTTCATCCGTTGTGAAAAATCCGCACATTGCTCCGTAGAAAAACGTGGCACTCGCTTTTCTTACCTTTTTCTTAAATGAGTGACGGGCCTGGTTTACTGCTTGGGGGGTATACGTGTCCTCCATGAAGGGGACCAGTTCCGGAAGGTGCTTCCCAATGAATGTCATCTCGGCACCACCGGACGTGCGGAAATCCGTGCATAATCGCGCAAGTGCCCATTCACGGGCTGTAATATAGGTGCGTTTACGCAGGAACTGGTTGACTTTTCGGTATGTTGCGCCGTCTACTTTTTTAAATTTTTTATACTTGTTAATCTCCTGCTGAATAACCGAGTCATCCATGGTATATCCTCTTTAAGGTCTTTGATTTAATGCCTGCTTGATGCAGTTCCTCTCAATCTGTTTAAAGATTAGGTCTTTTTGTATATAGCAGCATATGGTTTATTTGAAGTCAAAATACAGAAAATTGTGAGTGTTCTGATTATTTTTCTTCACTAGACGTATTGATTTGAGATTAATCACGGAAATTTTTCAAAGAGTATTTTCTTCATAAAACATAAAATAGGATAAGATCTTATCTCACGGATCTTTAGGTCTATCGAGTGGTGTTTTCATTTTTTGGAGGCTGTTAAACTCATTAAAAAATAAGTATTCTCCTTTCGAGGGCTCCAGCATAGTGTGCTTTCCAACCCCTTTGCCAGGCATTTCCTTCGATAATGTAACACGTGTCAAAAAGTTGATGAAAAATCCGGAAAATCGGATTTCTAGAGAGCCATTTCTTGGAATAGGACCCGTATTTTCTTCTGAAAATAATTCATACTGATTATGGAACCGTCACTCATTCATCCAGCTCTTTTTATCCCTGATCTGTATTTCCACTGCCATCTTCTCCCATAATATCCCGGAGGTAATGTTTCATCTTTGAGCCTGGACTTGTTTTTGAAACATTGGGTGGAATGGTATCATTTGGCTTCGTGATTTCAGTACTCTTGTCATTTGTAGCGTGTATAGTCATTTCAGATTGTACATTACTGTTTTGCGCCACAAAGCTCTCCAGTGCCAGACGAGGGATGCGCCAGGCGCGATAGGAGATTTTGGTTCCTGAAAGTTTTCCGGTTCGGAGCCAGTTGTGCACCGTTTTCTGGTGGACGCCAAGGATCTCTGCCACTTCTTTTGGAGTAAGAAACTGAGTGTCCGTGGTCATAGTGTATTACCAATAGTTCCCTTTACTTACATAAATAGTTCATTTCATCAACTTTTTTGTTATCCAGAATATCAGGATTTATAAAACTCCTGGACTACAATAAGGATAGTGAGATTATAGAGAAATCGCATGATTTATTTTTAATAAGCAATTAATGGTTAAAGGTTTTTTTCTGTAACGGAATTTTTTAGACCGTCCTGAAATAGAACACCTAACTAATGCGAATCTTCTCTTCGTTGAGTCCACAATTTTTTGGGGCTCAACTGCGTCATAAGGGTCTACAAAGCAAAATCCTTTCAAGAACCGGAGGATGGGATGAGCCCCGGTGCTGGGGTTTGGCATTTTTGGAATCGTTTGATGAGGAGAGATGTATTCGAGCATCTTTGATCAGTTTGATGGATAACCTGGTAAAAACGATTTGCCGGTATGCTGACTGTATATTTTTCCGTCGTTTTTAGTCGCATTACCCGGTCAGAGGAACTGTAATCGTTCATTTTAATATGTTCGTGTATGGATCAATTTAGACAAGGTCCTCGTTTTTTACTTGATAATAGAATGTAGGTTTCAGAAGCACCTGCAGATATTTTTTTCATAATGAGTTAACAACCGACAAAACTTTGGGGTAAAATTATTATTTGTGACTGTCAGGTATAAAATCCTCACAGATTGCATCCCGAGGCAAATCTCACGGGTAATGGTATAATCTGATGCCGAATGCAAAAAATCCCTGTTTCAGGCAAAATTTGCAAAAATTACTAACCAAAAACGAGCGATTAAAACTATCAAAAACATTATCCCATTTAGATGTTATTATTTTACTAAAAGGCAAGACTTATGATAAAAATTGGTTATGTCCGGGTTTCCCGGGAGGATCAGAATGTCGAGAATCAAATTAAGGTACTTCTTGATGAGGGACTTCCCAGGGAATCGATCTATGTGGATCACATATCGGGAATCTCCACAATGCAGGAGCGTGAAGGGTTTGCCCGGATGATGCAGTTCATCCGGGACCATGTCGGGGAGCGTATCACTCTGTATGTATTTGAAATTTCACGATTGGGACGGTCATTTCTTGACACCCTCAATATGGTTCGCACACTTGAAGAGTCTGGTATCCGTGTCTGGTCGTTATCCCCCGCCGAATCATGGAGTAGGATTGATGACAAAAAACTCCGGGATCTTATGCTTTCTATCTTTTCATGGGTTGCTGATCGGGAACGGGAAAACCTGATAGAACGAACAAAACTTGGTCTCGCCCGGGCTAAGGCTGAAGGGATAACACTGGGCAGGCCGAAACGGATTATTCCATGGAAGCGCGTCGCGGAATTACAGGAAAAAGATATTTCCCTGGCTGCAATCTCCCGGATCCTGGATATCCCCTATACGACGTTATACCGGCATAACTCGCAGCGGGATGAGAAGGATACTGCCTGATCTTTTCGGATAATCTGGTCACAAACTATATCCCCGACAAGTTATTATCTGGAAAAATTTGGAGAAAAAATGGGATCTACAGACGATGACTATCTGGAAATTCTGGAAAATCCAGATTTTTCGGACACCCGAGTATGTACATCTGGTCTTTTGGAATCTCTAGGATTTTTCGTTTCCGGTGTCCGTGGGTGGTAAGTTATCTGGCACTTTCTGGTTATATGCGCAAAATAGACCCTCCTGATATTTTATGTTCGACGGAAAACTGCAATAGCCGCGTTTGAACGGCTTTTGTCATGCCGAATGGATAAAACCATGACAAATGTGAAAATACCCCCTGTTTTGACCTGTCCGCTCCGGCATTAAATATGGGTATTATTTTTGTGCAGAACTGCAATTTCCAAATCCCTGAAATCTGCCATTTTTTGGAAATTTCCGGAGTTCGCAGAATGAGCATTCTGCGCAAACCTTTATTTATTTGAGATAAATAAGATTAGACCATGGAAAGCGGGTATTTTTCGGACTGGCTCAAAAGCTACCGGAATTACCTGCGGATGCGGAATTACTCCCCCCGGACACTTGAAAGTTACGAGCAGGTAATCAAACATTTTGGATTTTATATCTGGTTGCGTCGTCACACTGAGGTAACAAAACTGGTCTTCTTCTGGAAGGATTTTGAGAATGCCCGGCTTGATACGAGCGTGGACGTCTCGCCTGCGATGATTACGGATTTTCTCTCGTTTGTCTCAACAATGCGAACGTATAAACCCAAGACGTTTCACCGGATCATCTCGACACTCAGTTCTTTCTATCGTTTTCTCTGTACACAGGGTGCGGTTGTAGCAAACCCCTTGGGTGGTATTGAACGTCCGCGAATCAAGCAACAGGAGGTAAAATTCCTCAAGCACAGCCAGGTTCTCCGTTTGATCGATTCAATTGAGGATCCAAGGGACAAATTGATTGTCAGGACAATCTACTCAACGGGTGTCCGTGTATCGGAGCTCTGTAACATGAATATTGAGGACATCGATTTTGAGGAGCATACCATCCGTATACGCGGGAAAGGAGACAAGATTCGGATTGTATTCATCGATGATGAAACCCTTTCCGATATACGGACTTTTATTGGAAACCAGATCACAGGCCCCCTTTTTATTGGCCAGCAGGGCAAGCATATTTCCCCAAGGGCCATTCAGCATATCTTCAAAAACTATGCCCCTCCGGGTATCACGCCGCATAAGATCCGCCATAGTTATGCAAGTGAACTGTATCGGAGATCGAAGAATCTCCGTGTAGTGCAGGAAAACCTTGGTCACACCTCTATAAAGACAACAGAGATTTACCTGCATACGGATATTGACGAACGTCGTCAGGTATACCAGCAGTTCTTCCCTCTCTCAGGTGACAACGATAGTTCGTGAAGGAATTATCTGCCCATATGCTGATCTGTTTTTTAATTCTTCATAAATGATTACGTATTGTTTTGGGATGGCCTCTTTTATTCAGATTGCTGGTTATTTAATGGATTTTTGGTGATATCCTCAAATCCTTCAATAAAGTTCCTCCTGTATTTTATTGTGGGATCTCTGTTTTTGGATCTTTTTTTATTCTTGCAAATCGTAAATTTCAGTTTTTTTTTGAAAAATGGTCATAATTTATCGTTATTTTAACTTTTTTTTAGGAATTTATATGGGTTATATAAACCTTATGATGCTATACACTAATCTGACAATTTTTATTTTGATATTCCCTGTTTTTCTTTGTTCGTCGCGATGGCCTCACCAGATTCGAGTCTCCGCACATATAAACCGGACATAGTTTCAGATTATGTGCCATAAGCAATGCTAAAAAAACCGGTATGCTTCGCAATTCCCTCCAAAAAAAATTCGGAATTTTCCGATTTTTCCGAAATTTCGGATATACAATTCCCTACCCATTGTCGGTGTTAAAGATCAACCATTCGGGTTGCGATCGCTGCCCATTGTTCCCAATTTTTCCCAATGTTATGCATCACAGATCCCGGATCTGAACTATTTTTCCTGTTTCCTCAATACGCCGCCACCATCTCTTTAATACGCTCCATTTCCAATATTACTTCCACATACCCCCGTAG